>Ga0194132_10003443_pt1 | contig 28163 bp, 17 predicted proteins | sample TA2KigOf80mmetaG_FD_148612 | JGI IMG/M metagenome (GOLD analysis project Ga0194132, IMG submission 148612) | Freshwater microbial communities from Lake Tanganyika, Tanzania - TA2015054 Kigoma Offshore 80m | ecosystem: Environmental > Aquatic > Freshwater > Lake | place: Tanzania: Lake...
TGAGCGATACGCCGAATCGGCGGCGCGGTCACGGAAGCTCCTTCTTCAACCTGAGGCACAGGATGTTCTGGAGGAGCCGAAGAGCCCGAGGCCCTGGCAAAAGAATGCCTTGGACTCCCTGACCCAGCTACGCAGTGATCGACGAGGTTCATCACGCTGAGTCCCCGAGCTATCGTAAAGTCCTGGCCAGGTTGCAGGCCGGATTCACGATCGGGTTGACCGCGACTCCGGAACGCACGGACGGGGTTGATGTGGCCAGCCTGTTTGATGACGTTTTGGCTTGGCAGGCGACCATTGGGGACGGCATCGAAGAGGGATCTCTAGTGCCGTTCCACTACCTGGGGCTGAAAGACGACATCGATTTTCAACAGATTCCTTGGAGAAATGGCCGCTTCGATCTGAACACCCTCGAGGAGAAGGTGGAAAACAGTCAGAGGATGGAGCGGTTGTGGAAGGCGTGGAAGGAGGAGTCGGGATCTCGGACCCTGGTCTTTTGCTGTTCTAGGCGGCACGCATTGTTCAGCCGCGACTGGCTGGTGCGCCACGGGGTTCGCGCAGCCGCGGTGTTTTCGGGCGAAGGCGGTGATCCTCGTGGCAAGAGCCTGGCGGATCTCATCAACGGTAAGTTGGAGGCGCTTTGCGTGGTCGATTTATTTAATGAGGGTCTCGACGTGCCGAGGGTGGATCGCGTGGTCATGCTCCGCCCTACGGAATCGAAGATTCTGTTCCTTCAGCAGCTCGGGCGCGGCCTTCGTTCCGCCGACGGGAAGTCGCGGTTGACGGTCATTGACTTTGTCGGCAACCACCGGGTTTTCACCAGCCGAATACTGCACCTCTTGTCGCTTGGAGGAAAGACTTGCACTTGGGCAGACCTGGAAGCATGGGTCAAGGGAAGACCGGCGCAACTTCCTCCGGGTTGCCTGCTTGATGTCGAGTTGGAAGCCCGGGATGTCCTCCAGAAATTCTTGCCGACTGGCGGCAGCGCGGCAGTTGAGGCCTACAGGGCAATGCGGGATGAGCTCCAGCGCCGCCCGACCATGGCGGAACTCTTTCACCGGGGCTATCTCCCATCGACAATCCGGGCGCGGCATGGCACGTGGTTTGGCTTTGTTGCTACCGAGGGTGACTTGTCCCCGCACGAACAGGAGGTCGCAGCGTCTTTCCGAGACTGGCTGGAGATGCTTGAGGTCACCGCGTTGAACAAATCGTACAAAATGGTGGTCCTCCGAGTTCTCCTCGACAATGACGCATTTGGGGAGGGGATGCCGATCGAGCCTCTGGCGATCGCCTGCCGTGAATTCCTTCTCTCCCATCCAGCACTGCGAAATGACCTTCCGCCGACTAAGCAATTCCCGAATCACGCCACCGCTTCAGTTGAACAGTGGTCAGCTTGGTGGCTGGAATGGCCTTTGAGCCGCTGGATGGATAGTCAAGGCGGTCGACGTTGGTTCAGGCAGAAGGGAGGCAGGTTCGAGGCCGCATTCAGTTGCCCGAAGGAAGCCCAGGCGGACTTCGAATCGCTGACAAGCGAATTGGTGGAGTATCGGTTGGCTCAGTACACCAAAGCCCGACTCGAGAAACCCAAGCGCGGATCGACAACGAGTTTCACGGCCAAAGTAACCCATGCCAGTGGGCGTCCCATCCTGATGCTGCCCTCGGTCGAGCAAATGCCGGGTCGTCCGTTTGGGCCTATCGAGGTGAAGGTGCCTGACGGCTCCACGTGGGTGTTTCGCATGGTCCGAATTGCCTGCAACGTGGCTGGACCGAAAGGGATGGATGCCAACAGACTGGGAGAACTTATGCGTAGCTGGTTCGGCCCAGACGCAGGCATGCCGGGCACCGGATTCAAGGTCGTTTTCCAGCAATCCGCAGAAGGGTGGTCGGTAGCACCCGACACGGCACCCTCAGGGGGCGAGCGTTTCACGCCGACAGCCCTGGCAGACCAGGTCCCAGCGAACGTGATTCAGCTGATTCAGTCGCCGGAGATGGCGGATCGATTCACGCGCTTCGTGCCCGTTTACACACTTGAGGCGGCTGCGGGGCTCTGGGGCCCTGAAACCGAGCCCGAGGAAGCCGGTTGGACGGATGTTTCGAGGTTCAACCCCCGACAGGGGATGTTCGTGGCGAGGGTGCGCGGCCATTCCATGGAGCCGAGAATTCCCGACGGCTCCTGGTGCCTATTCCGCAAATGCCCGCCGGGTTCCCGTGAAGGAAAGATAGTACTCGTCCAGTTCAACGCAATGGGAGATGTGGAGACCGGCGGTCGCTACACGGTCAAGATGTACCACTCGGAAAAGACCGTGACAGAGGATTCCTGGGCCCATCAGCGGATACAACTGTTGCCGTTGAATCCCGAGTACAGCCCGATCGAGGTCGATCCACAAGAAGCCGAACAGATGATTGTGGTGGGGGAGTTCGTTGGTGTGCTGTAGCGCGGCTGGCGATTCCAGGTAGTCGCGGATTCTCTGGAGGGTGCCGTCCTGGTGGGTGATGAGGGAACGTAGTGACTGCGTTCTAGCTTGAGCCCTCCGGCTAGTCTGACTCGTCTCTCCAGCGATCTATGTGGAGATGTTCAGGTCTGATCGCTCTGCAATGGTGATCGCCCTGACAGACTCTGACTGTCGGCGACCAAGGAGAGCGGGCAGGGGCCTCACCCATGCCTATGTCTAGAAGGACAGCCCCGACTGGTCGCCCGTGCGCTGGTTCTTCGACTTCTTCTCGGCGTCGGGAAACTCGTAGAACGTACCAGCGTTTTCGTGTTGAGCCCGACGCGCCAAGCTGCCTGCGGCGTGCGGCGCATCAGGCGCCGCACGAAAACGTCCGGGAGGTCCTGAGGGTCATCTCAGGCGGTCTCAGTTTCCGTGCAGCGGCTGTGCTGTCTTGGGGAGCTCATCGGAACAACCATTCACCGCGGAGTGTGTCTATGTTATCTGAACAATCGCTAACAACCTACTGCGCTCGATTCCCGTTTACGCCGGCGGGGCTGGCCTACCTCTCCAACGCCCGATTCTCAGGCCCTTCACGCCGGGTGAGAGGAGGCGGGGGAAACGTCACAGTCCGGTTCCCTTCGAAGAAGATGGACCGAGTCGTCGAATGCGAAAGCCATCGGGTGGAACTGTCGTTCGTGTATTCGCTGGAACGCGACCCTGCGGTTCTCGACTACTACCCCCAGCCTCCGCCAATCACGCTCCGTTGGACGGCGTCGACGGGCCGCGAGACCGGCATCGTGCACACGCCGGATTTCATCGTGTTCCGAGAGGACGGATGCGGCTGGGTGGAGTGCAAACCTCAAGATAAACTCGAACAGCTAATCCTGACCGCGCCGGACAGGTTTCAGCGCGACGAAGCGGGCCGGTGGCGGTGCGGTCCAGGTGAGCGCGTCGCCGGGGAGTACCGCTTCCTCTACAGGGTCTGGAGCACGGCAGATCTGAGCCCAACCTCGTTGCGGAACTTGCGGTTTCTTCAGGACTACTTCGCCCCGGAGTACCCGGAGATCCCCCTGAAAGCGCGGTTCCAGATTGTTGAGGCCGTGAAACGGCAGCCCGGCCTTTCGGTGGTTGATCTGGTGAGCCGCCTCTCGGATGCTGGCTACGACGAAGTCTATCGCCTAATCGCCATTGGGGACATCTACGCCGATCTTGAGACAGGTCTCCTGGCGAAGCCCTCCGACGTCAGCGTTTTCTCCGATGCAACCAGCGCACGGGCATACGCGCTGGTTCTCTCCGATCACGCTCAACTGCCAGTGCGCTGCCTGTCGCATCAACTCAGGACCAATGTCGCCATGGGACAGTTCGAACGAAAACTGCCAGTCCACGCCGTTGGGCCTGATGCGACCTCGCTCAGCCCTGAGGCGAGGGAGATCCTCACAGCATCGACCGAAGCCGAGCTCTCGGTCGCCAACCGCCGAATGGAAGTGCTCCGTTGCGTGCCCGCGCCCCAGACGGCGGGCGTCACCACACGAACTCTGGATCGATGGCGAGAACAATATCGCCACGCTGAGCTGCAATACGGTTGTGGCTACCTTGGTTTGCTGTCCCGCTACAGGTACGCCGGCAACCGGCAGCCGCGCTATCCAAGGGATGTGTATTCAATCGCTGATCAAGTGATCGAAAGCGAATACGGCTCCGGACGTATCAGCACCAAGCGGTTGCTGCATGGGCACTTCGTCACTCAGTGCCGTGCCCGAGGCTTCACGCCGCCGAGTTATGGCTGGCTGGCGGATCGAGTCGATGCGTGGCTGTCGCGGCCAATGGATCAGGAAGCACACAACGGTGGCTTATCCCTGAAGCCCGGAGTTCCTCCGCCGGAAGTCCATGGCGATCGGCCCTGGGAAGTGACGCACATCGACCACCATCAATGCAGCATCGTCCTGATCTGCGAGGAAACCGGAGCCGTCCTGGGCAAGCCATGGCTGTCGCTGCTGCTGGATGCCTGCAGCCGGAAGGTGTTGGCATTTCACCTCTCGTTTGAGAAGCCCAGCTATCGAAGCTGCATGATGCTCTTTCGGGACTGCGTCCGTCGCCACAACCGCCTGCCGGAATCCGCCATGGTGGATGGAGCCCGGGAATTCAGGTCCGTGTTCTTTGAATCGCTGGCGGCCGTCTACTCGGTCATCCGCCAACGCGAGGGAGATGGAATCGTGTAACCTGCTATGTGGATAGGCATACGCACTCGGTGCAACACCGACGGGAGCGATGGGGCTGTTGAAGAACCAAGATCCTTATTATGAATGCCTTATGGCCCGAGCCTGCCAGTTGAACACTATATTGTCCGGTTAAGGACTTTATTGTTCAGTTCAGAACTATTTTGTCCGACTACAATACCGTCGGCAAGGGCGGTGGAAGAGATTACTCCACCGTGACGCTTTTGGCGAGATTGCGGGGCTTGTCCACATCGCAACCGCGGGCCACGGCGATATGGTAGGCCAGCAGTTGGAGCGGGGTGGCAGCGAGGACCGGGAAGAGGGGTTCGATCGTGTTCGGGATCAGGATGACATCGTCCACGTGTTTGCGGATTTCTTCGTTGCCTTCGGTGGCGATGGCGATGATGGGGCCTTTGCGGGCCTTGATTTCTTGAAGGTTTCCGAACGTTTTTTCGTACAATCCGTCGGAGGGAATGAGGAAGACGGTAGGCGTTTTTTCGTCGATCATGGCGATCGGGCCGTGCTTCATTTCGGCGGCGGGGTAGCCCTCGGCGTGGATGTAAGAGATTTCCTTGAGTTTGAGTGCTCCTTCGAGAGCCACGGGGAAACAATATTGGCGGCCCAGGAAAAAAATAAGTCCTCGGCGCCGGCGTATTTTTGGGCCAGCGTCCGGATGGCGTCGTTTTGGCGGAGGATGGACTCCACCTGACCGGGCAGGGCTTCCAGGGCGTTGAGGATCATGTTGCCCCGTCGGGATGAAAGCATGCGGATGCGTCCCATCAGAAGGGCGAGCAGTGTCAGGACCACAACCTGCGAGGTGAAGGCCTTGGTGGAGGCGACTCCGATCTCGGGTCCCGCATGCAAATAGACGCCTCCGTCGGCTTCGCGGGCGATGGTGCTCCCCACCACATTGCAGATGGCGATGACGCGGTGGCCGCGGCGCTTCGATTCACGCAATCCGGCCAAGGTATCCGCGGTTTCGCCGGATTGAGTCAAAGCGATCACCAAGGTGTTTTTCTCGATGGGAGCGTTCCGATAACGGAATTCACTGGCGTACTCGATTTCGACCGGGACGTGGGCGAACTCCTCGAACAAGTATTCGCCGACGAGGCCGGCGTGCCAACTGGTGCCGCAGGCGGCGATGACGATTTGGTCGATCGAGCGCAGTTCGGCCATGGTCATGTTGAGCCCGCCAAACTTGGCGGTGGCCTCGTCGCGGTCCAGGCGTCCACGCATGGCGTTGAGCAGGGTGCGGGGTTGCTCGAAGATTTCCTTGAGCATGTAATGGGCGAAGGCGCCCTTTTCGCTCTCCTCCGCGGAAAACTCGATCTTGCTGATCTTGAGGTGGGTGGTGTTTTCGTCGAGGGTGGTGACCTTGAAAGTGTCGGAGTTCAACACCGCCACATTGTAGTCGTTGAGGTAGACGACTTGGCGGGTATGGGCGACGATGGCGTTGGCGTCGCTGGCCAGGAAGTGTTCCCCGTCTCCGACGCCGATAATCAGCGGCGAACCGCGCCGCGCCCCGACGACCAAGCCCGGGAAGTCGGTGCACATCACCCCGATGCCGTAAGTTCCGACGACTTCTCGGAGAGCCGCGATGACGGCTCGGGCCAACGGGTGGGTCTCCTCGGAGGCCAGCCCGTTTCCGGCCGGGCTTGACGCCTGCTGTTTGGCGTAATGTTCGCCGATCAGATGGGCCAGAACCTCGGTATCCGTCAGAGACTTGAAGTGGCTGCCTGCGGCTTCCAGACGGGATTTGATCCGGTCATAATTCTCAATCACCCCGTTGTGAACGACGGCGATTCGGCCCGACTGGTCAAAGTGCGGGTGGGAGTTCTCGTCCGTGGGCGGACCGTGGGTAGCCCATCGGGTGTGTCCGAGGCCGACGTTGCCTTTGAGGGGGGATTGTTGGAGCAGGATCGCGAGTCCCTCGTCAATTTTGCCTTTCTTCTTCCGGGATTGAATCCCCTGGGGATCCATCACGGCCAAGCCGACGCTGTCGTAGCCGCGATATTCCAATCGCCGGAGGCCTTCCAAGATGATCGGGGAGGCCCGGCGTTTACCGATGTAACCTACGATTCAACACATAGTTTGATTGAGAGCGGCGGCGAGAGGCGGCGCCGGGTCGGACGGAGCTTGTTTGGGCGGATCCCCTGACAGGAGCCGCTGGCCCGAAGGGCACGCGGAAGGCTCATGCGTCCGGCTCGAAGCCCGAAGCGGCTTGCGACCTCACGGGTTTTCACGCTATAGCAAGGGCACACGGTATCACAAGTTATGAACCCTATGACGAAAGACCCTCGGCGGATCTCGATCAATACGCGCGGTGCTCTGTCCGTCATCATGGGCGGAGGTCAGGGCACCCGGTTGTTTCCGCTCACGCAGGAACGCTCCAAGCCGGCGGTGCCGCTGGCGGGCAAGTACCGGCTCGTCGATATCCCCATTTCCAATTGCATCAATTCCGGGCTGGAGCGGATCTATATTCTGACCCAGTTCAATTCTGCATCTCTCCATCGGCATATTTCTCAATCTTATAAGTTTGACCACTTTTCGGGGGGGTTCGTGGAGATTCTGGCCGCGGAACAGACCTTCTCGAGCACGTCCTGGTATCAGGGCACGGCGGACGCCGTGCGGAAGAACCTGTCGCATTTTTTGAATCAGGGATTCGATCATGTGTTGATCCTCAGCGGCGACCAGCTTTACCGCATGGATTTCCGCAAGATTCTGCTTCAGCACATCGAGTCCTGCGCGGAGGTCACCATTGCGACACTGCCCGTGACGCGTTCCGCCGCATCCTCCCTGGGCATCATGCAAGTCGATGGAGAGCGGCGGATTACCCGATTTGTGGAGAAACCCAAGGAGGAGGAGGTGTTGACCGCGTTGCAACTGGAGAAGTCGTCCTACGGACGGTTCGGCATCGAAGGGGATGATCCCTTCTATCTGGCATCCATGGGCATCTACGTGTTCAACCGGGATGTGTTGTTGAAGTTGCTCGACAACAGCCATACGGACTTTGGCAAGCACATCATTCCGGGCGCGATTCAAACGCACCGCGTTTTTTCCTATATTTTTCAGGGTTACTGGGAGGACATCGGGACCATCCGCAGTTTTTTCGAGGCCAGCCTGGATGTGGCGTCGGAGCTGCCGCGCTTCAATTTTTTCGACATGAGCGCCCCGATCTTCAGCCGCCCACGGTATCTTCCGGGCTCGAAAGTCAACGGCGCCGCGATCGACCACGCCGTCATCTGCGACGGGTGCATTATCAATCGCGCCCGCATCGTGAATTGCGTGGTGGGCATCCGCACCATTGTCGGGGAAGGCTGCTTTCTGAACCGTGTGGTGCTCATGGGAGCGGATTTTTACGAGTCCCAGGAGTCCCTGGCGGAATGCCAGGCCCAGGGGATCCCACCCATTGGCGTGGGGCGGAACTGCCGCATTGAGAACGCGATCATCGACAAGAATGCGCGCATCGGCGACGACTGCGTCATCAGTCCCGCCGGCAAGCCCGAGAACTTCGATCATCCCCTCTACTGCATCCGGGACGGGGTGGTGATCATTCCGAAGGGCGGCGCCATCCCGCATCGCACGGTGCTCTAGCCCGCGCCAACGGTCCGGCGTCCGGGCGGCGAAGGCCAAGAGTCATGGGCGAACCTAACGTCACGTCCAATTCCTCCGTGACCTCGCGGGTCTCCCTGACCTCTCCGGTGTCCAGCTTGCCCGGATGGGGACGTCAGAGGTCCGAGTCGCTGACTCGACTGAAGATTCACACCGTCGCGGATCTGCTTCATCATCGTCCGCGCCGCTACGAGGACCGCCGGGCGTACGCTCGCATCGCGGATTTGGAGGCGGGGCAATCCGTGACCGTGCAAGCGACGGTGGAGGTTTGCGGCGTCAAATACGCCCGTCAGAGAACCAAGTCCGTGTTCGAGCTTATTGCCGACGATGGTTCGGCGCGGCTGCATTGCCGGTGGTGGAACATGCCTTTTCTGGAGCGCTATTTCCGGCCCGGAGAAACGCTGTTCATCCATGGACAGGTGCGATCGCTTCGTCCTCGGACGATGGATCACCCGGAAACCGAGAGAGTGGAGGAAGGTGAGGAATCGATTCATTTACGGCGGATCGTTCCGATTTACCCCTTGACCGAGGGGTTGGCGCAAAGGCCCTTGCGGCGAAGCATTGCCAGTCTGCTGGCTCAGTTGGGGGGGGACTGGCACGATCCCTGGCAGGGCCTGGTGCCGGTCGAGTTTCCCTCTTACTCGGACGCCTTGCGCTGGATTCATTTTCCGGAGGAGTGGGCGGACATCGAGCGGGCCCGGCAGCGGCTGGCGCTCCATGAATGGCTGGATTTGCAGAGTGAGATTGCCCGGCGGCGAGCGCGGTTGGCCGAGCGTTTCCAGGGGAATACGCTGGTGTCGGACAACCGCTGGATCCGTCCGTTCTTGAAGGAGCTGGGGTTCAAGTTGACGGGCGAACAGGCGGGAGTGTTGAGGGAGATTCGAGCGGATTTGAATTCCACCACTCCGATGCGGCGTTTGCTTCAAGGCGATGTCGGGGCGGGGAAGACGGTGGTCGCGGCCTGCGCGATGCTCATGGCGCTTGAAGCGGGCTCCAATGCCGTGTTGATGGCGCCCACCGAGATTCTCGCGCAACAACACGCCTCGCTTTTCCAGCGGTGGTTCGCGCGTTTGGGCCTTGAGGTCGTTCTCTGCACCTCCTCTCATCCTGTTCGTTTGGCGGAGTCCCATGGCGCCGTGCCCCGGTTGACGATTGGAACTCACGCTCTGATCGAGGAGAAGACCGTGCTCGATCGGCTGGGGCTGGTTGTGATCGACGAACAGCACCGGTTTGGAGTCGCGCAACGCGAGGCTCTGTTGCGAAAAGGGGATTGCCCGCATCTTCTGGTCATGACCGCCACGCCGATTCCGCGCACCCTGGCGCTCTCGATGTTCGGGGATCTGGATGTTTCAATCCTGCGAGGTCGTCCCCCCGGGCGGGGACGGATCCGCACTTTCTTGCGGCGGTGCGAGGAGTTGGAAAAGGTTTGGAACTTCGTGAAGACACGCTTGGCGGCGGGGGAACGCGCTTATGTGATTTATCCGTTGATCGAGAACTCGGAGGAAACGGAGGCTGCATCCGTCACACAGCATGCTGCGGAGTTGGCGGAGCACGTGTCGCCCTTCCGGGTTGGAGTCATGCATGGCCGGCTGCGTCCGGATGACAAGCTTTCCGTCATGGCTCAATTCACGGGGGGCATCGTTCAGGTGCTGGCTTCCACTTCGGTTGTCGAGGTGGGGGTGGACGTTCCTGAGGCGACGGTCATGGTGATCATGGACGCGGACCGATTCGGACTGGCCCAACTGCATCAGATGCGTGGGCGGGTGGGCCGGGGCCGGAGGGACAGTTACTGTGTGCTGGCGAGCGCTTCGGAGGATCCCGAGGTGTTGAAACGATTGCAGGTTCTGGTGGAAAGCAGTGACGGTTTTCACTTGGCGGAGGCAGACTTGAAGCTTCGCGGGGCAGGGGAGTTTCTGGGGCGCGCCCAAAGCGGCGTCCCGCCGTTCAAGTTTGCGCAATTGGAAACCGATTGGGAACTGGCGCAGCGCGCCAGAGAGCTCGTCGCCGCCCACTCCTTGAAGCCGGCCAGCGGACTTCAGGCCTGTCCGACAAAGGCTGGCGGTGCCCCCCCGGCGTGAGGCATGATGCACGGCATGAAGATGAAGCACCATGCGGGGGTTCGCGGGAAAGGTTTCGTGGCGAGCGGGCGAGAAACCTTGGTGCTCGCTGCGGCTCTGGGGCGGCAGGTTTTGAGGGTCGTGGTGATCGTGCTCTGCGCGGGATGGACCGGCTGCGGAAAGAAGGCGGCCAGCTCATCGGCCCAGACCAACACCGTGGATCAGGCGGGGAATCCCTTGACGGCCCCGGTCGATTATCTCGGGGCGGTGAACAAGGCGCAACAATCGGCGCAAAAGACGGTTGATACCGCCGCGTTGAGCCAGGCTTGGCAGCAATTCGTGGCTGCCGAGGGGCGCCGGCCCCAATCGTTGCAGGAGTTGGTTACGGAAGGTTACCTGGGTCGCGTGCCGGAACCGCCCCGAGGAACCCGATTCGCGATCGATCCACAGACGGGCGCCATCAAGGTCGTGCCGGTGAATCCTGCCCCTCCCTCTCAGCCGGTCCGTTGAGCGCCGGGACGGGCGGGCGTTCCGGGGCCTCGGCCCCCACACTGACCGCGCGGTGACCCGGTGCGTCCGCGAGTTGTCGGCGATGCGCACGGGCGTTCACGCCGCTTCAGGCTGACGTGGAGCGGGGGTGCCGGACCCAAGGGATATGTTTGGTGGCGCCAGCGAAGCAACCTTCCCCGAGGCGGGCCACGCGGGTGGAAAAGCCAGGTGCAGCTGAGTTTGCGGCGCTGAAGCGCCATCAACGGGGAGCTCCGAACCACCCCTGGCCGTTGCGCCGCAGTTGAGTGATGCTGTTTTTCGGCGGATTCGCGCGGTGAAGGATCACCCTCCGATCCAGGCGAAGTGGTCTTCGGAGAGGCGGGCGAGCGTAAGCGCGGTTCCGTCCATGGTGTCCGCGTCAGTGTCGGTGACGATCTGGTAAAAAGTGTGTCCCTCCGCGTCGCGGTACAATGTTTTGAGGAAAATGAAAGGCGCCATTTCCGCCAGGGCCAGCGCGGCGAATGGAGTTCGGATGGACCAGTGAGCACTTTGAGCTTCCCAGCGGAGGTCCCAGACGTTGAGGCGTTGCACGAAGTCGGACGATTGGCCCATGTCGCCGGCCAGTCGGATCAGTCCGTTGTGGGCGAGCACGTCCTGGCGAACCTCTTCCGCCACGGGAACCGCGACGAGGTCCATCAGTTCGGAGATGCTGCCCAGTCGCAAGCTGCGCAGGGTGGTGGAACGGGCGACGGGATCCGCGAGCCAGACGAGCGCGGGTGGCATTTGCGCTGCGATGAGAGCAATGCCTTGATCCAGGATTGCCTGCTGGCGTTCCTCTTCTCCCAGGTTATCCCAGCCTTCGACCTCATGCGCGAGCAAGCCTTTGATGAGGTGCCAAACCTCCGCGAAGAGGACATGGCGATCCTTGAGCTGGGTTTCGACCAACGGCAGGCCTTCCTCCAGATGCGGGTAAGCCTTCCACACATCGCGAATTTGGGAGTCGCGAAACAAGTAGAGCTCCGGCGCGCGCAACAAGAATTCGGCGGTTTCGTCCGGAATCCGAAGGCGGGAACTGCCGGTGGTGATTTCGAAGAGTGCGACCCCGGCGGCGAAGATATCCGAAGTGGAGTTCAACGGAATGCCGGTTTCAATATTCGCCGTGTCAATGACAAGCTCCGAGTAGTCCGGCGTGGCCGAATACACATACTGATCCGTGGCCTCGGTTTGGCGGGGAATCCAAAAAGCGCCGAGATCCACAAATTTGATGCGCCGGTCGTGCAACCGGATGACGTTGTCCGGTTTGAAGTCGATCAGGACGATGCCATGCCGATGAAACTGGGTCATGATGGCGAGCGCCTCGTGGATGGCTTCCCGGAAATGTTCGGTCCAATCCTGCGCGGCGCTGCCCGAGGCGGCGCTTTGGGACCATTCCACCAGGTTTTGGCCCTGGAGGAACTCCATGGCGATCCAGGCGCACTTGTTGGCGTAGTCGATGTCCGCGCCATAAAAGGAGGGAATGCACCGCTTGAGGCTTTCGACACGATTAATGGCTTCGAAATTCTCCTTCTCGAGATTGAAGCCGACATAGGGTCCGTAGCTCACTTCGTCGGGTTTGCCGCAATCCAGATCGAACATTTTGACCACGACGTCGGGCCGGTCGGTTCGGTAGACGGAAGTTTCGCTGTGCAGCGAAATCAGTTTCGCAAGCCTGACTTTGCCGACGCCCAAAAGGTCGATGGCTTTGCCGTTGAACTTGCCTGGATCGGTCAGGAGGGAGGGGGAGCTGGGCATAACGTTGGTTCTCGCCCTTTCGCGCCAGCCGGACTCGCGTTGCGATGTCCGGCGCACGGAAAGATGGCAAGGGAGGCCGGACAAGTCGTAAACTTCAGCGTCTCCAAGGTCGAGACGGAAAATCCAAAATGAAAATTCATTCCATTCGATGCGCGGGCTTGCGGGGCGCCACTCCCGAAGGCGGCTGGAGTCAAGAACTCAAGCCGGAGGACTGCGTTCACACCCTGGTCGGGATTCGGACGGAAGACGGGCTGACCGGATGGGGAAGCGTCTTCACCAGCGAGGCCCTGGTCCGGGGATCTCTGGCGATTCTGGAGCCGTTGCTGCTCGGTGAGTCCGCGTTGGAACCAGAACGGCTCTCCGAGAAGCTGCATCAAAACACGTTTTGGCAGGGGCGAGGTGGAGCCATCACCCACGCCATTAGCGGCGTCGATATCGCCTTATGGGACCTGTTCGGGCAAGCCACGGGCCAGCCGGTGGGACGATTGCTGGGGGGGCGTTATCGAGAGCGGGTTCGGCCCTACGCCTCGATTCTGATGGAGAAACCCGCCCCCCTGGCGGATCGGCTGCTCGCGATCAAGGCGCAGGGATTCCGCGCCTTCAAGATTGGCTGGGGGCCTTTTGGACGCGTCAGCCGGGCGATGGACGAGGCGATCGTGCGCGCCGCCCGCGAAGCTGTCGGGCCCGAGTGCCGTCTCATGGTCGATGCCGGAGGCAGCGATGCGCACTGGGGCCAGGGTTATTCGTGGGCACTGCGCGCCTCGGAGATGCTCGCAGACTACGAGGTGGATTGGTTTGAGGAAGCGCTGGCGCCCGACGCGCTGGAGGATTATCGGCGGCTTCGTGAACACAGCCGTGTGCCCATTGCCGGCGGAGAAGTCCTGACTCGCAGGCAGTCCTTTCAGCCCTGGCTCGAGGCGGGCGCGTTCGACATCGTCCAGCCGGATGTGACCAAAGTGGGAGGGATCAGCGAGGAGAGACGCATCGCGTGGATGGCCCAGGACCACGGCGTCCGGTTCATTCCGCACGGATGGAACACCGCCGTGGGGCTGGCGGCTGATTTGCAACTGGCCTCGGCGTTTCCCCACACCGACTTGGTGGAGTATCTCAACGGCTCCCCGTTCATTGACGAAATCGTGGCGGAACCCTGGCGATTGGATGGAGACGGCATGCTTCCGATTCCAAGTTCACCGGGTCTTGGCCTGCGTCTGAATCCGGAAGCGGTGGCCCGGTACACCGGTGGAGCCAAGTGGTTCTAGCCCGGAAAATGCATCCGTTGGTTGAACGGGGGGGTGTTCGATCTCACCCGCATGGCTGAAACTCAATGGGGAACGATTCCAAACCCCAGTCGGGTGTGAAAAGTGCGGGTTGGAGCAGGGGACCGTTTCGAGAGGGCCGGACCCGGCTGGACTCGATCGGGGTAGGTCTGCCGCCGCTGAACGAAGCAGACTTTCAGATCGACGGGCGCCTGCTTCCCGTGAAAGGCGTTTGTTGCCAATCCGAATCGGGGTTCGCTACGCTCGCCGGACTGACATGTTTGAGATTTCGAAAGCTTACGATCCGAAGGCGGTCGAGGACCGCTGGTACGAATTCTGGCAGCGCGAGGGCTGTTTTACGCCCGACCCGGCGCGTGTATCCACCTCGCGGCCTGCTTATGCCATCGTCATACCACCGCCCAACGTCACGGGCATGCTCCACATGGGGCATGTGCTGAACAACACCATCCAGGACATCCTGGCCCGCAAGGCGCGCATGGATGGCAAGGAAGTGCTCTGGCTCCCGGGAACGGATCACGCCGGAATCGCCACCCAGGTGCAAGTGGAGAAGGCGCTGAAGAAAGAAGAGGGCAAAACCAAGCACGATTTGGGGCGTGAAGAATTTCTCAAACGGGTCTGGGCGTGGAAAGAAAAGCACGGCGGCATCATCATTCAGCAACTCAAGAAGCTGGGCGCCAGTTGCGATTGGACGCGCGAGCGGTTCACCATGGACCCCGAATACTCGCGCTGCGTGCAAAAAGTCTTCATCGCGCTTTATCAGAAAGGCCTGATCTATCGCGGCAAGCGCATGGTGAATTGGTGCCCCGCGTCATTGACCGCCCTCTCGGACGAGGAGGTCGAGATGGAGCCGCAAAAGGGCGTGCTGTATCAATTCAAGGTGGAATTGGCGGAGAAGCCGGGAACCTGGCTTTCCATTGCCACCACACGGCCGGAGACGATCCCGGGCGACACCGCGGTGGCCGTGAATCCCAAAGACCCGCGCTACGCGCACCTCATCGGATTGCACGTGCTGCGTCCGCTGCCGGCGGAGTTCGAGGACCGGAAGAAGAGGATTCCCATCGTCGGCGACGACCATGTGGATTTCGAGTTCGGGACCGGTGTGCTCAAGGTCACCCCGGCCCATGACAAGGCCGACTTTGAAATTGGACGCCGTCACGGGTTGGACCTCATCGATGTGATGCAACCCAACGGCGTCATGAATGACCTCGCGGGATTGGATCTCGCGGGCCGGGATCGTTTCGCGGCGAGAAAAGCCGCGGTGGAAAAACTGCGCGAGCTCGGCGTGCTGGAGAAGGAGGAACCCTACGAAAACAAGGTGGGGTTCAGCCAGCGCGCCCGTGTGCCTGTCGAACCCCGTCTGAGCGAACAATGGTTTCTCAAGTATCCATGCGTTGAAGCATCCAAGAACTGCGTGGCCCAGGATGGGCAGGAGGTTCGGGAGGGACGAATGCAGTTTCACCCGGGCCGATGGGCCAAGGTTTACGACCATTGGCTGACGCATATTCAAGACTGGTGCATCAGCCGGCAATTGTGGTGGGGCCACCAGATCCCGGTCTGGACCCGCCGCCTCTCTGTGGCGGAGATCGAATCCGTCTTGCCGGCCGCTGCGGCCGCCGAGTGGAGCAAGACTTGGTCGGGGAACGACCCCGGACAGCATCTGCATTGGACCTTGGTGATGGATGATTCGGGCCAAGGCCGGATTTCGATTCTCCAGGTGGACTTGGATCGTTCGCGACCGGAGGACGCGCTGGTCACTTTTCTCACCGACGATCCGGAGGAGGGCCGGCAGTGGACGGCGCGCGGATTCCAGCAGGATCCGGATGTCTTGGACACGTGGTTTAGCTCGTGGCTCTGGCCTTTCGCGACCATGGGCTGGCCTGAGAACACGCCGGCATTGAGGGCCTTTTACCCGACCACGGACTTGGTGACCGGGCCGGACATCATTTTCTTCTGGGTCGCCCGCATGATCATGGCGGGTTATGAATTCATGGGCGAGATGCCGTTTCGCAACGTGTATTTCACCGGGATCATCCGGGACAAGCAGGGGCGGAAGATGTCGAAGACGTTGGGGAATTCGCCGGATCCCCTGGAGTTGATCGCCAAGTACGGCGCGGATGCCCTTCGCTTTGGCACCCTGCGCAGTGCTCCGCTGGGGCAGGACGTTCTGTTTGACGAGAAGGACGTCGAACTTGGCCGCAATTTCTGTAACAAGCTCTGGAACGCCTGTCGCTTTCGGCAAATGCAGGGTGGGGAAGCGGAAGGGGAGATTCGGGCCGATCTGCTGACATCAGACGACCGCTGGATTCTGGCCCGATTGGACCAAGCGCTTCGGGAAATCGATGCGGCTTACGCCGAGTACCGGTTGAGCGAGGTCACCGCGGTGCTCTACCGCTTTTTCTGGAATGAGTATTGCGATTGGTACGTGGAGGCCAGCAAGCCGGCGATGATGGGGGCGGGTGGTGGAGACGGGGAAAGCGCGGCGCTGGCGGCCAACAAGCGCGCGGTCATCGATTTCGCGCTTTCCCACCTCCTTCGATTGTTCCATCCGTTTCTGCCATTCATCACCGAGGAACTCTGGCAAGGCATGGGTTTTCAGGCAGAACTGCCGTCCGATCGGGGCGGGAAAACCATCATGAACGCGTGCTGGCCCAAGCCTTTGAGCGAAGACGAGAAGAACCATTTCGGTTTAAGCGAAACCTCCGACCGTCTGGCCAGCGCCAAGTATCAGCTCGTGGTCCTGGGCAGGAATTTACGAGTTCAGTTCAACGTCCCTTCCAGCAAGAAGGTTCGCTTCATGCTCCGCCTTGGCGGGAAGCTTTCCTCCGTGGAACGGGATTCCTTGAAGGGTCTTCTCAACGCCGAGGAATTGAGCCTGGTGCCGGACGGTTGGGTGGCGGAGCGAGGAACCCCGGTGGCTGCCAACGAGCTTGGCGAGTTGTATCTTCCATTGGCGGGATTGATCGACCTGGGCTCGGAAAGGCTTCGGTTGTCGAAGGAGTTGGAAAAAGTCTTGGCCGAAATCAAGAAGGTCGAGGACAAGCTCGGGAATGCGAACTTTTCGGCCAAGGTTCCACCTGCGGTCCTGGAGGAACACCGAAAACGGCTGGAGGATTGGCGGACCCGCGAACAACAGATTCGACAAGCGATGGCGGCCTTGAACTGAGTGGGCGGTGCATCCCGATGTTGCCGGTGATGCAGGTAGGGCGCGTCCGTCCCGGCGCGCCGCCGGAGCATGATGTTTTGCATCCCGTGGGCGGCGGGCTGGGACAGGCCCGCCCTACCAACAACATCGGGATACACGGCTGAGTGGGGCCTGGGCCACAATCGGCTCGACGCGAGTCGGAGCTTGATTTTACGGTTGTTTCGCCGTGCTCCACCCATTTCAGCGCTTCATCAAAGGCGTCCTTTCAAGGGTCCAGCCACCCCAGGATTTGCCGATACTCATCACGTGGGTTTGAGCTCGGATTCTCCAGCCGTCGTGCTGATCTCCCCCGACCTTCCTCCGAAGCGGGGAGGCGTGGCGGATCACACGTGGCGACTTCTGGAGATTCTCTCCAACCAGTGGACCCTCGGCGCGCTTGCGTCTCCCGGCTGTGAGGTTCCTCCAGGAGTCACACTTCTGCCCCCGGTCGCGAACTGGAGCGATCGAGGGGCGATCGATCGAACGGTCGGCAGCCTCCCCACGTCCACCATTCTCTTCTGGCAATACGTGCCGCACATGTACGGGCGGGGGGCGTGAATGCAACGGTTCCGCGGGTCATGCGGTGGTGGCGTGAACGCGGCGGCCGGCAACTGGTGCTGGCCCACGAACTCTACGCCGCGTGGTCCTGGATTCCGCATCGTTGGTGGTACGTTCGGCAGCAGCGGCGTCAATGGCACGAGATCCGGCGGGTGGCGGATGCGCTGGGCCTGTCCACGGAGACCTGGCTTTTGGCGGAGAGATCGAAAAGTTCATCCCCAGACTCGTTCTTTTTCTGTCCTTCGCCATCGAACATTTCAAATGAGCTCCTGGCTCCGGGACACAGGGCCGCGTGGAGGGCCACTCTGGGCTGGCCCGAGACGTGCCTCGTCCTGGGAGTGTTCGGGTCGCTGGGTCCGCCCTCGCGCCGGCGGATTGGATGCTCGCCTTGTCTCGTTCGGCCAGGCGGCCCGTGCGGACTTCCTGCGGGAAGAGCCAACGGGCATGGCCTTGGGGTTCGTGGATGAGCCGACGGCATCCAGGGCGCTGTCGGCCTGCGACGTTCTCGCCCTTCCCTTTCTCGACGGATTATCGGAAAGGCGCTGCAGCGCCATGGCGGGTTTCGCCCACGGTTGTTGTGTGGCGACCACGCTGGGATCCAGCACCGGGCCTTCGTTACGGAAGGCGGATTTTTTCGCCGCGACCCCGGCGGCTGATGTCGCGGCCTATGTCCGTCTGCTTTCCGAGCTGCTGCGCGACGCGCGACGCCGGGGGGAATTGGGCGGCATAGCCGCCGCAGCCTACCGATCGCAATACGATTGGCCTGGAGTGAGCGCGGTGCTGCGGGCCCAAATCGAACGGCTTCGGTCGGAACCCCGATGAACCCATGAGAGGGAGGATTCAGTTTGTTTTGGGGCTGGGACGTTTGCTCGTGGAGCTGCGACCTCACCTGCGGGGAGGGAGGTGGTTGCTCGCGGCCATGGTGGCGAGTTCGTTGTCGGCGGTCGGGATGGAGAGTTTGGGGGTCGGATTGCTGGTGCCGTTGTTGTCCTTGTTGCTCGGCGGCGAGGACGCCGCCCCGATGCGTCCCATCGTCTGGATGCAAAGCGCGTTGCCTGGGAAAAGCAGCGGATTCTATGTCATCGCCTTTTGCGTGGCCATCGTCATGGCCATTGGCGCCAAGAACGTCGTGTTGTTCCTGAGTCAATGCCTCGGCGCGAGATTGCAACGGCGGATTTCGGTGAACCTGCGGCAAGCCTTGTTCGAGAAGATCCACGCCGCGGATCTTTCGGTTTTGGACAACCACAAAGCGGGTGAGCTGACCAACACTTTGATCACGGAATCGGAACGAACATTGCGATTCGTGGAATCCGTTCTTTTCCTCAGCCAGCGCCTGGCCATGGCCATGTTTTATCTGGGGGCGCTTTGCCTGATTTCCTGGCAACTGCCCCTCCTGACCACGGTCCTGGCCTTGGGAGTAGGGGTGTGTTTGAGTTTCCTGCACCGCCGACTTCGGCGGGGCGGCTCGGACATCACAGGGATCAATCAGGACGTGGCTTCCACCGCGCAGGAATCCTTCGCCGGAGTCCGCCTCATCCGCGCCACGCACTCACGGCAGCGATTTGTGGATCACTTCAAGCTGCTGCTGAATCTCAAGGCCGAGGTCGAGGAATCCGCGGCGCGCAGCCATGCCCTGCTGGCACCGCTCGCTGAAATCATCGCGGTTACCGGGGCCATGTCCATCGTCGGCTGCGCCTATGTCTTTCTGGTCAAGCCCGGCTTGATGCTGCCCAGTTATCTCCTGGCGTTCGGATTTGTGCTCCTGCGTTTCCTGCCCTTGATCAATCAGATTTACGCCTATCAAGGACACGTGTTGTTCATGGCTGGCGGAGTGCGCAAAGTAAAAGATTGGCTGGACACCCCCGTCTTTCCCCGCCGTCCTTTCGGGGAGAAGGAATTCACGGGCCTCCGGCAGGGATCAAGGCTGGAGAAACTGAGTTACGTTTATCCGGACGGCAAGCGCGCCCTGGAGGAAGTCAGCTTCGAGATCCCCGCGGGAAAGACCGTGGCGCTCGTGGGGCGATCCGGCTCGGGCAAATCGACGCTGGCCTCGTTGCTGCTCCGTTTTCGCGCGCCTCAAGCCGGGCGGATTCTGGCCGACGAGATGGATTATTGGGAGTTCACTTCGGAGTCCTGGCATCGCCGGGTGGCGGCGGTGGAGCAGGAGGCCTTTCTTTTTCACGACACGCTGGCTCGCAACATCGCGTTCGGTTTGGAGAACGCCTCGGAGAAGGCGCTGCACGCGGTGGTCAAGCTCACCAAGCTTGAGGACGTGGTGGCCGGATTTCCCGAGGGATTGCAGACGGTGGTGGGGGAACGAGGCGCCAACCTGTCCGGAGGACAGCGCCAGCGGCTCGCTCTGGCGCGCGCTTTGATTCGCGAACCCGAGCTGCTCATTTTGGACGAAGCCACGTCGGCCCTGGATCCACTTTCGGAGCGCGAGGTGCAGATGGCATTGGAAGCGGCCACGTCCCAGCGCACGGTGCTCGTCATCGCTTACCGGCTTTCCACCATTCGCAACGCCGATCACATCGTCGTCCTGGAGTCGGGCCGCGTGATTGAGCAGGGCAGTTGGGACACGCTCATCGAGGCGCATGGAGTGTTCTCCGAGTTGGTGAGAACGCACGCTCAATGAGGGCATCGCCGGCCACGCATGGGACCGGATGTTGCGGGCCTTGAAGCGGGATGAAAACCCTGACCCGCCCCTCCAGGTCACGGACCTGAATCAAGGGCCGGGCGGACGGTGCCAGTCCGGGGCATGATCACCCTTGGTGATTTGCTCCCGTCAGGGCGGCTAGAGCCTAGCCGCGCGCAGGCTGGACGGGATTCATGCCATGGACGCCGAACAACCGCTGGTACTCCAGCAACACGTATCGATCGGTCATGCCCGCGATGTAATCGCACACGGCCCGATGCACGCCCACCCGCCGGGATCGGCGGCGCGATTGTTCGCCGATTTTTTCGGGATGATGCAAGTAATGGACGAACAATTGTTCCAGCAGCCGGATAGCCCGGATGTTCGGTTCATGCACGACCGGGTTGTAGTAGAGTTGCTGGTAAAGGAAATCCCGGAGCTCGCGATTCAACTCGCGCCGCCGAGGACTGTACTGCACCAGCGGTTTCGGCTGGCGCCGAACGTCATCCGCTGATGCCACCCCCGATTCGCGAATCTGGAGTTCCGTGGTTTCCACCACGTCCCGCACTTGTCCATCGATGAGGCAGCGGATGATGAAGTATCGGCGGCATTCATCGGCCAGTTTTCCGTGCTTCTTTTCGACTTCGCGCGCCCCTTCCCGCCAGAGGCGCACTTCCCGCCGCAGCCGCTTTTCGTCCAAGAGCTGCGACTCGAGGCCGTCGTCCAAATCGTGGCTGTAGTAGGTGATTTCGTCCGCCAGGTTGGCCACCTGCGCCTCCAGGGACGAGCAACGCATCCGAAATCCTTTGTTTCGCGTGGGCTTGTCGTAGCTCGTGTGGTGCTTGGCGAGTCCCTCCAGGACTTCCCAGCTCAAGTTCAGGCCCGGGAACCCGGGGTATTTCTGCTCGAGTTCCTCGACCACACGCAGGCTCTGACGGTTGTGTTCGAACCCTCCGTGCTCCTTCATGAGCTTGTTCAAGACCGACTCCCCCTTGTGCCCGAAAGGAGAATGACCCAAATCATGCGCCAGCGCGATGGTCTCGGTCAGGTCCTCGTTCAATCTCAGGGCGCGGGAGATATTGCGGGCGATGGCCGCGACCTCCATGGTGTGGGTCAGCCGCGTGCGCAAGTGATCACCGCTGCCATTGAGGAAAACTTGAGTCTTGTACTCTAGCCGGCGGAAGGCTTTCGAATGAATCACGCGATCCCGGTCGCGCTGGTAGTGCGTCCGCCAGTCCGGCGGCTTCTCTTCGTGAGCGCGCCCCCGCGTGGCCGAGCTCAGCTGAGCGTAAGGTGCGAGGATGCGCGCCTCGCGTTCCTCGAGTTCCTGTCGGGTGCAGGGCATGAACCTCCCGGGATCCGCCTCAATGGCCCAGAATTCGGTCTACGGAAAGCCCCCTCAATTCCAACAGTCTTCGGATGGTGTCCTCGATCAAGTTGTTGGGGCAACTGGCCCCGGCGGTGATGCCCACGGTGATGGCGCCGGAGGGCAGCCAGTCCGAAGTCTCCACTTCCTGGCTGATGTGCTGGTTCCAGTGCCGGATGAGGCGGTTGGACTCCATTTTGGCGGCGTTCTTGATGAAGAAGGTGGGCAGTTTTTTTTCTCCCATCTCGGCGAGGTGGCTGGTGTTGCTGCTGTTGTAGCCGCCGACGACGAGCAAGAGATTCATGGGTTCGGTCAGAAGTCGCTGGAGAGCGTCCTGACGGTCCTGAGTGGCGCCGCAAATGGTGTCGAAGAAGCGGAAGTGCTGCCCGATGTTTTCAGGTCCATGCCGTTTTTCCATGGCGGCCCGGAATCGTCGCTGTACTTCCTCCGTTTCTCCCCGCAGCATCGTGGTCTGATTGGCGACCCCCACGGCTTGCAGGTGCTTTTCCGGATCGAATCCCACGGAATAAGCGCCCTTGAATTTCTCGAGGAAGGCTGCTTTGTCACCGCCACGGACGATGTAGTCGCAAACGTAGTCCGTTTCCTCCAAATTGTAGACGACCAGGTAGTGTCCGGTGCCTTCGGCCGTAGCCTGGCTGGTGGTGGCTTTGGTTTCCTCGTGCTTGGCTTTGCCGTGGATGATGCTGGTCACCGACTCGCGGGAGTACTGGCGAACCCGTTTCCAGACGCTCATCACGTCGCCGCACGTGGTATCGACCATGATGCATCCGCGCTCGGTGAGTTTGCGGCGTGTATCCACCTCCGTGCCGAAGGCGGGAATGATCACCACGTCCTCCGCGGCGATCTTGGCCAGTTCCTCCTCGGGAGGCCGCGGTGAGATGCTCACGATGCCCAGGTTGCGAATCTGGTCGTTCACTTCCGGGTTATGAATGATTTCCCCCAGCAAGAAGATGCGGGTCGGCGGGGGGAAAACGCGGCGGGCCGCATACGCCATGTCGATGGCGCGTTCGACGCCATAGCAAAAGCCGAATTCCTTGGCGAGTTTGATGGTCAGCCCGTCGATGGTGATGACGCCGCCATGGTCGCGCAATTTCTCGACAATTTCGCTCCGATAATGCGCGACGACTTGGGCTTGCACCTCGTGCATGACATCCGGACGGCGCAAATTGATTTTGTGCCGCGTTCCATTCGCTGTTTCGCCGAGATTCGCCATATCCCCGGAGTCTGATCCCCCCTTTCCCGAGCGTCGAGGCGAAAGCCTGCTCATTCTTCCGCCTTCCCAAACACCGCCTCGATTTGCTTTGATCGAGAAACTCCAATGCACACGCAGTTCCTCCTCTTGCTCGCGGCCGTTTTCACGGCCCTCTCCCTACAAGCTCAATCGCCCGAGTGGATCTGGCACAAGAAGTCGGATGCCGCCGAAACCCGGTTCTTTCGCACATCCTTTCCCCTGGACGAGGTGCCCTCCGCGGCCCAGTTGATCGCCACCGCGGACGATGCGCTCGACGTTTTCATCAATGGTCAAAAGGTTCTTTCCGCGTCGGAATGGCAAAAGGCGCATCACGCCGAGGTGAAGTCCACGCTGAAGGCGGGACGCAATGTCATCGCGGTGCGAGGCTCTAATGGCGATGGAAGCATGGCGGGACTCGCCCTCAAGCTCAGTGTGCGCACCTCGCTTGGCACCGCTCACATCCTCACGGACAAAACATGGAAAGCCGAAGACCGCGAAGTTCCTGGCTGGAACCAATCGTCCTTCGACGACGCTTCCTGGACGGTCGCCCAAGTCCTGGGCAAAATGGGCATGGACCCGTGGGGCCATGTCTTCGCTTCCGCCGGGGCGCCTGCCGCGGCGAGCCCCCCGACCCCTGAACCCAAACGCCTGGCCACTCCGGTCGACTCCCTCTACGTGCTTAAGGACTTCAAGCTCGAGCTCATCCTGAACGGCGAGCCCGAGGACGGTTCCTGGGTGAATCTTTGCAAGGATCACAAGGGCCGCCTCATCCTCAGTCCGCAATATCGCCAGCAGAACACCGAGGCTGGACTGTTGCGGGTGACGCTCGACGGGCAGGGCCGGGTCGCGAAACGCGAGTTCATCGCCCAACCCCTCTACGATGCCCAGGGCATGGTCTTTGCCAACGACGCGCTTTGGGTGGTGGTCAACAAGTATTCCACGAAGTTCGAATCAGGACTCTATCGGATTACAGATGATGGATCGGATCGCTGGGGTCGCATCGAGTTGATCAAAGCCTTGCCTGGAGGCGGTGAGCATGGGCCCCATGCGGTTGAACTGGGACCCGACGGGCAGCTTTGGGTCATGGCGGGCAACCACACGCGTCCGCCTGCCGGACTCGATCCCGATTCCCCTTACCGCCATTACCAGGAAGACCACGTGCTGCCCCGTCAGCCTGATGGAAATGGACATGCCACGGGCGTGATGGCGCCGGGCGGCTATATCTGCCGGGTGAGCCCCGACGGCAAGCAGTGGAGCTTCTTTTGCGGGGGATTTCGCAATCAATACGATTTCGCCTTCAATCCCGATGACGAACTCTTCGTGTTCGACGCCGACATGGAATGGGACTGGGGCATGCCCTGGTACCGCGCCACGCGCGTCAACCACGCGGTTTCCGGGGCGGAGTTTGGATGGCGTTACGGCACTGGAAAGTGGCCGGATTACTACGCCGATAGCCTGGGTTCGGTGGTCGATATCGGCATCGGTTGTCCGACGGGCGTCGGCAACGGAAAAGGCGCGAAGTTCCCCGCCCGCTATCAACGGGCGATTTACGCCATGGATTGGACCTATGGACGCCTCATGGCCGTGCATCTCACTCCCGATGGCGCAGGCTACAAAGGTACCTGGGAGAATTTCGTGGCTCCCGCCGGACTGGTCACCCCGGGCGCGGCCACTCCGCCGCTCAATGTGACGGATCTGATCATCGGGGACGATGGCGCCATGTATTTCACCATTGGCGGACGCGGCACGGCTTCGGGACTTTACCGCGTGACGTATCACGGGCCCGAATCCATCACGCCTGCCTGGACTCCGAGTCGCGAGGGAAAGGAAGCGCGGGCTCTTCGCCGAAGCCTGGAGGCTTACCATGGCAAGCCCGATCCGCGGGCCTTGGATTTCATCTGGCCGCACTTGGGCAACCCCGATCGCACCCTGCGTTACGCGGCGCGAATCGCGCTGGAGGCGCAACCTGTGACGCAGTGGCAGAAGCGCGCTTTGGAGGAGAAATCGGCGGAGGTCGGACTGTCGGCGTTGCTCGCCCTGGCGCGGTTGGGTGGGAAATCCGCCCAGGACGAAGGTTGGCTGGCTCTCGGCCAATGGCCTTTGTCGAGTTTGTCGGAACGCCAGCAACTCGATAAGTTGCGGGTGCTGCAAGTTTCCATCGCCCGCCATGGTTTGCCTTCTCCCGTCACGGTGAAACTCGCAATCGAGAAGTTGGGCGCGAGTTTTCCGAACCGCAGCGGGCTGGTGAATCGCGAATTGTCGCAGGTCCTCATCGCCTTGGGCGCTCCCGACGTCGTGGGCAAATCGCTTTCCTTGATGGCCACCGCCTCGACCCAGGAAGATCTGATACATTTTCTCTTTCACCTACGCGTGGCCAAGCACTGGACCCTGGATCAGCGCCGGGAATACCTGGGCTATTTCAGCAAGGACCTCAAAGGGATGGCGCATCCCCCCGAAATCATACGCTGGTTCGCGGAGGCCGGGCGTCCTTACGGCGATGGCGCGAGCTTCAACAACTTCCGGAAGAATTTCCTGAAGGAGGCGAACTCCAACATGTCCGAGGCGGAGCGGACCGAACTCGCGCCGCAGTTGGCAAGTCTCACGGCACCGAGTTCGGGTCCAAATTCCCGCCGGCAAGAGGACTCCTTCCCGGCACCCAAGACCCGAGCCTTCGTGAAGGAGTGGACGATGGCTGAGCTGGTGGGGGACCTGGAAACCCTCGGCAAAGGCCGCAATTTTGAGAGGGGCAGGCAATCTTTCGTGGATGCCCAGTGCCTCGCCTGCCACCGCTTCGGCGTCGAAGGGGGAGGGGTCGGTCCCGATCTCACTTCGGTCAATACCCGATTCAAGCGATTGGACCTGCTCGAGAGCATGATCGACCCCCACAAAGTCGTCTCTGAGCAATTTCAGAACACCACGGTGGAGCTCAAGAATGGGGATGACGTCACCGGACGCCTCATGGATGAAACGGCGGACACGCTGGTCCTGGTTCCCAATCCTTTGAAACCGGGCGAATCGGTGACCGTGAAGAAGTCCGAAGTGAAATCGAAGGGATTCTCCAGGCTCAGCCCCATGCCGGAGGGTTTGCTCAACACACTGAGCAAAGAGGAGATCCTTGACCTGATTGCGTTTATGGAAGCTGGCGGGAGGAGAAATCACGCGCTGTTTAGGCCGTAACGGGGTTAAGAGCCTGTTTGGAAATTGGGCGGGGTCCTGCGGCGAGAGATTTTGGCGGCGGCCAAGGCGACGAGGCCGGAGCATCCCCAAAGCGGGCTGTAACGGCCGAGCCAACGCAGGCCGCCGGCAAAAGATCCTCCGCCCGAGTGGTTTTCGCGGAAAAGGCCCGCTGGCTTCGTTGCTCGTCGGTCACAGGGCGTTGGCGGCCATGCTTCCTCCTCGCGCCTCCCCATCGGGCCTTTTCCGCGAAAACAGGACCCCGCCGAATTTCCAAACACGCTATAAGAGATTTGGCCCGGGGCGGGCGTCAGTGGCTCGCCGAGCGGGAGGTCAGCCGGAGAACTCCAGCTTTGACTCTCAATCGCCATCATGGCGATTTGCCATGAGGATCAAAACCCAAGTTCAGATTCCGGATCACCTTGACCGTGAGGCCAGGCGCGTGGCTGTGGACAACAAAATGAGCTTCGGTGGAGTGGCGCCTCGCTGATACGAACTTGTCGTTTGTCGGGCTGAATCGCGACCACGCCTCTTCCGGCCCTTGCCGACGGTGCATCCGCAAGTTGTCGGGGCGCGCCGTTCACGGCGCATCCGCTCGCGTCCATCGGTCGCGGCGGTCTCCTCCCGCTCCATGGCCCACCCCTGGCGGCGCCCTTGCCCGTTGAAGCCGCTACGCCCTTCGAAGACACGCCTTGAAGCGGCGTGGACGCCGCGCCTGGCGCTGCGCGCGCATCACCGACAACCCGTGGATGCACTGCCTTGTCGATCGGTTGGCCTTCAAAGCTTGACGGCGGGCGAAGCGCTGGCTATACGCACATTAGCTCCAAGCCCCCTTATTATGACCAACATTTCTTCCATTCCATTTCGAGCCCGTCGTGGTTTCACGTTGATTGAGCTGCTTGTCGTGATCGCCATTATCGCGATCCTGGCGGGCATGTTGCTGCCCGCCCTCAGCAAAGCGAAATCCAAGTCGCAGGGCATCAAGTGCATGAACAACGGCAAGCAGATGATGCTCGCGTGGCGTCTCTATGCCGATGACAACGACGGACTGCTCGTCAAGTCGTTGGATGGCGGTCCGGATGCCGCGAAGCGCGCCTTGCTGGTCGCGGGCAGTGCCAGTGATAATCCGACGAACACCATCGATAAGAGTCCTCTCATGAAATACATGGGAAACAGCCGCGAGGTGTGGAAATGTCCTTCGGACAACACGACGCGCATTGAAGGTGGGAAGAAGCTGCCCCGTGTGCGAAGCCAATCGATGAGCCAGGTTTTCGATTTCGGCGGCTGGCTGCCTTCCCCGCCCTATCGGACTTACGGGCGCATTGATCACATCGTCATTCCGACTCAGACCTGGGTGCTGGTGGATGAGCACCCGGAAAGCATCAACGACGCGGCTTGCGCCGTTCAGATCGTTCTTCCAGACGCCAAAGGCGGGAACATCATTGATTTCCCCGCGTCTTATCACAATGGGGCCGCAGGCTTCTCGTTTGCCGATGGTCACTCCGAGATTCATCAGTGGAAGGGCAGCAAGATCAAGACGTTCGGAAGGCGGGGGAACACGGGTTTGAATGTCCCGGCCGCCGACTCCCTGAACGATGTGAAATGGTGGTCTCGCATGACCACGGTGGGTCCCAATTTCCCGTAGGTGCGGGTTAGGATTCGCTTTCAACGTTTTCAAGATCGCGGCCCGGGTTCTCCGGGCCGCTTCTATTTTGCGGTGGGTCGGGAGAGCTTGGGTTGTCCAAGAACCCAATCTTTACCCTCGAAACGGCCATCGATTCGCGTCGATCTCGTGCGCATCTCGAGAGAAACGATTCTTCCGACCTCCGCCTCATCGACCGCCAGGTGGGCTCAACCTGATTCCACGCCAGGTCAGGCGGACTGAGGTTGCCGCGCCTTGCCCGGATCTTTCATCCTGAGCTTGAATCCGCGACCGTGTGCCGCGTGAGGGCACGCGGCCTACCATCGCGCCTGCCTCTGTGTTTGCGCTGCCAGGGGCGCGGTGTATCCCGATGTTGTTGGTAGGGCGGGCCTGTCCCAGCCCGCCGCCCACGGGATGCAAAACATCATGCTCCGGCGGCGCGCCGGGACGGACGCGCCCTACCTGCATCACCGGCAACATCGGGATG
>Ga0194132_10003445_pt1 | contig 28149 bp, 26 predicted proteins | sample TA2KigOf80mmetaG_FD_148612 | JGI IMG/M metagenome (GOLD analysis project Ga0194132, IMG submission 148612) | Freshwater microbial communities from Lake Tanganyika, Tanzania - TA2015054 Kigoma Offshore 80m | ecosystem: Environmental > Aquatic > Freshwater > Lake | place: Tanzania: Lake...
TCCAGCACGCCCCTCTCCACGCCCAAGGATCGAAAGCCGGCTCAAGATCACCCTTGGAGATCGAGACTGATTCAACCAAAACCAGTCGTACTGACAAAATCACTGAGCAGTAAGACTGCCAAAATCACTGAGCAGTAAGACTGACAAAGTCATTGAGCATTGACACGGGGACGGCGTATGAGGCCAAGACCAGAACCGGAAAACAGGAACCCGGGTCAGATCCGGTGCCCGTCCGTGTAACGGGCTGACTCGGCGTCCACCTGGGTAATGTCGACAAAGCTTGCTTTCGGCAAGGCCCACGCGCTTTCGGCCGCGATTCGGCGCCGCTCCATATCCCGCAGGCGGCCGTAGGCCTTTGCGCCGCCATAAGAAAGCAGCAGCGCCTCCACGACGACGCCAGCGGCGATCGCCATCGTAGAATCAAAGAAGAACCCCTGCGGGAACATGGCGATCAGGTAGTCACGGCTCGGGTCCAGCTGCCAGAAATCGTTGCTGAAGCTGATGAGGTGAAATGCGAGGAAGAGCCTGTCGAAGCCGACGAGTGCTCCCAGTCCGACAATCACAACTAACGCGAGAGTGACTCCGCCTCCGATGCCCGCATAAGACAGGAGGCCGGCGGTCCCGGCAGACAGCCGTGTGCGGTTCAGCCACAACATCAGGCCGGCAAAGAAAAGGATATACAGCCCTGTCACGATCTGGAGAGTGTATACACCCTTCAACAGGTCCTTCACATCTTTCATGTGCAGGACTTCTCGCTGGTTATATATGCTGCGGACTATCCCGCCGGCGCGCACTTGAACGTCGAGGTACTCCTCATCGTTGTTAAAATAGTCGCGTATCTGGCGCGAGGCGGACATCAGCTCGTCCATCTCGATGCCCGTGTACAGTGGGATTTCATATCTCTCAAAGCCATACCTGTAGAGCAGGTCGGAGTTAATGACGACTCTGGCCGTGGTGGTGATCAGGAAGACCGGCACGGCCAGGACGAAAAGGGATATGATTGCCGCTTTCACGTACTGCATCGCTAAAGTTTAGCAGAACAGCGAGGTCTTGGATGCCTATGCAGGAGAGCTTCCCGCCGACCTTCGACGGCCTGCTTCAAATCTGCGCCCGCCTGCGCGCCCCGGGCGGCTGCCCCTGGGACCGGGAACAGACCCGAGATTCGCTCAAGAAGCAGATCCTCGAAGAGACGTACGAGCTGTTCGAGGCGATTGACGAGAACGACGCTGCCAAGATCGTCGAGGAGATGGGAGACGTGCTCCTGCACATGGTGTTTCAGGTGCAGATAGGCGTAGAAGAGGGATCGTTTACTCCGGACCAGGTATTTGCCGCGAACATAGATAAACTCATCAGGCGGCACCCGCATGTGTTCGGGGACGTAAGGGTTTCCGGTTCCGATGAGGTACTTTCGCGGTGGCAGGAGATGAAGCGTAAGGAGAAGGAGGCGCGCGGTGAATCGCTACTCGACGGAGTACCGAAGGACCTCCCTGCGCTCTCTTACGCGCAGTCCATCCAGGAGCGGGCGGCCCGCGTGGGCTTCGACTGGGACAGCATAAAGGGTGTCCTGGACAAGGTGCGCGAGGAGATCGATGAGCTGGAGGCGGCGACGACGAAGGAGGAGCGTGAGGCGGAAATGGGCGACGTCCTGTTCTCCCTCGTGAACGTCAGCCGGTGGCTGAAGATCGACGCCGAGGGGACCCTGCGCGGCACAGGCGCGAAGTTCCGGCGCAGGTTCGAGACGATGGAGCGCCTCGCCCGGGAGCGCGGCCTGGCGTTCAAGGAGCTTTCGATGGACAAGAAAGAAGCACTGTGGATGGAGGCCAAGCGTACGGTGGGTTGATTCGACAACACTGGGATGAGCTTTATCGCGTCTGCCGAAAGGCCCAGATGCTGGGCGCGCGAAGGAGGATTATCGCGGTGAGCGCCAGCAGCACGCCGCCGGCGACCAGAGTGGCGGTGGGCGTGGTTGTGCGCTCTGCGATGAAGCCCGCCAGCAAGCTCCCAACCGGGTACAGTCCGAACGTCATCAGGCCTATCGCTGAGATACGGCCGCGAATGTAGTCTGGAGTGCTGACCTGGATGGCGGCGTACTCTACGGTGAGGAAACCGGTCATTCCGCCACTCGCCACGACCAGGCACGCGAACGCAAGCCAGATTCCCGGGCTCTGCGAGAAAGCTGTCATCCCAAGAATAATCAGCCCCATGAAGAACACGAGCACCCTGCCCTTGTACTTGATCTCACCTGCCGAAGCCAGTACCACTGTCGAAACGGCGGACCCGACGCCTACCGCCGAAAGTAGTATGCCCAGCCCGGACGGGCCAACATGGAAGTTCTCCGAGGCGTACACCGGGAGCATCCCGTAGACGAACGGGACATAGAGCACTGGCAAGATGCCCCCAAGTACGATTATCGCGAGGACGAAAGGCTCCCTGGCCACGTACCTCAGCCCCTCAATAAACGGCGAAAGGCCAAACAACCTTGTCCTTTCGGACGCCTGCCCTTGCGCCCTGGCGTACACGATCAGCACCGTGGCCAGGCATGCGGCAAGGTAGAGTGATGCCGCGAACATGAGCGTCCGGCCCGGGCCGATCCAGACAAGCACAACGCCGGCCATGGTAGGAATAACAAATCGCGTCAGGTTGAAAGAAAGCCCGTTCAGCGAGAAGGCGTTAATAAGCACGTGTCGCGGCACCAGGCTTGGAATGAACGAGACTTTGGGAGGGTCAGCGACAGCCCAGGAAAGCCCCATAAGAAACGCAAACGCGAAGAGGTGAGGCGCCCCGGGGTTGCCGAACATCACGAACGCGGAAAACGCCGCCGTCACAATACCCTGGTAGGCAGCCACCAGAATCAGGAACTTCCGAAGGTCCCACCGGTCGGCTACGAAACCTCCCACCGGGCCGGCGAGAAGGAAAGGAAGGTTCTCCACGCCGATTGCCAATGTGGTAAGCAATGGTGAGCGCGTCAGATCGTACGCCAGCCACCCCATCACAAGCGTGTGTATCCAGTAGCCGGCGCCGAGGCAGAAGGTAGCGGAGAAGAACAGCTTGAAGTTGCGGTGCTTCAGGGAGTCAAGCGTGCTTACGCGAACGGGGAGCCTTGGATGGCGCCCCGCCGGCAGCCCTGCGGCGCCCGGGAGCGATGAGGGAACTCCCCTTGACGGCTCTTCGATAGTTGTGTCGCTCACGCTCCGCCATGCCCCCGAACGAAGTTTCATGAATGCCCGCTCAGGCTTACTCGATTGTGAGGGATAGGACGGGAGAGGCGCAACCTTTCCATCAGCCCGTCAGGGCGTTCCGAAACGGCGAAGCACGGGGTATCGGATCGCAATGAACGCGAGCATGATGATCATCACCACGCCTGAGAAGACCATCGCCTGCGGCGGGCCTATCTTCTCCGCGATGCCGCCGGAAACGATAGCCCCCAGAGGCTGCACGCCGAAGACCATAGCGCTAACGGCCGCCACCCTGCCGCGAAGAAAGTCCGGCACCACCGTCTGAACAGTGGCGTTACTGATGGCATGGAAGGAGATAGCGGCGCCGAACAGCACGGCAAGAATCGGCAGCGCCAACCAGAAATACGGATTGGCGGAGTAAACCAGCACAGCCGCTGCCGATATGCCCATCATCACGATCAGCACCCTGCCCTTGCGCCGGATGTCGCCTATGCTCGCGAGCACAACCGTACCTACCAGGCTCCCTACGCCCACCGCCGAGAGCATCAGCCCCAGACCCCGGGCGTCGACCTCAAAGACCTCCGTCGCAAACACAGGCATCAGGCCATGCGTGAACGGCCCCACAAGCAGGGACGGCATTAGACCCAGGAGCACCACTGCCTTGACGAGCGGGTCCTTGCGCGCGTAGTTAATTCCCTCCATGAAGCCGAACCCCGAAGTCCTCTTCTTTGTCTCATCCGCGTGAGTGGTCCGCACAAAGATGAGCGCCGTCGCTGCCGTGGCGTACAACGCTGCGGCCGTCATGAGCGCGTAACCTGAGCCAATCCACACTATCAGCACCCCGGAGATGGCCGGCACAATGAACCGCATTGTGTTGAAGCCGAGCGAGTTCAGCGCAAAGGCGTTAACCAGCCCGGCCCTGGGCACAACGTTGGGGATTATCGAGAGGCGCACCGGGTCTGACAACGCCCACAAGATGCCCATGCTGATGGCGTACGCGAATATATGCCACGTGTGCACGAGGCCCTGCGCCACCGCTATCGCATACGCCGCGGTCAGCGACGCCTTCAGTGCGAACACGGTCACCAGCACGGCCCGTTTGTTCAGCCGGTCTGCAATCAGGCCGCCAAACGGCCCGGCGAACAGGTAGGGAAAGTGCAGGAGGCCGAGGGAAAGGCTCGTCAGGAATGGAGAGCTGGTAACCTCGTATGCGATCCAGCCCATCAGCATGTGCTGGATCCAGAAGCCGCCGCCCATGTTGATCGTGGAAATCCAAAGGTACCGGAAGCTCCGGTGACGCAACGCGTCCAGGGTATGGACTTTTACGTGGACGCCGTGGGGCCAGTACCGGTGCTGCCTCTCATGAGGCCGGTTGTCGCGTCTTGTCTCTGGGGACTGGGAAGGGGCAGGTTGTGGTCCGCCCGAGGGCGGTTGGCCCAAGCCGTGTGTTTCGGAGCCTGGCAGGCTACTGTCCAATGTGGCCGGTACGCTTTCTGCCCCGCGACCGCGCATTCCTCGTATTCAAACGCAAGCCTCTCGCAAGGGCAACACGACAATCATAACACCGCGCGCCGGCCATTTTCAGCCTATTTAACCGCATTCAATCTCTCTTTGAGCAGGTGGGAAAAGGGGCCTGGGAGGTGTATCCTCTGGACGGAGCGCCGACCATAATCGGAGTTCATGTGGCCGTGGGAGGGCGTTTGTGCTAGGTTAGTTTTGTGAGGAGAGCAAAGGAGCAATCTTGCAGTCTATAACTGAAGGTCCCGGAATCTCTCACACCCCCACGGATTCGCTGGAGGAGATAGAGCATTTTGCTGTCCAATTGGCCTGGCGGGCTGGAAAGATACTTTCCAACAAGTTTGGCTTCGACCTCGCAATTGAGTACAAAGACGACCGCAAGTTCGACCCGGTGACCCGGATCGACCGCGAATGCCAGGAGCTCATCCGTTGCTGCGTTGCCGAGCGCTTCCCTTCGCACGGTTTCATTGGCGAGGAGGACAGGCCGGACGAGCAGCGCGCCTCCCCGGATTTTCTGTGGGTCGTCGACCCTCTGGACGGGACTAAAAACTACGTCAACGGACTCCCCATCTTTGCCTGCTCGATCGGCGTCCTGTACCAGGGCGCGCCCGTCGTCGCCGCCACCTACATCCCGTGGCCAGCCTGTAGCGGCCTCGTCATGCACGCTCGAAAGGGCAACGGCACGTTCGTCGGAGAGAACCCGGCCGCCGTCTTCAAAGGCGCCCGTCCGGAGCATTTCAAGCTGAGCACGCTCCCGGGCTCCTTTCGCACCGCCTTCAGCGTGGCGGAGAAGATGAGCAATACAACTGGCGAGGCGCGCAACACCGGCAGCATGGCCTACGACCTGGCTCTGACGGCCAACGGCGTGCTGCAATACACCGTTATGACCTCCCCGAGAATATGGGACGTTGCCGCCGGCGCGCTGCTGGTTACAGAGGCGGGTGGTACGGTGCTGATAGGCCGGCATGCAAGCCGCCTCCGGTACCTTCTGTTGGGCCGCTTGAAGTGGACTCCGCTTGAGAAGTTTATACCTCGCTGGGAGAGTGGCCATACGAGAATATCCGAAGTGTGGTCGTGGTCACATAATCTGGTGGCAGGAGGCCCCGGCACTGCAGGTTTTGTCTCTTCCAGCCTGCGGCGAAAATCCCCGCTCACGAGGCGAGTCGCAAGGTTCTTCGAACGAGGGAAAAAGGGTTAAGAGGCCCGCGATACGCGGCGGGGCCGCTTATACCAGCGGCCAGGGAACGTTGCGGTTGGGGTCCAGCTTCGGTACGTGCTTCGTCTTTAGTAGCCGCTCCAGCCTCCTGGACACAGCATCTATCTCCTGCCTGAAGAGCATTTCTTTCATCCCCTCAAGGAGGTCAGACTGACTCGCCAGGCACGCTGACAGCTTTTCCATATCCGCAACGAGCGCCTGGGGGATGGGCTGTCCCCAGTACTCAAGCATGACCGTTCGCATTTTGAACACATCGTGGAACGTGAGCCCGTGATCGATGCTCCAGATCCGGCCATCCTCCCCAACCAGGCAGTGGCCGCCCTTCCGGTCCGCGTTATTGGCAATAACATCAAACACTGAGAACTTGAGAAACTCCTCCCGGTACTTCTCAGCAATCTCGAAGTAAGTCAACTGCGGGTCGCCTTCCACGTGGAGCTGAGCCGAGCCGACGCCGTACGGCCCCTCTCGGACCACTGTAAGCGGCACGTTGGGCCACCCCAGGGTGCGCGCCAGGAGAAATGCGGCATACTCGCGCTTGTACAGGGTGCCGGTAGGGAAATCGTACAGCGGCCGCTCCCCGTCTCGTGGCTTGTATATCGCGCGAATGTACTTACCTTCGCCGGCGCCTATCTGTACGAGAACGGTGTAGTTGGACCCCCAGGGTATCCGCTTCCCAGAGACAATCTCTCCTCCCTTCAGCAAGGGAAGTGACTCCTTCTCAGAAAGCTCTATGAGGGTGCCTTCGAATTCGTTCATGGTGACATGGCTGCGGCCGTCAGGAGACCTCGGTCAGGTCATGGACGCCGTGCCCGTTGGACCGCGGGCAGGCATGCCCGGAGGGGTCGAGCGGCTGGCCGCACAGAGGGCACAGGGGGCGTCCGGCCGCGCAGACCTGCATGGCCTCCTCCGCAAAGGCGACAAACTGCTCCTGCGTTCCCCAGATGCGGATGGTCGCAGGCTCCTCCTCGTGGGACTCGATGTCGTGCACGTCTATAATGAACCTTCGGTTCGCGCCGTACAACCCCAGTACCAACTTACCCACCTTGAAATCGACGTGTGTCGATGCCGGCGCCTCCCGCCTACCAATGTCCTCGGGGGCCGATGCGCTTACTTCAGGCAGCGTCTCAACAAGCTGGTTTATGGCGAGCGCCAGCTGGAAGAGCTGCTCCTTCTCCAGCCACACCTGTGCGGTACTCTCGCCGCTTGCTGCGATGATTCTGAACGTCCGCTTGCCGGGCTCGCCCAGCGCGTTCGCCCGGAGGGTACTTATCCTTGTGAACTCGAGCTTTGGATCTGCCATTGATAAGGCTATCTTATTCCCTGTAGATTATGGCCGCAAGCTACGCGCCTTTGACTATCATCGCCGCAAGGTATCCGGCCCCGAAGCCGTTGTCTATGTTCACAACTCCCACGCCCGGCGCGCAGCTGTTCAGCATCGCCAGCAGGGCCGCCAGCCCGCCGAAGCTCGCGCCGTAGCCGATGCTCGTCGGCACAGCTATCACAGGTACCTTCACGAGCCCCCCAAGCACTGAAGGCAGTGCCCCTTCCATTCCTGCGACCGCAACGACTACCTTCGCCCGCTCGATCACCGGCATGCCGCTGAGCAGTCGGTGAAGGCCTGCCACGCCCGCGTCGGCCACGCGCTCGACGGAGCAACCCATAATCTCCGCGGTGACGGCCGCCTCGCACGCCACCGGAAGGTCCGACGTGCCGGCGCAGACCACAACTACCCCCGGCACAGGCCGCACGGGACGCCGGTTGACAACAATGGTGCGGGCTACCGGATCGTACTTAGCGTCACTCGCCCGGGCGAGCACCGCCTTGAATGCCCCGGCGGACGCCCTTGTCACCAGTAGTCTATCTGACTTTTCCAGCAGCGCAACGGCAAGCCCGGCAATCTGCTCCGGCGTCTTCCCCTGTCCGAACACCACCTCGGGGAAGCCCTTCCGGAGCGCGCGGTGATGGTCCACCTTTGCGAATCCAAGGTCCTGGAACGGGAGCTCGCTCAGCGCGGCTACCGCTTCATCCTCGGCGACCCGGCCGCTCTTCACGCCATCCAGCAGCGCCCTCAAACGCCTCTCGTCGATGTCGCTCCCCCCTTGCCGTCATTGTCCTTCCGAGCAAGTATAGCAGCCCGCGGGCCGCAAACCTCCCCGTCCGCAAAGAATAGTGATAGAATTCACATGTTCCTGATTCCTCGCTGATAAAGCTCAAAGCTCGGGACGTGACATGCCTGCCTTGAACCCTGCCAAACGCAGCTTTGCCGACCGATTGCGCGCCGACAAGCGCCACTACATCATCGTCTTCTTTGTGTTCGGCCTCTCCGGATCGCTTGCCGCCCTGTTCAGCCGCATCGCCCTGAATGGTATTCTGGGAATGGACGGCAACATCTGGTCGGGCCCGTGGAGCTATCGGATCTCTTACCTCCTCCTGGTCCCTCCGTTCTACTCTGTAACATTGATCACCGTGGGCACCCTGTTCGGAAAACACGCCTATTTCAAACACCGGGTTATCAAGACCTCGGGCCGGATTCTGCCGCTCGTCCGGCTCAAGGCGTCCCGCAGCATAACTACCAACTAGTTGGGCCGGAGGCCACCTGTGCAAAAGCACCCCCACGCCGGCGAAGGCGCAGAAAAGAAGCCGCGCCAGTTCGTTCAGTATGCATTCTTCAAGGTAGACCCCGCCTGGCGCAGGCTCCCGTCCGCGGAGAAGGATGCCGGCAAGAGGGAATTCATCGCCGTGTGCGATGACCTCTCCGGCCGCCTGGCCATACACAAGACCTACTCCCTCACGGGAGTCCGGGGCGATACCGACTTCCTGCTCTGGAGCGTATCGGACACACTGGAAACGCTTCACGAGCTGGGGACCCGCCTGAACGCGACGGGCCTTGGCAAATGGCTGGATTCGCCCTACAAATACCTGGCCATGACCCGGGAGTCCATCTATATCAAGGGCCACGAGCACGAGGGGCAGGAAGGCGCCCGCACGAGGATGTCCCTACACAACAACAAGTACCTCTTCGTGTACCCCTTCGTCAAAATGCGCAAGTGGTATGCGCTTCCCATGGAGCAGCGCCGGAAGATAATGGGACCCCACTTCAGGATCGGCCACGAATTCCCATCGGTGTCCATTCACACGGCGTACTCGTACGGCCTCGATGACCAGGAGTTCATGCTCGGGTTCGAGACTGACCACCCGCAGGACTTCCTCGACCTGGTAATGTCACTTCGCGATACCGAGGCGAGCGCTTACACCGAGCGCGAGACGCCTATCTTCACCTGCATTGCCATGGACCTCCCCAGGGTGCTGGACGCCCTGGGCTGAACGCCCGCATTAACGAGGCCCGAAATGACCGCGAAGATGACCGGACGCGAACGACTCCTGGCCGCCGCCCGCAGGCAGCCGGTGGACGCCACGCCGGTATGGTTCATGCGCCAGGCGGGTAGCCTTTTCCAGGACGCACGCGAGCTCATTCAAAAGCACGACATCATGACCGTCGCCAAGACCCCGGAGCTATCGTCCCGCGTGGCGATGATGCCCGTGGAAAAGCTAGGCGTCGATGGATGCGTCCTGTTCGCGGACATCATGCTCGTGCTCAACGGCATGGGCGTGCCATACCATGTCGTCCCGGAGACCGGCCCCATCATCGACAGGCCCGTCAGGTCGGCGGAGGACATCCGCGCCATCCGCGTCGTGGAGCCCGAGGAAGGCTCGCCGTACGTCCTGGATGCCATACGCATCATCAAGAATGAGCTTGGGGACAGGGCGGCGATAGTGGGCTTCTCCGGCTCGCCGTTCACCCTCGTCTGCTACATGATCGAGGGCAAGCCGTCCCGCACTTACGACAGGTCGAAGGCGTTCATGTTCGCCCACCAGGACCTCTGGCACGAGTTCATGGGCAAGGCGACTGATGTCTGCGTCCGCTACCTGAAGGGCCAGGTCCGGGCCGGCATCGATGTCGCTCAGCTCTTCGATAGCTGGGTGGGCGTCCTCAGCCCGTCCCAGTACGAAGAGTTCGTCCTCCCCTACTCCCGCCGCATCTTCGCCGAGCTACGCTCCCTCGGAGTCCCGAGCATTCACTTCGGCACAGGCAACGCCGGCCTCCTTGAGCTGATGGCCGCCGCAGGGCCGGACGTTGTGGGAGTGGACTGGCGGGTGAACATCGACGAGGCATGGGCCCGCGTGGGCGCCGCCAAGGGCATCCAGGGCAACCTGGACCCTACCCTGCTGCTCGCGCCGTGGTCGACCGTTGAGCGCGAAGCCGGCGACGTGCTGCGGCGCGTCGATGGTCGACCCGGCCACATATACAACCTCGGCCATGCGATCGTCGGCGGGACGAAGACGGACACCCTGCAGCGTCTGGTAGACTTGGTGCACAATCACTCCGCCGTAAAGGCCTGACGCCATGCCCGCAAACACGACAATGACCGGCGCGCAACGTATGCTGGCGGCCTGCAGGAGGCAACCGGTGGATGCCACGCCGGTGTGGTTCATGCGCCAGGCGGGCCGCTCCTTCAAGGAGTACCGCGCCCTCAAGGAAAAGTACGACTTCCTCACGATGGCCAAGACGCCGGAGATAGCCGCCCAGGTGACCCTCCTGCCCGTGGGCAGGCTCCATGTGGACGCCGCCGTGATGTTCAGCGATATCGCCCTCGTCCTCGAAGGGTTGGGGCTGGAGTACCACATCGAGCCGGAGGTCGGTCCCGTGGTCGCGAAGCCCGTCCGCACGCAGGCGGACGTGGACGCGCTCATGGTGGTTGACGCGGAAGAGGCGACTCCCTACGTGTTCGAGACGCTCCGCATTCTCCGGCGGGAGCTTGAGGGCCAGACCGCCGTCATAGGCTTCGCAGGCTCCCCATTCACCCTGGCGTGCTACATGATCGAGGGCGGTCGCTCGCGCTCTCGGATGTACGAGGGTGTGAAGGCCCTGATGTTCACTCAGCCCGGCGTGTGGCACGGCCTGATGGAGAAGATCACCGAGGCGACGATTCGGTACCTTCTTGCGCAGGCGAAGGCAGGAGCTCAGGTAATCCAGCTGTTCGATAGCTGGGTCGGCGTCCTCGGCCCGTCGCAGTACGAGCAGTATGTTCTGCCTTACTCCAAGCGCATATTCGAAGCCGTGCGCCCAACCGGCGCGGCAACGATCAACTTCGGCACCGGCACGTCCTCTCTGCTCGGCCTAATGGCCACCGCCGGTAGCGACATCATTGGCGTGGACTGGCGGGAAGACCTGGGCGCGGCGTGGCGCACCATCGGCTACGAGCATGGAATACAGGGCAACCTGGACCCTGCGATGCTCCTCGCCCCGTTCCCGGTTATCGCGGAGGGCGCAAGGCGAGTCCTCCGGCAGGCAGGGGGGCGGCCCGGCCACATCTTCAACCTGGGCCACGGCGTCCTGCCGGAGACAATCCCTGACGACCTGGCCCGCCTGGTCGAGCTTGTCCACAATGAAAGCAGGAAGCCTCACCCGGCCACCGCCGGCAAACGCTGAGCTGAGGCCGTCCGTCCCAACCGCACAACCCAACCCGGAGTCGCTCCCATGTCCACATCCACCGCAACCCGAACGATCGGCGTCGTCGTCATGACCTTCGGCTCGCCGAAGACCCTTGATGACGTTCCCGCATACCTGGCCAGCGCGCGCGGCGGCAAGCAGCCGCCCGATGACCTGGTCAAAGAGTTCCAGCGGCGCTACACAGTCGTGGGCGGCTCCCCCCTCAACCGTATTACCGGAGAGCAGGCGGCCGCGCTGGAGGCCGTGCTTAACGGCGGCGCCTCGGGCAGCCGTTACCGCGCGCTCGTGGGCATGCGGCACGCGCCGCCGTTTATCCAGGAGGCATTCGAGAAGCTCGCCGCCGAGGGCATCAAGCAGGTTGTGTGCATCATCATGTCGCCGCAGTACTCGCCGACCACGATGGGAGGCTACCTTCGGGCCGTGGAAAAGGCAAAGGATGCCCTCGGAACGGGCGCTGACGTGCGCGTCGCCGGGTCGTGGCACCTGGAGCCTGCCTTTATCGACGCGCTGGCCAGGCGCACCACGCAGGCGCTTGATCGCCTCTCGCCAGCCGATCGTGCAACGATTCCGGTCATATTCACGGCCCACAGCCTGCCGAAGAGCGTCGTCGACCGCGAGCCTTTCTACATAGACCAGCTAAAGGACACTGCTGCAGCGGTGGCGAAGAAGCTGTCTCTGGACTCCGCCCGCTGGCAGTTCGCCTACCAGAGTGCTGGCCACACCCCGGAGGAATGGCTCAAGCCGGACATAAAAGAGCTGTTCCCGGATATGCATAAGGCTGGCCACAAGGCCGCGCTGGTGGCGCCGATACAGTTCCTGGCCGACCACCTGGAGGTGCTTTACGACATCGACGTTGCGGCTGGCGAGGAGGCCGCCGAGGCGGGGATCAAGATGCTCCGCATTGAGACCTTCAACACCATGCCGGAGTTCATCCAGGTGCTTGCGAACGTCGTCAAGCGTGAGTTGGCCCGGTAAACTCGTTTCCTTGCCGGGCGCCGCGCGCGGCTGCTAAATTGACATGAGTGCACTCTCCACATGGAGCCACAACGTCCCATGGCAACATCCGAGCCCATCTCCACGCCCAATCGCAAGGAGCTCAAGTCCAACCCATTGCTGGACCTGGGCCTGAACGTCATAATCCCGGTGATCATCCTCACCAAGTTCAGCGGCGAGGACCGGCTCGGGCCGGTTATGGGCCTGGTCGTCGCGCTCGCCTTCCCGGTGGGTTACGGTATTTTCGATTTCGCCCGGCGGCGGAGCATAAACTTCATGTCGGCGCTGGGTTTTGCCAGCGTCCTGCTGACAGGCGGGATAGGGCTCCTGAAGCTGGACGCCCAGTGGATCGCCGTGAAGGAGGCAAGCATCCCTCTCGTCGCCGGCATCGCCGTGCTCGTTTCCATGAAAACGAAGTCGCCGCTGGTGAAGGCTGTCCTGAACAAAATGATGGACTCCCCTGCCGTGTACGCCGCCCTCTCGGCCCGGAACAACGTAGCCGCATTCGAGCGCAAGATGGCCGCCGCCACCTACATGATCGCCGGCTCGTTCCTGCTCTCCGCCGGCCTGAACTTTGCGCTTGCCCGCCTCATCGTCAAGAGCCCGTCAGGCACTGTCGCGTTCAATGAAGAGATCGGCCGCATGACAGCCTTCAGCTTCCCCGTGATCGCTGTGCCGTCGATCATCGTCCTCACGGCCACGGTCGTTTACCTCATCAACACCACCGCCAAGCTCTCCGGCTTGGAACCCTCGAAAATCCTCAAGCAAAAGTAGGGTGCCGGCAGCCCACCACTCCGCCCGCGGCGGCCTCACCGGGTCCCTCTCCCGCCTTCACACTTCATAATTGATACTTCATAATTCTCTCCTCATTCCCCTCATCCCGTGACCCACCGTCCACAGCGTCTCCCGCGTGGGCGATTCCCTGGCCCACCGCTCGCACACCTGCCGCACCCAGTCCGGCTGGTACTTCGCGGCGTCATTCAGCCAGTTGCCCACGGACTTGCGGACGTAGAGCGAAGGGTCTGACCGCACGTGCTCCAGGATGCGCAGCCCGGGCGCGGGGTCGCGCTTGAGCGCGGGGATGTGCGCCGTCCATACGCCGCACGGCCGTGTGGACTCCACGGCGCAGCGCCGCACATTCGCGTCCGCGTCCCGGACCCACTCCTCCAGCAGCTCAAACCTCAGCGCCGTCTCCTTCGCAAACCACGGCCGGTACGAGTCCCACGCGCTCTCCCGCACCGAGCTGTGCGGGTCCGCCGCGAATCTCCGCGCGGCCGCCAGCCGTTGCACCATCGTCAATGAAGGGTCGGCGGTATGGATGTACGATGCCCAGCTGCGAACCATGTCCGACCGGTGAGAGGCGATGCGCTCGTAGACCGCCGCACGGTCAGGATAGCCGTCCAGCGCCTCGAACAGCACGCGCCCCGCTCCGATCACGCGCTGCACAACGCCCTTGCCCGCCAGCGCGTCGACGCCCGCTTCGATCTGTGCGCGGCCGGCCTGCAGTCCCGCATCTCCAATCAGGCAGCGCATCAGCGCGCGGTGGTCGATGGCCAGCCCCTCCGGCAGTGTGATCGTCTCGTCCCTGCCCTCGTTCAGCGCGCGGAGCACTTCAGGCGGAATGTCGTCCATGCGCAGCGCGCCCTTGCGACGTACGGATGTTGTGCCGTTCTCCATGCTAGAATCTCCCATATGTCACTTCCAGCCAAGGCTCAACAGAGTATAGAACATAAGTACGCCACCCTCAAGCGGCTATTGGCGGAAATGGAGTCGGTGCTCGTCGCATACTCCGGCGGCGCGGACAGCACCCTCCTGGCGGCCGTGGCTAAAGATGTACTGGGCACAAAGGCGCTGGCGGTGACCGCGAAATCTCCGAGCCTAGCGACGGAAGAGCTGGATGATGCCGTCGAGACTGCGCGCGCTCTCGGACTCAACCACAGGGTGATCGAGACCGGAGAGGTGGACCGCGCGGACTACAAGGCGAACGACCCCAACAGGTGCTACTTCTGCAAAGAGGAGCTGTACACGCACCTGGCCGCGCTGGCAGCCACGGAGGGGTACGAGTGTATCGCCAACGGCCACAACATGGACGATCAGGGTGACTTCCGGCCGGGAATCAACTCCGCCCGGCGGCGGGGTATTCGCAGCCCGCTGGTGGAGGCCGGCCTGACGAAGGCAGAGGTGCGGGAGCTTTCACGCCGGCTGGGGTTGTCGACCTGGGACAAGCCCGCCCAGGCATGTCTCTCTTCCCGCGTCCCGTACGGCACTCCCATCACCATAGAGGCGCTGCAGCGAATCGCGAAGGCGGAGGCGTACTTGCGCTCCCTCGGCGTCCGCCAGGCCCGCGTGCGCCACCACGACACCATCGCCCGCATCGAGGTAGCGCCGGAGGACTTCCCCGCGCTATTGGCGCCGGACGCCCGCCAGGCCCTGACCCGCCACTTCAAGGGCCTCGGCTACGCCTACGTGACGCTGGATATGGACGGGTTCCGCAGCGGCAGCATGAACGAGGTCTACGCAAGCCTGCAGCAGAAAGCAGCGCGCTTCCAGGCGGAGTAAAGCGCCCTATCGCACTACACCCCTGCCCCTCAGATCCCCAATCTGCGCCTCGGCATACCCAAACTCCCTCAGCACCTCGTCCGTCTGCTGGCCGAGGAGCGGCGGCGGGAGGCGGATCGCCCCCGGCGTGTCGGAGAGCTTAACGGGAATGCCGATGTGGCGGAGTCGGCCGGACTTCGGGTGCTCCTGCTCAACCACCATCTCCCGAGCCTGCACCTGCGGGTCTGCGTAGACGGACGCCATATCGTAGATTGGGCCGCACGGCACGCCGGCCCTCTCCAGCGCCTCCAGCCAGTGCGACGTGGGCCCGGTGACGAACGTCGCGCTAAGGGTCGCTATCAGCGGAGCGCGGTTGGTGATGCGGTCAGCGTTGGTGGCGAAGCGAGGGTCAGCAAGCAGATCCTCGCGGCCAGTCGCCTGGCAAATCCTGAGCCAGTTCGACTGGTTTGCCCCGCCCACGTTCACGTACCCATCGCTCGTCGGGAACGCCTGGTACGGCGCCGAAAGCTGGTGCGCCGACCCGTTGGGGCCGGGGGATCGGCCGGAGGCGAAGTAGATCGAAGACTCCCAGATGGTGTACGCAATGCCGGCTTCGAGCAGCGACGTGTCCACATGCTGCCCGTGCCCGGTCTTTAGCCGGTTCACATAGGCGCACATAATGCCGTACGCGCCGAACAGCCCGGCGTTCAGGTCGGTTATCGGCACGCCCGCCTTGGCGGGAGCCCCGCCGGGGAAGCCGGTCACGCTCATTATCCCGCTCATCCCCTGCGCCACCAGGTCGAAGCCCGCTTTGTCCCTGTACGGCCCGGTGATGCCGTACCCACTGATGGTGCTGTAGACGAGCGCCGGATTAACTTTGCGAAGGCTCTCGTAGCCCAGGCCCATCTTCTCCATCGTGCCCGGGCGCATATTCTGGACGAGGATATCCGCCGACTCCGCCATGCGCCGGACGATGGCGACGCCCTCCTCCGACTTCAGGTCGATCACGGCGCTGCGCTTGTTGCGGTTGATGCCGAGAAACGCGGCGGACTCACCGTTCAGGAACGGCGGCCCGGAGCGCCGGACATCGTCGCCGCCGTCCGGCTTCTCGATCTTGATCACATCCGCGCCCATGTCGCCCAGTAGCATCGTGCAGAACGGCCCGGCCATGATCTGGGTGCAGTCGATTACTTTGACGCCCGCGAGGGGCTGTGGAAGGGTCATCGGGACCTCTGCCGTTATTTGCCGGTGAAGCGGGGCGGCCTGCGCTCAATAAACGCGCGGCGGCCCTCCTGGAAGTCTTCGCTGGCGAAATTTGTGAAGGGCAGCTCTGCCTGCTCCTCTGAAAGGCCGGTGAGTCCCGGGTCCGCTAGCACCGTTCGCATTATCTCTTTGTGCCGGCGCTGGGACAACGGGGAGAGCGGGAGCATTTCCTGGGCAAGGGCATACACATACTCCGTAACTTCGGCGAGGGGAAGCGCCGAGTTGATGAGCCCGATGCGAAGCGCCTCCGTCGCGTTGATCTGGCGTCCGGTGAGGAGAATGTACGATGCGCTGCCCGGGCCGACAAGGTTAACGAGGCGGCGCATCTCCTTGTAGCCCACAAGTATGCCCAGCTTCGCCACCGGCACGCCGAAGCGCGAATTGTCCGACGCAATGCGGATGTCCGTCGCCATGCTCAGCTCGCACCCGCCGCCCACGCAGAACCCTTTAATGAGGCTGATCGTGGGCTGCGGCAGCGCCTCAACGGCGTCAAGGGCGCCCTCGAACACGTCCGCATAGCGCCGCGCGCTGCTCGCATCGTAACGGTGGTGCTGGAAGTCCTTGATGTCCGCGCCGGCAGAGAACGCCTCTTCCCCCGCTCCCCTCAGGATCACGACGCGCACCGAGCCGTCGGCGGCTACATCACCGGCGATTCCCCTTAGCGCCTGCCACCCCTCGAAGTCGATCGCGTTGCGCTTCTCGGGCCGGTTGAGCGTGATCGTTGCGATGCCGTCGCGGCGCTCTAGGGTGATTTTTTCGGCCAAGAGACTGCTCTCCTGTGGAGTGCCTTAGAAGGAGGAGTATCCGCCGTCAACGGCTATGACGGAGCCGGTGACGTAGTCGGATGCGCGGCTCGCCAGGAACACGGCGACCCCCGCGAAGTCGTCCGGCTCTCCCCATCGCCCCTGCGGAATGCGCTGGTTGATCAGGGCGAACCGCTGCGGGAAGTTCTTTTCGATGGACGACGTTAGTCCTGTTTTGATCCAGCCGGGCAAAACAGCGTTCACCTGGATGTTGTCCTTTGCCCAGGACAGCGCGAAGCTCTTCGTGAGCTGCACAACGCCGCCCTTGCTTGCGGCGTACGCGGCGCCCCAGTCCAGCCCGAAGATCGAGGTCATGGAGCCGATGTTGACGATCTTGCCGCCGCCCACCTTCTTCATGTGCGGGTAGACCGCGCGGGTGAAAAAGAACGTACCCTTGAGGTTGGTGTTCACCACTTCATCCCACTCGGCGATGGTGTAGTCCTGCGGCGGCTTGCGGATGCTTGTGCCCGCGTTGTTGACGAGTATGTCTACCCGCCCGAAGCGCTCCACCGTCGTTATGACCGCGCTGTTGACGGATGCCTCGTCCGTTACATCCACGGCCACGCCCAGCGCCTCCACGCCCATCCCCTGCAGCAGCTTCACCGCCTCGGTTGTCTTCGACTTGTTCCGCGCGGCCACGGCCACGTTGGCGCCCGCCTGAGCAAGCCCCTTTGCGAAGCCCAGCCCTATGCCGCCGTTCCCGCCGGTGACAATGGCAACTCTACCCTTGAGGTCGAACATGGAGGTGGACATGAGGACTCCGGCGACTAACGTTCCGAAACGAGTCTCTTGATCTCGGCAAGGTCATGTTCGAGATCTTCGAGATCATACTGCATTGGAATCTTCTTGGCGTGCAGATAGTCCATCATTTCCCAAATAGTAACGCCCGCCTCAAAGGCAGCACGGGACATTGTAACGACATTCTCCCGGTACAGCTTGGCAGCATGCTCAAGCTTCCACTCCTTGAGCCCCGCATACAGGATCTTCCTTATCGCTGTGGAGCGGTCAACCTGCTCAACTTCCTCTACCTTACGGAGGCCTTCGAGTATCTCGGACGATACCCTGGAAGCAACCATCTCTTCCTTTTTCTTCGTATTGGTCATATCCCCTCCTCTTCCCGCAAAGACTGGATAACTCTCGCCATAATATCAGGCGAGACCCATGCTACCGACGCAAGCCGCCGCAGCAGGTCCAGTAGCTCATCATAACTTAACAGCGATATCTCTCGGGCAGCCAGTAGTACTCCCACGGTTCCCACTAACCTGACTCCCAACCTCACCGCTGCGGCCCGCGCTCGCTTCTCATCCACCATTGCTACGCATCCCCGGATGGATGACACGGCAATCACTTCGGCTTCACCTGCTCCCAGCCGCAAGTCCATTCTAAAGAGTTGGGAAAGCCTGACCTCGTCATAAGTGAGATCAATGAGTTCGTATTCCCGCAGACTGCGCTCTAGTTGTGCTGACTCGACAGGGTGAACTTCTTTGCCTCCCTGAATGGTCTCTTCCCAGACGGACGGCGCGATGAGAACATCCGAGTAGAGACGTTCAAGAAGGGGAAGCCTGTCTAGCTTCCCCAGGTAGATCAGGGATGATGAGTCAGCCGCAACCTGCATAACTTAACTTCCGACCCGGTTTAGGCCGATGTTAACAGTTCTACGGACTGTATACAAGCGCAGCCGGCCGCTACTTCCGCAGCGGGCCGTTGGGGCGGTGGCGGTCCAGAATGGCGGTGGTGGCGGGGTTGAGGAGCACCCCGTAGTCTCGCTGGCGGGCGAGAATATCCAGCGCCTGGTCAGAAAGGCCGGGAGTGATGCGAATGGCCTCCGGTTGGTAGCGCATGCAGCGGCGGGTGAGGACCTGCGCCGGCCGGGAGCTTTTTTCGGCACACCCATAAGCGAAGGGGCACATATACGAGTAGCAGACCGTGGTCTCGCGATGGAGGTCGCGGATGCTGCTCTCGTCCGGCCGCATCCGCCGCGTCGTCGTTCTGCCGTTGCCTCGCATGCGCTACCCTTCCGGTTGGCCTTTGCAGTGAATCGCCGCTCCTGTGGAAGGCGGCGACAAGACCATGTGTTCCGGCAGGATACTATATGTCGTCTAAATTGTCTATGCGGCGGACGGCTATTTTTTGAAGCGCGTGCTCTCCGCATGAGCGGCGTGGTACTCGTGCTCCGCGATGACGACGCCGTCCTTCATATGCTTGATATCGCCCGCCATATCGAGCAGCGCGGCGTCGTGCGTGGAGGCCACGACGCTGACGCCCTGGGTGTGCACCATTTCCTTGAAAAGGCCGAAAATTGAGCGCGCGTTAGTGGAGTCCAGCTCGCCTGTAGGCTCATCTGCGATGATCACCGGCGGGCGGGTCACCACCGCCCTCGCGATCGCGACGCGCTGCTGCTCGCCTCCGGACAGCTCGTACGGGCGATGCTTCGCGCGGCGCACCAGCCCCACCATCTCCAGCGCCTGCCGTGTGCGCTCCTCGCGCTCTTTCACCGGGAAGCCGGAGATGCGCAGCGGAAACTCCACGTTCTCCCACGCCGAGAGGAGCGGCAGCAGGCCGAACGACTGGAAGACAAACCCCACCTTTCGTCGGCGTATCTCAGTGAGCTCCTTCTCGCTCATCGTCGCCAGGTCCTTCCCCTCGAAGAGGATCTTCCCGGAACTGGGCTTGTCCAGGCCGGCCATGAGGTTGAGAAGTGTGGTCTTGCCGGAGCCGGAGCGTCCCACAACGGCGATGAACTGCCCTGGTTTCACGGTCAGGCTCACGTCTTTGAGGGCGACGACCTCCTCTGAGCCCACCTTGAAGGTGCGTCCCAGGTTCTGAACGTCGATAATTGTCGCGCTTTTGTTCACTGCCTGATTTGCTGTCTGGGGCTTGTTCAACCCTGCACCTCTCCGGGCACTATGGTGACTTTGCCGTTTTCTACTACCACCCTTGCGCGCTCCTTGATCTTGAGCTGCTCAAGCACTTCCTTGGGGAGCTGCACCCGGCCGGCGGCGTCCACAAGCGTATACTCCTCCAGCGGCGTGTCCTTGTCCCCCGCGCCGGTGACCTTGCGATAGCTGACCTTGCGGCGTATCTCCGTCGAAGTCTTGCCGTCGCGGATCATCACAACCCTGCCCACCTTGTACGCGATGTTCGGGTCGTGCGTCACGATGACGATAGTTGTATTCAGCTCGTGGTTGACCGTGCCGAACAGGTCCAGGATCTCGCTCGCCGTGTCGTCGTCCAGCTCGCCCGTGGGCTCGTCAGCCAGCAGGAGCGGCGGGTGGTTTGCCAGCGCGATCGCGATGGCAACGCGCTGCTGCTCGCCGCCGGAGAGCCGCTCCGGCGTGTGGTTCTTCCGGTGTCCAAGGCCAACAAGCTCCAGAAGCTCCTCGGCGCGCTTCTGCCTGTCCTTCGGCGACATGCTCGTCAGCATCATCGGCAGCGCCACGTTCTCCAGCGCCGTCAGGTACGGAAACATATTGCGGCTCGTCTGCTGCCACACGAAGCCCACTTCGTGACGACGGTAGAACTCAACCTCCTTGGATGACATCCGCAGGAGGTCCCGCTCACCCACCCGGACCTTGCCGGCCGAAGGGGAATCGTAGCCTGCCAGAATGTTCAGCAGCGTGCTCTTGCCGCTGCCGCTGGCGCCGACGATCGCGACCACCTCGCCCTTCTCCACCGCAAGGTCAAGGCCGCGCAGCGCCACAACCTCAAGGTCGGCGATCTTGTATATCTTGAACAGGTCTTCACACATAATGTACGGAGCGGTTCGTGTGACCATGAGCTACTCCAGCGGCCCCGCCACTACATTTCGCCAAGGCGCAGGATGCGCTGCAGCTGGATGCGGTGGATCAGCCAGATCATTCCAAGGATTATGACCGCGAAAACTGCGAACATTATTGCATAGGTGGACAGCAGCAGGCCCCAATTCACTGTCATCGCGAACGGCGGCACCACGCGGCTGCCCCAATCGTCGTGGCCCAGGAACGGCATGATCGTCGCCCCCAGGCGACCGCCCATCCACGTACCCAGCGCCATGCCAACTCCGATAACCAGCGCCTGCTCCAGCCAGACCATCGTAATGAGTTGCTTCGAGCTGAATCCGAGCGTCTGCAACAGCGCGAACTGGAGCTGCCGGCTCTGGAACGACACGTAAGCATGGACCATGAAGCCCAGGCAGCTCAGTATGAGCACGGCAGAGAATGCAATGAACAGCAGAGAGCGCCACCCCGCCTGCACCAGCGGGTCCACCTGCGTTTGCGCCAACCGTGCGGACCGGTCCATTATCCCCGTCGTTGAAAAGCCAAGGCCGCTCTCAAGCTGATCGATTAGCTCCTCGCGCTCCTCCCTCGTCGTAGACGAAGCAATCCAGATCTCGTTCGGGTTCAGCTCCGCGCCAAGAATGCCCAGCCCGACAAAGTCTGCCAGCGTATCGAAATCGGATACAAGGTATCTTTCGCTGGAGACGACCATCGTTGGGAAGAGCTCCACGGCGCCCTCAATTCGCACCGGCACCCTGTTCCCGCCCACCGATACGTCGAACTCATCGCCCGCGTCGTGTCCTGTGCCCTTGGCAAAGGTTGCGCTCGCAAGCACGGGAAGCCGCGGCCGCTCGTCGGCGCGGAACACTCCGCGAGTAGTCAACGGGCTGCCCTCCGACCACGTGAACAGCAGCGATGTACCCTCGCCCGTGGACGTAATGTCCGACCCTCGGGCGGAGTCCGCCACCGCATCGTCCGCGGACTTCAGCGCCAGCCAGCCTGACGTGTTGTCAAAAGTCTCCACCGTCTGAAGAGGCGCATCCGTGTTCGAGCGCACCGCGATTTCGTCGATCAGGATGGAGCCCGGCTGCAGCCTGCGCGCCCCACCGGTCTCATGTACGCGGATGGACATGATTGTGAGAGGCAGCGCCGTCTCGGCAAGCTGAGGAGTACCAACGCCCAGAGTAGTCTCCAGCGTGGTCCAGTTGCCTGTCCGGAGCGTGCCCAGATCGAACGTAAAGTACTTCCCGGCGTTTGTCTTCGCGCGCACTGTAACACGTACGCCGGGGTGCGGCCTGTCCGCCTTCACAAGCAGCGCCAGAGTCCGGGCGCTCGGCGGCAGGGCCACGCCCTGGAAGGCGGTTCGTACCGCCAGGTCCGGCAGCAGCTCATCCAGAGGGCCGGAGGCGAAATCGTCCCGGAACCACGCAACCTCGTTAAATCGGTTGCCTTCCACGGATACCATCGTGTAGTTCATGCCGTAGACCTTGCTCAGGTCGTGCCCCGAGGCCCGTAGCACCACCGTCGCCTTGTCCACGCCGGGCACCGACTCGTATGCCTCAATCAGCGCGGCGTTGGAGGAGGGTATCGTGGGCTTAGGCCCACGCTGCCCGCGGAACGCTACCGGCACATTGCCTTCAATGCGGAGGTCGCTGCCCGTCGAATATAGCACCCGCTCCCTGAAGTTCCGCTCCAGCGTCGTCCCAAAACTGGATGCGAATATCCCCAGTCCGGCCGTCAGGATCAGGAGCAGAGATAGCCGCGCGTAGTGCGTCGGGTTGCGCGCCATCTGCCACACGCCCATCACCAGCCCTGCCGGCAGCCACGGCGACATTACTTTGCTGGCGAGGTTCATCGCGATTGGGAACAGCCGCAGCAGCACCATCGCCGAGGCGATCAGTATCAGTCCGGGAATAATCAGCAGCAGCTGATTTACCGCCAGCTCGCCGAACACGCTTGCCGCCACAACGGAGCCCTGCTGCGTCAACTGCCTGAACAGGAACATGCCCAACAACAGCAGCAGAACGTCCAGGTAGTACTTCTGGAATACCGGCTGGCCGGTGGGTCGCGCCGACCCCTGCCGCAGGCGCGTCACTGTTATGCGTGACGCTTGCACCGCGGGGACCATCAGCGCCACGAAGCTCAATATGCCGCCTATGGCCCCCATCATGAACGCGCCCGGAGAGAGGGCCGCGTCCAGAAGGAAGCCGCCGCTAAGGTCGGAGAAAGCCGGAGTGAGGCCAAGCACACTGATTGCTCCCGCCGCCAGGAACGGCCCCACAACCGAGCAGAGGAAGGCCACGGTTGCCCCCTCCATCACGAACACCAGCAGTATCTGCGTCGGGCTCGCCCCGCGGCTGCGCAAAAGCGCAACCTCTGACCGCCTGTCCTCCACGGAGAGCGACGACAGCGTCGTCACATAGTAGAGGATAACAACCGCGATCAGGATCAGCACAACGTACATAGGCAGCTTGCTGAAGAAGAGCCGCCGGTCGTATTCAGAAAGAGCATTGTCCAGCTCGGTTGTCTGGAGGTAGCTCCCAAGTGTCGAAGACAATCGGGCCTGCATGAACTCCAGGCGGTTCACAGTGTCCACGGAGTTGCGCGCGTTGATGCGACCCACGTCCGTCGTCAGCAGCCACGCGTACGTGCTGTCCATCCGCCGGAACGCAGGGCCGACAACCTCCATGTACTCCCGTTCAGTAACAAAGAACGGCATGGTGGTAAAGCTGACGCCGGTCGCGGACTGCAGAACTGACCGCTCCAGGAACCAGTACTCGTGGTTAGGGTCCGCCCTGCGGAATACACCGGTAATGACAACCGTTGCGTACTGCGTGGAATCTGTCCACGGCGGCGAGGCGACGTACTCGTCGCCAACATTCACCCCAAAGGTCCGCGCGGCCTCCTCCGGCACCAGCGCTTCCAGTCGAATAGTGCCGTCGGAGCTGGGAAGCGCCGCGTCGGAGGGCATCCGGCCGCCGGGCAGAATCTCCGCATGCTCCAGCAGCGTCGGCAGGTATGTGAAGTAGGTCCGCGGGTTTTCGTAACCGGTGAGTGGGCGGTTGCCCGCGGCGTTCAGGAACATGGTGGGGCTCTTCCCCACGCGTATCCGCTCCTCAACAAGCCAGTCAATCCGCGAGTCTATCTCCTCGTTCACCGCGTCGGAAACTACCCTGAACTCGGAGTAGTTGGCCGGCCCCCGCTGCACCTGCAAAATGACATTGAGCTGGTCCACCGTGTGGCGCTCGAGGGTGCGCTTCAGGGCCAACTCCCGCAGCGCGTCGAAGTAGATGACGGTGCCTGCCATGATCGCAGAGGCAAGCAGCACGCCCAGGACCACGGAGGATCGCATCCTCCAGTGGGCGAGGCTCCGCCGGAGTACGAATTGCCAGGCTGACAGGAAGCTCTTAATTTGTGCTGTCACGGTCTTGCCACCCACCCGAGCTCGTTGGTTTGTTACACGCCCGCGGGAACGCAGCCGGCCATTACTCGCCCTATGAATCTCCCGCGCGGGCGATAGCGTGCATGTCCACCCGCCCGATCGTCCTGTTCAACACCACCAGCGCCGCCACGAATAGCGCCACAATGGCGATGTACGTCGGGGCCATCAGCCCCCAGTCCGTGATCATAACGAAAGGCGGCACCACCGTTTGCCCCTGGTCCGTCACGGCCAGCGGCGAGACCATCATCCTGCTCATCTGGAATCCTGCCCACGTCCCAAGCCCGAGCCCCATCCCCACAATGGCCATGTGCTCGAAGCCCACCAACGCCCCCAGCTGGAGCCGGGATAGTCCCATGGACTTCAGGAAGCCGACCTCGTGCTTGCTCTTGCCGGCCACCAGCAACAGATAAGACACGTACCCGAACGTGGCAGCCATGAGCACAATTCCCAGGGCTACCAGCACCATAGCCTTCCAGCCGGAAGAGGTCAATGGGTCCAATCGAACGGCCTGGAGCCTTTCCGACCCGCTCTGGTAGTTGACCATCCCCTTCACAAAGTCCGCCAGCATCTGCCGCATCGCAACCTCATCGTGGCCGGCCGTGCTCACAAACAGCTCGTTGGGGTCAGTATTGCCGAGGTGGCTCATCAGGTTGAGGTAACTCAGGAGCTGGCCCATATCGGCTACAACGAAGTGTCCCTGCCCAGGGTCCACCGTTGGGAAGAAATCGACGATCTCCCGCACCTCTACCGGCACCAGCGTGCCGGCCACCACCGCCGTGAACCGGTCCCCGGGCCTGAGGCCGTTGGAACCCGCCAGCCCCGTGTTCACCAGTATCGGAACATTCTGGTCGCCGGGGAGTTGATAAAACCCGCGCACCCCGCGGTTCTTGTAACGTCCGAAGTCGAATTTTAGGGAGTACAGTCCGGAAACGGCCTCCGCGTTGGATATGGCGATCGCGTCCCTGTCGGTTACAGAGGTCGCCATCGGGCTCCACCTCAACCCCCCCTCGAAGCTCTCCAGCACCTGCCCCTCTCCACCCTCGCCGACGAATGCGACAATGTCGTCCATCAGCACGGTGCCGACGCTGCCGGTGTTGGAGCCCGCCGTCATGCTGCCTACGTCCCATCCGGGCTCGTAAAGCTCCACGCCAAGGATGTGTATCGGCGCCTGCAAAGATTCCGGCACCTGCCCGCGCACAATGTGCCACTGCGGCTGGCCAAGGTCCCCAAGCGAAACGGTGCGTGTTACACCTTTGGCGTCCTGCAACACCATCCATACGGATATCTGCACGTGGAGCGCCGCCGGCTTCACCCACACTCCCACTTCAGTGGCGCCTTCGGGCAGCGCGATTCTGGAAGGGGAGGTGTGAGGCTGGAGAGATGTCATCAGCCCCGGCAGCGTGTCCTCGGAGAAGTCGTCCCGGAACCAGGCGATGTCCGCAAACTTGTCCGTCTCCACGCCGAGAATCTGGACTGAGGAAGGCCCCGCCGACCCGGTCGTGCGGAACGCGAGAGCAGATTCCGTGATCGCCGATGTGGCGGTGTACTGCTCGTCGATCGCCTTCAGGCCGCCGCGTATCAGGTACGGATTGCCGCGAAGGCGCATGTCTGTGGGAACGTCGAACAGGATCCTCTCCTCCTGGCTGCGGGCCAGCGTGCCGCCCACCGTTGTGGAAAGGACCGCAAGGCCGGTTGCGAGCACCAGAAGCAGCACCAGCCACGTGTACTGCAAGGGATTACGGGCCATGCGCCAGATCGCCATCGTGAGCCATACCGGCGTCGCCTTGGATATCTGCCTGAAAGCCATGAACAGCAGCTGCGCCGGCACAACCGCAACCATTCCCACTATCGCCTGGAACAGGTTGTCAGTAGTGTCTATTTCGTGGAAGGACAGGAATGCCGCCGTGAACGCCGCCTGCACCACCATCCCGATCCCCTGCTTCATCGTCCCTTCGCCGCGGCTCGTGAGCCAGTAGGCCACGGCCACGCCAAGCGCCATCGCCGGCGCTGTCAGCCATTCGTCCATCGCCAGCCGGTCCTGCCACCCGCGCGTCAGCAGCACGGCAATGACTGGCACCGTGGTCACTGCCACAAGCAGGTGCACCAGCCCGCGTGACTCGCCCGCAACGTACCTGACGAGCAGCGGAAATACTCTCATGAAGAAGAGCGCCACAACCACAAGGAACAGCACCGGCGCAAAAAGCAGCGTCTCGTTAATCTGCACGTCCGAGAACAGCCCGCCGGATACCAGCTGCCCGCGCGACCGCAGCTCCCAGAACACGATTCCGCCCAGACCCATCAGCGCGAAGTCCAGATAATACCGGTGGAAGAACGACATCGTCGCTGGCCGCGCCGCGCGCAGCTTTTGCACCAGGATGCCGCTGCGGGTACCCATTGCGCCGTAGAGGGCGAAGATGGCAAGGCACGCCAGGCCGATGAGGCCAGCGGCCATGAACGGCGCGCCGTTGAGCTGCACGGGCAGGAACCCGCCTCCGGTCGTCTCCGAAAAGTACGGCGTCTTGCCGGCGAGCGCAACAATCACTGTTGACAGGAACGGCGCGGCAATGACCGCAACCCCCACCATCACCAGGCCTTCCAGCACGTAAAGTCGCAGAAGCTGGAGGAGTCCCACACCACGGGTCCGGAGCAGCGCGGCGTCCCGCTCCCTGCTCTGAATAAGGTATGACATCATCATCGAAAGGTAGAAGAGCACCGTCACAATCATGACGGCCACCAGGAGCATGAGCGGGACGCGGGAGAATAGGCTGCGCCGGTTAACGTCGGAGATGGTGCCGGTGATGATGCCCGTGTTCACCTGCGCGCCGGTCATCTCCTTGTTGATCTCCGTCTGGAACGCCGCCAGCCGGGCCTCAACCTTCGCGATAGGCCAGCTAGATACCAGTCCCTTGTCTATCTTGGAGAAGAGGATGGGGCTCGCGAGAGAGCCGGGGTACGCCTTACCCCAAACCTCGGTCATCGCGTTGCGGCTGACGTAGACCGCTACGGCTATGTCCTTGTCTGTATCGAACCTGGTGCCCTCAGGAGCTGCCGGTACTGGGTCCGGAACAGTGGAGAAGTAGAAAGCGCCCGCATCAGTCCAGAACGGGGAGAGCGCGTCATTCGGCTCAATCACGCCCGTGATCCGAATCGAGACCCGGGTCTCAGTCGCCAGGTCCGGCGCGAGCGTGACCACGTCGCCGGCCTTGAACTTGTACTCGTCCGCCGTAGGGAACGAGACCACGCCCTCGATGATCGGCCCGCGCGGCCCCTGCTCCACCGCCTCGGTCGACATTCGCCCGTCGATAAACCGCGCGTTCTGGTCGAGCCCCGAAAGGTACTCAATCAAGCCGTAACCCACGGTGGCGTTTGCGCCCTGCTGGACCGCATCCGGCAAGGGCCTGTCCGGTATCCCTGCGATTACGCCGGAAGTGCGAAAGAACGTCTCGTGCCCGGCGTATATCTCCTCCAGGTGCCGCTCCGCCGCCGCCGATACCACGTCCTCCGCCTGGTCAAGGGACTCGGCGTCCAGCGCCATCCGGGGAGGGTAGATGGAGAAGGTCAGAAAGGGGTTTGTGATGCGATTGAGAGTGACCCTGAACGCAAGCTGCTCCAGGGCCTTGAGGTAGAGCGGAGTGGCCGTAGCCACGGTGACGACGATCAGGATGCCGATGAATACACTCAACAGCAGCTTCCAGTCGTCCAGGAGCCGTTTCATGATCAGCTTGGGGATGGATAGTTCATGCATTCGCCCGCCTGGGACATGTGGTTCCCTGCCTGAGCCAGTAGTCACGATATTAATTTGATGTTGTGAAGTATGTCAAGCACCAAATGAAAAATTTGTCTTTGCTCAGTGATATTGTCAGTAGGTAACTGCTCAGTGAATATGTCAGTCCATGAGAGGACTACATTTGACCGAGCGAGAAGCGAAGAGAG
>Ga0194132_10003446_pt1 | contig 28128 bp, 30 predicted proteins | sample TA2KigOf80mmetaG_FD_148612 | JGI IMG/M metagenome (GOLD analysis project Ga0194132, IMG submission 148612) | Freshwater microbial communities from Lake Tanganyika, Tanzania - TA2015054 Kigoma Offshore 80m | ecosystem: Environmental > Aquatic > Freshwater > Lake | place: Tanzania: Lake...
CGGCCGACCCGATTGCCCGACCAAAGCGCCCCCGCCGCTCCCTGCCGGCCAGACGCGGACGGTCACCGTCGAGACCACGCAGGGCACCATCGTCCTCAGGATCGACGGCTCGCTCGGCCCCAACGCGGCCGGCAACTTCGTCGCTCTCGCGGAGTGCGGCTTCTACGACGGCGTGGTCTTCCACCGGCTCGTGCCGGGCTTCGTCATCCAGGGCGGCGACCCGGACGGCAACGGAACGGGCGGCCCGGGCTACACCATCCAGGACCAGGAGGTCAAGGGCGAGTACAAGCGCGGCACGCTCGCGATGGCGCGCACCAGCGCGCCCAACTCGCAGAACAGCCAGTTCTTCATCGTGCTCACCGACGATCCGGCCGGGCCGATCCTCGAGTCATACCGGACCTACGCGATCTTCGGCGAGGTCAGCGACGGGATGGAGGTGGTGGACGCGATCGCCGCGATGCCCAACAGCGGCGACGCAACCGGCAACCAGGCGCTGGAGCCGGTGCCGATGGCGAAGCTCACGGTTTCCTCGCCCTAGATGCCGTCGCGTGCAGGGATCCTGCCTCGCGGCAGCCTACCTGCTGGTACGTGGTCGAAGGGCGGCACATTCCGCGAACAGGAGTTGACATGACCAGGGCAACCATCTCGACCGACAAGGGCGACATCGATGTCGACATCTTCACCGACGGCGCGCCCAAGGCAGCGAAGAACTTCCTGGACCTCGCCCGCAAGGGCTTCTACAACGGGGTGATCTTCCACCGCGTCGTGCCGGGCTTCGTGGTGCAGGGTGGCGACCCCACCGGCACCGGCCGCGGAGGCCCGGGCTACCAGTTCGACGATGAGCCGTTCCAGGGCGACTATTACCGCGGCACCCTGGCCATGGCCAACGCCGGCCCGAACACCAACGGCAGCCAGTTCTTCATCTGCCTCGCCGACCTTGTCGGGCGCCTGCCCAAGAACTACACGATCTTCGGGCAGGTGACCAAGGGCCTCGACGTGGTGGACGCGATCGCGGCGGGGCGGACCGGCGCCCAGGACCGGCCCGTCGAGCCGGTCAAGATGACCACGGTGACGGTCGCCGACGAGTAGGCGACGCGAATTGCGGCTGCGCCGCCAGCCGGCCGGCGCCGCAGCGGGCATTCGGCCCGCGGTCGCGATCCCCGCAGGCACGCGGCCGCGGCCGCCGCGCGCTTCGCGCGGGAAGCCCGTTCCTCACGGGCTTGATCGCCAGGGTTCGGCGCCGCGCCGATCGGTCCGAGGCGCGTGCGGCTGCAATGCGCAGGCGGCGAACGTTAAGGAATTTTCACGCGAAGTGTGAACAAATCCCTTGGCCCCGCACGGCTGAACGGGTACAGTACGGGCAGGCTGCTTGCAGCTCGAAAGCTGCCCCAGCTTCGAGGCCATGGGTAGGTAGGGTCAGGGTAGTCGGTGAAGCCGACGTGATAGATGCCCTTGAAGCGTGGCAGAAGACGGTCCGCTGAGGACCGAGCCTTCACCGGGACAGCAACGGAGCGGCTCCTTCGGGAGCCGCTCCGGTCTTTTCGGCCGGGTCACCGCCCAAACCTGACGCGGCGTGACTCGCCCGTCTTGGCGCCCGTCTCAGCGCCCGTCTCAGCGCCCGATCAACGGGATTCGCATTGCATTCGGCACCGCCGCCCGGATCGCGGTGATCGGGGTCCCTACGACCGTCAACCAATGCGGCCCGGGGCGGCCCGGGGCGGCTCGAGGCGCCAACATTCGCAAAGGGATGCGAAGACACTGGCGGGCTGGGCGGTCGCGCCGGACCTCGATCGGGCACGCGTTGCCCTCAGCTGGCGACGAAGCCCACCCGCGGGACGCCCGGTGCCGAATGCGTTGCGAAATCCGGCGGTGGGACGTCGGCCGGCGGGTCGGAGCTCGGCCGGCGGTCGGAGCTCGGCCGGCGGTCACGCCTCGGCCGGCCCTGCCGCGTCGGCCGACTGGAGCGGCTCGATGCGGTAGTAGCGCCCGACCGCCCGGATATGCCGCCTGGCCAGCCAGTACAGGACGTTGCCGGGGAAGACGTCCTGGCGCCACGTCACGCCGATGGCCCGGTCACGCTCCGGCCCCGGCGCCAGCAGGACCGGCCGAATCTCGAACGGCGGCCCGGGCCGGATGGTGAGCGTGGCGGCGCCGGCAGCGTCCAGGTTCCGGGTCCAGCTGACCTCGCCATTGGGGTGGCCCAGGTACCAGCGGCCGCCGGCCCGGAGCAGTCCCAGCAGCACCGGCCGCGGCCGACCCGTCCGGCGGCCGGGAACCTCGAGGTCCACGACGTTGCCGAGGCCGAAGCGCCGAACCCACCAGCGCACGGGCCGCCCGAGACGGGTGATGACCCAGTAGGTGGCGCGAAAGACGTGATCCCAGAAAGGGGAGAGCGCCCGCGCGTGTGCCTTCATTGCGACCCGCCGCCGACGACCGACGCATTGCGCGCCGCCGCCTCAGCGATTGCGTCCGCGCGTCGCTGGCGTGTTTCCGGCCGCTTGGCAAGCGCGATGTACTCGAGCGACATCCGGCGCACCGACACGGTGAAGCCGTTCCAGTGGTCGCGCGCATGTGGTCGAGCGTCGAGCGAAGCGATCAACTCCGGCGGCTCCTCCAGCCGGGCGGCGGAATCGAAGACCGTCCAACTGCCGTCGGCTTTGGCGCGCTCGACCGCGGCGATGCCGGACGGTGCCATCCGGCCTGCCGCCAGCAATCGCTCCACGCGCCCTTTGTTCGACGTGGCCCAGGGACTGCCGCGGCGCCGCGGAGCGAAGTAGAGCTTGCCTCGGTTTGCGTCCACGGTGCCCCCCTGCCCGTCGACCCAGCCGAAGCAGAACGCCTCCTCAATGGCCGGCTCGTACTCGAGTCGCGGCCGCCCGGTCGACGACCGCCAGGTGGCCACCCAGACGCCACCCGAGGTCGCATGGTTCGCCTCGAGCCAGGCGCGCCACTCGTCGCGGCCATCGAACTGGATCTGGGGCGCGGCGTCCAGCGTGCTCATGCGTTCGGACGCTACCAGCCCGCGGCATGAGACGATCGAGGCCGATGGATCGCGGTCGCGCGCTGCTCCTCGTCGCCACCGCCCTGCTCGCCGTGTTCGTCTACGAGGGCGTCCTGCGGCCGCTCGTGTCGCCGCTCGTTCGGCTGCCGTCGATCCCCGGCGGCCTGCCGGTCATGACGGCCGTGCTCACGGCCTTCAGCCTGACCCATGCGACCTACACGCTGGGCTGGCGCAATGCGGCAGCGTTCTTCGCGATCACCGCGGTCGTGTCGTGGGCCTTCGAGCAGGTCGGCGTCGAGACCGGGGCCGTCTACGGCAATTACCAGTACACGGACGTGCTCGGCGCGAAGCTCGGTCACGTGCCGATCCAGATCCCGATGGCGTGGTTCATGATGATCTACCCGTCCTACGTGATCACGAACCTCATCGCGGACAGCCGGGCCGTCGGCACGCGGGGCGGAATCGGGCGGGTAGTGCTCCTCGCGGGCCTCGGCGCCCTCGTGATGACGGCCTGGGACCTGGTCGTCGATCCCATCCTGTCGGGCCCGGACGTCCGGGCCTGGATCTGGGAGGACGGCGGGCCATACTTCGGGATCCCCGTCCAGAACTTCGCCGGCTGGATCGCGACCACGTTCACGGTTTATCTCGCCTATCGCCTCTTCGAGCGGGGCGGACGATCTCGGGCGTTCGGCGCGGCGACACGGCCCGTCGCGGCCATGGCCGTGGCGGCATATGCCGCGATGCTCGTCGCGAACCTGCAGGTCAGCGCGGCGCCCGAGGCCCTGGTTGTGATCGGCCCGCTTGTGATGGGCATCCCGATCGCGGCCGCGACCGTCCGGCTGGTGAGCGACTGATCGGTCGTGCGCTCGGCCGGCACGCGTTCCGTCCCCGTTGGGCTCTCCGGACGACTCGGTCGCCGGTTCGCCCACCGTTGAAGCCGCCCGACGACTCGATCGCGCCCACGCACCACAGCTGACACGCCGTGACGACCCGGGCCACGGCCCGTCGTCCGTAGCGGTCACCGGTGACGCCCGCGGCGACGGGCCTACCCTCGAGGAAGGAGCACCGGCAGGTCCCTGACCCGTGTCCAGTCGTTCGCGATCTCGCGCGGCGGGTTCGGGACCGGCGAGGGCCTGAGCCTCGAGGCGCCGTTCGGCCATGACCGCGCCGACGGCCGTTTGAGGGCGCGGGCCGGTATGATCCCGGTTCGCGCGCCTGTAGCTCAGTGGATAGAGCGTCGGCCTCCGGAGCCGAAGGTCGCAGGTTCGAATCCTGTCGGGCGCGCTCTAACAACCTTGGTGGGCAGCGCAAGCGCCAGCCCGTGTGCGTAGGCCGACGGCGTGAGTCTCACCGACACGATCTCCCTCCCTTTCACGACGATCTGGTCGTAGATGGCGTGGAGCACGTCGGCCTTCGCCTCGGGGACGTCGGTCTCCGTCCACGTCGCTGACAACGCGCGGAGCCACTCGATCGCACGCTCCGCGGCGACCCGCTCGCTCGTGGTGCGCTCCACGTCGTCCTTCGCTTCGCGCAGCCCGCGCAGACGCTCGAGATAGACGGCGTCCTCAAGCCGGCCGGCGGCGTGCTCCATCGCGCTGCTCCTCCGGGTCATCGGGACAGGCCAGTAGCGGTCCGCCAATTCGGCCTTGCATCGTCGCGACGACAGCGTGATGGATGTCCGCCGCGACGCGAAATGCGCGTCGGCCACCGAAAGGACGAGCGAGATGGCAGACCTGCGGAAGTGCATCGGGTCGGCAAAGTTCGGGATCGAGGCGCACGAGGCACCCGCCGCCGACTTCCCGGTCCAGCCCAGCCAGAAGGACGGGCTCGGGCGGATGTGCAAGGTCCACTGGAACGCGTACACGGCGGGTCTCGCCCGGGACGCCAAGATCGGGAAGGCGGCCGACGCGGCGAACGCGGCCCGGGCGGCGACGGGCATCGAGGTGATCTCCCGCAGCGACGACGGCTTCGAGGGGGTCATCCGGCCCGGGCCGACCAAGGCGAAGCGCGGCGGCCGCAAGGCGGCCGTCCCGGCAGCGGGGGCGCAGGGCGACGCCGGGTAGAGCCGCCCCAACTCCAGCCTCGGGCCCCGGGCGCCAGCCCGGGGCCCTTCTCCGTTCGGTCGCGTCGATGGCCACGCCGGTGGTCACCGCGCCACGTGGGCCAGCGTGGGCGCCCACGGGCGAACCTCGTCGGATCGGTGATCGGCAGCCGGGATAATTCGCAAAACCCGGCCGTGCGCACACAGTCGCCGGGCGCGATCCGGGCATCGGCGTCGGCTGGCGCCAGGCGTGTCCGGTAGACGGTGGCACCTTGAACGGCGCCGACCGCCCACGAGGCGTCTGGCAGGTCACGGAACACGGCGGCTCGCGAGGCGCGCGCCAGCTCGCGCAGCTCAGTCTCCAGGCTCGCGTTGAGCAGGGCCACGATCTCGGCTTCGTCGAGATCTGCAAGCGCCCGCGGATCGCATTCATGAACTACGTCCCCCGGACCGCCCGGCCCGGTCAATCGGACCGCCGCTTCAGCCGTGGGGGTCCAGGGCGTCGCGGAGGCCGTCGCCGACGAGGTTGACCCCAAGCACGGTAATGAAGATCGCGATGCCGGGCGGCAGCCAGTACCAGGGGTAATCTCGCAGGATGAAGAGCTGCTGGGCGTCGTAAAGCATGTTGCCCCACGAGCTCGTGGGCGGCTTGACGCCGATGCCGAGATACGACAGCGCGGCCTCCGTGAGCAGCGCACCCGCCACCGTGAACGTACCGGTGACGGTGAGCGGAGCGAGGGCGTGCCAGATGAGGTGGCGCCGGATGATCCATCCGTTGCGTGCGCCCAGGGCCCGCGCCGCGACCACGAAGTCCTGTTCCCGCAGCGAGAGCACGACCGCGCGCACGATGCGGGCCGCCTCGGTCCAGCCGAAGAGCCCGATCACCAGGACGACGATCTCCAGGCCGGTGCCGACGATTCCAACGACGATCGCGATCGCGATCAGCGACGGGATGGCGAGCACGGCGTCCGTCGTACGCATGATCAGCGTGTCGATCCAGCCGCCGGAGATGCCGGCGATCAGCCCAAGGATCAGGCCAATGAGCGTCGCCACGAAGGCGGCCGCGATGCCCACCGAGAGGGATACCCGCCCCGCGAACAGGAGCCGAGCCCACAGGTCGCGGCCAAGGCGGTCTGCGCCCAGCAGGAACTCGGCATTTGGCGGCGTGTACTGGAGCTTGGTATTCGTGGCGTTCGGATCGTGCCAGGAGAGCAGCGGCGCCGCGATCGCTGCCACGCCGACGATCAGCAGCACACCCATCCCGACAAGGGCACCGCGATGCTGCATGAAGCGGCGCAGGGGATGCTGCGCGCCGATCTTGAGGTGGTGCAGCCGATCAGCCCGGCGCAGGGTCATCGCGCCCCTGCCGCCTATTGGTCGCGCGGGTCGTCGCCCCAAGCATCGCCGAAGAGAACTCGGCCCCATCCGGTCGCCGGCAGTCCGTACTCGGCGCGTTGCTCAGCTGTCATCGAGGCCCAGTACTGCCGCGTGATCTCGGGGACCGACCCAGGAGCAGCCGCTGACGGTACGAGCAGGGGCTCGGGCGGCGCTGCTTCGAGCCACGCCTCGAGACCGGGTGCCACATCCCGAAACGAGCGAGACCAGCCCCCGTCGCGGCCGCGACCATCAAGCTCGTCGGGATTCCATTCAACGACGCGGCCATCCGGGCTCGCGGCGTCAACGCACGCGAAGCTGCCGCCAAGGTCGACGATTGGCACGTGCGCCGCCGGCCAGACCCACCGTGGGTTCTCCGTCGTCGAGTCACTCATCTCCTCGTAGAGGTCCTCGATCGACTTGCCGTGGTCGGTCGTCCAGCCGCCACTGATCCCGACGATCCCGGGGCCCGGCCCGAATCCCCCGTTGGCGACTTCGAGATACAGGCGCCGAAGCAGCAATGGGAGGGCGAAGCCGAGGCGCGACTCGGCGGCGGCAAGTGCGTCCGACGTGGCAGGCTCGGGAAGTGGCCGCCGATCGGGCGTCCTGAGCCTTCGTTCGATGTCGTCGGCCTTCGCGGACAACTCCGCGGCGGCTCCCTGGTCACGGAGCCGCCGTAGATCCTGCGCGGTCGACCGACCGACTGAGAACAGGTCGCAACCCCCAGTCCGGCGATGGCGGCAGTCAGCTCATCTCGCTCACTGTCGACTCGGCGTCGAGGGTCAGCAATTCGATCCCGCAACCTTCCGATGAGCAGATCGTGACCGTTGATCCCTGACGACTCGCCCATTCCGCATCCTCTCGGCTGAGCGCCCGGCGTGCGCCTCCTGCCGACAACCAAGGATGCTATTCGGGATGGGGAGCGAGAGGTGCTGGACGGAAGCCGAGCTTCGGCGCGCCATCCGCGACTGGGGATGCTGCGGGTGAGGAGCCCGAAGAGCACCGCGAGTACCGCGAAGATCGGCTCGACTCCGACTAGCGGGGGCGGCGTTCGTCGCGGCGGCCACCGGCCGTCGTGCACGTCCCTACAATCGCCAACCTATGGCCAGCCTCCACCCGTTCCGCGCGCTCCGGCCTCTGCCCGCGCAGGCAGCCGCCGTCGCTGCCGTGCCGTACGACGTGGTGAACGCCGCCGAGGCGCGGGCACTGGCTGAAGGGAATCCGCTCAGCTTCCTGCGAGTCTCGCGCGCGGAGATCGAGCTGCCACCGACGACCGATCCGTATGCCGACGCCGTGTACGCGAAGGCCGCCGCGAATTTCACACGGCTCCGTGCGGCCGCCCCGCTCATCGAGGAGGACACGCCGAGCCTGTACGTCTATCGGCTGCGCATGGGCGCGCACGAACAGGTCGGGATCGCGGGCGGCTTCTCGGTCGACGAGTACGAGCACGACCTGATCCTCAAGCACGAGCGGACGCGCAAGGACAAGGAGGACGACCGGACGCGTCACATCCTCGAATTGCGCGCGCAGACCGGGCCCGTGCTCCTGACCTATGTCGCCGACGGCGCCGTCGACGCGATCGTTGCGCGGGCGACCGCGACCCGACCGCTCTTCGATGTCACCGCCCAGGACGGGATCGTCCACACGATCTGGCAGACCGCCGCCGCTGACCGCGATGCGCTGGTCGCCGCGTACGCGGCCATCCCCGCCATGTACATCGCAGACGGTCACCACCGCGCGGCGAGCGCGATGCGCGCCCGGGCGACGCTCCGCCAGGCGGCCGGCGGCGGTCCAGTGGAGGCCGACGCCTTCCTCGCGGTGGCCTTCCCGGATGACCAGATGCAGGTCCTGCCGTACCACCGCGTCGTGAAGGATCTCGCCGGCCGAACGCCGGCCGCGTTCCTCGAGGCGCTCCGCGGGACCCACCGCGTCCGCGACGGCACCGACACGCCGAACGGTCAGGGCGATGTGGCGATGTACCTCGAGGGCCGCTGGTACGCCGTCGGCCTGCGCTCGCCGGCATCCGACGCCGCCCCCGCCGACCGGCTGGACGTCTCGCTGCTCCAGGACCAGGTGCTGGCGCCGCTCCTCGGCGTCGGCGATCCGCGAACAGACAGGCAAATCGACTTCATAGGCGGCATCCGCGGACCGGGCGCTGTCGCGGCGCGGGTGGACGCCGGGGAGGCCGCCGTCGGTTTCGCGATGCACCCCGTCAGCGTCGCGGACCTCATGTCGATCGCCGATGCGGGCGGCATCATGCCTCCCAAGTCCACCTGGTTCGAGCCCAAGCTGCGCGACGGCCTCCTCACTCACCTCCTGTAGGAGCCGACCGACGATGAAGGTCCTTGTCGCCGACCAATTCGAGCCGTCGGGCATCGCCGGCCTGGAGGCTGCCGGGTGCGAGGTCGTCTACGACCCAGCCCTCAAGGACGACGCGCTCGGCGCGGCGATCCGCGAGACCCGCGCACAGGTCCTGATCGTCCGGGGCACCAAGGTGACCGCCGACATGCTGGGCGGCAGTGAGCTCGGGCTGATCGTGCGAGCGGGCGCCGGCTACAACACGATCGACGTCGCGGCGGCCTCGGCGCGCGGCATCGCCGTCTCCAACTGCCCCGGCAAGAACGCCACGGCCGTCGCGGAACTGACGCTGGGGTTGATCCTGGCGCTGGACCGGCGAATCCCGGACAACGTCGCCGATCTGCGCGCCGGTCGCTGGAACAAGAAAGAATTCGCGAAGGCCGCCGGGTTGATGGGTCGCACGCTCGGCCTGATCGGATTTGGAAGCATCGCCCAGGACGTCGCCAGGCGCGCGCAGGCCTTCGGTATGCACGTGATCGCCTGGAGCCGCTCGTTCGCGGACGGCAGGCCTGTGGACTTCGCCGCCTACGGCCTCTCCGACATCACCGCGGCGAGGTCCCCTGCCGAGGTCGTCGATGCCGCCGACATCGTGAGTATCCACGTCGCGCTGGCCCCCGAGACGCGCGGACTCGTGGATGCGGCCCTGATCGCCCGCCTCAAGCCCGGCGCGTTCGTCATCAACACGTCTCGTGCGGAAGTCGTGGACCACGACGCCCTGGCCGCAGCCGTCCGCGAACGCGGGATCCGCGTCGGCCTTGACGTCTACCCGGACGAGCCGACCGCCCCCACGGCCGACTACTCCCTGGACCTGCTCAAGCTCCCTGGCGTCTACGGCACCCACCACATCGGCGCATCCACCGACCAGGCGCAGGAAGCAGTCGCTGCCGAGACGGTACGGATCGTGCGGTCGTTCGTCGAGACGGGCCAGGTTCCCAACATCGTGAACAGCGCCCGGCTCGTGCCGCGCCCAGGCGCGAAGGAGAGCCGACCGTGACCAAGCGCGTCTACAACTTCTCGTCCGGCCCGGCCGTCCTGCCGCTGCCCGTCCTGGAGCAGGCGCAGCGCGATCTCGTGGCGCTGCCGGGCGTCGGCATGTCGGTCATGGAGATCAGCCACCGCTCATCGACGTTCGAAGGGATCATCGGGAAGGCGGAGGCAGATCTCCGTGCGCTGGCCGGCATCCCGGACTCGTACCGGATCCTGTTCCTGCAGGGTGGCGCGACGCTCCAGTTCTCGATGGTCCCCCTGAACCTGCTGACCGAGGGCCGGACCGCCGACTACATCATGACCGGCAGCTGGGCCGACAAGGCCGTCAAGGAAGCCCGGCGCGTCGGCAGCGTGCACGAGACGGGATCCACCGCCGACACGAACTTCAACCGGATCCCTTCGGATGCCGAGCTCCGGTTCACCCCCGGCGCGGCCTACGTGCACATGACCGCCAACAACACCATCGAGGGGACGGAGTGGCACCGCCTGCCGCCGGTCGGCGACGCGCCGCTGGTGAGCGACGCCTCGTCGGACATTTTCAGCCGGCCCATCGACATCGCGAAGTACGGGCTGGTCTACGCGGGTGCCCAGAAGAACCTCGGCCCATCCGGCGTGACGGTCGTGATCATCCGGCAGGACCTCCTCGAGCGTTCCAGCCCGTCGCTCCACACGATGCTCAACTACGCCGTCCACGCCGAGAACGGCTCGCTGTACAACACCCCGCCGGCGTTCGGCGTCTACGTGCTCGGCCTCGTGCTGGAGTGGCTGATCGGCCAGGGCGGGCTGCCCGCGATCGCCACGATCAACGAGCGCAAGGCCGGAAAGCTGTACGCGGAGCTGGACCGGACCGGCTTCTGGCGACCGACCGCCGAGAAGGCCAGCCGGAGCCTGATGAACGTCACGTTCCGCCTCGCGACGGAGGACCAGGAGAAGGCCTTCATCAAGGAGTCCACGGCGGCCGGGTTCGACGGCCTCAAGGGTCATCGCTCGGTGGGCGGGATGCGCGCCTCGATCTACAACGCGTTCCCCGAGAAGGGCGTCGACGACCTGATCGCGTTCATGCGCGACTTCGAACGGCGCAACGGATAGATCCGGCGCGCGGACCTCGCGGACGAAGACGATGAGGCAGCCCGGCTGATGCTCGCCCGGACCGAACCGGCCTGTCTCGTCATCGCGGGCGGATCAACATGCAGGTGCCGGGTATTCCCCGATTCGTCTTCACGATGGAGCTGATCTCGCGTGGCCCGGATCAGACCGACATCGTCGATCGCGCTGCGCGCCCGCGAACGGCGAAGGACCGTGCAACCATGGAAGCGCTGATGGTGCCGCTCCGAGGAGTGCTGACGAGCGGGGCTGCAGCGCTCATCGACCTCGCCGCGGCCGACGCCGCGGAGCGCGCTGCCGGCCGTGAAGCGGAGCCCGACGTCCCGGCGAGCACCGCCCGCCACCTGTCGTCGCCCGTGACGGCCGCCGGCGGACCCATCGTCTATCTGCCCGATGACGCGGGCGCGGAGTAGCCAGGCTCGGCAGCCGACCCGACCGGCGGCCGCAGCCGCTCGGGGATGCGGTGGTGCGAGAAGACGTCCTCGACCGACTCGCGTTCCTTGATCACCTCCGCCTGACCGTCGTTGACCAGGACCGTGGCCGGGAGCGGCACCCCGTTGTAGCGCGCGGTGAAGATCTCCGCGTACATCCCCGCGTCCAGCGCGGCAACCAGGTCTCCCCGGGCAAGGCGCGGCATCGGGCGATCGGCACCCAGGGGGGAACCGGCACACAGCGGGCCGACCACGTCCACCCGCTCGACGGGCGCCTCGCGGAGCTTGCCGGCGGCCAGCAGGTGGTAGGTGACCCCCATGAGGTCGATCCGGAGCAGGTTGTTCACCGAGAAGTCCACGTGCACCCAGGTCTTGCCGAGATCCCGCTTCACCGAGCCGACGGTGCCCAGCAGCACCCCGGCGTTCCCCGCCACATACCGACCAGGCTCGATCCAGAGCTCCGGCAGCTCCAGGCCGTGGGATTCGAACCCCTGCCGGAGGCCGGCCGTCAAGCCGTCGAGGTAGGCCTCGACCGGGTGGGGGTTCAGCTCGAGGCGGCCCGACTCCACGTCGCGCTCGCGCGGATACCCGCCGCCCACGTCAAGCACGCGGGGCGCAAGTCCCGTGAGCGTGTGGAGTTCCGCGACGGTCTCGGCGATCGCCCGGCCCCATGCCTCGTGAAACGCCGGATCGCGGCTGACACGCCCCACGTGGACGTGGTAGCCCGTGAGATCGAGGGACGGCGAGGCCGCAATCTCTCGCGCCAGACGCGCCGCAAGCGGCACGCTCAGGCCCCATTGGGCCTCCAGGACAGCGTCCCGAATCGACCCGCCACCGTGGGGAAGGTCGGGCGCGAAGTGGTCAACCCGCGTCGACGCGACCTTGAGGCGAAGGTTGACCCGCACCCGACGGCCGGCAGAGACCGCCATGGCTGCCAGTCGGGGAACCTCGTCCTCGGCGTCAACGTTGACCGTCAGGCCCAGCTCCACCGCCCTGGCGAGCTCGGCGTCGGACTTGCTGCTGCCGTTGAGCACGATCGTCGAGGGATCTGCGCCGCCCGCGAAGGTGGCGTGGAGCTCGCCCAGGCCGAAGCAGTCCCCGCCCGCGCCTTCCGAGTTCGCGATCGCGCGGACCGCCAGGTTGTTGTTGGACTTGATCGCATACAGCACACGGGTCGGGCGTGGCCAGCGCGCGGCAAGGCCAGTGATCAGGCGCCGCAGGTTCACGCGAAGCGTCCGCTCGGAGATCACGAACAGCGGCGATCCGTACTCCTCGACGAGCGATCGCGCCGAACAGCCATCGATGACCAGTTCACCGCCTGGACCCACGGTGAGGCTGTCCGATTTCGTCAGGATCGGGGACAGGACATCGCCTGCGGACGCAGACACGGCGCACATCTGAAACGCTCCTCCGGTCGCATGCTGCTGGGTCGGATCGTAGCCGCCGTGTGGGCCATCCCCGTGGACCGCAAGCTATGGGCGCGCACCTGGCACACGCGGAGGAGGACCAGGCATGACCAGCACATCGTCCGGACTCGTGATGACTGTCCGGGGCCCGATCCGGCCCGAGGAACTGGGCTTCACGCTGGCCCATGAGCACGTATTCATCGCGCTCTGGGATCTCGCTGCGCGGTTCGACTACCCGGTCCTGCTCGACGATGAGGACGTGCTGGCCGGTGAGCTCAGTCGGGCGCGGGACGCGGGAGTCCGCTCGCTGGTGGAGTTGACCGTTCCCGACATGGGGCGAGCCCCGGCCCGGCTTCGTGCCATGTCCGAGCGAACCGGTCTCAACATCGTCATGGGCTGCGGCTGGTACCGGGCGCCGTACTACCGGACGGAGGACCTGATCGACCGCCGCAGCGTTGGTGAGCTCGCGGAGCAGCTCCTGCGTGAGATCGCGGACGGGGCGGACGGTACCGGCGTGCGGCCCGGCGTCATCGGCGAGATCGGCGTGCACCGCAGCTGGGTCACGTCGATCGAGGAGCGCGTCCATCGCGCGGCCGGCCGCGCCCAGGTCGCGAGCGGCCTGCCGCTGATCACGCACTCGCCGCTCAGTCCAGTCGGCCTCGATCAGCTCACGATCCTCGAGGCCGAGGGTGTCGACCCCGCCCGGGTCGCGATCGGCCATTCCGATAGCTACCCGCACCTGCGCTACCACCTCGACATCCTCGCTCGCGGGGCGTGGGTGCTGTTCGACAACATCGGGACCGCGTACCCGAACCTCGAGGAACGGCGGCTCGGTCTCGTTCGAGAGCTGGTGGACCGGGGGTACGCACACCGACTGCTGCTCTCGCAGGACGTCTGCACCGACTCGCAGCTGGAGTTCGGCGGCGGCCCGGGCTATGCCGGTGTCCCCACCCGCTTCCTGCCGGCCCTGCGCGCTGCCGGCGTGCCCCAGGAAGCGATCATCGCGATGACAGTCGAAAACCCGAGACGCTTCCTGGCGATCGCCTAGCAGGCCCCACGCTCAACGGGCACCCGATCCCTCGCCGTGCTCGTGCCCCTCGTCCTGCCCGATGGTGATGATGACCTTGCCGCGGACGTGCCCGGATCCGTAGTACGCCAGCGCCTCGGCAGCCTCGTTCATCGGGTACGTCCGGTCGATGACCGGGGTGACCGCTCCAGACTCGATGAGTCCCGTGAGCGCCACCAGGTCCTCGCGCTTGTCGGTGGATGCGAACGGGCGGAGCCGCTGGGGCACGAAGGGTGACACCACGACCGCCTGAACGGCGCGGCGCAGGTAGCCACCCAGCCAGCGACCGCTGCCCTTGTTGCTGTTGGGGATCAGCATGCCTCGGCGAGTCAGGGCCCGCCGGAGCTCCGACAGCGACCGGTTCCCGACGTTGTCCAGGATCAGGTCGTACTGCTGCCCATTCGTGGTGAAGTCTTCCTGCGTGTAGTCGATCACCTGGTCGGCGCCGAGCGAGCGAACCAGGCCCACGTTCGACGTGCTGCAGACGCCCGTCACCGCTGCGCCGAGGGCCTTCGCGATCTGCACCGCGAACGTTCCCACACCTCCGGAGGCACCGTTGATCAGGACCCGCTGGCCAGGCTGGACCCGGCCGACGTCGCGGAACGCCTGCAGGGCGGTGACCCCGCCGATCGGGACAGCCGCCGCCTGCTCGAACGTCAGGTTGGAAGGCATCGGCGCCAACCGGTCCACTGACACGCAGGCGTACTCGGCGAAGCCTCCGTGGCCGATTCCGGCGTAGACCGCGTCTCCGGGGCTGAACGCCGAATCGCTGCCGCCGACCGCGGCCACGCGCCCGGCGATGGCAAGGCCCAGGACCGTGTTCCGTGGCCTCCGAAGTCCGGTCGAGAGTCGGACGATGTACGGCGTTCCGTGCATCAGATCCCAGTCACCCGGATTGACCGCCGCCGCGAGAACCCGAACCTGCACCTCGTTCACCCGCGGTGCCGGCGTGTCGACGTCCCGCAACTCGAGGCCACCAGGTAGGCCGTAGGCGTCGTTGACGATCGCCTTCATCGCCGCTCTCCCCATCCGCGACGAGCGCGAGGCGGCCGGAGTCGCCGGCGCCGGGAGACCTCGCTCGCGGCCGGTTGGCTCGGTTGGATCGCGGTCGCCATCAGCCGGTCGCCGCCTGCCCCGGCTCAATCCGGCGGACGCGGAGTGCCTGATCGACGGCGAACCATCGGAAGCTGCGCTGGTCGCCGGCGGTGAACCGCGCCTCGACCGACTCGATCGGGACGATCTCCGGATGGTCGACCTGGTAGGTGTGCCCTTCGCTCACGATGGTCGCCGAGCCGCTCGCGAGCACGTTCTGGGCCCAGTTCGCGCGTGAACAGTACGGCAGCGCGATCACGAACCCGTCGTCGGCGACGACCACACCGACGGGTGTCTCGTACGGTCGGCCTGAAACCCGCCCGCGATGCCGGATCACGGATGCGTACGCTCCGGGCGCCCCGGCTGATCGCATCTGGCGCGGATTGAGGATCGCGCGCTGGAGTCGGACCAGGGGATGGAGCACGAGCGGGGACTTCGTCCGCATTCCGAGCACGAAAATGAGCCCGATCACAGCGACCCCGACGAGCAGTACGCCGGCGACGGTCGCCACCTGCATCACCATCAGATGCCTCCCGGTCTCTGATCGGTGCCGGCCCCTCCACCCCCGCGAGAACCGACCCGGTCATCTACACTGTAAGCCTACGGTGTAAGCTAGCACTACGCCGTAAGCTTGTCAAGAGGTGAGGCCCAGGTGACCAGGCGATCGACCGCGTCCGCTCGAACCGCGCCGCGTCGGCAGCCGCTCAATCGTGAGCGAGTGCTGCGGGCCGCCATCCGCCTTGCCGATGAAGGCGGCTTCGAGGCCGTCTCCATGCGCAGGCTCGGCCAGGTGCTCGGGGTCGAGGCGATGTCCCTGTACAAGCACGTCGCCAACAAGGACGACATCCTCGACGGCATCGCCGATCTCGTCACGGGTGACTTCGAGGTGCCTCCCAACGATGCCGACTGGAAATCGGCCATCCGGCGGAGCGTGATCTCGGCCCACCAGGTCCTCCTGCGTCACCCCTGGGCGAGCAGCCTCATTGAATCGCGCCGGAACGCCGGGCCCGCCCGGTTGCGCTTCCTGGACGCGGTGATCGGCGCGCTCGCGGGCGCCGGGTTCACGATGCCGACCGTCATCCGCGCGGTCATGGCGCTGGACAGCCACACCTACGGCTTCGTGCTCCAGGAGCAGGCATGGCCGTACGACGCAGACGACGCTCCGGAGGCCGCCGCGAGCTTCGCACGGGGCCTGCCCCCCGGTGCCTATCCGAATCTCCGGGCGATGGCCGAGATGGTGGCAACCGCCGAGCGCGGCGTCCCCGTCAACTTCGAGTTCGGGCTGGACCTGATCCTCGACGGTCTCGAGCGGCTTCAGCCCACGTAGTCGGCGAGGTGCTGCCCCGTGAGGGTGCTCGCGGCCGCGACCAGGGTCGCGGGCAGGCCCTCCGGGCGGGCCGGGCTCGGCATGAAGCCCTGGCTGAACGCGCTGCAGGTCTCGTTATCTCGCGCCCCAGGCAGGGCCGGCCTCATCCTCCACGTCGTCGGCTGACCGCCTGCTTCACGAGGGCGGCGATCCGCTTCTCGTCGGCCGGCGTGAGCTTCGTCAGGGCCCACGAGGTTGGCCACATGGCGCCGTCGTCGAGTTCCGCCTCCTGATCGAACCCGAACGTCGCGTACCGCGCCTTGAACTTGTCCGCTGCCTGGAAGAAGCAGACGATCTTCCCGTCCCTGGCATACGCGGGCATCCCGTACCAGGTCTTGGGCATCAGCTCCGGGGCTGTCTCCGTCACGATTTCGTGGATCCGCTCGGCCATCGCGCGATCCGATGGCGGCATCTGGGCGACCTTCGCGAGCAGGTCCGCTTCCCCCGCGGCCCGGTCGCTGCCGCGGCGCGCCTCGGCCTTCGCTTCGCGGACGCGGTCCCGCATCGCAGCCTTCTCGTCGGCGGTGAGGCCCCCGGACGTGGAGGTGTCGGTGCGCTTCGTGGGTTTCGTGCTGGTCATCGCAGGTTCCTCCTGTCGTGCGATTGTCGTACGTTCAGGCCGCGGGGCGGCGGCAGTCATCCCATCGGGTTTGGGCGGGCGGCTCACTGCGGGGAGACAGACCATGCATGCGGATTCGACGATCGAGGCCGAGGTGCAGGCCGTCCTGGCCCGGCTGGCCGAGGTCTACGTGACGAGAGACGCCGCGGTCATGGCGGACATCTTCGCGCCGGACCCGGATGTCGTGATGTACAGCCCGGGAGCCGAGCGCGTGGTCGGGTTGGCGGCGATCCAGGCCAAGGCCCAGGGCGACTGGACGAAGAGCGAGGCCGGGAAGCTCGTGTATCGCTGGATCTCCGTCTCAGCCGCCGGTCCTGTGGCCTGGGCGGCCACCGAGGCAGACTTCACGGTTCGAGCCGCCGGCCAGGAGCGGACGCTTCCGGTGAGAATCACGTTCGTCCTGGAGCGGCGCGGGACGCAGTGGCTCATCGTGCATGCCCATTACTCGCTCTGACGCCCGGGCGAGCCCGATCTCCCTCAGGGGCCACCGTCCGTCATCATTCGGAGCCGTGAGCACGAAGCCGCGCTCTCCCCGGTCGCCTGGCAATCTCTGGATCGCCCGCCTGCCGCCCCTGGTCCTGGCCCTGCTCGGGTTGGCGCTGGCCGCGTGGCTGGTCACTGCGTTGATCCAACCTGGCGATGGCCAGGCCGCCCCCTGGTGGGCCTTCGTGATCGGGCTGCTGCCCGCCGCCATCCTGGCGTTGAGTGCCGCGGCACTCGTCGTGGATCCGCGTCCCCTCGCTGTCCGACGCTGGGCGGCCGGCGCCGGCCTCGCGGTCCTGGTGCTGCTGAGTACCGTGGCCCTGTTCCGACTGACCGAAACATGGTTCGACGCTGCCGCGGGCCCGCTCCTCCTGGTGGCAGCACTCGACGCGGCTGCCCTGCTCGCGCTGGCCGCGACCACGCCGGCGATGGTCGACGACGACCTGCCCGACATGGTGGGGCGATTGGCGGCGGCCGCGGCCGTGGCCGGCGCCATCCTGGGCGCGACGCTGACCATCGCGCTGGCGATCCGCGTCGTGGTGGCCGTGGTCCAGCTCTTCGCCAACGCATCGGCCGCCGCACGGATCCCGTGGGGCTTCGTGCTGGTGATCGCCCTGTTGTCGGTCGTGACGTTCACGATTGCGGCGCTCGACTCGCGGCGCGCTGCCAGGGGCACGTTCTTCGCCCAGGCCGCGGCCAACCGGCGCAACAGCGTGCTGCTCCTGATCACGTTGGTCGGCATCGTGGCCGCCACGGCGGAGATCATTGCCGTCAGCCTCACGCTGCGGCCGGTCCCGGCCCTGTGGGCCGCACTGATCGCCGCTGGTGCCGGCGTCGGCGCGGCGATCCTGGCGCACCGGTCGGGCGCCGACATCATCCTGGAGTCAGCGGGCGCGCGGCCCGCCGATCGCGAGCGCCACGCGATCCTGCTCAACGTGGTGCAGGAGCTTGCGCTTGCGGCGGGCATCCCGACCCCTCGGACGTACGTGATCGAAGACCGCAGCATCAATGCCTTCGCCACGGGGCGTGACCCGGGTCATGCAGCGGTCGTGGTCACCAGCGGCCTCCTGGAGCGGCTGGACCGGGAGCAGCTGCAGGGCGTGATCGGCCACGAACTGGCCCACGTCCGCAACCTGGACACGCGCTATGCGCTGTACGTGGCCATCCTCGTCGGGCTGATCGTCATCGTCACGGACGGGTTCCTGCGGCTGGTGGTGGAGCTGTGGCAGCGGGGCGCGTTCATCTGGTCCAGCGGCGACGACCCGCGGAGCGCGGTCGCATCGTTCGTGGCCGGGCTGGCCGTGGGCCTGTTCCTGCTCCTCGTTGCTGCGCTGTTGCACCTGGCGGCGCCGTTCTTCTCGCTGCTCGTCAAGACTGCGGTCAACCGCCAGCGTGAGTTCCTGGCCGACGCCACCTCGGTCGAACTCACACGCAACCCCATCGCCCTCGAACGGGCGCTGGCCGAGATCGCCGATGACCGCGTCGCGCTGCACGCCGCCAACCGCGGCACCCAGCACCTGTGGCTCCGCAACCCGTTGAGCAGCGACGGCGGTGGCCTGCTCGGTCTCCTCGCGACCCATCCGCCGCTCGAGGCTCGCATCGAACGCCTCCGACGACTCCGCGGGATGGCGAAGGCGGACACCGGCGCCGCAGCGGAGGCGGTCGAGTGACGGATCCCCGCGCTCCCGCCGAGACGCGCATCGATCGCTGGCTCTGTGCGGTTCGCCTCATCAAGACCCGCCCGCTCGCGACACGGCTGTGCGAGGGCGGCCACGTCCGTGTGAACGGATCAGCGGCGAAACCGTCGACGAAGGTTCGGGCGGGCGATCGGGTGGAGGCCCGCATCGCGGATCGCGAGCGCATCGTCGAGGTCGTATGGCCGATCGAGTCGCGTGTCGGGGCCCCCGTCGCCGCGACCTGCTACGTGGATCACAGTCCACCGCCGATGGTGACCGAGGTCCGGCCGGGGATCATGGCCGTCCGGGGCGAGGGCCCGCCCAGCAAGCGTCTCCGGCGCGAGCTTGAGCGTCTGCGGCGGACCGCCGAGCGCTGAGCCCGGAGGGCGACGCCGGGGTTCCCTGCGGACGCATCACGGAGCCGAGGCCGCCTGTTGGGCGAGGGCTGGCTCCGCGGCCACAGGATCGTCCCGGGTGCGCTGGATCAGCACGGCCGCGGCGAGCACGAGCGCCCCGCCCAGCAGCTGGACGGGCGCAAGGACCTGGCCGATCACGATCGCCGCGGCGGCCGTGCCGACGATCGGCTCCGACAGCCCCAGAATGCCGGCCCGCACGCGCCCGATGAGCCGGACGCCCAGCATGAACAGCGTGGCGCTCGCGGAACCGCTGACGATGGCCAGCACCGCGAGCGCCGGCAGCATCTCGAGGTGCCGGATCGGGAACGCGATTGCCTCGACCTGCCCCAGGACCGCCATGACGCCGCCGACCGCCACGATCGTCGTCAGGAGCGATATCGCCATGGCCTGCTCCGCGGGTACGCGCATGAGGGACTTGCTGCAGACGACCCACAGGGCACCTGCGACGGCCGAGAGCAGCATCAGGACGACCATCGCCGGGTTCAGCGTCTCGGATCCGGCGATCGTCGCGGTGAGGACGAGCGCCAGACCGCCGAGACCCAGGGCGAGCGCGAGCACCTTGGCCGGCCCGATCCGCTCGCTGCCCGTCAGGCGGCCGTAGACCGCCAGCATGAGCGGGTACGTGTAGAAGAGCAGGAGCGCGACACCGATCGGGATCGTGTCGATCGCGACGAAGAACGCGGTGTTGAGGAAGATGTTGCAGCCGACGAGTGCGGCGAGCATGAGGCGCTCGTGGCGCGTGAGCCGCGCAAGGACGATGGGGTGTGCGGCCGGGTCCCGACGTCGCTGCCACAGAACGACCGCCACGAGCACGCCGCCGCCGATGATGCCGCGCCACACGGCGAACGCGAGCGGGCTGAAGCCGGTGGCGTAGAGCAGGCTCAGGAAGGGGCCGACCAGGCCGGAGGACGCGGTGCCAGCGAGGATGAGCAGCGAGCCGCGCGCCGCCACGGACAGGGAGCGATCGGCCGTCACGGGCGCGAAGCGTACCCGAAACGCAGGACCGCCCGACCGCGTGGCGTCGTAGCGCATCCGGCGGGCCCCGGCCGCGGCCAAGAGGACGCGGGACGCCGCGACTCGCGAGAGAACGCTGATTCCGGCATCATCGCGGGCGTCCGACGCCGCCGAACGCTGGGGGACCGATGGCCTGGGAGCTCGCCTATGCCCATGACGCCGCGGGGCTCGCCCTGGAGGGCTCCCGAGCCGACCTCATCGAGGCGATCGAGCACGGCGCCGAGGTCCGCGTCTTCGTTGACTATGCGCCGGTCCCCGGCTGCTACAAGGAGGCACAGGCGACCTGGGTGAAGGACGGCCACGTGTACGTCCAGAACACGGCCTCGGTCGGGTGCGCCTTCACGCCCGAGTACGCCTGGGGCAGCGGCTCAGCGGTGGATCCTGCGTTCACCGCGGGCGGCCTGCGGTTCCTCGACGACGCCTACCACTACTTCGAGATCCTCTCAACCACGGGCGACGCGGACGAGTCCCGCTGGAACGTGGGCGAGCATCGCCTGCGCGCGCGAAACCAGGCGAAGTATCCGATGCGCTGGTTCGTCCGCCGCTGACCGGAGCGTCAGGCTCGTGCCGGCACCAATCCGTTGAACTGCCCGCCGATCAGGTCGATGAGTTCCATGGTCTTGACCGCGTCCTCGAGGTTCGAGGCCGGGAAGGCCGGCTCGCGACCCTCCTTCACGCAGTCGACGAAGAAGCGCGCCTGGTGCCACCAGCCATTGATGAACGCGTTGTATGGCTTGTCCGACCACTCCGGGGACGAGGGGTCGTGGCGCTGGACGTTGCGCAGGTCGAAGGTCATGTCGCCCTGATGGACGACGCAGCTCTCCGCGAGGCCCACCAGGAACGCCGACGCCTGGCGGCCGTGGAACGAGACCTTCTCGATCCGCACCGGCGAGGTGAGATTGTAGTTGAGCAGGGCCGTGGCGCCGCCCTCGAACCGGATCAGCGCCGTGAAGCTGTCGGCGTGCTCGTCGAAGTACTGGTCGGCGTAGGCGTGGACCGACGTGACATCTCCGCCGAGGTAGCGGACGAGGTCGATCGTGTGGATCGCGCCCGGCGTGATGATCCTGGCCAGCGTCTTCTCGGACGAGCCGAGCGAACGGTAGAGCGACAGGCTGTAGTGGTAGAACTCGGCCACGATCACCGCGATCCGGTCGTTCGCCTCCACCATCCGGCGCGCCTGGTTGAGCATCGGCTGGAACCAGCGGTTGACGGCCACCATGCCGGTCGTGCCAGCGGCGCGGGCCGTGGCCAGGAGGTCGCGCGTCTCCGCGGTGGCCATGCCGGGCGGCTTCTCCATGATCGTGGGCACCCCGGCGGCCAACGCATCGCGCGCCACTCCGTACGTGACTGCGGGCGGCGTGAGGACGAAGACCGCGTCGGGCCGGTCGCGCGCGAGCATGTCGCGGTACTCAGCGCGGGTTTCAATGATGCCGAACCGGTCGGCCACCAATTTCAGGCGCGCCTCGTCCACTTCGCAGAGCACCACCTCCACGTCGGGGAACTTCGCCAAGCAGGGCAGATGTGATCCGGCCGCGATGCGGCCCGCGCCGATCACGCCGACGCGCAGCTTCTCCACGGTGTCTCCCTTGCATTCCGGGACGGTCTGCCCGCAGCCTACGTGGCGTCGGATCGCAGAATGACGGTGACATGCGACTGGATACCTTGTTGCGCGCCAGGGGACACCTCCATGTCGAGCGTCCCCCGGAGCTCTGGCCGGTGGCCGCCGACGATGCCGCCCTCGTGCAGGTGCTGGATCACCTGATCGCGATCCCTCTCTCCCACGGCATCGAGATGTCGGCCCTGACCCTGAACGTCTCGAACCTCGTCGTCGATGCGAGCGCCGCGAGCGCGAACTGGCCGGCCGGCCAGTACGTCGCGCTCACGATCGTGGCGCCAGGCGGGTGGGGCCGCGATGACACCTGGTGGCCCGGCAAAGGCAGCCTGGAGCCGCCGATGAACACGGTCGCCCCGCTGGCCTCGGCGGCCGGGGCCCGCTACGCGTACGGCCGGAACATCGCGGGTCGCTCGTCGGTGACCGTGTTGTTCGCGCGCGGCGAGTGGCCCGCGGCCCTCAGCCTCCGTGGCTGGCCAGGAAGCGCGGCGGCCGGCGGTGCCAGGTCGCCTGCTCGAACTCGAAGGCGATCCGGATCAACGCCGGCTCGCTCCACGGCCGGCCGGTGAACGACATGCCGACCGGCAGCCCGAACGCCTGCCCGGCCGGGACCGTGACGCTCGGGTAGCCGGAGATCGCGGCCGGCGCCGAACTGCCGTCGAGGTGGTGGTCGCCGCGAAGCGTGTCGATCGTGCCGGGCAGGCCGATCGTGGGCGTCACGAGTGCGTCGAGGCGGTGCTCGGCGAGGACGGCATCGAGGCCCGCCGTCCGCGCGAGCCGCAGGCAGGTCTCCCGCGCCGCGCGGTAGACGGCGTCCTCGAGCCCGCGGGTCTCCTGCGCCATCAGGAACAGGTCCTGGCCGAAGTAGGCCAGTTCGCGGGCGCGATCCTGCTCGTTGAACGCGATGACGTCAGCGAGCGTCCGCAGCGTGACTGTGTCACCCCGGCGCGCGAGGTACCGCTCCAGGCCGGACTTGAACTCGGTCAGCAGCACGGTCAGTTCGGGGGCCTTGTACTCGTCGAGGTGCGGCAGGGCAACCGGGTCCACGAGGGTCGCGCCGAGCGCGCGAAGGGCCTCCACCGCGACGTCGAAGACGGCGGTCGCGTAAGCGTCGGCGAATGACGGGTCTCGTGCGACGCCGAGCCGGATCCCCGTGAGGCCGCGCCGCTCGGGCGCGGCGCCCGCCCGGCCCCACTCCCCCAGCGCATCCGCCGGCACGGCCTGCGTCACGGGGTCCTCCGGGTCGGGGCCGGCAATGACTGCCAGCAAAATCGCGGCGTCGGTCACGGTCCGGGCCATCGGGCCGGCGGTGTCCTGGCTCTCGGCAATCGGGATGACGCCGGTCCGGCTCACGAGACCGACCGTGGGCTTGATCCCGACCACGGCGCTCGCGGCCGCCGGGTAGACGATGGAGCCGTCGGTCTCGGTGCCGACCGCCAGCGCCGCCAGGTTCGCGGCGACGCCGACGGCGCTGCCCGAACTGGACCCGATCGGCGAGCGATCCAGCACGTACGGGTTGCGGCACTGCCCGCCGCGGGCACTCCACCCACTCGACGCGGAGATGGACCGGAAGTTGGCCCACTCGGTGAGATTGGCCTTCCCGAGGACGATGGCGCCAGACGCGCGGAGCCGCGCGACCAGCGGCGCATCCGCCGCTGCGGGCAACCCGGCCAGGGCGTACGACCCGGCGGTCGTGGCCATCCGATCGCCCGTGTCGATGTTGTCCTTCACCAGGACCGGGATGCCGTGCAGCGGCCCGCGAACCCTGCCCGCCCGTCGTTCGTCGTCGAGGGCGGCCGCGATCGAGAGGGCGTCTGGGTTCGTCTCGATCACCGCGTGGAGCCCGGGGCCCCGCCGGTCGAGCGCGGCGATCCGGGCCAGGTACCACTCCGTGATGGACGCGGCCGTCTCCCGGCCGGCCGCCATCCACGCGCCCAGTTGCGCGACCGTCGCCTCCTCCAGCCCGCTCATCGCCCTCCCCTGCGGCTCAGCGCGGCCACGCCGGGCCGGGCGCTCCCCGACGTCAGCGCTTTGGCTCCCAGCGGAACAAGCGCATGGCGACGACCGTCGCGACGACGAGCCAGAGCGCCATCGCGGCGAGGTCCGTCCAGGCGACCGTCGCGCCGGCCGGATCCAGCGCCGACGCCATCGCGTGGACGAATGGCCTCAGCGGGAACAGCGCCCCGATGCTGCCCATCCAGTCCGGGGTCCCGCCCATGAGGAAGATATCCGAGAAGAACGAGAGCGGCAGGAGCAGTGCCAGGCCGATGGCCGTGACGGCTTTGGTGCTCGGGGCGATCGCAACCAGCGCGTAGCCGCCCCCGCGAACGTCAGGGTCCCAAGGAGCGCCACACCGAGGGCCAGGAGAACACCGCCGGCGTCGACCTTGACGGCGAAGAGCGCGATCGCGGCCGCGAACACCAGTGCTGCGGTCGCAAGGCCGATCAGGATCGCGGCGGCGGTCCGGCCCGCGAGGTACTGCCAGAGCGCGAGCGGCGTGCCGCGCAGACGCTTGAGTACCAGCCGATCGCGCGCGGTCGCGACCGCCTCGGGCAGGTTGATGAACGCGGTGACCGCGACGCCGTACACGGCCATGCCACAGGCGAAGAAGAAGGAGAACGGTCGACCCTGGGGTCGGAAGTCCGTCTGCCCGTACATCGTCGCCATGAGCGCGTATAGCCCCACGGGCAGAGCCACGGCGAAGAAGACCGAGCCGAAGTCGCGCAGGGCGCCGCGCGTCGCCCAGCCCGCCTGGTCGACGACGAGCGTGGCAAGTCCAGGCCGGGCCAGCTGGGCAGCGTCCCGGGCGTTCCCCGCCGCCGTGCGGGCCGGCCTCCGCGCGCCTGACGCGACGGTCCCCGTCTCGCGGCGCATGCCCCAGACCGCCGCCAGCAGCCCGGCGACGCCCCAGGCCGCGATGAACGCCAGGGCCGTGAGGTCCCACCCGCTGCCCGTCAGAAACGGGTTGAACTGGTCCTGCAGCGTCGTAAGCAGGTGGCGCACTGGGAACAGGCTCCCGAGGGCATCGAGCCATGCCGGCGGGTTGGCGCCAACCATGAACAGGCCCGACAGGAACGGGATGGCCACCGCTGTGGCCATCGCGAAGGTCTGGGCCGACGCGGCCGACGGCGCCAGGACGCCGACCGCGAGCCCGAGCATCGTGAGGGAAGCGATACCCAGGAGGATCGCAACGATCGTCGCCGGCACGGTGCTCCAAACGATCTGAACCTCGTAGGCCAGCACGCCGACCGCGAGCATCACCGCCACGGCCGCCACCGCCAGCAGCGCGGCGCCGCCGGCGCGGCCGACGAGGAAGGCCCACGCGGGCAACGGCGTGCCGTTGAGCCGCTTGAGGATCTTCTGCTCGCGCGCCAGCCCGAGGCTCGTCGCCACCGACGGGTATGTCGCGAACAGCATGCCCATGACCACCGCGCCCGGGGTCACGAACTGCATGATCCGGACGCCGGTGGTCTCGTCGACAGCCTCGTTGCCGGCCAGCAGGCCGATGAGGACCAGCCACACGAGCGGCAGGACGAAGGTGAAGATCAGCGCGATCCGGGAACGCCACAGGTCGCGCAGCGAATACCCGACCTGGTCGAGGACGAGACTCAGCGCCGTGGGACGACCAGCCGCCAGATTCCCGGGTGGCCGCAACCCCGCCGCGACGCTCATCGCGGGGTTTCCGTCACGGCCGCCTGCACCGTGCCGGCGGCCCTCTGCTCCGTGCCGGTCGCGCCGTTGGCGCCGACGAGCGCGAGATAGGTGTCCTCCAGTGAAGGACGGCTGACCGATAGCGACGGGACGTCGATGCTGCGCGCCACGGCCCAGGAGGTGAGCCGGCTCAGGGCAAGGGTCGGCTGCGACGTCGGGATCTGCCAATCGAGGCCCTCGTGGAGGACCTGGCCGTCCAGTTGAGGCAGATCGGAGGGTTCAACGCCTGCCGGCAGCCGGAACGACAGGACCGACGTCGCCCGGCTGGTCGCCGCCAGTTCCTCGGGCGTCCCCAGCGCGACCAAGCGGCCGCGCGCGATGACCGCGACCCGGTCGGCCAGGTGCTCGGCTTCGTCCATGTAGTGGGTTGTAAGCAGGACGGTCTTGCCCATCGCGCGCAGGTTCTCCACCAGCTCCCAGGCCTTCCGTCGAGCCTCAGGGTCGAAGCCCGTCGTCGGTTCGTCGAGGAAGAGCAACTCCGGGTCGCCGACCAGCCCGAGCGCCAGGTCGAGCCGCCGCCGCTGGCCGCCGGACAGCGTCTTGACCTTTGCGTCGCGCTTCTCGCCGATCCCCACGAGCTCCAGGACGTCGTCCGCGCCCAGGCGGCGGGGGTACATGCGGCGGTACAGCGAAACGAGCTCGCGCGGCGTGAAGTCCTCGTCGAACCCGGCCTCCTGGAGCACGATCCCGATCCGCTCGCGCAGTGCCCGGCCGCCGGTCTCAGGATCCTGCCCGAGCACCTCGACCCGGCCGGACGTGCGCTTCCGATGGCCCTCCAGGATCTCGACGGTGGTCGTCTTCCCGGCTCCGTTGGGCCCGAGCAGGGCGAAGACCTCGCCCTCGGGGATGGAGAACGAGAGCCCATCGACGGCTCTGAGATCGCCATAGAGCTTGACCAGCTCGTCGACGACGATGGCTGCCATGGCGACCACCCACCTCCGCTGCCGGGCGGTACCTGCGCGTACCGAGCTCAGCTACGGGCAGTGTGGGGAGTACGGGCAAGTGCCGAAATGCCCGTCCGGGCCGGAAGAAGGGCGAGATCGCGGTTGAACCCGGGGTGGCACCTCGGTGGTGGTCGCCACGGTTGCGCGCCAGCAGCCCGGCCGGTACCGCGTGCGGGTCGCATGGATGGGCGGCACGATGGAGGCGTCGTTCCGAGGCCGCCTGGAGTCCTGACTCCGGCCACCCGGTGCCTGATGGTCGCGATCGCGGCGGCCTGCCCTGCGACTCACGACCGCGGACTCGCGTCCACCCGTCATACTCCACCCATGAAGCTCGTGGTCGCGATCATCCACGGGGATGACGCCAAGGGCGTCGTCGATGCCCTGCTCCAGCGCGAGTACCGCGCGACGCGGGTGAACAGTTCGGGCGGCTTCCTGCGCAGAACGAACGCCACGCTGCTGGTCGGCGTGGACGAGGCCGCGGTGGACGACGTCATCTCGCTGATCCGCTTGCACACGAAGGCGCGCTCCCAGGTCCGCGCGGACGGGGCGGCGGCGGGCTCCGACCGCAGGGCCGACGTGCGCGGGGCGGTGGTCTTCGTCGTCGACATCGAAGGCTTCACCCGCCTCTGACCACGCCGCCGTGGCCGGACGGAGGTTCTTGCCGCAGGTCACGCCCTGCACCCGCCGCACACGCGAGCGCGACTGGTCCCTGGCGGATCCCAGGTGTCGATCGCGCCACCGACCGTGCCGGTGGTTCAAGCTCAGGACCCGGTTGCGCCACGGATCTCCGTGGCGAGGTAGTCGGCGAGCGGCCAGATTCCCTCCGCGAGGTCGTCCCAACGCTCCGCGGCTTCACCGAGGTAGATCGCCTGTGCGCGCTCGAGGACGGCCCGGTGCTCGTCGGGCAGTCGCGCCAGCGCCCAATCGGCGGCGGCGTCCTTCGATCGGATCGCGCCGGTCTCCACCGTGCTCCAGATCCGCGCCAGCGTGAGCAGCACGTTGCGCGTGTCCGACGCGAGGTCGGCCAGGAGCCTGTCCGTCTCGATCACGATCGCTCGCGTGAGTTCGTGATGTGGGACCGGGTCCAGCAGCGCGGTCGGCACCGGCCCGAGCAGCGGCCGGTTCGCCAGCAGCGCCATGGTGATCAGCACGGCGACGTCGGGGTTTTCGGCCGGCCACGGCTCAAGGTCACCGCGCGCGAACTCGTCGCGGAGCCAGTTGCCGAACTGGAAGTCGAAGCGCGTCGGCAGCCGGAACGGCCGGACCTCCGACTGCACCAGGATCGTCAGTTCCACGCGGCGGCCGGGCCCGGGCGACCCATCGCTCTTCGAGAGGCGCAGCAGACCGTCGACCAGTCGCCTCCGCTCCGGGCGCGTCGTGCGGCGCGTCGCCACGGCGAGGACGTCCAGGTCGCTCGCCGGCCGCAG
>Ga0194132_10003448_pt1 | contig 28119 bp, 26 predicted proteins | sample TA2KigOf80mmetaG_FD_148612 | JGI IMG/M metagenome (GOLD analysis project Ga0194132, IMG submission 148612) | Freshwater microbial communities from Lake Tanganyika, Tanzania - TA2015054 Kigoma Offshore 80m | ecosystem: Environmental > Aquatic > Freshwater > Lake | place: Tanzania: Lake...
GTCGCCCGCGTTCATCCAGCTCTTCGACCAGACTTCGATACTTAGACCGAAGCCAGCACACAATGGTCTCGTCTCTCATCCCTGCTCTTGTGCAGAGGCTCTCCACTCCGGTCAATCACTATTGCGGTAAGTTGTTTCCTGCCACCGCCTAAGTGTAGGTCAATAGACGCGGGCCCTACTTGATCAAGCGATAATGGGGTAATCACAATTTGTCGATTTTCAATCTCACGAACGATGACATCACGGGTCAGAATCATACACACCTCCCACCTCTGACTATCGGTATCTTAGCGTAAAAGGTGAGGAGGAGTATGGAATACTGATTGCTAACTCCGTGACCGCTTATACTCTGTGCGCATCTCCGACTGGAGACGACCGAGGCGGTAGGTATTCCAGTCGATGAACTGGGCACAGTGAGCGAGGGTAGGGTGGACGTTGGCAATGAGTCGCCACATTTCCTGGACAATGAGACGATAATCTGGGTGTCCTTGCGGCATGGAGCGCAACTCACAGATATGCACGGCTTCGCGCAGATTCATCTTCATGTACCAGCGCACGCGATAAGCGAAAGGAACAACGTACTGCGCTTCGGCTGGATAGTCGCGAACGAGGTGCTCATGTAACTGAGCGGCCTCATCCATGCAACGAGAGAAGGTTGGTCCAAAGCCTGCTGCCGCAATTTCATCTGGGGTGTCGTAGCCATGCACGACCGTGAAATTTTGGCGCTCTTGGGTCAGAATGCGATGGCGTTGGAGGTCACGATACAGACCAAGATTGCCAACGATGTCGAACGTGTAATAGACATGTTCAAACGCGCGTCCTGGTTTGTCGCGACGATGTCGACGGCGGGAGAAGCATTGTGAAAGAATCTGCTGTCGTTGCTCCGGGTGCAGTCGACCAACAAGAAGCTTCAGTTGCGAGAGTTCGTGCTGCGAGTGCGGATACAAGAGGGCGGCAATGAGCTTTTCTTCTGCCCCATTGTCATAGTCTACGAGAGTGACTGGTGCGCTGTGAGGGATTCCCGTAGTTGCGACAAGCTGTTGCGCGTAGGTCTGTAGCGCAGTGGACGTCTCAACCAGGTATTCACTCCGGCGCGCACGTTTGACGAACGAGGGAATAAGCAGATTGAGCGCGGCATGCATGCCGCTGCCAATGTCGCGCATTTCCGTCAGCTCGTGTGAGTAGGACTTGTTCAGCAAATGCTCGAAGGCTTGGCCGACACCGAAGATGCCAACATTGGTAAGGGTTGCAGCCGGTAGATACGAGCGCAAAATATCACAAGCTTGCGCGCGGACTGTTGCACGATAGGCAGTGTCTGCCCATTTCTGCAGTTGTGCATCTTGAGCTGCCTCTTTGTAGGTCAGTGGCTCACCAGTTTGTGGATGTTTCCATTCGACGGTTTCAATTGGCAAGCTATGTCGCACGAATTCGATCATCGGCTCGATCTGCGCAGCGTAAGTCTCAAAGAGGAGATTCATCACTGCCAGATACTTGTCTCGATATGGAGATGCCATCAGGCGCGGCTCTTTATAGAAGAGATACTCGCCATGTTCATCTTTATTATCGAAGCGTACATAGCGCGTTGATTTCTCAAGCGGTGCAATGCCGATACGCGCATCTTCGAGGAATTTCGCAGCAACATTCGAGATGTTTTCACAAGCAACATGCGCTCCACCAAGCTGAGCGACGGAATCGTCACCGTACCCAACTAACACGCGATCATAGAACTCGCGCGCTTTCTTGAGTGCTGCCGTTTGTTCTTCACCCGAGAGCGAGATTTGGCCAGGAGTGCTCAACGATGGATCGAAATTGCCAAGGAATTCATCAAGAAAAATGCGGCGCAGACTTTTATTGGAGCGGCTGTAACGAGAGAAAAGGGCACCCGCGACTTCTTGTGGCAGCTTGAGGCCAAAAACTGGATCGGTCAGATTAGTGAAAAATGGCGCGAGTTGCTGCTGTTCAACCGGGGAAAATTGTTCCATACGTTGATTGCTTTCTTGGCTGTCTTTGTAACAGATTCAAGAAAACCGATGGAGTCCCCAGCCGAAATCGCCCCTAACGACTAGCTCAGGTTACCACTTGGCTGCTGTTCTTGGCCGAGTCGTTCCGCGATCCACATCGTTGCGAGATGAGAGTATAGCCACCTGTTTCTGTCGCGCGATGCGTTCGGCGAGTATACGGTCCCATTTTCGAGTAGCCTGGATTCAGTTGCACTGAATCCAGGTTTCCTGCCAATGTTACCGGACTGCGCTTTGCTCCATCCGGGCTCCAAGGGAGAGTCTTTTCCAGAAGTCGCCTTATCGTCCACTCTTCAGTAAATAATTAGGCGAGTACGCCTCTGGGGTGTTACTCGTAACATTCTCGTTGAAATACCATTCACTCTGCCAGTCGGCCGGTTTCTTATTGCCTGCCGGTGCAGAAACGGTTGTGGCGCTGCTGTCGCGGAGATTAATCAAGGTCGTGTTGGGCACGAAGAACCATTCGTCTTCGTATTGATACTTTGCTCCCTCTAGCGTTTTGGTCGGATAGCCTGCGTACGGTTTGCTGCTGTAGAAGAAACACGGCAGGAAGACTTTCCACAGTTCGCCTTGTTGGTCATGCAGCTCTTCAAATACTAAGCGAAACGTTTCTTGATCAACATAAATAATGCGCTTGGAGTATGCGTACGAGCGTGGGTACCCGGTTGGGAGGCCTTCGACAACCCAGACTTTGCGTTTCTCCCAGGACACACAGGGAAGGGCAGCAAGGAGTCCGGACCGGCCATCGCGTGGCGCACACCACGCAGACGCATCGGCATACTTGCCGCTATGCATCACTGCGAGTATCTCCTTGTCGGCCAGGATGCGAAAACTCCAGTTGCTGATTTTGCCGTTGAGGCCATAGAAAGTATCAACGTCAAAATCCGACCCACCGAGCGCATCGCTACGGTTCGCGAAGCTAAAGCGACTGACTCTGCGTACTTCTGGACTATAGGCGTACCCGTCATCTTGCGTGTCGCGCGGCAAGTAGCGGAATTCTATGAACGATCTCCCTTTCCAATCATTCGGCGCGGAAAATGGTCCGAATAGTGTCGAATAGTGAACCGTTGGGTTATGCGGTGCTACTGGTTGCGGATCGAGATACACACGGCCGAGCCACTTCATCGCTTGCCAGGGGCCATCGAGCGTGCGCGCGATCGATCCAGAACTGCTGATGTACTCAGCTCTGTATTCCAGGCCAATGTTGTCGATCGGAGGCATGAACATATTCCAGACAACGCGGTAGGCAGCGAGCGGATCGTTTGCATCAATGACTGGGAAAGGCAGTCCTGCCACGTAATTGAACAGCTCTTTCCCATCGGCAGCCAGCTTGACTTGTGAGGAATACTTCTCAGTTGCACTAAGGTATGCCTTCGGCCACTTGACGCTCTTCGTCTCGATCACGTGCATCGGCATGCCACGTTCGACCATCCAGCGTGTGCCTGGCGTTAACAGGGGTTCGGCCTGGGCAATGGTGTCTTTGGTGACCGTATCTCCCGCTTTGACTTCGGCTCTCACTATTTGAGGGAAACTCCAAAGAAAAAAAGGAGCGAGAAACAGACCGAGCGGTATCATTTTCTTCATAGTATCCTCTGTACTATTGAGATGTATTGTTTGGGCAGGGAAAGGCCGATACGTGGTTCCGGTGGACAGATCAACATGGCGAATTAATTCCCACGGGCAAGGAACGCGCAGAACTAGAACATCAGCGTACGGAGCAGGAACGTCAAGGTGCGGAGCAGGAACATCAACGTGCCGAACGTTATGCTGCGTTACTGCGTCAAGCGGGGATAGACCCAGAAAAGATGTAAAGCGATTGATCGTCTAACGTCGAGCGTTGCTACTCCAACTCGATGAGCAATTCACCCGACTCAACCGCTTGCCCAGGAGACACACGAATCTCTTTGACTTTGCCAGCAGCAGTGGAGCGCAGTTCGTTCTCCATTTTCATGGCTTCAATAATGATGAGGCCCTGATCTTTTTCGACGTCATCTCCGACCTTGACCAACACTTCGACGACTTTACCCGGCATGAACGACTTGACCAATTTCCCGCCATCTCGTCCTGATCCGCTGCCTTCACCTGGTCGTAACGCACGACGCTCATCAAGTAGTCTGAGCTGAATGCTCTTGCCTTCACATGCGACGGTGTACTGATCGTCTTTCGCTGAGACGTCAACGGTAAACGAGCGGTTGTCCATCAACAGCGAATAAATGTGACCAGTCAACTTCCGGCCATCAATGATGTGTTCGTTCCCATCGATGACAATACGATAGAGGTGATCTTCTTCCAGCTCTTGCACTTCGATCTTGTGGGTTTTGTCGTCGAGTGTTGCGATGTACGCCATGATGAGTTCCTTCGGAACAATGCAAAATTAAAAATGTAAAATGCAAAATGAAAACAAGAAGAGAAGACTTCTTAGCTGTTTTCCATTTTTAATTCTTCATTTTTAATTTTTAATTTCTTCGCTGTTATCTCCAGCTATTTCCCCGCCAGCCGGACATGCCGCCACGGGTGCTGCTTTGTTGCGGCAGTGAATTCGCCAGTGCTTGGTCTTTGTGATACGCCGCTAAGGCTGCCGCGGCGAGAATCACTTCTTGATGTACGGCATCTTCATCGAACGGTAAGCCCTTGAACTCTTGCGGAATGAATCCGGTGTCAAGATCGCCAGCAATAAAACGCGGGTGTTTTAACGCCCAGCGGTGGAACGGAATGTTGGTGATGATTCCTTCGACCGTGTACTCCTGTAGCGCGCGCAGCATACGTTGGATTGCTTCATTGCGGGTACGTCCGTATGCGCAGAGTTTGGAGATCATCGGGTCGTAGTAGATCGGTACATCCCAACCTTCATAGACGCCGCTGTCGTCGCGAATGCCACTGCCACCGGGAGTCCGCAGAATTTCAATCTTTCCTGGCGAAGGAAAGAAATCGCGACCTGGATCTTCAGCGTAGATACGACATTCAACTGCCCAGCCGCGTTGCTGCACATCCTCTTGTTTGAGCATCATGCGTTCGCCAGCCGCGATTTCAATTTGTAACTTAACGAGATCGACTCCGGTCACGAGCTCAGTCACAGGATGTTCGACCTGGATACGGGTGTTCATTTCCAGGAAGTAAAAGTTCTGCTTGGGATCGACCAAGAACTCGATGGTCCCCGCACCGACATAATTCACTGCTCGTGCTGCCTCAACCGCGACGCGACCCATTTCTTCGCGCACTTTTTGACTGACTGCCATCGACGGAGATTCTTCAATCACTTTCTGATGACGGCGCTGCAGTGAGCATTCGCGTTCATACAAATGGATGATGTTACCGAACGAGTCACCCATCACTTGCACTTCGACGTGGCGTGGCTTCTCGACAAACTTCTCCATGTACATGCGGTCATCGCCGAACGAGGATCTGGCTTCGGAGCGTACTCCGCGTAATGCAGAAACCACCTCATCTTTGCCGTGGACCAATCGCATGCCTTTGCCGCCACCGCCAGCCGAGGCTTTGAACATCACTGGAAAACCAATGCGTTCGGCGGCTTTGATGACCTCATCTTCACTGCCGAGGACATCAGTTCCTGGTACCACTGGTACGCCAGCCTTTTGCATGAGTTGGCGAGCAGTGACTTTATCGCCCATCTTCTCGATCGCGTCTGGCGTGGGGCCGATGAAGGTAATGCCTGCCTCTTTGCATGCGCGTGCGAAAGGAGCACGCTCAGAGAGAAAACCATAGCCGGGATGAATTGCTTCAGCCCCGGTTTTCTTTGCCGCATCAATAATCTTGGGGATGACTAAATAACTTTCGGCGGAAGGTGAAGGGCCGATATGCACGGCATAGTCAGCATACTGCACATGCAATGCTGCACGATCTGCATCAGAGTACACGGCCACAGTTTCAATCCCAAGCTCGCGACACGCACGAATGACGCGAACGGCAATTTCTCCACGGTTAGCGATGAGTACACGTTTGAACATAACTCTAGCTTTCAGCAGTCAGCTCTCAGCTATCAGTTTTTAGGAGGCAATCAGTTCTTCAGAGCTGACCGCTGAAAGCTGATTGCTGACCGCTTCTTACAGCGGAATATTCCCATGCTTTTTCGGCGGATTCTTTTCGCGTTTGTTTTGCAACAAGTTCAAGGAACGAATGAGATGGATGCGCGTATCGGCAGGCATGATGATTTCATCAATGTAGCCGAGTTCTGCGGCTTTGAATGGATTGGCGAACGTCTGACGGTAATCTGCGATCAGCCGTTCACGTTCAGCCTGCGCATCTTTCGCTTTCTGCAGTGCTTCACGGAAGATGATGTTGACCGCACCGTCGGGTCCCATCACGGCAATTTCTGCAGTTGGGTAGGCGAGGTTCACATCACCGCGTAAGACTTTACTTGACATAACCACGTACGCGCCGCCGTACGCCTTGCGGGTGATAATGCAGATCTTTGGTACCGTCGCTTCGCAATAGGCATACAAGAGTTTCGCTCCATGGCGAATGATGCCGCCGTACTCTTGTGAGGTCCCTGGTAAGAACCCCGGCACATCAACGAACGTCACAATCGGAATGTTGAAGCAATCGCAGAAACGGACAAAGCGTCCACCTTTGGTTGACGCATCGATGTCCAGTACGCCAGCAAGAAAGCCGGGTTGATTCGCGACGATGCCAACTGGACGTCCACCAATACGGGCAAAGCCTACGACAATGTTACGGGCAAAGTCTTTTTGCACTTCAAAGAAATAGCCTTCGTCGGCAATACCTTTGATGAGCTCTTTAATATCGTAGGGACGGTTCGGATTGTCCGGAACCAGTGTATTTAGTTTCTCGTCTCGTCGATTCGGATCATCGTTGTTCGGACGAATCGGCGGGTCTTCCATGTTATTGCTGGGCAAGAAACTCAACAGCTCACGAATTGCATGGATACTTTCGCGTTCATTGGGAGAGGAGAAGTGGGCAACACCGCTGCGTCCATTATGGGTGTCGGCCCCACCCAGCTCTTGCATCGTCACTTCTTCGTGGGTGACGGTCTTAATTACGTCCGGCCCGGTAATGAACATGTAGCTAGAATTTTCCACCATGAAGATAAAGTCGGTCATGGCGGGAGAATACACTGCACCACCAGCGCAGGGCCCCATGATTGCGGAAATTTGTGGAACCACACCAGAGGAAAGCACATTCCGTAGGAAAATGTCGCCATAGCCGGCGAGGCTGACCACACCTTCTTGAATGCGCGCACCGCCCGAGTCGTTAATTCCCACGACTGGACAACCGGTTTTCATGGCAAGGTCCATGACCTTGCACACCTTTTCCGAGAAGGCACCTGAAAGGCTGCCACCGAACACAGTGAAATCTTGGGAAAACACGAAGATTTGACGACCATCGACGTTACCATAGCCAGTGACAACGCCATCGCCGGGAATCTTCTTTTTGTCCATACCGAAGTCGGTTGAGCGATGGGTTTTGAAGCGATCCAATTCGACAAAGGTGCCAGGATCAAGTAACAACTCTACCCGTTCACGAGCTGTGAGTTTGCCCGATTCGTGATGTTTCTTGATCTTATCTGCTCCTCCGCCTTGGAGAGCTTCTTCATTGCGACGTGCGAGTTCCTGTAGATTTTCCTGCAACCCCATAGATTAATGTCCTGATGACCGGCTGAGCCGGGATTAATGGTCCGACCTTGTAATATGCAAGTTGAAAAATAGCAAGGAAGGGGCCTCTAGGGACTGGGGGAAAGGGAAAAGGCAGCCCTAAGAGTCTAGGTGCCTGGGAGTCTAGGAGTCAAAAAGGGATTTCCCTTTTCGCCTTCTCCCCGCTGTCCCCGGCAGGCATGTACCTGCCGTTGACAACAGTACCGAAGGAGGCATCCTAGGATAGCAAGACTCCCCGGTTTCAAGGGGTTCAGTCAGCTAAAGGGAGGGAGAAGGACAGCGTAATGTCACTTGTGGTGTTTATTCTGATTGTTCTGATGGCCTTAGGGTTCTTTGCTAAGACACTGTACGGGCGGTTTCAACTGTTGCAAGCTGCAACACCAGTCGATCGCTTCGATCGCCTTCAGGATCGTATTAAGGAACTGCTTGTCTATGGTTTCGGACAAAAAAAATTCGTAACTGGGGAACAACCTGCTGGCTGGATGCATATTGTCATCTTCTGGGGATTTGTCATCCTCGGACTGCAAGTAGCTACAATGTTTGGTCGTGCCTTTTCCGACCATTTCTTCGTCCCAGGCTTCAGCCCCGATTTACTTGGCGGTCCATTTTTTCTCCTGCGTGATCTTCTCGAAATTTCTGTTCTGGGAGCTGTTGGGGGAGCCCTCTATCGCTGGTTGGTCTCTCATCCGCAACGCCTCTATGGGTTCCGGCCTGCCGAGGATCGTCTTGCTGGACAGTCACATTGGGAAGCCATCCTCATTCTGTCTTTTATTTCGACGATCATGCTCACCGGATTACTCTACGATGGTGGGCGATTAGCTGCTCTAGCCGGAGATCCGATCATCGAAGCGGAACGGCCGTGGCAACCGATCGGCAGAATCGTTGGCTGGGGACTTGGGTTATTCGGTTCGGGGTTTGCGCTGTTTGTGAGCAATGCGGCGTGGTGGGTTCACAACCTTGTCGTCCTCGTTTTCCTCAACTTACTACCACTATCAAAACACTTTCACATTATCACCGGCCTCCCCAATGTCTTCTTTCGCAAACTCGAACCGACTGGTGCCTTGAGCAAGATGGACCTGGAGAACTCTGAACGCTTTGGCACCTCACGGATTGATCAATTTAGTTGGAAACAGATGCTCGATATGTACAGCTGCACTGAGTGTGGCCGGTGTGCATCGCAGTGCCCGGCGACTGCCAGTGGTAAGCCGCTTGCTCCTCGACAGCTCTTGCTCGATTTGCGCGATTATCTCTATGAGCATCAAGGGGAAATGATCGAGAAGAGGTTAGCGAAGAAGGATGAGGAGGTTGGGGAGAACATTGTCGGCGAGCGTCTGATTCATGATGATGTCTTATGGTCGTGTACCACCTGTCGCGCCTGTGAAGATGCCTGTCCGGTGATGATTGAGTATGTCGATAAGATCGTCGATATGCGCCGCCATTTAGTCCAGGAAGAGGCGCGTTTTCCGAGTGAGCTGACCCGTACGTTCAAAGGCATGGAGACGCAAGGCAACCCGTGGGGCCTGAACGCCGAGAAGCGGATGGATTGGGCTGAAGGCTTAGAAATTCCTATCATGGCCGACAGTCCGAATGTCGAATACCTTTATTACGTGGGCTGTGCAGGGGCGTTCGACGATCGCAACAAGAAAACAACCGCGTCGTTTGCCAAGCTGTTACAGAAAGCTGGGGTCAGTTTCGCGGTGCTGGGGCCAGAAGAGCCGTGTAATGGTGAGACGGCACGCCGGTTAGGGAACGAATATCTCTACCAAAGCATGGCACAGATGGCGATTGAAACTTTTCATCAGTACTCCGTGAAAAAGGTTATTGTGAACTGTCCCCACTGCTTTAACACGATTAAAAACGAGTTCCCACAATTTGGTGGCAACTATGAAGTTGTCCATGCCGCAGACTTGCTCAATCAACTGATCAGTAGTGGCAAGATTCCGATGAAGGAGTACGTTGGCAAACGCATTACCTATCATGATTCCTGTTATTACGGACGATACAACGATATTTATGAATCTCCACGCGAAATTCTTGGCAAGATTCCCGGCGCACAAGTGCAAGAAATGACGCGCAGTCGCAACACGGCCATGTGCTGTGGGGCTGGTGGTGGGTGGATGTGGGTGGAAGAGCCACGCGATAAACGAGTCAATCAGTTACGTGTCGCGCAAGCGTTGGAGACGAACCCCGATGTCGTTGCTGTCTCGTGTCCGTTCTGTACGACCATGCTCACGGATGGTTTAAAAGCCAAAGGGGTCGAAGAGAAAGTCGAGCTGCTCAATATCGTTGAGTTGGTCGAGCGAGCAAGTGCCTTGGCGTAATATTGTTCCGGAAGATCGTGGATTGAGCATTCAGAGTGGGTGCCACGGCTGGCTTGTCCTGCTGTGCGGCTCGCTATCTTACCGACGGGAGGTCCTTCGGAAACTCGATCCGGTCTCCCTCATTGATTCCGTGCCTTTGGCAAAAGCCACCATTCACTTCTAAAGCAAATTGCGCGGGTTTGCCTGAGGGAAGGTTCTCTTCAGAAAACGGTGTAGTGTTACGTGCGATGCGAACAATGGTGTGTGTCGAGTTAATATAAATGATATCAAGTGATCGAGGAGTGTTCTTCATCCAGAACGACAGCGGTCCTTCGCGTGGAAAGAGAAACAACATACCCTGCATTTCTGCTAAGTCGGTTCGATACATGAGGCCCAATTGCCGCTTCTCCTCAGTATTGGCGATTTCTACGGCGACGTGAACTGGATCGCCGTGTTGAGGAAACAAGACGACCTGCGGCAATGCCGTGCTTGAACCGCAGGCACTCCACGGCCAGAGTGCCATAAGTGTGACCATCAGATGCTTTGAAGACACTGAACACACTCCCCTGTGACTAGGATCGACTCTGTGATGCCAGTTTTTCTTCGTGTGAGCAAGAAGAATGGCTGGAGAAGGGGAGGAAGCAGCGGAAAGAGGGCACAAAAAAACGGGCAGGTTATTCACCTGCCCGGGGATGTGAACGTTCAAGGGCCGTTCTTCTTTTAACGAGCCTTGCGGCGTGGTTTTCCGGCCTGATCGATGATGACTGTTTGCCCAGCAACGGTCAGGGTCCCTCTCCGTGGTAAATTCGAGGGATTCGCTTCGATCGTGAACGTGCCGACGCCGTTACCTAGGACGCTAGCACCAGCAGTGATGGCAATCCAGCTCGTGTTGCTCGTCGCATTCCAGCTACACGCGCTAGAAGACGTCGCTACGGAGACATTCTTCAGCGTCGAACTCGAACTGACTGAGAATGACGAGTCAGATACCGAATATGAGCACGATGATGAAGTCGACGCTGCGGCTTGGTTGACGGTGATGGTTCTCCCACCGATGGTAAGTGTACCACTGCGACTTGATGAAGAACTGTTGGCCGCGATTGAGAAGGTGACACTCCCATTTCCTGCGCCACTCGCACCAGACGTAACGGTGATCCAGTTCACATTACTGACTGCGGTCCAGGCACAGGCACTGGGGGAGGGAGTAACCGTGACACTGCTGCTGCTGCCGCTGGCGCCGACCGACACGCTGAGCGGTGATACGGTGTAGGTACACGAAGTCGTTGTTGTTCCAGCTTGGGTAATGGTGACAGTTCTTCCTGCGATGGTAACCGTACCACTGCGACTTGATGAGGAAGTGTTGGCAACCATCGTCAAGGCGACGCTGCCATTGCCAGTGCCGCTGGCACCTGTTGTGACGGAGATCCAGCTTGCGTTACTGGTTGCGGTCCAGGTGCAGGAATTAGAAGAGGGAGTGACCGAGACATTCGTGCTAGTACCGGTAGCGCCGATTGACACGCTGAGGGGAGACACGGTGTAGGTGCACGGCGGCGAGGTGGATGACGAGCTTGGATAGATTGCCTGGAGTCCGGCGATGTCATCGGCACGAATTGACGCGTCACGACCATCAAAGTGAGCGTAAGCATACATAGTCGCTGTTGTATCGGCTGAGTGTCCAAGAGCGAGGACATGGCCGAGTTCATGAGTTGCGACTTCAGCCACGTTCGCGGAGTTCTCATAGAAGCCACAACCGGTCCACCCGTCGGCGAAAGTCAGGTCTCCTTCGAGGATCTGAAAATACGTTACGCCATTGACGACTCTGGTTGTGCTGCCGCTGCGATAATAGCCACCAATAGCAAGAACACCGCTGCAGTTCGCCGGTGGATCAATTTGTCCGAGTGGGTCGCCAAAGGAAATAGCGTTGATATTATCATTTGCCATTCCTCGCGCGGTGGTAGTTGATGAGATATTGCCGCCATTTTGAAACTGGAAACTCGATCCTGAGACTCCAGTCCAGACATCCAGGGCTCGCTGTATGGAAGCAATGTGGGTTGATGAGAGCGGCGAAACGCTACCATTGGGGCTATAGGCGGTATTGATCCTCATGCTGACAGCTTGCCCACTATCGGGCTGAAACCAACGCGCAGCAGGAGAACCGAGGAGAGAAAAAGGCACCTCTTCGCGAACGATCTCGTTGGTGGTCGATGAGCGTGGGGCAAGTGGAGCTGAGGATTGCGATGACGATGAGGAAGAAGGATTCGTTAGCGCGTTGTGAATCCGTGCTTTTAGGTCGACGAGAGGAAGAAAGCCACTTTGTGTTACCTCGCTGCTGGTACTGGAAGTCGCTGTTGCTGAACGGTGCTCACGGAGGTGGGAGCCGTCCATGACGTGAACCCCTTCGGGATGCGCTTCACGATAGGCAAACTCAGTACCAGAATCGCTATCAGTGAACAGCGAGAATTTCCCCTGGTACAGGTGCAGGACATGGAAGGTTCCATCGGTCCTCTGCATGAGAAACAGTAGGACTTTCTCACCAACTGTGAATTTGGGAGTTCCGTCGATCCACGACTCGACATCGCCCACAACGCCACCATACGAGGTGACCGTCAGGCCACGTGTTCGTACGTCTCCCTTGAGGACTTCGCTAACACGTAAATTGATCCGGGTAAAAATATGTTGACGATTTTTGTCCCAATCACTATGTAAACCCGTAATCTTGCCGATAACAATAGCAGAGGCTTGCTGAGCCAGCGCAGTATCAGCGACTGGTATGACGACGGTTGCATCAGAAGCATTGGGGGAAAACCATGTAGTGAACAGTGCGAGTACAAGGAGTACTCGGTAGACATGAGGAAGAATGTGACGGGAAACGAGCGCCCTGCCCGGAACGATGGAGCGATGAGCAGGAGATACAGGTAGATTCATCGAGACCTCCATAGATTTTACCGAGGGCGCTCCGCAGCCGCTGTTGAGGTTTGCGTTCGCCCGGCAACTCTGCGACCCTATCCCGCGTGGGACGTAGGCCAGTAGTTTTGCGTCCCGCTCTTTCGAGTGGTTTGCCTTTTTCGGGTACAGGGGAAGAGAACAAGAAGTGTGCCGAAGGCGCTTCTCAGCATTTCCCGGCACTTAGCACGTCTTTCAGTGTCAAAAATGTAACGGAAAGGAAAAAAAGGGCGTTAAATTTTTGCCGAGGAGGAAAAAATAGCCCCTTTTAGCAGAGAAGAAAACCTGAAATTTCCGCGCGATATCGGACTGCGAGTGAGAAAAATCCGTAACAAAATGTAATACTCACGCTGCATGACACGGAAGTGACGGGGCGCAATCTTGCCTGGGAGGCAAAGGGGGGGGGAATTACGCCCCGCCGTCTTCATGAACTGGCTGGTGCGTGACCTTGTCGTGCTTACACAACTCCATTGTCTTTGAGGCCAGCGAGATCCGCCGTTGTGAGACCGAGCAGTGACCCAAGGATCTCTCCATTGTGTTGTCCGAGTAGTGGTGCAGGTTGGACCTCGACTGGTGAGTCTGAGAGTTGCACTGCGCACCCTGGCATCGTGAACGCACCGCGCGTGGGGTGTTGAATCGTCGTAATCATGCCTCGCGTCTTTAAGTGTTCATTAGCGAGCACATCGCCGCTATCAAGCACGGCCCCGCATGGTACTCCCGCCTCACCGAGAGCTCGCATCACTTCAAACTTATCTCGTTGTCGTGTCCATGAGGCGATAATCTCGAAGATTTCGTCGAAGTGTTTGTTGCGGCTGCGCTGGTCAACAAACCGCGGATCGGTCAAGACATCAGCGCGTCCAATGGCACGTAAGAGTCCTTCCCACATCGCCGGTGTGGTCGTTATGAGAAACGCGTAATCGTTGGGTCCACCAGGGGCGCAGGGGTATAAGTCTGTCGGCGCAAGACCGGCAGCACGATTGCCATTACGAGGCGCAGGCTGAGCACCCATGTAATGAGCGAGCATGCCAATGCGATTGAGGTTCACCACTGCGTCTTGCATGGAGACTTCAACACGCTGGCCCTTGCCAGTTTTCTCGCGTTGCAAGAGAGCTGAGAGAATACCCACTGCACAGTGGATTCCCGTGCCAGTATCACCAATAGTGGGGCCTGGTTTCAGCGGTTCGGTTGCACTGGTGCCAGTGACACTCATTGCCCCACCGGTCGCCTGCGCAATCATGTCAAAGCTTTTATACCCAGCATATGGGCCGTAGGTGCCAAACCCTTTGACTTGAGCGTAGACCAGTCGTGGATTGATCTTTGCCAATACCTCATAGCCCAGTCCGAGTTCAGCAATGGCCCCAGGGCCATAGTTCTCCACCAGAACATCGAAATGTGGCACAAGCTCTTTGAAGAGGGCGACGCCTTTTTCACTCTTTAAATTCACTGTGATGCTTTTCTTATTGGCATTCAAGAGCAAAAAGTATGGTGCATCGACACCAGGTTTTTCTGTGAGTAAATACCGGCCTTGGTCGCCACCTTTTGGTGGTTCGACCTTGACGACCTCTGCGCCAAGAAACGCAAGAATTTCTGTTGAGGATGGTCCTGCCTCGAACTGGGTGAGATCAAGAATCTTGATATGATCGAGCGCTTTCATAGGTTCCCCTCCACTGAGTGATGTGGCGGCAGTGTACTCCTTTCTGCCGCCAAGGGGAACCTGTGACGAAAGAGTCAGTCAGAAAGCACGAGCGCTTGAGAGTATTGAGGTGCTGCTGTTGGACAGACCAGCAGTGCGAGAGGGTGAACTACTGTCCTTCTTGAGGCACGGCTTGTTCAGACTGTTCCCCTTCATTGGCCGTGTCCGAGGGTGACCCTTCAGGTGCCTGCGCTGGAGGATTCTCTCTAGGTGTCGCGGCAGGTTCGTTAGTCGTTGATTTTGCGGTCTCCTTGGCAGGCTCGGGCGGAGGCGCTGGGCGTTGAAAATTTGATGCTGGAGGAAGGGCGTCGTCAACGGTCTTGGCTTTTTTGTCAGTTGGGGTGTTGGTGTAATGGGCAACCCCTTGGGAATCGACCCATTTATACAGCGTTCCTTGGGCAAACGTAGAGGTCGGAACGAAAGCAAGCCAACTAACGGCTATGACACGAATGAGTCGCTGCACGATATGCTCCTTTGCCGCAGAATGCCATTATGGTGACACCCTTATCTCTGGAATGCAACAGTAAGCACAAATCTGCTATAGCGAAACCTATGAAAAAGACAACGCAAAAATCTCCTCGCTCACAACCACGGCGCCCGCCGCCGCTGCACCAAGGCACTTTGGAAGAGGCCGTCGAGCGGTTAGGCCTTCGTGACGTTACCACAAAACGGATGTTTGGCGGTTTGTGTTTCTACGCCGACAATAAGCCGTTCGCCATTCTTCTCGGTGAAGACTTCGCGCTCAAGTTGCCAGCCGAGCAATTACGTGAAGGATGTGCCCGTGGGGACGGGCGCATCTTCAATCCTGGCGGTGGCGATTTTCTGATGCGTGAATATATCGCTCTCAGTGATCAAGTGTTGATGGAAGAAACACGGGTCGACGCCTACGTCCTGGCAAGTCATCGCTTCATCGCCGGTCGAGGGGGGAGTGAGCCTGGAGGACTCGGCTACGAGGATCTATTGCGTGGCCGTGATGCCCTGTACAAGCGACAAAAGGGAGGAGATCGTTAAGCCGCATTCCTGAGCCGTAGCGAATTCGTGACTACGGAAACCGAACTCAGTGCCATCGCCAACGCCGCGAACATCGGATGTAACAGCAAGTGAAACATCGGATAGAGCACCCCAGCGGCAAGCGGAATGCCGATGATGTTGTAAATGAATGCCCAAAAAAGATTCTGGCGAATGACGCGCATGGTGTCTTGCGATAACGAGAGCGCAGTGGCGACATCACGAATATCGCTGCGCATCAGGGTAATATCTGCAGCTTCAATTGCCACGTCCGTACCGGTGCCGACCGCAATACCAACGTCAGCTTGAACAAGGGCAGGGGCATCGTTGATACCATCACCGACCATTGCCACCACGTTCCCCTGCGTTTGTAGCTTGTTGATCTCCGCTGCCTTGCCATCGGGCAAAACGTCTGCGAGCACGTGTGTGATTCCTGCCTGACGTGCGATGGCTTCCGCAGTGCGGCGATTATCTCCCGTGAGCATGATAACGTCTAAACCTCGCGCTCGTAAGGCAGCAATGGCTTCGTCGGCATGCGGCTTGAGTACATCAGCCACAGCAATGAGACCTGCCAGTTGGCCATCGATGACAACGAACATCGGGGTTTTGCCTTCGCTGGCTAACTGCTCAACTTGAGACTCTTCTCCGTGCAGCGAGAGTCGGTGTTCATCCAACAATCGGCGGTTACCGACGCGTACATGTTTCCCCTCACAGCGACCTTCTACTCCCTGACCTGGAATGGCGCGAAAATCCTTGACCTCAGCCAATTCGAGATCGAGTTCTCCAGTTTTACGCACAATCGCTTCTCCGAGTGGGTGTTCGCTTTGCCACTCGACGCTGGCCGCTAAACGTAGAAACTCGGGGGGTGGGGATTGGGGGGTAGGGGTTGGGGGCTCTAAGACGCTGGACGCTGGACGCCGGACGCCGGACGCAATGATGTCGGTCACCTCAGGCTTTCCCGTCGTCAACGTTCCCGTCTTATCAAACACGACAGTAGTCAACGTATGCACTTTTTCGAGAATCTCACCACCTTTGATGAGAATGCCTTGCTCGGCACCACGGCCAGTGCCGACCAGAATAGCAGTGGGCGTCGCCAGTCCGAGCGCGCATGGACAAGCGATGATCAACACCGCGACGAAGTTCATCAAGGCGAAATTCAGGCTCGGCGTAGGGCCGAAAAGGGACCAAACCAGAAACGTCAGGAGAGCAATCGCGATAACCGTAGGTACAAAGATACTGGCAATTTTGTCAGCGAGACGTTGAATCGGCGCCTTTGAGCCTTGTGCTTGACGCACGAGTAACACAATCTGTGCGAGGGCAGTATCTTTGCCGACTTTGCTCGCTTGGAACGTGAACGCGCCAGTTTTGTTGAGGGTGGCGCCGATGACGGTATCACCCGGTTGTTTCTCGATTGGCAGACTTTCGCCAGTCAACATCGACTCATCGACTGCTGACGAACCATTGACGATCATGCCATCGACCGGAATCTTTTCGCCAGGTCGCACGGCAATCATGTCACCGACCTGGACCTGTTCGACCGAAATTTCGACCTCTTTATCCTCCCGTAGTACGCGGGCAGTTTGCGGCTGCAAACCAATCAGACGGCGAATCGCGTCTGATGTTCGATGCTTGGCGCGCGTTTCCAAGTAACGGCCAAGTAGGAGCAGTGCAATAATCATCGCCGCGCCGTCGAAATAAAGTTGCGGCGCTTGTCCAGCAGCAGTGAAAAAACGCGGAAAGAATATCGCAGCGACACTATAAAAATACGCTGCCGACGTACCGATGGCGATCAGCGTATTCATATCGCTCGAACCGTGCCGAGCGGCTGTCCACGCGCCGCGATAAAACTGCCATCCCGCCCAAAACTGCACTGGCGTGGTTAACAGCAGCAAGACTACAGGATGACTTAGACCATGAATCGGCAACATGTGTGGCATCGAGCCCAACATGATCAGGATCGACAGCACTACACTGACGGACAATTTGATCGTCAGCGTGTTCCGTTCGCTTTGCTGCTGTTGCTGTTCAGTATCGTGACCGTCCTCTGCCGTGCGTTCGACGACCTCATAACCCGTCGCGGTGATTACCCGTTTAAAATCTTCGAGATTGGCTTGTTGCGGTTGATACTCAACCAGTGCTTCTTCGCTAGCGAGATTGATACTGGCTTTCACCACCCCAGGCGTGTGCTGCAACGCCTTCTCGATCTTATCGACACACGACGCACAGTGCATCCCGCGAATACTAACCAGGGAGGTGGCATGCCCACTTGCATGATCTTTCAATGAAGGCTCTTGCTGATGCATTGTTAGGCAACATGACAATTCGTGTGAAAAGAGGCAAGGGAGTGCTCACGTAATTAAGAGTTCAGAGGGAAGAGGCAAGAATGAAAAAAAGGCCAAAAGCTGCGGGCCGTAGGGGAAAACAGAACAGTTCGGAGTTCGGAGTTGGGAACAGTGCGGAGTTGTAAACAGCAATTTGGTGGGCGGTGCCCACTTTACAATTCTTCATTTTTCATTTTTCATTCTCCATTATTCTGCCGGTCCCAGTTCTTCCTCAAACACGTGATAGCCTACTGTCCGCAGTTCAGTCAGTACTTGTGTAATGTGTTCCTCACCAGAGGTTTCTAACGTCAGCGTAATCTCGGATTCGCCAATTTCAGCGCGACTGAAGCCACGGGTGTGAATGATCTCTAGAATGTTCGCCCCTTGGTCGGCCACCAGGGTGCTGACCCGTGCCAGCGCTCCTGGACGATCGGGAATGATCAAACTGATGCGCGTGAGTCGTCCTTCTTGTACTAAGCCTTTCTCGATCACACGGGAAATGACATTCATGTCGATATTGCCACCAGAGATGACCAGAATGACCGTTTTGCTGTTGAGCCCCAACGGACGATTGAGCAGTGCGGCCAGTGTTGTGGCCGCTGCACCTTCGACAACCGTCTTCTCGGTTTCCAGTAACAGCAGAATAGCACGGGCGATTTCAGCCTCACTCACTGCCACAATCGTATCAAGATAGCGTTGCGCCAACGGTAACGTATGTTCACCAACTCGCCGTACCGCGATGCCATCGGCTATCGTCGATGCTCGTTGGATGGGAGTCGGTGCGCCCGCTGCAAGTGCGACCTGCATTCCAGGGACGCGCTCCGCTTGCACACCAATGATCTGGCCATGAAAGCCCCTCTCTTTCAAAGCGAGAGCAATCCCACCACTCAACCCGCCGCCGCCTACGGGAATAATAACCGCATCAAAGTTAGGGAGTTGTTCAAGAAGTTCCAGCCCGAGGGTGCCTTGTCCCGCGATGATGGCTGGGTCGTTAAAGGCAGGAATGAACACGCTGCCACGTTCATCTTGTATACGTTGCGCTTCAGCGAGGGCCTCGTCGAAATCCATACCGGCAAGAATGACCTCGGCACCGTACCGGCGAGCCGAACTCACTTTAATCAACGGCGCAAAGCGTGGCATAACGATCGTTGCTGGCACTCCTAACCTTCGCGCATGAAAGGCAACGGCGAGACCGTGGTTGCCAGCGCTCGCCGCAATCACGCCACGTGTACGTTCCTCGGGAGTGAGGGTCAGCAGGCGATTGAGAGCCCCTCGTTCCTTGAACGAGCCGGTCATTTGCAGATTGTCGAGCTTGAGATAGGTGCGGGTGCCTGTCAGTCGACTGAGTGACTCAGAGCTGGTACACGGTGAAACATAGATTGTCGTGCCGATCCGGGCACGGGCGGCGTGGACATCAGCGAGTGTAATCATGATCCCGGAGTTGTACTCCGGGATCGTACTTCTGCCAACCGGCTATTGCAGAGTAAATGCCCGTGATACTGAACTGCGGCAGCCAAACGAGTTACAGGCTGACACTGACCAGTAATACGTGCCGCTCGGTAGCGTGGGGATAACGCCCTGTGATACGGTGAGTCCGGTTTGAGAGTACACCGTCGTCTTTCGTCTTAGCGAGCGCCGTACGGTGACATTGTACGAAGTCGCACAACTCGTATCTGCCCAATCGATGGGGACCGGACCAATGGAGAGCGTCGCATTGGCGAGCGGGGTGTTCAGGGCCGCTGGATCGGGTGTCGTGGTGCAGGGGGCAGGAGTGGTGCCACCCTGTTTTGCCTGTCCCGAGTCTACTGCAATTCGCAGGCTTGATTCATCCACCGCTTCGAAATCTGATCCTTTGATTCGATGGAGGTCATGCAGTTCACCGTCATTCCAGCGTGAGTCAGGTGCGCCAGAGAGATACCACGAACTCCCGTTATCAGAGACGAACATCCCATATTTCTTCAGAGCGCGAAGAATGACCTGATTTTTTGCTGAGAACGAGGAGATGTTGAATGAGGCCTTTAAACGAAACCGCAGACCCATCGGTGGGTATTGGGTCCCCTGCTGTGAAGTGTGATGGCGTGCTGGCCAGAGGTGAGCGGCTTGGGTTTTAGAAACGGTGAATCGAAGGGCGTGATTAATGTTCCCTGATAGCACTTCATCATAACGAACCAAGCCGGGGAACATCGGCAATCCGGCAGCATCGGCTGAAGTCCATCCATCGCGACGCAGTGCATGCGAGCCTAGATTCCATACTGCTCCTGACGCGGCTCGCCAACTGCCGTCGGCCTGAGGGAACGCGTAGAAGAGTTCATAGAGTTTGCAAGTTCCGAGTTGGACAACCAGAACGTGGCGGTCTCCAGTGCTACTGGGGCCACCTTCGATGGGCGCACTAGCAGGAATCGGCATCGGGCCTGGGTCGCTCTCACTGCCGTACGCCGTGTAGACGACCGGAACTAACGGCTGCGTGCTCGGTACGACGATGAAGGGGATTCCGTTAGGCGCCCCGTTCCAGACCGTGCCGAAATCGGGATGCAGACCGTTCGTTGCCCCGACCGCATTGATGTAGGTGGTGGAGCTGGGATGTACAGGGAGTGTATCAATCGGTGTGTTCCAGATGTTGTCGGCAGGAAAAACCGAACAATTGCTGGTTTGGGCAACAACACGTTGGGGAAGGGTGGCGAGAAGCAACGCGAGCAGTAGTTGCAGGCCGACGCGCTGACACGGGAAAAGTGCGGATGAGCGACGCATACGAGTTGTCTCCTTCGTTGCCCCAGGGCTGAGGTGGCTGTGTTGTTTCGTGAAGGAAACGCGAACACACGCCGGAAGAGTGCGACCCAGGGCACTGCATAAAGTACCGCTTGCGATAGTATCGGCAGTTGTGAAAATAACCTAACTATCGGAGCGCGCGCATCTAGCGCGTGAGGTGCGCAACTAACTTTATGTATGCCTGAAGGCCCACCCAGACCGCACTGCGTGCGTGAAATTGCCGAACCCGCACCATCAGCTCTCACCGGTTACGAGGCCTGAGGGTGCAGCGTGAGGGGCCTATGACAGACGCGAGCGGAAGATACGTTGTCGGCGTGAACTGCCGAAGAGCGACCGGAAGAGAAGGCCACGAAACACCATCAAGGCAAAAAGCAGCAGCATACCGAGCACGTTCCAGAACAGGTTGTCGAGCGAGCCGCCCAACAGACCCATCACGCTCATAAACGGAAATCCCAATTGCCCAACTTGAAGAGGGGACACAAACGCTGAAGGAAAGCCGAGCGAAAGAATCGTGAGCAGCACGAGAGGTAAGAACCACTCGATCCAGTTCTCGCGCAGGAAATCGACACTCTCTTGGAGCAGGCCGAAGCCATCACTACGGCCCAGATAAATGACTTCAGGGATGGGATTGAGAATGATCAACAGGATGACCGTGACAATAAAAGTAATATCTTGCGATGCCTCTACTGGAGGTAAGGCGTAGGAGAGGGTGAGGCGGACAAGGAAAAGGAAGAACAAGACGGTAATGACTGGGCTCAGATACGGACGCCAGCTCTCAGTTAATTCTGAGAGAACCATGCGCTGTCCGTTGACAACCCCAGCGAGGAAGAACAGGTACGAGCTGGTACACATTGCGGAAGTAAAGCCAAAGATCAAACCGCCAAGCATGCCCAGTCGAAAGACAAAACTCCCAGTGATGAGCAGAATCACGCCGTACAGCAGCGGCAAAAAAGCTACCCACCAATTGCGCGTGATCTTTTGCCACGTTTCCGTTGCTGCTTGTCGGTACATCTGCAGCGTTGAGCTAATGAGGGCACCCCAATCCATTACACTCTTCCTCCTCGCCGCCCCGCCAAGGGTTGGGGGCCGGGTGTTAGGGGGTGGTTAGAACTGCAATTTCGTTGTTTCTGCTTCCTCCCCACAGCACACTGTCTCTCTATACCCTCATGCATACGGTTGTCCCCAGCGATCTTGAAACGTAACAGCTTTGAGCGGTTGTCGAGAGACGGGGCCAAATTTGCCCATTGGGTAGCCGATGGGGAGAATAGCGAAGGTTTCGGCGTTCTCCGGTAAGCCGAGCACGTCATTCACTTCTTTTTCTAACAGCAAGTGACGGGTGGTGAGCGTTGACCCGAGGCCGAGGCCACGGGCAGCGAGGAGCATGTTTTGTACGGCTGGATAGATTGAGGCGCCGGACATCTTCGCGAGACCAATATTTTTTGCCATATCGTTGACGAGGCAACAGACAATCAGCACCGGAGCTTCGTGAAAGTGTTCTGTGAGATGCACGACCGCATTCAGCATGCGTTGCTTTTGCCCTTCGGTTTTGCCTGGTGGCGGGGGCGCGGCTTGATAACGCGGGAGCAACTGATCGAGTGCCCGTTTGTAGCGCTGCTGGATTTGTTGCTTGGTGTCCGCATCTTTGACCACAATAAAACGCCAGTGTTGGACATCGCCTCCACTCGGCGCGCAAAGGCCGGCCTCGATGATTCTGCGAATCGACTCATCTGGAACAGGGTCGGGTCGTAGGCGACGCATTGCCCGCATGGTTCGTATCGCTTCAAACAGATTGATCTCCTCCGCCATAATGCCTCCTCTGATGGATGCTGTCCTACCTACCACGTGCGCCTAGTGAAGGAAATTACCGCGATCGGATTTGCCCTCCTGCGTTCTGTCACGTAGTCTATGGTCGATTTGGATCGGGAAGGGGAGGGACGCATGCAGAACCAACTGTTTGCCAAGAAGACCTTGCACATGCTGGAAAAGGAAATGGCTGGTGAGAACCGGTTGCATCGGGTGCTGGGACCGGTGCAACTGACTGCGCTCGGCATTGGTGCCATTATTGGCACTGGCATATTTGTCCTCACTGGGATTGCGGCGCACGATAAAGTCGGCCCTGCGTTGACCTTGTCGTTTGTGGTTGCTGGCGCCGCCTGCGTGTTTGCTGCGCTATGTTATGCCGAGTTTGCTTCGATGGTGCCGGTTGCGGGGTCGGCATATACGTATGCCTATGCAACTCTTGGTGAGTTATTTGCGTGGATCATCGGATGGGATCTGGTCTTGGAGTATACGGTTGCGTCGGCAACGGTGGCGCATGGATGGTCACACTATTTCCAGGACTTCATAGGCATTTTCGGCTTGCACCTGCCGCATATATTTACTAATGCGCCCTTCGACTTCGATCCGGCAACGGGACAACTCGCCGCCACCGGAACCCTCTTTGATTTGCCAGCGCTCGTGATTGCAACTCTGGTCACTGTTGTGCTCGTCGCTGGTATCCGAGAAAGTGCGAGTTTTAATGCGGTGATGGTCATCATTAAAGTGGCGGTTGTCCTGTTTGTGATCTTCGTCGGGGCGATGTACGTCAATCCTGACAATTGGTTTCCATTTGCGCCCTATGGCTATACCGGAGTCAGTCTCTTTGGGCACACGTTGATGGGGCAGACTGGACCGAATGGCGAGCCGTTGGGCGTGTTGGCTGGTGCGGCGACGATCTTCTTCGCCTACATCGGTTTCGACGCGGTCTCGACTCAAGCCGAAGAAGCCAAGAATCCTCAGCGCGATGTGCCGATTGGCATTATCACCTCGCTGGTCATTTGTACGCTGCTGTACATTGCCGTGGCTGCGGTGCTGACCGGAATGGTGCCATACAAAGAAATCAATGTGAATGCACCGGTCTCGGATGCGTTCAAGCAGGTTGGCCTGCCCTGGGCGCAATTTCTCATTTCCCTTGGCGCGCTGACTGGTATTACCTCTGTGCTGTTGGTGTTGATGCTGAGCCAGCCACGGGTGTTCTTAGCAATGGCACGAGACGGGCTAGTTCCGCAAAGCTTTTTTGGTGCCGTGCATGAGAAGTTTCGTACACCGTGGAAATCCAGCATTTTGACCGGCGTATCGGTGGGATTAATGGGCGCGTTCATTCCGCTGCGTATTCTCGCGGAACTTGTGAATATCGGAACATTACTAGCGTTTGTGATTGTCTGCGCGGCGGTGTTAGTGATGCGGCGGATCAACCCCGATGCGCCACGACCTTTCCGGTGTCCAGCGGTGCCACTGGTGCCGATTCTTGGTATCTTCTTTTGTTCGGTGCTCATGTTCTCGCTGCCCGCCGAGAACTGGCTGCGCTTGATTATTTGGCTGCTGCTTGGATTTGCGATTTACTTTGTCTATGGCCGGCATCACAGTGTGTTGGCGCGGCAGTTGTAAAACAAGCAAACACTACGAGGAGGCAAAAACCTCAGCGTAGATAGCCCGAAGCGGCAACACCACACCGGGAGTGCGGAAGGAAACGACAGCGTCGAGCGTCGTGTAGGTTTGCGCGGTCCACTCTCCCGTCGGCTGTCGTTGCCAATGGGTGGTGTGGATATGGGCTTGTTCAATCAGTAAATATTCCTGCAACGAGGGAATAGCTTGATAAAGAGCAAACTTCTCTCCCTGATCATACTCACGTGTCGCGTCAGAGAGGACCTCTACGATGACAGCAGGGTTAGTGATGGTATCGGGACGGTCTGCGGTAAGGGCAATGGTGCCACAAACCACCATCACATCTGGATAGGTAAACAGCCCATCGGGAGTTTTGACGCGTAAGTCTGAACCAAAAGCACTACAACCATGCGAGCGAACAGCACTGCGCAAGACGCTTAAAATGTTCGCACTGATATGATTGTGGGCAAGCGACGCTCCTGCCATGGCGAAGATTTCGCCCCTGTAGAACTCGTGCTTGATGCCAGAGCTTGCTTCCACGGCAAAGTAATCGTCTTCGCTGTAATGACGCTGCGAACGTTGCAACATGTTGCTTCCTTTTGTCGCAACATACCAGGTTCACAGTTGCCTTTGAAGCGACGCACGGCTCTCTGTTTTCGCTCTGTCACATCTTCCGCGAGGTTGTAGGGCGGGTCGTGACCCACCCTCCGTTGCTGGCTGCTGTTTGGATTTGCGATTTACTTTGTCTATGGCCGGCATCACAGTGTGTTGGCGCGGCAGTTGGTCGAATAGGTAAGGGGTGGCAACTGGCGAACAAGCCATCAACGACGCCTGGCTATAGTTCCTTCCGTGCGCTACTGTAGCGATATGAAGATTGTCACCATACGAGAAACATTTACTGATCAATGGGTTGCCACTAAGGTACTCAAAGTTAATAGCGCCAATATCCCGATCGCGGGGGAAGTGATCGCCCACGGTTCCAAGAAACAACACGTATACCAAGCAGCGAAGCAGTATCTTACCTTGGACCCAAGGGCGAGGCTATTCATTTTCTTTACCGGTGACCCGATTCCTGCGGGGGTGGAGGCAATGCTTGTCCTCGGCTAGCCGGATCAGAGGACGCTTGGCTCATGGTGGGCTCTTATTGGTGCCGGTAACGGTCCAGGGGCAAGATTTCGAATTTCTGATTGATACCGGTGCCGCATATACTGCCCTGAGCAAGGAGATGATTTCTTTTCTGGGCCTTTCTCTCACCCCACAGCGCACGATCCTCATTGCTCCAGCTCAGGGGCGGACGTTCCACGCACCAGTATTGGGCATTCCTGAATTACGCATTGGCGGATTTCGCCTGACGAACGTCACCGCCATTTTGTTGGAGTTTCCTCCGGCTTTGAAGCTGGACGGAGTCTTGGGGATGAATGTCCTCAAACAGTTTCGCACCACGATTGAAACCGACACTGCTACGCTCGTTCTCCGTCTTGTGACTCGTTAAGCCGACAATCTCTGGGTGACTCTGAACCTAGACATTTTGTGACTCTTCTCGTACGCTCTCCCATTCGTCCCAGCGTCCATTTTTTCGCGACTCTTACATGTCCTGGCTCTCAAACTCATAAACTTTTTGTGACTCCGAGCAGCCTTCAACTCCGACCTTTTTTGGACCCTGGACTCTGGACAGTCCGAGACGCTGGACTTGTCCCTGGTCCTACCAATGCGCTGTATACTGAATGCCCGCAATTGCCGCAGAGTTCCGAGCCATAGGTTTGTTGGTATTCCGTGCATGGGCAACCCGAGGTCGAACAGGCGCCATAGCCCAGTAGCGGAGCTTGCGTACCCCTCTCTAGAGCTGGGATAGTCACCGATAGCGATAAAGGACAGTCGCCGTGTAATAGCTTTTCACGTAACTGAGCGCATCCTCTGTTACTGGATGTTTCATAATATTTTCTTTTCTTTCCCTGGCGCTGGACGTTTCATAGTTTTGGACGTTTTGTGACGTTCAAGTAAAGACTTGATCCTCTTTTCCCTTTATTCCCTCAGCCTGCGGCCCGCGATTTTGAGCTTTTCTGTAGCCCTGAACATTTGGGTATCCACCATTAAAACGTGTATTCGATACCGCCAGAGGGGATAAAGTCTGCCCGTAAGCCGTCGTCGTTCAAGGGGATGACCGCGCCGAAGAACGCCGAGCCCGACGTCCCCAGGGCGTACCTCAGGCCAAACGAAAAATTGACGACGTCATTGCGCCGGATCTTGGCAGGGAAAAACGGAAACATAATGGGAGGAGTGCTGAAGTCCAGAAAACATGGCCGTGCAGCCGTGCACGTCTTCACCGGCCGATCAAGGAGGCGTCCTGGATAGATCCCATTGCTAGGCACGCGCACGGGAAATCTACCAAACTCACTGCGCCCAATAACATCTACCATGAGCCCCACCTTCGTCCCGACCAACAGTGTCGCCCCGACCGTATAGAGGAAACTACTGCGGTCTATGTCATCCGTGTTAAAATCCACGCCGAGGTTCACATGCGGTTCTACCCGCTCCCCGATCACCTGTGAGAGATATACAAAAGTGCTCAGGTGTGTCTCGTTGGTGCCGTGCAGGTTTCGTACCTTACCGCTAGGTAGTTGCAGGTTGAGCCCCACGGCTGCCCCTCCAGCCTCGGTGCGCCAGAGGTGATACTTGGTGCGCAGCACAATATCGCCCACGCCTGTCGCGCTGCCCGCCGCTCGGGCCAAGGATGAGGCAGAACGCCGTGATTTCAGAAAGGGCAGTTGACGGGATTGTGTGAGCTCTTTTCCCTCCCGATCGGCAAAGCCAAGATTACCGATTTGGTCCCCAGACAGCCGCGCAAAGAGAAACCCTGCCTGGGTAAAGTCCAGATCCGCCACCGGCACATCCTCGTTCCTCACTCGTAAGGACGTATTGACAATGGGAACGGAAAGACTCACGTCCCACCATTCGGTGAGCCCATAGCGCAGGGTGGGCACAATCACATGCGCCTTCAGGTCAATCCGCGTGCGAATCCTGGAAGCGGTTACCGGGGCGAGAAACACCGGTTCACCGGTAGTGAGCTGTCCGAGTGGGACCCCCTCTGAATAGAGGATTTGGGACAGAAGCGCCGGGCTGCGAATGTTATCCAGGCTCGAACCATTGAGATCGCTGAAATCAAGGAACGAGTACCCGACGCTAAAATTAAACTGTCCCTCACCTAGAGTGAGCGCCCGCTCACTAAAAAGCGGACCGGGTACACCGGTCGAGCGTTCGAAAACATTGAGGGTCGGGTTGTAGCGGTAGGTAAAAGCCGGAGCGACGGAGGCGAGGGGAAACTCCCGGACTACTGTCTCAGCAACCGCAGTTGCGACGGCTGGGGCAATCGCCCGGGCAGCAGCAGTTGTATCCTGACCGGCAGCATTGAATGAGAATCCTCCGATCAGCACATCGGTGAGGTTCCTAGCTTCAGTCTGAGACCAGGTGCCTGAAAGGAAAGCTGCAAACGTTAGAAAGAGCATCGAAGCGCGCCAGTATGTTCCCATGCCCATATTTCTCCCCCATCTCTTCTCCTGTTCGGCTCGTGATAAAATCCAGGAAACTAATCTTGGAGTCCATTACATTCCATCCGGACTACGAAACTCTTGGGTTGACTCATCCTCCCGCTCAGTCCTTGCGCTGCAGTTCTGTCCAGTTCACATTGGTGCCAAGATTCGGATTGTAATTGGCGTCGTTCGATAGCACATACTCGCCCAGTCCGTTCGACCAGGCGTATTGATAGTCATTGGGCAGATCAACCGGGTAATTGCTACTTGGGTCGATATACGTATCCACGCCGCGATTCGCTTGGCTCACTCGGTCAAAAATACCGTCCATTGTCTGTGAGTAAGGCGGTGGCAGGAAACAACTTACCGCAATAGTGATTGACCGGAGTGGAGAGCCTCTGCACAAGAGCAGGGATGAGAGACGAGACCATTGTGTGCTGGCTTCGGTCTAAGTATCGAAGTCTGGTCGAAGAGCTGGATGAACGCGGGCGAC
>Ga0194132_10003449_pt1 | contig 28107 bp, 24 predicted proteins | sample TA2KigOf80mmetaG_FD_148612 | JGI IMG/M metagenome (GOLD analysis project Ga0194132, IMG submission 148612) | Freshwater microbial communities from Lake Tanganyika, Tanzania - TA2015054 Kigoma Offshore 80m | ecosystem: Environmental > Aquatic > Freshwater > Lake | place: Tanzania: Lake...
GCCTGCGGCGAGGGCAGCAGCACCGGGTCGACCAGGCGCACCCAGACCGCCAGATACCAGGCGGCAACCAGCCCGACGATGCCCAGCAGAGGCAGGAAGGATTCGCGCTTCATGGAAAAGCTCTGCGGTCCTGAATCCTTCTCCGCACGAAGTGGGGAGAGGGAGGGGACCCATTGCGAAGCAATGGGGAGGGTGAGGTGTCTTGTGAACCCGAGCCAGCCCACCTCACCCGCTCGCTACCGCGCAAACGCTTCGCGTTGCGCGGAGCTCGCCATCCTCTCCCCCCTCGGCGCACGCGCGAAGCGCGCGGCGCCTTAGGGCGGAGAGGGTTAGTGGGAGCACTGCTGCACATCACGACGATCATCCCTTGCGCACCTCGCGCTGGAAGACCTCGAGGCAGTGTGCCTTAAGCTGAACGAAGCCGGCGTCGGACAATGTCTCGTCGGTACGCGGACGCGGCGCCTCGTTCCGGGGGAAGTCGGCGACGCGCGCCGGCCGTCGGGAGAGCAGCAGGATGCGGTCGGCAAGGTATACCGCCTCCTCGAGATCGTGCGAGACCAGGACCATGGTGGTGCCGGTCTCCTGAAAGATGCGCTGCAGCTGCTCGCGCATGAAGAGCGTCATCTCGTAGTCGAGCGCGGAGAAGGGCTCGTCGAGGAACAGCACCTCGGGTTCGACCACCAGGGCCCGCATGATGGAGATCAGCTGCTGCTGCCCGCCGGACAGCTCGTAGGGATAGCGCTGCAGGTCGATCTTGACGCCGAGATGCTCTACCAGCCGCTCGACCCGCGCCCGGCGCTCGGCCTTGGGCAGGCTCATGTGCTTGAGCGGGTACTCGATGTTGTCGATCGAGCGCAGCCAGGGGAACAGTGCCTCGCGGTAGTTCTGGAAGACGTAGCCGAACTTGATCTCCTTGAGCGTCTTGCCGGCGAAAAAGATCTCGCCGGCATCGATCGGGATCAGCCCGGCGATCATGTTGATCAGCGTCGACTTGCCGCAGCCGTTCGGCCCGAAGACCGAGACGAATTTGCCGCGCGGGATGTCGAGGTCGAGCCTGTCGTAGACGACCGCGCCGTTGAACTGCTTCGACAGGCCGCGGATGGTGATGTGGGCGGGGGCGTCGGCAGGCTGGCCGCTGCCTTGAACGATCTTCACTGCCGACGCACCCCGCTCCATGACTTGCCCAACTGATCTCAGAACACTTGCAGGTACTTGTTGACGTCGACCTTCTCAGTCAACGTCCCGGTCTGGGTCGAGAAGTCGATGAACTTCTGGAAGTCGGCCTTGTCCTTGGCCGTCAGATCCTTGGCCGCGAAGTAGCGGACCATCGGCACCGTGTCGACCACGTCGTCCGGCGTGAAGGTGTTCTTGATGAGGTGCTTGCGCGTCTCGGCCGGGTTGGTGTTGATCAGGTCCATGGCCTTGTGCCAGGCCAGCGTGAAGCGCCGGGCTACATCGGGCTTCGCCTTGATGAAGTCGGTGGTCAGGGCGCAGCCGCCGACGAAGGCGTTGGCCTCCGGGTTGCCCAGCACGTAGTTGGCGATGACACCGGCTTCCAACGTCGAGGCTACGCCCATCTTGCGCATAGTCGAGGCGTTGGGCTCCAGCGTGTAGCCGGCGTCGAAGGTGCCGGCCGTCATGGCGTTGACGTGCTGGCCCATGTCGAGCTGGTCGATGGTGTAGTCGCCGTCCTTTAGGCCGACCGCCGCCAGCGCCGCCTTGGCCATGGTCACGTTCGCCGGGCCGGGCGCCGACATGATCTTGGCGCCCTTGAGGTCCTTGAGCGAGGTGGCGTTGTAGCCCTTGCGGATGACGAACTGCTCCATCTGATAGGTGCGGTTCTGGCTGTTGACCGAGATGTACATGGCCACGCCGGGCTTCTTGATGTTGGCGTTCATGCCCTCGATGGTCACCAGCACGGCGGCGGCGTCGATCTGGTTGCCGATCATGGCCGCGACGTTCGGCGGCCCGCCGATCAGCCGGGTCATCTCCGGCTCGATGTTCTGCTCCTTGAAGTAGCCTTTCTCGAGCGCCACGAAATAGGGCAGCGTCGAGCTCACCGGGAAGACGCCGACCCGCACCTTGTCCTGGGCGAGAGCCGGTGTCGCGGCGAGAGCGGTGAAAGCAGCAAGAGCGAATGCCCGAATAGCGATGTTACCCATGGAAGACCTCCTCTTCTTCTCCGTGTTCCGATGATTGCATAGGCCTTGCCGGTTATTCGCCCATGTCGACGATGGCAATGACCGGACCGCCGCCGTGCGGCCCCTGGTGCATTGCGTCGACGGAAACGAACACCGCGGGGTCGCCGATCGCCGTGGCCGCCACGCCGCCGACCGCAGCCTTGGAGTGGCGGTGGTGGTGGACGTCCGAATCGTCGAGCATGATCTGACGGCGGCCGCGCAGCTTGGCGCGGCGGTCGGCCTCGCATTTCATGAAGCAATTGACCAAACGGCCCTTTAGATCCTCGGCCCGGGCGCGCTTCGGCAGGTCGAGCCCGGCGTTGCGGATCGCATCGTAAATGCCGTCGATGTCGAGCGCGTCCTTCATCACCGAATGGCCGATGCGGTAGCGTCCGCCGGCCCCGGCCTTGTTGCCCAGCAGAACGATCTGGGCCCGGGTCAGCTCGACACCCGATGAACAGGAGGCGACCGAGGAATGGAGGTCGAGGTTTTTGCAGATCTCCTCGGCCTTGGGCATCTTGATCTCGCCCAGCGCTACGGCGATGCCGAGGCCGGTCGTGCCGTTGGAGACGCCCATCGAATCGTGGACCTCGCAGAACACCGTCTTGCCGCGATGCTCGGCGTCCTGCACGGAATCGACCGTCAGCAGCGGCGTCTTCGTCTGGACGTAGTGGACGTCCTTGGGGTTGCTGATGCCGGCGTCTTTCATCGCGCGGCGCACGCCCTCGGCGACCTTCTTCACCATGGTCGGGCGGCCGATATCCTCGGGGAAAATCTCGTCGCTCAGCGCCGTGCCGATCACCAGGCGGTCCTTCTTTTTCGGTCCCGTCTTGCTGTTGCGCGCGAAGACCGTGGCATGCGGCGTGATCACGCCGTCGCAGCCGCCGGACCAGACCATGGGGATCTGCTTGATCTCCTTCTCGCCGCGCTTGCCGTGCTTGAGCAGCACGCCGCGGAAGGCCTGGTCGGCGAGGATGCGGGTGAAGTCGTTGACCCCGCCATTGCCCTCGGTCTTGCCGATGACGGCGATCACCTGGTCGGCAGTGAACTGACCCTTCTTGATGCAGTCCTCGACGCCGGAAGCGTCCGACACCGACTTGATCTCGACTTTCGCGACTTCAATGGCCATTGCCTCTGAACTCCTTGCTGCGATGCGGACCCGCGGGCGGCTGTCCGCCCGCGGACCGTTACCCTTTTACTTCGTTGTGTCCGCCGGCCGCATCGCCTGGAACACGAGGTTCAGCACGATGCCCACCACCGCGGCCGTGGCGATCGCCGGCAGGCCGCTGGGGAAGATCCCGGGGATCTTGATCGGCAGGAAGCCGCCGGGGTAGCCGATATTGCCGCCAATACCGATGACCATGATGACCGCGCCGACCGCCAGGGTCAGCGGGTCGAACATGTTCACTTTGTGCTCCTGCATCAGGGCAATGCCCTGCATGCCGATGACGCCGAACAGGTAGAGCGCCAGGCCGCCGCTGACGAACACCGGGATGGTGCCGACGAAGGCGGAGAGCTTGCCAATGAAGGCGAGGACGACGCAGATGGCGCCGGCCGCGATCAGCACCGGCCCGGAGTAGTTGCGGGTGATGGCCATCAGCGAGTTGTTCTCGCCGTAGTTGGTGCCGGCCGTGGCGCCGAACAGGCCGTGGATGAAGTCACCCACGCCGTCGAGCACCAGGTTGGTGCCGACATGCTGGTCGAGATGATACTTCTCGCGGCCCTGCTCCTCGGCCAGGCGGTCGGCGTAGAGGCTGATCTGGTAGAGATGCGCCGTCGATTCCGGGATGGTGGCCAGGGCCATGATCGAGATGCTGAAGATCGCCGTCGCCACCATCGGGCCAGTGAAGTCCGGCAAGGTGATGTGCGGCGCGGTGATGAACGGCGACGAGGCGACACGGGCGAAGCTGATCTGGTCGGGTGCGACGATCAGCGTCACGATGTAGCCGGCGACGGCACCGATGAGGATCGGCAGCATGCCGACGAAGCCCTTGCCGCGCAGCAGATGCGAGGCGCCGATGGTCACGATCAGCGTCAGCAGGGCGATACCCCAGTAGCCGCCGTTGTTGAAGAAGGACATGTCGAGCGCCGCCTTGGCGAGACCGATGCCGATGACGCAGGCGACCGAACCGGTGACGATCGGCGGCAGCACCTTGTCGACCGCCGCCTTGCCCGCCTTCTTGATGGCGAAGCCGACGATGATGTTGAGGATGCCGGTGGCGATGATGCCGGCCTGCATCACCGCGATGACGTTGTCGGGCGCCGGCTGGCCGAACTGCACGGTGTGGCCCATGGCGCTGGCGATGCCGAGATAGGCGGCGATGTAGCTGAAGCTCGAGCCGTAGAAGAGCGGGATGAACATGCCGATCGAGCGCTTGGAGAGCACCAGCGCCACGATCGTCGAGATGCCAGCGCCGAGCAGCACCGTCTGCACGTGGAAGCCGCAGAGCAGGGCGACGAGAACCGTCGCCGGGAACATCGTGATGACGTGCTGCAGGCCGAGCAGCACCAGCCGGGCAGGCTCTGGCACGTCGTTGGGCAGATAACCAGGAACCTCTGTCTTCGTTGTCATGATCCTAACTCCCTCTTTTTTGAAGTTAACGGACTCGGGCTTGCTGAGACGCAGTGATGTTATCGGCCGAACCGGCCAGTTCCCACAACCGGCTTGGGCTCAGCGGGATCTCGTTGAGCTCGATGCCCTTGTCGGGCAGGCCCAGCGCATCCTCGACCGCCTGGGCAAAGAGCGGGCCGACCGGAATGGCGCCGGCCTCGCCGGCTCCCTTGATGCCCAGCGGATTGAGCGGCGAAGGTGTTACCGTGTGGTCGAGCGTCATGCGCGGCACGTCCAAGGCCGTCGGGATCAGGTAGTCGGCCAGCGAGGCATTGCGCAACTGGCCTTGCCCGTCGAAGACCAGCTGCTCGTAGAAGGCATTGCCGATGCCCTGCGCCACGCCGCCGTGAATCTGGCCGGCAAGGATCAGCGGGTTGATCACCGTGCCGCAATCGTGGACCACGACGTAGTCCTTGATCTCGACCATCAGGGTCTCGGGATCGACCTCGACGATCATGGCGTGTACGCCGGCAGCGGTCGCCCCCATCTCCGGCCCGAAATAGCTGGTCGCTTCAAGGCCGGGCTCGGTGCCGGGCTTGACCGCGCCGCGCATCGGGTTGGCCACGTTGGCCAGTACACCGAGGGCGACCGACTTGCCCGGCACGCCGTTGACCGTAACCTTGCCGTCTTCGATCACCAGATCCGCCTCGGCGCACTCGAAATGCTCCGCGGCGGTGCGCAGGATCTTCTGGCGCACGACCTTGGCCGCCTCGTTGACCGCGTTGCCGGCGACCACGGCGCCGCGGCTGGCGAAGGTGCCGGCACCCCAATAGAACTGGTCGGTGTCGCCGGTGACGACCTCGATATCGGTCACCTTTGCGCCGACCTGGTCGGCAACGATCTGGGCGAAGCTGGTATAATGGCCTTGCCCCTGCGTGCCGATGCCGGTGGCGACGCTGACCTTGCCGCTGGCCTGCACCTGCACCTTGGCACCCTCGTAGGGGCCGATCCCCGTGCCTTCGACGTAAGCGACGATGCCGAGACCGAGATGCTTGCCCTTCGCCCGTTGGCGCGCCTGCTCGTCGCGGAAGCCGGCGTAGCCGATGGCCTTGAGCGCCTTGTCGAGGATCGGGCCGTAGTTGCCGCTGTCGTAGGTCAGCGCCGTGAAATCCTGGTAGATGATCTGATTGTTGTAAGGGAAGTCGTCGGGCGGGATGAAATTGCGCCGCCTGATCTCGGCGCGATCCAGCTTCAGCTCGCGTGCCGCGATATCGAGCAGCCGTTCGATGACGAAGACGCCGTGCTGGCGGCCTGCACCCCGGTAGGGAGTGACGATCGGCTTGTTGGTGAACAGCGCCGTGAAAGTGCTGTCGTAGTTCGGGATGTGATAGGGGCCGAGCAGCGTGCACTGGCTGTTGATCGGTACGGTTAGGCCGTAGGGATCGTAGGCGCCGGTATCGTGCAAGAAGACGTCCTTGACGCCGAGGATGCGGCCGTCAGTGGTCAGGGCGATCTCGGCGTCGTGCAGTTGGCCGCGTTCGTGGGTGGTGGCGAAAAAATGCTCGAAGCGGTCCTCGATCCACTTGATCGGCCGGGCGAGCTTCCGTGCCGCCCAGGGGAGGATGACCTCCTCCGGATAGAACATCATGATCTTGGGGCCGAAGCCACCGCCGATGAAGGGGGCGATGACCCGCACCTGGCGTTCGCTCAGGCCGAGCATGGCGGCCAGGCCATTGCGCAGGAAGACCGGCGCCTGGGTGGTGTCCCAGATGGTCATGCGGTCGGCCTTGGCGTCCCAGTGCGCGACCACGCCGCGCGTCTCGATGGGCAGTGATGAGCCGCGGTCGTAGAGGAAGCGGCGCTTGATGACACAGGCGGCGCCGGCGACTGCTTTCGCGTAGTCGCCCTTGATCTGGCGGACATGGGCGGCGACGTTGGTCTTGAGATCATCGTGCACGAAGCCGGACCTGGCATCGCGCGCCTGCTCGAGGTCGACGACCGCCGGCAGCTCCTCGTAGTCGACGACCACCTCGGCGACGGCGTCCTCGGCGATGTAGCGGTCTTCGGCGATGACCACGGCGACCGGCTCGCCGGCATGGCGCACCTTGTCCTTGACAAGCGGCACCTGCGTGCGTTCGTTGAAGGTGATGCCGGCGATCGGCGGCGGCGGAACCAGCAGGAAACCCGGCCGCCAGTACGCTCCGAGATCGGTGGCGGTGTAGATGGCGACGACGCCGGGACGTTTTTTGGCCGCTTGTGTGTCGATGCCGCGGATGCGGGCGTGCGCGTAGGGGCTGCGCACGAAAGCCGCGTGCAGCATTCGCGGCAGTTCGACATCGTCGACGAACAGCGCCTTGCCCTGGAGCAGGCGCCCGTCCTCGTTGCGCTTGATGGGCTGGCCGAAGCTGCGTATGCTCATCTGGCCATCCGTTGCGAGGCCAGCTTCACCGCGTCGACGATGTTCTGGTAACCGGTGCAGCGGCAGAGATTGCCCGACAGCGCCTCGCGGATCTCGTCCTCGCTCGGGTTGGGCGTCTCCGCCAGGAACGCCGTCATGGTCGTCAGCATGCCGGGCGTGCAGTAACCGCATTGCAGGGCGTGCGTGTCGCGGAAAGCTTCCTGCAGCGGGCTCAGCTTGCCGTCAGTGGAGAGGCCTTCGATGGTGGTGACCGCCCGGCCGTTCGTCTGGGCGGCTAACATCAGGCAGGAGCGCACCGGCAGTCCGTCGAGCAGGATGGTGCAGGCGCCGCACACACCATGTTCACAGCCGACATGCGTGCCGGTGAGACCGAGATCGTGACGCAGGAAGTCGCTGAGCAGCAGCCGGGCTTCGACCTGGCGCTCGTGAGTCGTGCCGTTCACGGTGACGGAGACCTTGTGGCTCATGCGCCGGCCCGCTCAGCGGCGACGAGCAGCGCGCGGCGTGTCAGCACGCCGGCCAGGTGACGCTGGTAGTCGGCGCTGGCATGCACGTTGCCGAAGGGATTGATCTCGGCTTTGGCCCTTTCCGCAGCAGCGCGCGCCGTCTTGTCATCGATCCGCTGCCCCTTGAGAGCCGCTGCGGCCTTGGGTGCCAACATTGCCGTCTCGCCGGCATTGCAGTAGGCGAGACGGGCTTCGGCGCAGGCGCCGCTGGCGTTGAGAGTCACGGCGCAGGCGACACCCATCATGGCGTAGTCGCCGCGCCGCCTTGCGACCTCAAGGAAGCTCGTGCCGCTGCGTGGCGGCAGCACCGGCAGCTCGATCTCGGTCAGCAGCTCGTCGGCGGTCAGGGCCGTGGTTAGCGCCGCGGTGAAGAAATCCTGCGCCGCGATCCTGCGCGTGCCCTTCTTCGAGCGCGTGTGCAGCGTCCCGCCGAGTGCCGACACCACGGCCGGCAGCTCTGACGCCGGATCGGCGTGCGAGAGATTGCCGCCTAACGTGCCGCGGTTGCGGATGGCCGGATGGGCGACCTCGGGCAGCGCCTCGGCCATCAGCGGGAGCTTGCCGGCAATAGCCGCATCGCGCTGCAGCGTGCGATAGCGGGTGAGCGCGCCGACGCGGATGGCGTTGCCGTCCTGCCTGACGTAGCTCAGTGCGGTCAGCGGGTTGATGTCGATCAGGATGGCCGGCTGGGCCATGCGAAAATTCATCGCCGGGATCAGGCTCTGCCCGCCGGCCAGGAACTTCGCCTCGTCGCCATGCTCCGCCTTGAGCGCTAGGGCTTCCTCGAGCGAGGCCGCGGGCACGTAGCGGAACGGCGCGGGTTTCATCGGCGCAGTCTAGCGTCGCCTGGCGAGTTTGTCGTATCCCGGCCCGCGGTCGATCATCGCCGGCCGCTTGCCCTTGCGCCTGGCGGCCAACCGCTTGCGCAAGCTCGCGGTCTTTCTCTCGTCGACCGCGTAGAGGCCTTTGCGCTTCACCAGCACCACGCCGTACTCGTCGCGCGCCGCTTTGGCCGAGACCTTGCCCTGGTTCACGTCCGCCAGAGCCCGCTCGCTCTCGCGGGTGAGGGGATCGCCCCAACCGCCGCCGCCGGTGGTCACGACGCGGACGACCTGGCCGGCCTTGAGTGGCTCGCCGTCGACCAGTCCGCCGAGATCCTTGGGCTTGCGGCCGAGAGCATCGACGGTGACGCAGAAGGGCTTGCCGGCCTTGCCGCCGTTGACACCGTAGCAGCCGAGGCGGACACGGTCGGCGGTGACGATGGTGTGGCAGTCGACCAGTGCGCGGTAGTGCTTCTCGTAGCCGAGGCCGCCGCGGCGGAATCCCGCACCGCCGGAATCGGTGCGTAGCGCCAGCTTCTCGACGATCACCGGGAAGCGATTCTCGGTGAACTCGGCCGGCTGGTTGCGGGAGTCCGGCACGATGTGGATGGCGTCGTTACCGTCGGCGTAGTAGCGCCCGCCCGACCCGCCACCCAGCACCTCGCGCGAGAGGAACGACTTGCCGTTCTGATCGGTGCCGTAAAAGCCGGTGTAGCGGATAGTCTCCTGGTCGGCCGGCATCCGGCCCTTGACGGCCTGCGCCACCACGCCGGCGAGCAGGCCGAGCGAGCGCAGCAGCACGAAGGAGCGGGCATTGGTCGCAGCCGGCCATTCCGGGGTGATCAAGGTGCCTTTGGGCGGGAAGACGACGTTGAAGACTTCGCACACGCCCTCGTTGACGTGGATCTCGGCGGCACGCTCCGGCGTCTCCGCCAGGTTGCGCAGGATCGGCGCGATCCACTTGATCAGAAAGGCGCCGTCGGCGTAGTCGGCGGGCCAGTTGATCGGCCCCGTCGATTGCGGCGAGGTACCGTTGAAGTCGAGGGTGATGCGCTCGCCCTTCTTGGTCATCTTCAGGGCGAGCTTGTGCAATTTGGGGTCGCTCACACCATCGTGCTCGACGTAGTCCTCCCAGACATAGGTGCCATCGGCGATCTTGGGCAACAGCTCCTTGCGGTAGATGTCGCGGCATTTGTCGAGGATGGCCTGGAAACAGGCCTCGACCGTATCGGCGCCGAAGCGCTGGAAGAGCTCGGCCATGCGCCTGGCCCCCATCAGGCAGGCCTGCAACTCGCTGTCGAGATCGGCCGCCAGCATTTCCGGCACGCGGGTGTTGCGCTTGACGATCTTGAAGGCTTCGTCGTTTCGTACACCCTCGCTGTAGAGTTTGATCGGCGGGATGGCCAGGCCTTCCTCAAACACGGTCACCGCTGTGCCCGGCATCGAGCCCGGCACGCGACCGCCGATGTCGTCGTGATGACCGAAGGCCTGGATGTAGGCGACGACGTTGCCGTCGTGGAACACCGGCACCGTCGAGCACATGTCCGGCAGGTGGCCGATGCTGCCTTCCGTCAGGTAGGTGTCGTTCATCAGGAAGACGTCGCCGGGCTTCATCGTCTCGGGCGGATAGTCGCGCACCACGGCCTGCGGCATGGCGGAGTAGGAGCGGCCGGTGAGCTTGCGGCAGTAGCGGTCGAACAGGCCCACGCGATAGTCGTGCGCCTCGCGGATCATCGGGCTGCGCGCCGTGCGCTCGATGGCGTACTCGATCTCGGCCTCGATCGAGTTGAGCGTGCCCTCGACGATCTGCAGCACGATCGGGTCGACGTCGCGGGGTGCGGGCTTCTTCGGCGGGACGGGCCAGGGCTTGGCGGCGGTCATCGCACGAACTCCAGTTTGCTGCCGGTTCGCCTGATCACCAGAATGCCGTGCGGGTCGACCTCCAGGGTCTGGCCGGGGAAGACAACGGTGGTCGAGCCGAACTCCTCGACGATCACCGGGCCCTCGAAGCGCCAGCCCGGCGGCAGTGCGGCGCGGTCGTAGACCGGCGTGTCACGGAACGCGCCGCCCAGCCACACCGGGCGCATTGCCTTGCGGGCGGGAGTCACGCCGTCGCGCATCTCCAGCCTCGGCATGGTCGGGCGGTCGATGACACCGAAACCGGAGACGGAAAGGTTCACCAGCTCGATCTTCTGCTCGCCGCGATAGTCGTAGCCGAAGGTCCGACGATGCGCCGCGTGGAACGTATCGCCGAGCTTCGTCAGGAACTCCTTGTCGACCGCGCCGCCGGGGGCCGTGACGCGCACTTCCATGGACTGGCCGGCGTAGCGCATATCCGCCTCGCGCACGAGACGGATATGCGTTTCGGCAATGCCGTCGCGGCGCAGCGTCTGGGTCGCGTCGCGCTCCAGCCCGGCATAGAGCTGCGCGACCAGCTTCAGGTCGATGGCGTCCTCATGCATCACCTTGGTGGTGATGTGGTCGGTACGCCAATCGACGGCGAGCAGGCCGAAGGCTGAGAGGTTGCCGGGATTGGGCGGCACGATACAGGCCTTCATGCCGAGCAGGTCCATGACCGCCGCCGACTGCGCCGGACCGGCGCCGCCGAAGGAGAGCAGCGCGAAATCGCGCGGATCGATGCCGCGCTGGATGGTCATCTGGCGGATGCAGTTGGCCTGGCTCCAGTTGGCGATCTCGATGATGCCCTCGGCCAGTTCCTCGGCCGACATCTTGCCGCCCAGCTTCTGCGAGAGAGAGGCGAGGCCAGCGCGCGAGCGCTCGACATTCAGGGCAATGCCGCCGCCGATGAGCGCCGGCGGCAGGCGGCCGAGCACCAGATTAGCATCGGTGATGGTCGGTTCGCTGCCGCCCTTGGGGTAGCACATCGGGCCGGGTTCCGCGCCCGCACTGCGCGGGCCGACTTTCAGGTGACCTTCGCGGCTGACCCAGGCGATCGAGCCGCCGCCGGTACCGATGGTCTCGATGCTGATCATCGGGATGCGCACTGGGAAGGGGCCGACCGAGCCGCCGTTGGTGACATGCGGCTTGCCGTCCTCGATCAGGCAGAGATCGGTGGAGGTGCCGCCGGCATCCAAAGTCACCACGCTGTCGAAGCCGGCGATCTGCGCTACGACGGCGCTGCCCAGCGCCCCGGCGGCGGGGCCGGAGAGGGCGGTGGTGATCGGCTTGTGCACGATCTGCTCCGCACTCATCACGCCGCCGCTCGACTGCATGACCAGGAACGGCTTTTCCCGGAGGCCCGGCCCGAGCTCATCATGGATGCGCTTGAGGTAGCGCTCCATGTGCGGCTTGACGAAGGCGTCGACCAGCGTCGTCACCGCGCGCTCGTATTCACGATACTCGGGCAGCACGTCGCAGGAGAGCGAGACCGTGCATTCCGGGTACTCCTTCTTCAGGATCTCGGCGACGCGGCGCTCGTGCCGGCCGTTGGCGTAGGAATGGATGAGGCAGACGCCGATCGCCTTGATACCGCGCGCCTTGAAATAACGCGCCGCCGCACGGGCCGATTTCTCGTCGAGCTTGCGCAGCTCCTTGCCCTGGAAGTTGAGCCGGCCGCCGACCTCCTGCACCAGGTCCAAAGGCACGATGCGCTCGGGCTTTACCCAGAAATAGGAATTGCCGTAGCCCTCGGGCACCGACTGGCGGGCGATCTCCAGGATATGGCGGAAACCTTCGGTGACGATCAGGCCGAGGGAGTCGATGTCGCCCTGCAGCAGGGCGTTGGTGGCGACCGTGGTGCCGTGGGCGAGGATAGCGACGTCGTCGATGGCAGCACCGCCCTGCTCGAGCACCTGTTTCACCCCGCGCACCAGGCCGATGGCCGGGTTCGAGGGCGTGCTGGCGACCTTGGTGACCCGCATGGCACCGGAGGCGCCATCGACGGAAACGATATCTGTAAAGGTGCCGCCGGTATCGATGCCGATGCGCAGGCGGGCGGGGTGGGGGATGGCGGTCATGCGGCTCACCGGTCTCGAGAGGCTGCGAAGTCCCGACAAACGGGGGCGTAGCCTTCTGACTCGGGCCTGCCGTCTCCCCCGGCGGCGAAAATACTGGGCCCGCCGGGCGCAGGAGTCAAAACGGTGTTCGAGATAAAGATATCGGAAAATCCGATATCGGGTTAGCCGCGCGACTTCTCCAGTTGCCAGCTCAGATGCACCTTCACCGTCGGCCACTCGGCCGCGATGATGCTGTAACAGCAGGTATCGCGCAGAGTGCCGTTGGGCTGGACCTGATGGCTGCGCAAGATGCCGTCCAGCTTCGCCCCCAGCCGCTCGATGCCACGCCGGCTCTGGTGGTTGAAGAAGTGAGTGCGGAACTCGACAGCGATACAGTTGAGCGCCTCGAAGGCGTGGGTCAGCAGCAGCAGCTTGCACCGGGTGTTGAGGTCGGTGCGCTGCAAGCTCCTGCGATACCAGGTGGAGCCGATCTCCACCCGGCGATTCGCGGCGTCGATATTCATGTAAGTGGTCATGCCGACCGCCCTGCCGGTGGTGTTGTCGATTACGGCAAAGGGCAGCATCGATCCCACGCTCTGCAGGTTCCGCCGCCGGTCGATCTCCGCCGTCATGCCCTCCGGGCTGGGGATGGCGGTGTACCAGAGCTTCCACAACTCGCCGTCCTTCGTCGCCTCGATCAGGTCGTCGCGATGACGGTGGTCGAGCGGCTCGAGGGTGGCGCGGCTACTGCGCAGGGTGACGGGAGGAGGCCAGGTCATGATCGATGGAGTCCTGAGGGAGTCGGGCCGCGATCATAGCTCAGCCGCGCAGCGCCTGGCGCAAGCGGTTGACAAACGCCTCCTTGCGCCGGCTCATCGGCTGGCGCCGGCGGAACAGGCTGAAGGCAACCTGCCGCGGCGGCGACAGGCCGAGCACCTTGAGCACTCCGAGCTTCGCCTCGTTGTCGACACAGGCGCGCGGCACGATGGCGGCGCCGGTGCCGGTCTGCACGATGGCCTTCATGGTCTCGATGTTGTCGGCGACGGCCAGGATATTGGGCCGCAGGCCGAGATCGCCGAACATGGCCATCACCACCTCGCCGTAGCCGACGCTCAGCTCGCTCATGATGATCGGCTCGGCGCCGAGCTGGCCGAGATCGACGGTGCGCCGGCCGCCGGCGAGCCGGTGCTTGGGCGGCACGATCAGCGCCATCTCGGCCTCGGTCAGGCGCTCGAAGATCAGACCGGCGGGCACTCGGTCGGGATCGGATTCGATGGCGATACCGACATCGATACGCTCCTCGTGCAGGTCGTTGAAGATGCTCTTGGTCGGCGCGGTGACGATTTCCAACCACAGCCCCTGCAGCGCGTCCGCGTCGCGGAACAGCCGCGGCATGAAGATGGGCGCCATGCCGGAACCCATGCCCAGGGTCAACGTGTCGGTTGGCACGCCGCGCAGCCGCCGCGCCGTGTCGGAGAGGCTGAGCAGGTCGCCGGCCACGCGCTCGGCCTCGTAGAGGAAGGTGCGACCGCGCTCGGTGAGCTCGATGCCGCGCCCGGTGCGGCGGAAAAGTGGGAAGCCGACCTCGTCCTCCAGCAGGCGCACCTGTTCGCTGACCGCCGATTGCGAGATGTTGAGGCGCGCGGCAGCCTTGGTGAAGCTGCGCTCCTTGGCGACCGAGAGTGCGTAACGGATGGGGCGGAATTCCACTGCCGCGCGACTTTGCGTGATTCGTTCTCTTAACCCTTGCCGCCTTGGCGGCCGGCCTGCTTCTTGCTAGATTACCATTGCAGCGCGTGGTGCTGCATGTCGAGGAAGCACGACCCCATGCGAGTGGTCATGCAGAGGCGGTGGATGGAGGCGAGGGCGGGCGCATCCGCGCCTCGGCCGTCGCCGCTCGGCCGGCCTCGCCGCTCCGACGGCCTGCGGCGTGCCCGCGGGCGCTGGCGAACTACCTCCTGAATACGGCGCCGCCTTTTTAGGCGGATGCCGCTTGGGCCGGCGCCGGCGGCGCCGACGCTCCCGTTCGCTGTTTAACAGACGGCTTGGCGTGCAGGTACTCCGGTCCGCATCCCTGCCGCAGCAATGGTCCGGCGCTCGTGGACTTTCAGTGGTGGCTCTTCGCTGAATCGTTGCCGTTTCTGGCGCAGGGCGCGCTGGTAACAGCGCAGCTCACGGTCGTCTCATTCGCCTTCGGCCTGATCCTCGGCACGATGGGCGGGCTCGCCCGCATCTCGAAGAACCCGCTGCTCTCCGGTGCCGCCACCGTCTATGTCACTTTGCTGCGTGGCGTGCCGCTGCTTGTAACGCTGATGTTCCTCTATTACGGCCTGCCGTCGGCCGGCATCCAGCTCAGCGCCTTCACCGTCGGCATTTTGGCACTGGCGCTGACCAACGGCGCCTATGTGACGGAAATCGTGCGCGCCGGCATCCAGTCGATCGAGCCCGGCCAGATGCGCGCCGCACGCTCGCTCGGCATGTCCTACAGCCGGGCGATGCGGCGCATTATCCTGCCGCAGGCCCTGCGCCGCGTGCTCCCACCCCTCACCAACGAGCTCATCACTCTTCTCAAGAACACGTCCCTGGTCTCGACCATCGCGCTGACGGAGCTGCTGCGCGTCGGCATGGAAATCATGACCTGGAAGGCCAACACCTTCAGCCCGTTCGCCGGCGTCGCCCTGTTCTACCTCTGCATGACGCTGCCGCTGCAGTGGCTGAACCAGCGGATTGAAGCGAAGTATCGGATCCGCTGATGGCGCCCAGATCCCCCCGTATTGCCTTCATCAACGCGACGGTCCTGCCGTTCGACACACGCTGGCGCGTGCTTGAGAACTGCGACGTCATAGTGGCCGACGGACGCATCGTGGCTCTCGGCCCCAACGCCATGGCGCGGCGGGCCGTCGACCGGCGCATCGACGCGACCCATCTCGTCGTCACGCCGGGCTTCGTCAACGCGCACACCCATTCGCCGGAGACTCTGGCGCGCGGGTTAGCGGACGGGCAGGGGCTGCACGACTGGCTCGACGAAGTCTGGCGCACGCTCAACCGGCTGGATACGGACGGCATCCGCTTGGCCGTGCAGCTCGGCTGCATCGAGATGATCCGCTCCGGCACGGTGGCCGTGGTCGATCATTTCCGGCAATACCCGCCGCGGCTGGAGGCGGTGGGCGCTGCGGCCGCCGCCTATCGCGACGCCGGCTTCAAGGCGCTGCTGGCGGTCTGGTTGCGCGACGGCATCGGCCCGCGCAACCGGTCCAACGATGCGAAGCGCCAGATCGAGCTCTGCGCCGAAGCGGCGAAGCGCTGGCACAAGCCGGCGGCGGGACTGCGGATTGGCGTTGGACCGTCCGGGCCCACGCGTTGCACGGACAAGCTGCTCGCTGGCGCCGGTGCCCTGGCCCGGGACAAGGGCCTCTCGTTCCACATCCATGTCGACGAGACGAAGGAAGAGGCCGGCGAGGCCCGCAGGCGCTACGGCTCGACTGCCGTGCGTCATCTCCGCGAGCTCGATCTCGTCTGGCCCGGCCTGTCGATTGCTCACGGCACCTGGCTCACCGATGCCGATATGCGCGACCTGGCGCGCGGCGGGGCCGGCATCGTGCACAATCCGATCAGCAACATGCGGCTGGGTTCGGGTATCGCAAGGCTCGATGCGATGCGCGCAGCCGGGGCGCGCGTCGCGCTGGGCGCCGACGGAGCAGCAAGCAACGACAGCCAGAACATGCTGGAAGCGGCCAAGGCAGCCACGTTTCTGCAGCGCCTGGCAGTCAAGGACCGCCGCCAATGGCCCTCGACCCTCGACGCGCTCTCCATGCTGACCCATGCGCCGGCCGAGATGTTCGGGCTGACCTCCGGTCCCCTGGCGGCCGGTGGGCCGGCCGATCTCGTAGCCTTCGACCGGCGCAGCGTTGCCCTGGCGCCGGGCAACGACCTGCACCGGCAGCTCGTGCTCTGCCATACCGGTCTGACGGTGCGTTACAGCGTGATCGCCGGACGGATGGTGATGGACGACGGCCGGCTGACGACCATCGACGAGGCGGCGGTGCTGGCCGAAGCCGCCCGCCGCCGCATGAGGGGACGCCATGCGCGCAGACACTGACGGCACGGCGATGGTGGAGGTCAAAGGCCTCCACAAGAGCTTCGGCCACCTCAAGGTTCTCGCCGGCATCGATCTCGCGGTGGCGCCGGGCGAGGTGGTAGTGATCATCGGGCCGTCGGGCTCGGGCAAGAGCACGCTGCTCAACTGCATCAACTTCCTCGAGCCCTTCGACGACGGCACGGTGCGCGTCGGCGGCGAATGGATCGGCTACGTTCCCGACGCGAGCGGCGTCCGCAGGAAGCAGCCGGAAAGCCACATCAACCGCATGCGCACCCACATCGGCATGGTCTTCCAGCAGTTCAACCTGTTTCCCCATATGACGGCGCTGGAGAACATCGTCGAAGCACCCATCCAGGTTCTGGGCCTGCCGCGCGACCGGGCCGTGGCGCGCGCCGAGGCGCTGCTCGCCAAGGTCGGGCTCTCGCCCAAAGCCGGGGCCTATCCCGGCGAGCTCTCGGGCGGCCAGCAACAGCGTGTGGCCATCGCCCGCGCGCTGGCCATGGAGCCCAATGTCATGCTGTTCGACGAGGTAACCTCGGCGCTCGATCCCGAGCTGGTCGGCGAGGTGCTGGCGGTGCTGCGCCGGCTGGCCAGCGACGGCATGACCATGCTGCTGGTCACCCACGAGATGGCCTTCGCCCGCGACGTCGCCGACCGCGTCGTCTTCATGGACGATGGCTTGATCGTTGAGCAGGGTAAGCCGGCCGAGATCTTCGGCAACCCGCGTAACGAGCGCACGCGCGCTTTCCTGCGGCGCCTGCAGACCCATTGAGAGAGCACACCATGAGCACCGCCGCCGACCTGCTGCTGCGCAACCTCAAACCCTGGGGCGAGAGCAAGTCTATCGATCTTGCCGTAGTCGGCGGTCGGTTCGTAATACCGGCGCCGGGCATGACGGCGAAGCGCACGATCGATGCTGGCGGCCGCCTGGCCGTACCCGGCTTCATCGAGCCGCACATCCACCTCGACAAGGTGATGATCAACAAGGACGTGCGCAGCAACAGATCGGGCACGCTGACCGAGGCGATCGAGATCATCTGGGAGAAGAAGAAAACCTACACGACCGAGGAAGTCGTGGCGCGCGCCGGCTCGGTCATCGAATCCGGTGTCGCCAATGGCATCCTGCATTTCCGCACCCATGTCGACGTCGACACGATCGGCGGCCTCAAGCCCATGGAAGGCGTGCTTGCCGCACGCGAGAAGTACAGGCACCTGGCCGGCATCCAGATCGTCGCCTTCCCGCAGGAAGGTATCCTGCGGAACAAGGGTGCCGAGGAGCTGATGTGGAAGGCGCTGGAGATGGGGGCCGACGTGGTCGGCGGCATGCCCTTCAACGAAGCCTCGCCGGCAGACAGCAAGCGCCATATCGCCATCGCTTTCGAGATCGCCAGGAAGCACGGCGCCGACATCGACATGCATGTCGACGAGACTGACGATCCCAACGCCCGCACGCTGGAGATGCTGGCCGACCAGACGATGGAGAACGGCTGGCAGGGGCGGGTGACGGCAGGCCATACCTGTGCGCTCGCCGGCTATCCGCAGGACTACGCCACCAAGGTCATCGCCAAGGTGAAGCAGGCCGGCTTGCACATGATCACGAACCCGGCGACCAACCTGATGCTGCAGGGCCGGCTCGACGCCCAGCCCAAGCGCCGCGGCATCACCCGGGTGGGCGAGCTGCTGGAGGCCGGGATCAACGTCTCTTTCGGCCAGGACTGCGTGCGCGACACCTTCTACCCGTTCGGGCGCGACGACACGCTGGAGGTGGCGCTGCTGGCGGCGCACGCCGCGCACCTGAGCATGCCCCACCAGATCGAGCAGGTCTTCGCCATGCCGACGGTGAACGCAGCGAAGATTCTCGGTCTCAAGGAATACGGGCTGAAGCCGGGTGCGCCCGCCGATGTGGTCGTTATCGACGCGCCCGACGCCGCGGAGGCGATCCGGCTGCAGGCTCCGCGGCGCTGGGTGATCAGGAGCGGGCGGGTGGTCGCCGAGACCGAAATCCGCCGTCAGACTTGGTTTTAGCCGGAGGAAGCACACCACGATGAGCAAAGGTTTTCGCGAAATCGGCCGTCTCGAGATCCCCGGCGGAGGGCAGGTCACCGTCCAGGGCGACTATGCCTATCTTGGCCACCTTGAACCCCCCTACGGGACGTCGATCGTCGACATCTCGGACCGCAAGCACCCGAAGCTCGTCTCGACGCTCGAAGTGCCGCATCACACGCACTCGCACAAGGTGCGCGTGCACGGCGACGTGATGCTGATCAACTACGAGCAGTTCGGCCGGCTGGACATGGAGTTCCAGGGCGGCATGAAGATCTTCGACATCTCCGACAAAGCCAAGCCGCGCGAGATCGCCTTTTTCAAGTGCGACGGCGGCGGCATGCACCGCTTCGACTACGACGGCGAGTACGCCTACATCTCGCCGCAGGTCCATGGCTGGTACGGCAACGTCGCCATGATCGTCGATGTCCGCGAGCCGGCCAGGCCGACCGAGGTGTCGCGCTGGTGGCTGCCGGGCCAGCACATCGCCGGCGGCGAGCATCCGGCCTGGCAGAACGCGCGGCACCGCTGCCACCACCCGCTACGCATGGGCAATCGCCTCTACACCAGCTACTGGCATGGCGGTTTCGTCATTCTCGACATCGATGACATGGCCAGGCCGAAACTGGTCAGCCATCTCGACTGGAGCCCGCCCTATCCCTGCCCGACACACACCGCGTTGCCCATCCCGCACGAGATCAAGGGCCGCAAGTGGCTGGTGTGTACCGATGAAGAGGTGTCCGACCGCCTGACCCACACACCCAACGCCTTCCTCTGGGTGGTCGACATCACCGACGAGACCAAGCCGATTCCGGTCTCGACCTTCCGGGTGCCGCACGACAAGCCCTTCGACAAGGATTGCTGGTTCGGCGCCCACCAGCCGCAGGAGCAGGTGCACGGCAACATCCTGTTCGTCACCTGGTTCGCCGGCGGCCTGCGCGCCGTCGACATCGGCGACCCCTACAACCCGCACGAAATCGGCCACTACACCCCCAAGCCGGGCAAGGGCCAGACGATCGTACAGAGCAACGACGTCTTCTACGACCGCCGCGACGGCCTCATCTATCTCTACGACCGTCTCGGCGGCCTTGACATCCTCGAGTTCAACGTCTGATCTGGAAGAGAAGAAAAGGAGGCTTCGATGAAAACCCCATTGTCCACCCGCCGTCTGGCCCTGGCGGTTTCGGCGCTGGCGCTCGGCGGCCTGCTCGGCCTGCCCGGCGCCGCGTCGGCCGAAACCACGCTGGAGAAGGTCAAGCGCACCAAAGTGATGACCGCCGGAAATTCCGGCTCCTACCCGCCCTTCGAGATGATGGAGGGCACCAAGCTCATCGGCTTCGACGTCGACATGGCCGACGAAATCGGCAAACGCATGGGCGGCATTCAGGTGAAGTTCGAGGTCATGGACTTCAAGGGCCTGATCGCCTCGCTGACCTCGAAGCGCGTCGATACGCTGATCACCGCGCTCACCTACACGCCGGAGCGCGCGGCGGCGATTGCCTTCTCGGTTCCGTACTACGACGCCGGCATCGGGGCGATCACCAAGAACAACTCCGGCATCGCCAAGCCCGACGATCTCGCCGGCAAGATCGTCGGCGTGCAGCTCGGCAGCTCGGGCGACGCCTTCGTGCGCCAGATGCTGGGGAGCAAGGTCAAGGAGATCAAGACCTACGACACGATCCTGCTGGCGGTGAAGGATCTCGACAACGGCCGCGTCCAGGCCGTGGTCAACCCGATCCCGGTGCTGCGCCACAACGCCAAGGGCCTGCGCGGCCTGACCACGACCGCGGTGTGGGACAAGCGCGTCGTCGGCATCAACACGCGCAAGGAGGACACCGACCTCATGGCCGAGATCAACAGGCACCTCGAAGCCATGCAGAAGGACGGCACGTTGGAGCAGCTCGACAGGAAGTGGTTCGGCGGCTGATGCGGGCGCGGCACCGCTGCGGCGGGCGGGCGCCCGGCAGAAGAGCGCCCGCCCGCTCCTTCAACCCCAGGGAGGTCATCATGCGTTTCTTGACGATTGCCACGGCGCTGGTGCTCGCGGCGGCGCCTGCCTCGGCCCAAACTCCGAGCGTCAAGTTCTCGCTCGACTGGATCCTGCAGGACCAGCAGGCGCCGTTCCTGCTGGGCCACGAGAAGGGCTACTACACCGCCGAAGGCGTCAACCTCGCCACGGTCGATGCCGGCCGCGGGTCGAGCGACACGATCGGCCGTGTCGCCAGCGGGGTCTACGAGATCGGCTTCGGTGACATGTCCTCGCTCATCGAGTTCAATGCCAAGAACCCGGGCAAGGAGCTGATCGCAGTCGCCATGATCTACGACCAGGCCCCCTTCGCCATCGTCTCCCTGAAAAAGCACGGAATCTCGAAGCCTGCCGACCTCAAGGGCAAGAAGGGGGCTGCGCCGTCCTTCGATTCCACCTACCGTCTGTTCAACGTCTTCGCCAAGGCGAACGGCCTTGACCCGGCGGGCATGACCTGGTCGAACGTGGCGCCGCAGCTGCGCGAGCCGATGCTGGCGCGCGGTGAGACGGAGGCCATCGCCGGCTTCAACTTCACCTCGCGCCTCTCGCTGCGCGGCCTGGGCGTCGCCGACGGTGACATCACGACGCTGATGCTGCGCGACCACGGGGTCGATCTCTACGCGAACGCGGTCATCGTCTCGCCCGATTTTCTCAAGAAGAACCCCCAGGTCGTGCGTGGCTTCGTCAAGGCGACGATCCGCGCCTGGCGCGATTCGATCAACAACCCGACCATGGCCATCGCCGCCCTCAAGTCGCGCGAGCCGCTGACCAACGAGGCGATCGAGCTGCAGCGCCTGGCCATGGCCTTCGAGTTCATCGCCACCGAGAATGCCAAGCGCAACTGCATCGGCGACGTCGATCCGGCGCGCCTGCAGAAGAACATCGATCTCGTAACCGAGGGCTTCCAGCTGCCGCGCAAGATCCCAGCGGAGCTGGTCTTCGATCGCGGCTACCTCGCGCCGGCGGCGGAGCGACGGATCGGCGGCTGAGACTACTAACCCTCTCCGCCCTAAGGCGCCTCGCCGAGTCTTGTTTGCGTGTGCGAGCACACGCGAACCGGAAAAGGGGCGAGCGCCGAGGGGGGAGAGGGTGCGAGCTTCGCGAAACGCGGAGCGTTTGCGCGGTAGCGAGCGGGTGAGGTGGGTCCTCGGCGGATCGGCACCTCACCCTCCCGTCGCTTCCGCGCAACGCGCGGCGTTGTCGCGTTAGCGACGGGCCCCTCCCTCTCCCCACTTCGTGCGGAGAGGGGATTTTCAGACGATCGTACCTTCGGGCAATCCTGCCGCGTAACGCGCGATCGCGCCGGGATGGGCGATCCATACCCGGTCGCGATGTGCCGTCACATGATCGAGTGCACGGCGCAATTGCCGCAGCCGGCCGGGAAAGCCCGCGAGAAACGGGTGCAGCGACAGGCAGCAGACCAGCGCGTGACGGCGCGACTGGTGCAGCATCTCGTCGAAATAGTCGATCAGCATGTCGGCCCAGTCGGACGGTGCGGCGCTGTGGCCATGCAGGGCCGGCAGGTCGTTGGTCGGCTTGGGGTAGGGGATCGAGAGGATGCGCCCGCCGCGCGTCTTCAGCCACACCGGCTGGTCGTCATGGCCCCAGTCCATCAGGTACTGGTAGCCGGCCTCTTGCAATAGATCGGGCGTCACCCGGCTCTCTGACACCCAGGGGCCCATCCAGCCGGCCGGTTTCTTCCCTTCGTGGCGCGCCAGGATCTCGGTCGCTTCGAGGATAAGCTTGCGCTCCTCCGCCTCGCTCATCTGGCCCTGGCGCTCGGCGTTGGTCCGGCCGTGGCCGACGACCTCGTCGCCGCGCTTGCGGAACGCTGCCATCACCTGGGGCGCATGGCCGTAGATCTCCGAATTGGCGAGTGCTGCGGCCGGCAGCTGGAGTTCGTCGAACATCTCGAGCAACCGCCAGATGCCGATACGGTTGCCGTAGTCGCGCCAGGAGAAGTTGACCACGTCGGGCTCCGGCTGGGCCGGCGCCAGCGGCACGCCCATGCCCTCGCCGAAGGGGAAATGCTCGATATTGACCGCGATATAGGGGGCGAGCCGCTTGCCCTCCGGCCAGTCCCAGGCCTTGCGCTCGACGATGGGCGAGAAAGCGTAGCGTCCGTGGCTGCTCAGCATGCGCTGAAATACTAGCGGGCCGAGCCGGTCCCCGCCACAGCGGCTTGACTCTTCGCGGCAGCGGACCAATCCTCCGGCGCATGAACGGGCCGCGCAGGGTGCGCCGCCCCATTGGAGGCTTCATGAAGAGATACGCTTTGGCGCTGGCAGCATTGCTGGCGACGACCGGTGTTGCGAGTGCTCAGACGCCCCGCGATACGCTCGTGGTCGGCGCGAAGTTCGACGACATCCTGTCGCTCGATCCGCACGAGAGCTTCGAGTTCACCGGCTCGGAGTTCGGCAGCCAGGTCTACGACAAGCTGATTACCTTCGATCCGGCGAATATCGGGCCGATCCGCGGCGGCGCCGCAGAGAGCTGGACCGTCTCCGACGGTGGCAAGGTCATCACCTTCAAGATCCGCCAGGGCATCAAGTTCCATTCCGGCAACCCGCTGACCGCGGAGGACGTGGCTTACTCGGTGCAGCGCGCCGTGACCATGAACAAGGCGCCGGGCTTCATCATCACCCAGTTCGGTCTCAACAAGGACAACGTCAAGGAGCGGGCGCGTGCGCTCGACGCCCAGACGTTCCGCTTCGAGACCGACAAGGCCTACGCCACCACCTTCGTGCTCAACTGCCTCTCGGCCAATGTCTCGGCCATCGTCGATTCGAAGCTGGTGAAGTCGAACGAGAAGGACGGCGACTGGGGCAACACCTGGCTCAAGACCAACGCCGCCGGCTCCGGCCCGTTCAAGCTCGTCACCTGGCGGGCGAACGAGACGTTGAGCTATGAGCGTAATGACGGCTACTGGGGCGGCGCGCCTAAGATGCGCCGTGTCCTGCTGCGCCACATGCCGGAGCAGGCGACCAAGCGTCTGGCCATCGAGAAGGGCGACGTCGACATCGCCCGCGACCTCCAGGCCGACCAGGTCAAGGCCCTGCAGGGCAACCCCAACATCACCACCCGCGCCGTGCTCAAGAGCTACATCGCCTATGCCGGCCTCAACACCAAGCACCCGATCCTCGGCAAGCCCCAGGTGCAGCAGGCGCTCAAATATCTGGTCGACTACGACCAGATCGCCAACACCGTTCTGGCCGGTGCCTACGCCACGCAACAGAACTACATTCCGCAGGGCTTCCTCGGTGCCATCAAGGACCAGCCGTTCAAGCTCGACGTCGCCAGGGCCAAGCAGCTTCTGGCCGAGGCCGGGCATCCCAACGGCTTCACGGTTACCATGGATGTGACCAACACCTGGCCGTGGACGGAGATTGCCCAGGCGGTCCAGGCGACCTTCGCCCAGGGCGGGGTCAAGCTCGAGCTGATCCCCGGCGATTTCCGGGCGACGCTGACCAAGTACCGGGCCCGCAACCACGACATCTATCTCGGCCGTTGGGGCTCGGATTTCCTCGATCCTCACTCCAATGCCGATGCCTTCGCCAAGAACATCAACAACGCCGATGACGCACCGGCCAAGCCGTTGGCCTGGCGCAACGCCTGGAAGAACGACGAGCTCAGCGGGATGACCAACGCGGCGATGATCGAGGGCGATGCCGCGAAGCGCCAGAAACTCTACGAGGACGCGCAGCGCAAGTTCGTTCAAGGCTCGCCGTTCATCGTCATGTTCCAGAACACGGAGCTGCTGGCGGAACGCAAGAACGTCAAGAACTTCAACCTCGGGCCGCTCTCCGAGACGACGTTCTTCAAGACGGTCGAAAAGAACTAGATCGTCAGGCGATAGAAGAAGGGCGGCGGCCGGGATCCACCCGGCCGCCGTCTCCCGTCATGCCCCGCAAGATCGCCGAGACCGCAGGCTCGATCGCCCTGACGATCCTCGGGCTGCTGCTGGTGACCTTCGTCATCGGCCGCGTCGTGCCCATCGATCCCGTGCTGGCGGTGATCGGCGAGAACGCTGCGCCTGGCGTCTACGAGCGCACGCGCATCGAGCTCGGCCTCGACCAGCCGCTTTACGTGCAGTTCGGGCGCTTCATCGTCAAGGCGGTGACCGGCGATTTCGGCGTCTCCGTCCTGACCGCGCGGCCGGTGCTCGACGATCTCAAGCGCGTCTTTCCGGCGACCATCGAGCTCGCCACCCTGGCGACGCTGATCGGCGTACTGGTCGGTGTGCCCCTGGGCATCCTCGCCGCCGTGCGCCACCAGAGCTGGATCGACCACGTGGCGCGTATCGTGGCGCTGATCGGCCACTCCGTGCCGGTCTTCTGGATCGGGCTGATGGGTCTGCTCATCTTCTATGCCCAGCTCGGCTGGGTCGGCGGCACCGGCCGGCAAAGTGTCGCCTTCCTCGATTCCGTGCGCGAGCGCACGGGCATGATCCTCATCGACTGCCTGCTCGACGGCGACCTCGATTCTTTCTGGGACGCCTGGCGCCACATCGTGCTGCCGGCCAGCGTGCTGGGCTATTTCTCGCTCGCCTATATCTGCCGCATGACGCGCAGCTTCATGCTCGAGCAGCTGAGCAAGGAGTATGTCACCGCGGCACGCATCAAGGGCCTGAGCGAATGGCACGTTGTCATGCGCCATGCTTTCCGCAACATCGCCGTGCCGCTGGTGACGGTCATCGCGTTGTCGTACGGCTACCTGCTGGAAGGCGCCGTGCTGACTGAGACGGTCTTTGCCTGGCCTGGCCTCGGCAACTACCTGACCGACTCGCTGCTGCGCTCGGACATGAACGGTGTGCTTGGCGGCACCATCCTGGTCGGTGCCATCTTCATCGGCCTCAACCTGCTCTCCGACCTTCTCTACAAGCTGTTGGACCCGCGCACCCGATGAGCGATACCGCCGCCACCTGGCGCGAGTACCTGACGACGCCCACGCCGGCCTCGCGCCGGCAGGCGGCGCTGCAGCGCGCTTGGCTCTCGTGGCGCCGCTTCCGCGCCAATCCCACGGCAATGGTCGGGCTCGTCATCATCCTGATCATCATTGCCATAGCGGCCTTTGCGCCGCTGCTCGCCACCCATTCACCCTTCACCCAGAACCTCAACAACCGCTTGATGCCGTGGAGTGCTGAGCACTGGCTGGGTACTGACGAGCTCGGACGCGACGTCTATTCACGCCTGGTCTACGGCACGCGCGTCGCCCTGCGGGTGATCGCCCTGGTCACGATCATCACGGCGCCCATCGGTCTGATCATCGGAGCCGTGGCGGGCTACGCCGGCGGCTGGGTCGACGCGGCGCTGATGCGTGTCACCGACATCTTTCTCGCCTTTCCGCGGCTGATCCTGGCGCTGGCGCTGACCACGGCGCTGGGGCCGGGCATCGACAATGCAATCCTGGCCATCGGCCTGACCGGCTGGCCGCCGCTGGCCCGCCTGGCCCGCGCCGAAACCCTGACCATCCGCTCCAGCGATTTCATCGCCGCGGCCAAGGTCGTCGGCGCCTCGCCGGCGCGCATCGTCTTCGGCCATGTCATGCCGCTCTGCATGCCTTCGCTGATCGTGCGCGTGACGCTCGACATGGCCGGTGTGATCCTGGTCGCCGCCGGCCTCGGCTTCCTCGGCCTCGGCGCTCAGCCGCCGCAGCCCGAGTGGGGGGCGATGATCGCCGCCGGGCGCAAGTTCATCTTCGACCAGTGGTGGATCGCCGCCGTGCCAGGCTTGGCCATCTGCGTGCTCAGTCTAGGCTTCAACCTGTTCGGAGACGGGCTGCGCGACGCGCTCGATCCGAAAGCCTCGTCATGAGCCGGCCGTTGCTGGCGGTCGAGGATCTGCATGTGCGCTTCGCGCTTCCCACGCGCAACGTTCACGCGGTGCGCGGTGTTGGCTTCTCGATGGGGCGTGAGAAGCTCGGCATCGTCGGTGAATCCGGTTCCGGAAAATCACTGACCGGCCGGGCGATCATCGGCCAGGTGGCGAAACCCGGTGTCGTTGCGGCATCGCGGCTGGAGTTCGACGGCATCGACCTGCGTTCGCTCGACAAGGCGGGGCGCCGCGCCCTCACTGGCCGGCGTATCGGCATGATCATGCAGGATCCGAAATTCTCACTGAATCCGGTGATGACGGTGGGCGAACAGATCGCCGAGGCCTACCGCGTCCACAACCGCGCCGGTGCCGCCGAAGCGAAGAAGCGCACGCTGGAGATGCTTGCCGCCGTGCGTATACGGGAGCCCGAGCGCGTCTGGGGCCTCTATCCGCACGAGGTCTCCGGTGGCATGGGCCAACGGGTGATGATCGCCATGATGCTGATTCCCGAGCCCGACCTGTTGATTGCCGATGAGCCGACTTCGGCGCTCGACGTCACCGTGCAGACGCAGGTTCTGGCCATCATCGACGACCTCGTCACCCAGCGCGGCATGGGCTTGATCTTCATCAGCCACGACCTCAACCTCGTCGCTTCGTTCTGCGACCGGGTGCTGGTGATGTATGGCGGGCGGATCGTCGAGACCTGCCGCGCTTCCGAGCTCGACAGGGCGCAGCACCCCTACACGCGCGGCCTGCTGGCGGCCCTGCCGCGTATCGACGCGCCGCCCGGTGACCTGCCCGTGCTGCGCCGCGACCCCGCTTGGCTGGGCGAGCTATGAGCGCTCCCGCCATTGCGGTCCGCGACCTTAACGTGCGGTTCGGCACGTCGGTGGCCGTCGACAACGCCAGCTTCTCAGTCGCCGGGGGTGAGAGCTTCGGCCTGGTCGGTGAGTCCGGCTCAGGCAAGACCACGGTGCTGCGCGTACTCTCCGGCCTGCTGCGCGACTGGCAGGGCGAGGCGCAGGTCGCCGGGCACGATTTGCGGCAGGAGCGGCCACGCGGGCTCGCACGTATCGCCCAGCTCGTCTTCCAGGACCCCTACGCCTCGCTGCATCCCTTGCACACGGTCGACAGGGTGCTTGGTGAGGCGGCGGCGATCCATAGCCTCGACCGGCCCAACCAGCGCATCGACGACGTGCTGCGCGCCGTCGGGCTCGGCCCCGAATTCCGTTTCCGCTTTCCTCACCAGCTCTCCGGCGGCCAGCGTCAGCGTGTGGCCATCGCCCGTGCCCTGATCCTCGAGCCGACGATCCTGCTGCTCGACGAGCCGACCTCGGCGCTCGACGTCTCGGTGCAGGCGGAGATCCTCAACCTGCTGCGCCGGCTGCGCGCCGAGCGCGGGCTCACGCTGCTATTGGTCACCCACAACCTGGCGGTCGTGGCCAATCTCTGCGAGCGACTGGCGGTGATGCGCCGCGGGCGCATCGTCGAGACCATGGACGCGGCACGGTTGCGTCAGGCCGAATCCGAACAGGCCTACACGCGCCAGCTCATCGCTGCCAGCCGCGGCTACGACCGCGCCAACGCCGCGGAGATTGCTTTCGACGCCTGAGATCGGCGGCCAACCCGGCATTCCCTTGCCGGGTGTCCTGCCATGGTGCTATTTTGTACACAATCGAGCACCACAGGTTTG
>Ga0194132_10003450_pt1 | contig 28094 bp, 19 predicted proteins | sample TA2KigOf80mmetaG_FD_148612 | JGI IMG/M metagenome (GOLD analysis project Ga0194132, IMG submission 148612) | Freshwater microbial communities from Lake Tanganyika, Tanzania - TA2015054 Kigoma Offshore 80m | ecosystem: Environmental > Aquatic > Freshwater > Lake | place: Tanzania: Lake...
CCGCCACCGGCGGCAGCGCCGCCGCCCCCGCGGCCGGCCGCCGCAGCCGCAGGATACGTGTACGTGACCCGCTCGGTATTCGTGCAACCGTAACTCTTCAGTTGCGCTTCGATCCAGTCGAGCGCGTCCCGATTTCGCTTGGTGCCTTGCCGGCGGTCCCCAAACTGCGTGAGTCCTTTTACCGTCGCCTTGTAGCGCTCGAGGTCCAGGCGACCGACCAGCGTGCGGACCGGGTCGTCTTCAGGGGCCGGCGGCAGGACCAGTGACTGTGCCGCGAGTGAGGGCGCCGCAAGCGTGATTGCGACGCCGACGATACGAAACAACTTCAGCATGACGCGAGTACTCCAGGCAGGGGTGGGCTCGAACAGATACTAACGCGCCACTGGCTCGCTGGGCTACGGCTAAGATTCCCTCCATGCACCGATCTCTGCCTGCCCGCCCAGGGCTGCTGCTCGCTATCGCGATCGCTCACGCCCTCGCACACACGGCCACCATCTCCGATGTCGGCGCCCAGTCGGCCGGCGCCGGCCCCCAGGTCATCCCCGCCCCACGCGAGATGCGCGCTGGCGCGCTGCTCCCGATGCCTCGCGCCGTCGCGGTGCTGGGTGCGAACAACGCAGAGGATCGCTTCACCGCCAATGACCTGGCCACGACCTTGCTCGAACGCGGACTCCGCGCGGCCGTGCTGAACGCCGCGCCGGCCGGCGCGTACGCGGTCACGCTTGCGCGAGCCGAGTCGCCGGTCGGCGCCCAGGCACTTCGCGCCGCGGGGCTCGCCCTCGACTCCCTGCAGCGCGCCGAAGGGTACGCGCTGATCGCCACTGCGGACGGCACCACGATCGTCGGCGCCAGCGCGCAGGGACTGTTCTACGGGGCCCAGACGTTCAAGCAGTTGGTCCGCACCGAGAATGCCGCGCCGCAGGTCTTCACGGCGACCATCCGCGACTGGCCCGCCATGAGGTGGCGCGGGATGCAGGACGACCTCTCCCGCGGCCCGATCCCGACCCTTGAGTACCAGAAGAAGCAGATCCGCACGTTTGCCGCGTACAAGCTCAACCTCTATTCGCCGTACTACGAACACACGTTCGAGTATCGCTCCCATCCGTTGATGGCGCCGCCGGGTGGCACCATCACGCAGGACGAGATGCGCGAGTTGGTGGCCTACGCCAAGCGGTACCATATCGAGGTCGTGCCGGAGCAGGAGGCGTTCGGACACCTCCATCACATGCTCAAGTACGACATCTACGGCCAGCTCGCCGAGACGCCGCACGGACATGTCCTCGCGCCTGGCCAGCCGGGCTCGATCGAGGTGATCAAGCAGTGGTTCGCCGAGATTGACTCCGTGTTCCCGTCGAAGTTCGTCCACATCGGCGCGGACGAGACCTTCGAGCTCGGGCTCGGCCAGACCCGGGAGCGTGTGCAGCGCGATTCGCTCTCGAAGGTGTACATCGAGTTCCTGCGCGAGATTGAGGCGGCGATCCGAAGGCCGGGCAAGCAGTACCTCTTCTGGGGTGACATCGCCGAGAAGTCACCGCAGCTCGTACGATCGCTCCCGAAGAACATGATTGCCGTCGCGTGGAACTACTGGTCGTTCGGCAACTTCGAACGCTCCATCAAGCCGTTCACGGATGCGGGGATCGAGACCTGGGTCGCGCCGGGCGTAAACAACTGGAACCGCGTCTATCCCAACAACGATGTCGCGCTGCGCAACATCCAGGCCTTCGTCCGCGATGGCCAGCGGCTCGGCGCCACCGGAATGTTGAACACCAACTGGGACGATGACGGCGAGGGGATCTTCAACCAGGTGTGGTACGGTGTGCTCTATGGCGCCGCCGCGAGCTGGCAGCCGGGCGAGACGTCCATCCCCGCGTTCGCCGAGGCGTTCGGGTTGCAGTTCCACGGTGACGGCAGCGGGAAGATCAGCACCGCGCAGCAGAAGTTGTCGCAGGCCCACGCGCTGATGATGAAGAACGGGCCCAGTGATGCGACGAACCCGCTGTACTGGATGGATCCGTTCGGAAGCGAAGGCCAGGCGATGGCCGCCCGACTCCGCGGCGTGACCCGGGATGTGCGAATCCTCGCCGAGTCGGCGCTCGTGCTGATCGCGCAGGCCAGGCAGCCGCGCCGCGACGGCACACGCCCCTCGCTGCGGGAGTTGGACGCGCTCGAGGCGGTCGAAATGGGCGCCCGGCGCATCGACTTCCTCGGCATGAAGTTCCAGTTCGCCGATGAAATCGTCCAGCACTACGCGGCGGCGCTGGACTCGGTCGCCAAGGGCGCGAACCCGACGCATGACCTGACGGAGATCGCCTCCCAGATCAACAGCCGGACACAGGACCTGCGCGACGGCTACGTGTTGGGCCGCGAGCTCTATGAGCGCAGCTGGAAAGCGGAGAACCGCCCGTACTGGATGTACAACGTCATCAATCGTTACGACCTCGCCGCACAGACCTGGATTCGTCGTATTGACCAGTTCAACCAGGCCCGGTGGCAGTACAATCGCACGAGACGCCTCCCGAGTCTCGAGGAAATGGGCCTGCCGCGACCACCCGCGGTCACTCCGTAACGGCGAACCGAGGCCCCCGAATGACCCCCTGGGTGACGCGTTTCCTGATCGCAAACGTCGTCGTGTTCTTCCTGCAGCAGACCGTACCGCTGCTCATGAACCTGTTCGTGTTCGTCCCGCGCCTGATCGTGATCCGACCGTGGGCGATCGTGACGTACATGTTCCTGCACGCCAGCTTCTCTCACATCCTGTTCAACATACTGGGCCTGTATTTCTTCGGGCCACGGGTTGAATCGCGCATCGGGTCGAAGCGGTTCTTCGCGCTGTACATGATCAGCGGTATCACCGGTGCGCTGTTGTCGTTCCTCTTCGCGTTCAACTCGGCGGTTGTCGGAGCCTCGGCGGCGGTGTTCGGCGTGATGCTGGCATTCGCCACGTTCTGGCCACGCGATGAGATCCACATCTGGGGGATCATCCCGATCCAGGCGCGCTGGCTTGTGATCATTACCACGGCGCTTGCGCTCTACAGCGGATTCCAGGGGTCCCGCGGCGGTGTCGCCGACTTCGCGCACCTGGGCGGGTACCTCGGCGCGTGGATTTACCTCAGGATGATCGATCCTTCCCGCCGCATGGCGCGCTTCCGGGCGTCCACGGTGGCGAAGCCCGCGTCAGACCGCCTCTCCCAGTGGAAGAACGTGGACGTCTCGGGTGTCCATGAGGTCAACCGCGAGGAGCTTAACCGGATCCTCGACAAGATCAACGACACGGGGCTTTCGAGCCTCACACCGGAGGAGCGGCTGTTCCTCTCGAACTTCGTGCCGCCGGACGATCGGCCGCGTGCATCGTAGCTGGCGCCAGATGCGCCGAAACAGAACCTACGGTCGCGTACTCAGTGTGTTCCACGGGACATCGTGGCGGTACGCACTCACAACCTACGAATCGGCTCTGAATTCGGGGAAGAGGTCACCGGAACAGGCGCAGGTTGGCTTCGGGACTACATAGCGCATTGTGAAGCGCGACTGAAGTCTCTTCAGGCGTTTGTGTAACCGCGAGCTTTCTCACTGTCGTCAGCTCGACTCGCTTCCGCCGGTAATCTCCAGCCTGCGTGCACACTTAGTCCTCGTCTTCGACTAAGCCTCGCCGCCGTTGGAGATACTCCCGCTTTGGTCCGCAAACTTTGGGGGCATTCAGCTTCCGCCCGTCGTACTGCGCAAGCAGGGTGAGAAGCTCTCCATCCTTCTCAATCTTGTTCGCGGCGACGCGAATCGTGAGGTCATCCTCGATCAGGATGTAGCCCTTTTCAAATGCGCGGTCCATGATCAGCGACAGGCAGATGCCGTTGGACGGATCCAAGCGGATACTTTGATCTTTGCTCCATGGCACAATGTGCGCCGCGACAAGAAAATCGCTGGACTTGATGCCTGTGATCGCGCACTGAGACCCGTAGTTCGCCTTTACCTCCTTGGCAAACGCTCTCTGCGCGCTACCCCGCGTCTTGGCAGTTGTCGTCGAGTCAGGAACTGCAAAGCTGCGGGTCGCGATCTGCTGTTCAAATCCGCTGACTTCATCCGGATCGGCTTCCATCTCCTCAGCCGCTGCGTCGCCGTCCGGGCGCAGTGGAAACCTCGCATCCAGCGCCGCGACGAGTTCAGCGGCCAATGCCGCTACCTTCTCGGAAAGCGGTGCCGTCTGCACCCATGCATCGTGGTTCTTGGCGGGATCGAAGAACAGCCCGTAGCCAGGCTGTCGCAAATAGCTGGCAAGCGCCAAACCCGCAGCCGCGTCCAGGCCCCCAATCACGGCTTGAGGCTCCGCAGCTGCATTGAGCTCCGCCAACGCCGCGCTGACGCCTGAGCTCGGAGGTACGCCGCCACTGGTAAAGGTCGACCAAGCAAGAGCTGAGCCCTGCGACGTCCTTGAGGTTATCTCTCGGACGTCAGGGGGAACGAGACTAAGGTCGGCCCACGCGAACCCTCCCTCCTGGTTTGCTAGATATGCCCTCAGATGCAGTTTGCTTGGCTCATCTCGAAGCTTGACCGCGCTCTCGGGCACGACATGCACCAAGAAGTCCGAGAAGCTCAGCGCCTTTCCCTGCGCCGTGAAGCTGGATACGTCGCCCTTCGTCATCTGGCTCACGTCGAGCCCGGCGCCCGGCTTCGTGACATTGACCACGATCAGGCCGATCGCTAGCGCGAACGTCGTCACGATCTCGAAGTAGAGGATCGCCTTGCCGCCTACGCGCCCGACCTTCTTCAGGTCGGCGATGTTCGCGATCCCCAGCACGATCGTCAGGAAGATCAGCGGCGCGATCACCATCTTCACCAGGCGAATGAAGATGTCGCCGAGGATCTTCATCGCCTTGGCATGCTCGGGATCGACTATCCCGAAGATGATGCCAAGCGCGACGGCGACGAGGACGCGAAACGTCAGGTTGTTCAGCAGGCGGCGCATCGGGTCGAATGCTAGTGCAGTGACGTCACGGAGGTGCGGATACCGCACCGCCACGCTGGCGCCGGGGCGCAGCCGCTCAGCGAACCCGGATGGCTACGGGAAGCCCTTCCACACCGGTCCGGGAAACCGCGCGAAGCGCAATCAGCTCCGACCGCGCTTGATCCGGCCAGAGTGCGGACAGCGGGATACGATCAACCGCGGCATCCATCACTCGCGTGCGCCACGCGCCCCGCACGAATCCCTGGATCACCCACCAACGCACCGTCGCGTCAGTGCGGCTTCCGATCGTCAACACGTCGCCTGCAGCACTCGCCGTGACGGCGATCGGCGGAGTCGGCGGCGCCGCGCCGCCCTTCCATGGCATCGAAGGCGTCAGGGCGACGCTTCGGTACGGCCCCGAGGCGAGCCGCGACGAAACCTGGTCGCGATCCTGCCGGAGCGCCTTCATCTGGAAGTGAATGGTTCCGGGCGCGCTGCGGTCGCTCGGTACCGGAGCCACTGACGCGTCGCCGGCAGCGCTCACGGAACTGGACTCGCTGGGCGTCGCGAACTCACGCGCTATCGCCCGCGTCGAATCGATCTGGCGCAAGATCTCGTCCGCAGCCCATGGGGCCCTGCCCTCACCGATCTTGTACGCCGCCAGGCCCGGCCAGACGTGGCGCGACGAATCGTTCTGCGCCGACCACCAACGAAACAGTTCGCCGAACCGCTGTCCGTCCTGTTCAACACCCCAGTACAGCTGCGGCACCAGGTAGTCCACCCACGCGAGCTTCAGCCATTTGCGCGCATCGGCATAGATCTTCCCGAACGCGTCGAACCCGCGGGCCGATTCCGGTTCGCCGGGACGCCAGATGCCGAACGGGCTGATCCCGAACTTCACCCACGGTTTGGCGCGCGCGATCTCGCGACGCAGCGTATCCACCAGTACGTCCACGTTTTCCCGGCGCCAATCGGACCTCTCGAGCTTGCCGCCGCGATTCAGGTATCGGCGATAGCTCGCGGCATCCGGAAACTCGATCTCCCGCCGCCGACGGACCTCGGGGTACGGGTAGAAATAGTCGTCGAGGTGGATGCCATCCACGTCGTAGCGACGCACGACGTCAAGGATCACGTCAACGGTGCGCTTTCGTACCGCTGGTTCACCCGGATCGAACCAGGTGTAGCGTCCGTACCGCTTCGCGTACTGCGGGTTCCGGCGCGCGAAGTGGCTGGCGGCAAGCGCACCCTTTCCGGAGGGATCCTTGGCGCGGTACGGATTGAACCACGCGTGCAGCTCGAGCCCGCGCGCATGCGCTTCACGCACCGCGAACGCGAGCGGATCCCACATCGGCGCTGGCGCGGTACCCTGCCGACCCGTCAGGTACTCTGACCACGGCTCCAAGCGGGACGCGTACAGCGCGTCCCCGGCGGGCCGCACCTGGAACACGACGGCGTTGAGCCCCGTGCGCACCGCATGGTCGAGCAGCGCCGTGAGTTCCAGCCGGGCACTGTCCGGCTGGAGCCCAGGTCGCGACGGCCAGTCCATGTTCGCGACGGTCGCGACCCACACACCCCGAAACTCGCGGGGCACATCGGGCGCCTGGCACGCCGCCTCGGTCTGCGGGCACAACCCGAACCGCACCGCCGTCGTAGCCTGCGCGGACAACGCCTCGGTCTGCGGGCACAACCCGAACCGCACCGCCGTCGTAGCCTGCGCGGACAACGCCTCGAGGGCCATGAATGTCAGGCCGCAAACCGCCCGGACTGCAGTCCGAACTCCTGTGCCAGGGGCCACTCGACGCATGCCCGAAATCTATTCCGCCGCCTCGCACGACTCGCACTTTCGCCGACAAGGCGCGAAGTTCTCCCCGAACCGTGACTCCAGGGAGTTTCGCCATGCGCCGAGCTTCGCGTACACTGACGCTGATCGCCGCCGTTTCCGCCGCCGGTTGCGCGGGCGCCATCTCCGGATCCGGCGGCACAGCGTCGGCGCCCTCGACTGCCTCGCCGATCGTCGGACCGCCGCGCGGCACGGTCCTGGTGGTCGGAGGCGGCGGACAAGGGCCGGAGCTCTACAAGGCGTTCATTGACGCTGCCGGTGGCCCCAACGCGCTGATCGTGGACGTCCCGACGGCCGGCGGCGACACCGTGTACCCGGCCGATTGGCGCGGCGCAAATGGGCTCAAGGCCGCGGGAGCCAAGCGCGTCGTCGTACTCCATTCCAACCCGAACCGCAAAGACCTCGCCAACTCCGACAGCTTCGTCAACATCATCCGGCAGGCGGGCGGCATCTGGTTTGAAGGCGGGCGCCAGTTCCGGCTCGTGGACTCCTATGGCGGAACGCGCACGGAAACGGAGTTCATGAACGTGCTCGCCCGCGGCGGCGTGGTGGGCGGATCATCCGCGGGCGCCTCGATCCTCGGGAGCTTCATGGTCCGCGGAGCGCCTTCGAATAACAACCTCATCATGGAGTACCCGGGATACACGCGCGGATTCGGCTACCTCCGCAACACCGGGATTGACCAGCACGTGGTCGCTCGCGAACGGATGCCGGACATCGCGGACTCATTGGTGCCGCGCCATCCGGAGATGCTCTTCATCTCGGAGGACGAGGGAACCGCGTGGCTGATCAAGGGCGATGAGGGGGAAATCATCGGGCGCAACAAGGCGTTCGTGTACAACGGGCGCGACCCGAAGGATCCGGGCATGCCCTACACGCAGCTGCTTCCGGGCGATCGCTACAACCTCGGCACGCGCCGCATCACGTCCCGCGCCATTGATGCGACACCGTTGACCCAGGCGTTTGTTGACTCGCTGTTCGCGCCGTTCGCGAGCGCGGCGGGAGGCAAGGCCACGGTTCACGTCGCGCAGGAAGGGCGCGTGTACGTCGCGAAGGGATACAACGTCGAACGGCATCCAAAGTTCGTCCCACCCACCGGCGCGCCGAACTTCAGCGCCGGCGGCATCGCCGAGCCACTGCTCGCATCGGCTGCACTCGCACTCGCTCGCGACAAGAAGCTTGCGCTGGACGAGCCGGTTTCCCAGGGCGGAAGCGCGACCGTGCGGGAGATTCTCACCGGCGCAAACGCCGCACCTGATGGGGCGCGGAAGATCGCGCGACTCATCGCCCAGCGTGGCGAGGGCAAGGTCGCCGACATCATGCAGCGCCGCGTGTTTGCGGCGCAGGGCGGCCAGCGCCTCCGCGCGGACGAGGACGGCGGCGTCATGGCCAACGTGGACGATCTCTACCGGTTGGAACTCGGCTTCGCCCAGAATGCCGCACTGACCATCGCCGGCACCGACTCGATGTTCGCCAAGGGCGGTGGCAAGGGCGGCGCCAACGGCCTCGGCTGGCGCTTTGACTCCTATCGCGGACTCGCGCGCCAGAGCGCATTCGCCGCGCCCGACGGCAAGCGCGGCGCGTTCGTGCGGATTCCGGGACATCGGGTCTCGGTGATCATCCTCACCGATTCGCCGACGTTCGATGCAAAGGCCGCCGCCGAACGCATCGTCGAGCGCCTGCTGTTCACCGGTCGCGATCGCTCCGACTTTCGGCGCGGAAGTGTGGCGAGCAACTCCGGCTGCCGTAGCCTCAGCGCCGCCTCCGAGCAGGTGGCGTGGGCCGGCTGCAGCGGCGGCAAGGTGTTCCACACCAACGATGGCGGCGCCACGTGGATGGTGGACTCGGTCGCGGGCGCTGCAACACTCGACTTTCGGGGCATCAAGGCGTTCGACGCGCTGAATGCCGTGGTTGTGAGCGCGGGTCCGGCCGAGCGCGGCGCGGCGAAGATCTTTCGCACCAGCGACGGCGGGAAGAATTGGTCGCTTGCCTGGAGCGACACCACGACGGGCATCTTCCTCGACGGCGTTGCGTTCTGGGATCGCAACAACGGATTCACGTTCTCTGACCCCGTTGGCGGACGGTTCGTGATTCTCACGACCGGCGACGGCGGCCGGTCATGGAAGCGCGTTCCGCCGCAGGACATTCCCGCTGCGCTTCCGGGCGAGGCGGCGTTTGCGGCCAGCAACACGCAACTCACGGTCCAGGGTTCATCGAACGGATGGATCGCCACCGGCGGCGGCCCTGAGGCGCGTGTGTTCCGGACCAAGGATCGCGGCCGAACGTGGTCCGTGAGCTCGACTGGCATGCCCGGCGGCGCGAGCTCGGGACTGTTCGGTGTCGCCTTCGCCGATGCGATGAACGGCATCGTGATCGGCGGCGATTATCGTAACGAACGCGGCATCACATCGTTTGCGATGCGCACCGCGGACGGCGGAGCCACGTGGACACCAGCCGGCGTTCGACGCCCCGACGGCACGACCTCCGGCGTGGTGTACGTCCCCGGTACATCGCCCGCCGTGTTCGCCGCGGTCGGCCAGACCGGCGTCGCGTTCAGCCGTGATTTTGGCGCGACCTGGTCGCCCGCCGATTCGCTCACCGCGTACGGCGTTGGATTCGCCAGCGCGAGGGCAGGTTTCGTCGCGGGCCCGCGCGGACACGTCGCGACGCTCGCCAACCCGATCAAGTGAGCTACGACCTTCGGTCGGTCTCGCTGCCCAAGCTCGGCAGCACGGGACTGCGCTGGCTCACGCGGGCGGTTGAACACCCGCTCATTGGTCCCTGGCTGATCGAGAAGCTCAAGCGCGATGCGGGCGTCACGCGCCTTCGCACGGCACACGTCGGCGAGCCGCCGACATTCTTCCCAATGCACCCGGCGGCCGATCCCGATATCCCGCCTCTCGATGCCACGGTACCGGATGACAGCCCGTATTCCGACGCCGCATCGCCGCAGCCGGTCGCCTCAGGATTCCGGTTCCCGTCGGTCGCGGACTACCACCGTGCGTACCGCCGCGGCCAGCTCACGCCAGAGGCAGTCGCCGAGTCCTTCCTGGCGCGCTGGGGTGAGAGCGAGCGGCACGCGAAACCGCTCCGTGCCATGATTGCCGTCAATCGCGACGACCTCGCGCTTCAGGCGCGCGCAAGCGCCACGCGCTGGCGCGAAGGTCGCCCGCTCGGCATCTGGGATGGTGTGCCGGTGGCCATCAAGGACGAGCTCGACGTCGCCGGCTACCCGACTACACTGGGAACGCGGGTGTATACCGGTCGTGTCGCAAGCACGGATTCCACGGTTGCCGCGCGGCTTCGCTCGGCCGGCGCGTTGCTCGTCGGCAAGGCCAACATGCACGAACTCGGGATCAACATCACCGGGCTCAACCCGCACTACGGCACGCCGCGCAATCCGTATCACGACGGCTTTCACACCGGCGGTTCGTCGAGCGGGCCGGCCTGCGCGGTCGCGAGCGGCCTGGTTCCCGTGGCGATCGGGGCGGATGGCGGTGGGTCAATCCGTCTTCCCTCCGCGTTCTGCGGGCTCGTCGGGATCAAGCCTACCTTCGGACGGATAAGCGAGCACGGAGTGCCGCCGTTGGTCTGGAGTATGGCGTACCTCGGGCCGATTGCGGCGAACGTCGCGGACTGCGCGGCGGCCTACGCACTGATCGCGGGCGATGACCGCCGCGATCCCCTCAGCGTCGGACATCCCCGCGTTTCCGTCGAAGCCAGTCCTCCCGCTTCGGTACGTGGCGTGCGGATCGGTGTGCACCGGGCCTGGTTCCGTCACGCGACCGCCGAGGTCGTGCGCGTTGGCGAACGAATGCTGGCCACGCTTGAAGCGAACGGCGCAACGGTGGTGGAACTCGAGATTCCAGAACTCGATCTTCAGCGCGTCGCCCACATCGCAATCATCACCGGCGAAATGGCCGCCTCTACGACGGCGGTCTACGACGGTCGCTGCCGCGAGTTCGCCCTCGATTCCCGCGTGAGTCTCGCGCTGGCGCGGTCCTTCAGCTCCGCCGAGCTGGTCACGGCCGCCCGCGTACGCACGCGGGCGATGCAGGCATGGGCGCAGGCGTTTCGCGGCGTGGATGTCATCGCAACGCCGGCGAGCGGCCGGACCGCGCCGCCGATAACCGAGGCGTCGCTTGGCGAAGGCGAATCGGACCTTTCGATGACCACGGAAGTCATGCGATTCGCGTTCCCCGCGAACCTGACCGGACATCCGGCGATCAGCTTCCCGGCAGGCTATGGCGCCGATGGGCTCCCGATCGGGATGCAGTTGATCGGTCGCCCGTGGAGCGAATCGCTGCTGTTCCGCGTCGCAACGCTCGCCGAGCGTTTTGTCGAGCGGCGTGCACCTGCGCGCTGGTATCCGGTACTCGACTTGTAGTCGCGCACGAGATCCTCAGGGACCGAAACACGAAGGCCGGGTCACTCTTTCGAGTGCCCGGCCTTCACTTGCTTCATCGCGTCAGCGCGCCCGGTCGCGTACCGACCCGATGCCGGAACGCTAGTTGAGTCGTGGTGAACTTCGCAACTGCTTCGCATGATGTGCGTTCGGTCACCATGCGCTGAACTCGAGAGGCACCGGTCGGAATCGAACCGACGAATAAAGGATTTGCAGTCCTCTGCCTTACCACTTGGCTACGGTGCCCGAGGGACACGGAAGGTAGTCCGCGCGCCTTCCCCTCTCAAGGCGGCCACGCTGTACATTCTGGCCCCATGACTCAGGGCATGCGCTGGGGAATCGTCATCGCATCGGCACTCGTCGTGCTGCTGGCGCCCGTCCCCGAAGGAATCACCGTCGAGTCATGGCGCCTGATGGCGATCTTCACCGCGACGATCGTCGGCTCGATCGTCCGGCCGGTTCCCGCTGGCGCCATCGTATTCCTCGGGGTCGCGGCGATCGCGGTCACAAAGACGCTCCCGGCCCGGGAGGCGCTCGCCGGGTACGCGGACCCGCTCGTCTGGCTCGTGCTCTGCGCGTTCTTCATGTCGCGCGGCGTCCTCAAGACCGGGCTCGGACGGCGCATCGCCTTTCTCTTTATCCGTGCGCTGGGCAAGAACTCGCTCGGCTTGAGCTACGCGCTCGCCGGCACCGATACGGTCCTCGCGGCCTTCTTGCCCAGCAACAGTGCGCGTTGCGGCGGCGTGATCTTCCCGATCGCCCGCAGTCTCGCCGAGGCCTACGACTCCAAGCCCGGTCCCACGGCGCGCCGCCTTGGGGCGTATCTCCTGCTCACGATCTACCAGTGCGATGTCGTCGCCTGCGCGGCGTTCATTACCGGCCAGGCGTCAAACGTCATCGTGGCCAAGCTCGCGTTCGAGGCGGCGCAGGTCGAGCTGACCTACTCGAAGTGGCTGATCGGCTCGTCGGTGCCGGCGCTCCTCGCGCTGCTCTTCGTACCGTGGTTGCTCTTCCGGCTGTTCCCGCCGGAAGTAAAGGTCACGCCGCACGCAACCGAACTGGCCAGGGAGGAGCTCGCGAAGATCGGCCCGCTGAAGCGCGACGAGCGCATGATGCTGTTCGTGTTCGTCGGCGTTGCGGGGCTCTGGATGACCACGAAGCTGCACGGCATGGACCCGGCGGTCGTCGCCCTGCTGGGTGTGAGCGCGCTCTGCGTCAGCAACGTGCTCGATTGGAACGACATCACCAGTGAAAAGGGCGCGTGGGACGTCTTCCTCTGGTACGGCGGCGTCGTGAAGATGGCCGAGGCGATCGGGCGGTCGGGCATCACGGAGAAGTTCGCGCAGACCGCGGCCGGCTACACGGAAGGACTCGCCTGGGGCGTAGCACTCGCCATCCTGCTCCTCGTGTACTTCTACGCACACTACGGCTTCGCGAGCATTACCGCGCACGTGACGGCGATGTTTGTGCCGTTCGTTGCCGTGTTGATTGCGGCTGGCACGCCCCCGCTGCTCGCGGTGCTCCTCCTGGCGTACTTCTCCAACCTCTCGGCCGCGCTCACGCATTACGGGACGACCACCGCGCCGATTTACTTCGGCGCCAACTACATCTCGCAGAAAGATTGGTGGCGACTCGGCCTCTACGTGTCCTTCGCGACGATTGCGATCTGGTCCACGGTCGGGCTTGCGTGGTGGAAGATCCTCGGCTGGTGGTAGGAGCCGGCTGAACCCGCGCAGCCCCGATATGGCCGCGGTGAACACCACTTCCCGCGCATCTATTGAATGGACCCGTCTCCATCATCCAGATCCGCCAGTAGTTATTCACGAAACGCCTGCGCGTGCAAGATTTGTGACATAAAATTGGCGTAATTCGCTCAATTCTGTCTCGATTATTGCCGTAGGCAGTTCAAATTGTGCAAAACGTACGCTAAATTTTGCATTTTCTGCACATATTCAATCACACTAAACGGACCAGCCAACCGACAATGCCTGATTCGTCCGCCCGTTCAGCCGCGCTCCGCAACATTGCCTCTCGCTTCGTCGCAACGCCGAAGGCCGCCACGCCCGGATTACCATCTCCAACGTCGTCATACTTCGGCATCAACACGTTCGGCGCGCGCCAGATGCGCGCCAAGCTGCCAGCCGAGGTCTATAAGAAGCTCGTCGAGTCCGTTCGACTCGGGAAGAAACTCGACCTCGAGATCGCGCCAACCGTCGCGCAGGTCATCAAGGAGTGGGCCGTCTCGCACGGCGTGACGCATTTCTGTCACTGGTTTCAGCCGCAAACCGGGCTCACCGCGGAAAAACATGACGCGTTCCTGAGCTTCGACGAGAACTCGATCGCCATCGAGAAGTTTTCCGGCGATCAGCTTATCCAGAGCGAGCCCGATGCCTCGTCGTTTCCCTCGGGCGGCCTCCGTGCCACCTGGGAGGCGCGCGGCTATACCGCGTGGAATCCGGCGTCGCCCGTCTTCATCATGGAATCCGGCGGCGCCAAGACGCTCTGCATTCCTTCCGCATTCATCGGCTATCACGGCGAGGCGCTCGACGAACTCACGCCGCTGCTGCGGTCGAGCGACGTGCTCTCCGCGCGCGCCATCGAGTTGCTCAACCTCGTCGGCGACAAGGGTGCGCTCCGCGTGTACACCACGCTCGGCGCCGAGCAGGAGTATTTCCTGGTTGATCGCGGGCATTTTGCGCTCCGCCCCGACCTCGTGATGGGTGGCCGCACGCTCGTCGGCGCTCCGCCGCCGCGCGGCCAGCAGCTCGAGGATCACTACTTCGGCGGCATTCCGGAGCGCGTGCAGGCCTGCATCGCTGAGGTCGAACACGAGCTCTACAAGCTCGGCGTGCCGATCATGACGCGGCACAACGAAGTCGCGCCCAGCCAGTTCGAGATGGCGCCGATCTTCGAGGAAACCGACATCGCCGTGGACCACAACCAGCTCGTGATGAGCGTCCTGAAGAAGGTCGCCCTCCGTCACGGCCTCCAGGCGCTCCTGCACGAGAAGCCCTTCGCGGGCATCAACGGCTCGGGCAAGCACTGCAACTGGGCGATGGCCATTGCCGCCGATAACGACCTCGACGGTGTGAACCTCCTCAAGCCGGGCAAGACGCCGCACCAGAACATCCGCTTCCTCCTGTTCCTCGCCGCGGTCCTCAAGGCCGTGCACAAGCACGCCGGCCTCATCCGCGCGGGCATCGCCACGAGCGGAAACGAGCACCGCCTCGGTGCAAACGAGGCGCCGCCGGCGATCATTTCCGTCTTCATGGGCGACATGCTCACGAAGGTGATCGAGGACATCGCCGCCGGCCGCGTGGGCAAGGCAGCGGCCGATGCCATGATCCAACTCGGCGTCGCGAAGCTGCCCGAGATCGCGAAGGACAACACCGACCGGAACCGCACGTCACCGTTCGCGTTCACCGGCGCGAAGTTCGAGTTCCGCGCCGTGGGGTCTTCGCAGTCGATCGCGTTCCCCGTCATGCTGCTCAACGCAACCGTGGCGGAGTCCATCGCGGAGCTCACCACCCAGCTGCGCGCCGAGCTCAAGAAGACCAAGAATCGCGACGACGCCGTGCTCAAGGTCGTGAGCGCCGCATTCCGCGCAACGAAGGCCGTGCGCTTCGAAGGCAACAACTACTCGGACGCCTGGGTGGTTGAGGCGAAGAAGCGCGGGCTGCCGAACCTCCGCCGCTCGCCCGAAGCGCTCGCGCAGATCGTGACCGCGCAGTCGCGGAAGCTCTTCACCTCACTCGGCATCCTGACGGCCGAGGAAGTTGAGTCCCGCTATCACATCCGGCTGGAGCGCTACATCAAGGACATGCTCATCGAGATGCACACGCTCTCGGAGATGGCCGACACGATGATCCTCCCGGCGGCGCATGGTTACCTCGCGATGCTCTGCGAGTCGGCCGAGAATGGCAAGGACGCCGGTGTGAAGCCGCTGCCGCAGGTGGAGCTGGCCAGCGCATTCGCGAAGATGGTGTCCGATTTGCAGAAGGCCGCCGGTGCACTGAACGCGGCGATCGCCAAGGCCGAGCACATGCATGACGACGCCGCGAAGCAGGCGCAGTACCTCACGTCGAGCGGCGCGGACGCGATGGCGGCGGTGCGTGACGCCTCGGACGCGCTGGAACTCAAGATGGACGACTCACGCTGGCCGCTGCCGCGGTACCGGGAGATGGTGTTCCCGGTGTAGGACCGTCAGGCAGGTAGCGTGTCAGGGCGACACCGGGGCGGCGCGAGCAATTCGCGCCGCCCCTTTGTTTACTCCCTGACGAAGCCAAGTGTTCTCCTGATGATCGGCTGAAACCCACATCCATTTCGCGGCGTTTGGTGTCTTACGATTCGGGGAGGTGTGGCCGAATGGACCTGGGACGCCTGAGGACGCAGTGGAGCGCCGCCCGCACGTGGGTCGGGACGCATGTCACGGCCCGCCGCGTCAAGCGCACGGCCCTCGTTACACTCGTTCTCGGCTCGATCGCGGTTTTGCTGGAAGCCGCCATTCGCGGGCATCTCGTACCCCCGGCCGCTCGCACTCCAACTGCGTTCTATACGCGGCAGTCTCCATGGGCTGACGGGATCGGCGCCGTGGCGATCGGCGCAATAGACCCAGCCCTGAACGAATACCGCGTGCCGGTCAGGCTTCGCTCCGTTCCTGCGCATCTCGTGGACGCCGTGCTCGCCGTCGAGGACAAGCGCTTTTACCGCCACCACGGCCTCGACCCGCGTCGCATCGCCGGCGCAGTCGTCGCCAATGCCCGCGCGGGCAGGATCGCCGAAGGCGGGAGCACCATCACCCAGCAGCTGGCGAAGAACCTCTTCTTGACCGCAGATCGAACGCCGATACGAAAGATCCGCGAGGCCGCGCTTGCGATCGCCCTCGAACTGCGTCATTCCAAGCAGGACATTCTCGAGGCGTACCTCAACGAGATCTACTTTGGTCGGGACGGCGGCGCGGCAGTGCACGGCGTCGGCGCCGCTGCACGCCACTACTTCGGCAAACCGGTGACACAGCTCGGCGTCGCCGAGTCGGCGCTACTCGCCGGGATGATCCGGTCTCCCAATCGGCTGGCGCCGTCTCGCCACCCTCGTGCCGCACGCGAGCGACGCGACCTGGTGATCGGGCTGATGGCCGCCCAGGGACACCTCTCGAACGCCGCAGCCGCGCGCGCACGCGACGCCCGAATCTCGACCCGTTCGTATCCCCGACGCATGCTCGATGCGCGGTACTTCCGCAACTTCGCGGCGGCGTCCGTGCGCGAACGACTGCCGAAGCGAGGAGGCGCGATCTACACAACGCTCGACGCAAGCATGCAAAGAAGCGCCGAGCGAGCCGTGGCGCAGGGACTCGTTCGCCTCGACCGGCCGGGTGCCCAGGCTGCGCTCGTCGCGCTCGACCCACGCACCGGCGACGTGCTCGCGATGGTCGGCGGCCGCGACTACGCCGCGTCGCAGTTCAATCGCGCGACCGACGCACGGCGCCAACCGGGCAGTGCGTTCAAGCCGTTCGTCGCCCTCGCTGCGCTGCAAGCCGGTCCCGACGGCCGGCCCGCGTTCACGCTCGCCTCGCGCATCGAAGACGAACCGTTGAGCGTTTCGACAGGTCAAGGGATTTGGCGCCCCGCCAACTATGATGGTGGATTTCGTGGGGACGTCACCCTGCGCGAGGCGCTCGAACAGTCGCTGAACGTTCCGTTTGTTCGCATTGGCATGACGATCGGGCCGGGGCGCGTCGCGACCACGGCGCGGCAGCTCGGCATCTCGAGCCCGCTGGCTGAGGTGCCCAGCCTTGCCCTGGGAAGCAGCGAGGTCACGCTGCTCGAGCTGGTTCGCGCGTACGGCGTGCTGGCCACTCAAGGCGATCTCGCGGCGACTCGCACGATCACCGGTACCGCCGGCGTCCGCCGCACCGCGCCGACGCCACGCGCAACGCGAGTGGCCGACCCAGCCACGACCTTTCTCGTCACCACCGCCCTGATGGGAGCCGTACAGCACGGTACCGGAACCGCGCTCGAGGCGGAGCGCTTCAACGGAGACATCGCGGTTAAGACCGGCACATCAAACGATTGGCGCGATGCCTGGTTCATCGCGTACACGCCGACGATCGCCGTGGGCGTCTGGGTCGGCTACGATGATAACCGCTCGCTCGGGCTCTCGGGCGGCGTGGCCGCCGTGCCCATCGTGGGAGCGTTTCTGACCGGTGCCGACCTACCGTTGGACGAGCAGTTCGATCGGCCCGATGGTATCGAGGACGCCTACACGTCGTCCGGAGATTGGCGCTGGTGCGGTGAACGCGAGTATTTCCTCGCCGGAACCGCCCCGCCATCCACTGCGTGCGCATTCCGTCGTATGAGCTCCGGCGGCGGCGCTCACGAAACCAGCTGGCGCGAAGTCGGCGACCAGCTGCAACGGATCATCCTGGACCGCATCCTCGCTGAGATCGAGACGCGACGGCAGAGGCGGTAAGTCCTCCCCGCGGCTGCGCCCAGCGATGGCGCGGCTTACCGCCGCTCCGCCACCGCCACGGCATCGGGCCCGGGACCCACGGGAATCGTCCGCACCAGCTTTCGCTCGCGAAGGTCCACGACCGCCACTGCGTTGATCCCCTGAGACGCCACGTACGCGTAGCGTGAGTCTGACGAGTACGCGATGCCGACCGGCTGCGCACCTCCGGTGGGCGCGAGATCGGTACCGGAGCTCGATCCGGAAATCGTGATTGTCGCCAGCTCTACACGGGTCGTCGCGTCGTAGATTCGCACGCGGCTGCTCGCCGTCAGCGACGCCACGGCCAGCGCTCCGTCGGGCGTGAACGAGATGCGATAGGCCCGTTCGCCCACGGGTATGGTTGCCGCCACGGCCCAGTCGGCGGTGTTCACCACCGAGATCACGCCGGCGGTGTTGCTCGCCGCCCACACTTCGCGCCCATCCGGGCGCACGCCGACGCCTTCCGGCTGGTTCGCCACCGCCAGCGAGCGCGTCGCTCCTGTCGCGAGGTTCAGCTCGGTGACAGAGCCACTCCCGATGTTCGCCGTGTAGCCCATCAGTCCGTCGCGGCGCACGCTCACCATGTGCGAGCCGGCTTGGTTGGTCCTGATCGCCTTCTGCACGCTGCGCGACGGCACGTGCACGATCAGCACGGCGGAATCGGCCTCGACCGACACGGCCAGCAGCGTATCGCCCGGGAGGAACTGGACCCCGTGCGGCCGTCGATAGAGCCTCAGGTCAAATTTTCCCCGCGACGGTCCGCGCGCCAACATCCACGAGCGTGAGTGAGTTTCCGGGATTGGGGCCGGTCCCGTAGTCCGTGACCACCGCCCACTTGCCGTCACGCGACGCAGCGGCCTCGTGCGGGCCGAGACCCGTCGGCAACGTCGCCAGCGTCGTCCCGCTCGCAAGGTCAACGAGCGTCACGGTGTTCGCGGGCTTGTTGCCCGCGACGAGCACGGATTGCGCCGCAAGGACCGTCGGTGCTGCAATCAGGAAGGCGGCAAGTCGAATGTTCATGCGCGTATTCCGGCGAATGGTGGGTGAGTCGGCAACCTTGTGACGTGCGAACGCCCACGCGGGTTGCACCGCGCGGGCGTTTGTGCGCGGTCGGGACTGCCTACGGGTTGAACCAGTAGCTCGCCTTGATGATGAACACGTTGTCCGGGCGGAGCGCGATGAGGTCGCGACCGTCCGTCGCAATGTCAAAACGTCCGGCACCGGAACGGTCGGTTGCGCGCGAAAACGTCCCGGAACGGTCCTGCTGCCAGACCAGGTAGATCGTGGAACCCGGATTCCATTCCCAGCGCAACACGGCGTTGCCGCGCAGCGACCGGATATCGAAGTCGGGATTGGTCAGCTTGAACGTGCTCGACGGGCCGGTGCCATCGGGGTCAATCGTGTACCGGTTGTCAGAGCCGAGGCTGATGGTGCCCGCGTTCTTCCCGAAGTCGTTGAAGCGGAACGTCGCGCGCTCCTTCAACTCCCGAATCGCGCGGTACGCCCCACTCGACAAGAGTGGCTGCACGAACAGCTCGAGCGTGAGCCGCGGCTGGAACGTGATGTTGAGCCGCGATTCCATGCTGAGCTGCGTCTGGTCCAGTTGCCCGAAGATGTAGCGTCGGCCCAGGGTGCTCGTCGCATTCGCGTCGCTCACGCTGGTCAGGTACTGCGCAGCCGGGGCGCTGCGAGTGTAGTTCGGCCCGATATCAATCTCGACGTTCGGTCCCGGACGCAGCGTGATGCCCATGCTGTTGGAAATCCGCCAGTCGCCCGCCGCGCTCGTGCTACCGCTCAGCGTGTAACGCCCCGTGTACCGTCGCCGACCATCGGTCGAGACAAACAGGAACGCGTTGCTGCCCGACGGCTTCTCGGCCATGACGCCACCGCGCGTCAGCCGATCATCCAGCGACCCGAAATCGGTCCCGAGATTGAAGCCCCAGTTCCAGAAGTTCGTGAACTGCCCGCCGCCGCCCAGCGAGTACGTGAACCCGGTGCGATCGCCGCCGTAGTTCCAGTTCAGGTCCGGACCCGTGCGCAGGTTCCAGCGACGCATCAGGCGACCTGGCGTCGTGTGCTCATAGTTCAGGTTGATGTCCAGGCTCGTCCGGTCTGCGGACGTCTGAAACCCGAAGTCGTTGACCTCATACGATGGATTCGTCGTGTTGATCGCAACGTTTCCGCGCCAGGTCCCGGCGCGTTTGCCGATATCAAACCGAGCGGCGTAGCCGCTCATCGTCGTCGCGGATGAATCCACCTCGATGTAATCCGCGTCAGGCCGCTGGAAATACCGGGCCGAGGAACGCTGTGCGGCGATCATCACCGCCGGCGCGCCGCGAATGTAGCTGCCCGAGAATGAGCCGTTGAATGACCAGTTGCGATTGTCCCACTCGTGTCGGAAGTCCACGCCGGACACGTAGCCCGCGCTCCGAAGGCGATTCTCGGCCGTGTCCGTGTCGAAGCGCCGGTTGACCGCCGTGCCGATCAAGCCGATCATGCTCTGCCCCGCGCGAAAATCCTTGCGAAGGCGACCGCCGAAGTAGTTGGTCAACGGCTCCGAGTCCACGTCGCGTTGCGATTGAGCGCTGGTCACGATCCGGCCGGTTTCGTGCTGCGTGACGGCGTTCATCAGGCCGATTGACCAGCCCGTCAGCGTTCGCGTGAGGAGTTTCGCCGCGCCCAGGATCGTCGTGGCCTCCGGCATGTCGGAGTACACGGCGTCCGACGGCGCACTGATAGACGGTGCGCGGCCGATGCGTCGCGAGTACAGGATCTGCGAGGGCCCGCCCCCTAGCCCGCCCCCTGGCCCGCCGCCACCGCCGCCACCGCCGCCACCGCCACCACCGCCACCACCTCGGCCGCCGCCTGGACCACCACCGCCTGGACCGCCGCCAAAATCCCCGCCGCCAAACCGGAAGAGATCTGAGCCTTCAACGAAGAATGGCCGGCGCTCCTGAAAGCGCGTCTCAAACGCGGTCAGGTTGATCACGGCAGGGTCCACTTCCACCTGGCCGAAATCAGGATTGAACGCGGCGTCCACCGTGATATTCGACGTTGGGCGGTACTTCACGTCCAGCCCGAATCCACTCGAATACTTCTGCCCCGAGCGAAACGGGTTCGCAAACGCCACCGACGAGCTCTGCGGCGGCCGCCGCAGGTCGGCCTTACCGAGTGAAAACGGCAGGAACTCGATGGACTGCGTACGAGCACCGACGTTCGTGATCCCGTCCAGGTGTCCGTAGCGGGCGACACCACCGCGTTCGCGGCGGCCGACAAACGAGTACATCGCCCGTTCATTCTTCCGGCCGATCCGACGCTCCATCTGGATTCCCCAGCCGTCCGGACTCTGCTGGTTGAAGCGAATCTGCGAGAGCGGGATCCGCATTTCGACGGTCCACCCGGCCGCGTCGCGCGACGTCTTCACATCCCACACGGGATCCCATGTGCCATCTCCGCCGAACTGCGCCGATCCCGTCATGACCTCGTCCTGGACAACGCCGGCGGGGTTCACGGAGAACTGCAGGGCGGTGTTGTGATCGTGGTAACCGTCGAGCGCTATCACGAACCAGTCCGAGTCGGGAAGGTCTGAGTCGCGCCGCCCGAGTCGCGCGGCAATCGCGCCGCCGTCGTGCATTCTCGCGCCAACGTAAATCGCGCGGTCGTCAAAGAGGATCCGGACTTCCGTGCGTTCGGTCGCTGGTTGTCCCTCGTCCGGCTCGAACTGCGTGAACTCCGTCGCCGGCGTTGCCGCCGCCCACGCCGCTTCGTCGAGCTTGCCGTCAATCGAAACCGGAGCGTTCGTGCGCTCGGCCTTCATCCGCGGAGCCGTCGCGTGTGCCGCCGCGCGATTGGGTGTCATCATGCCGGGGCCGCCAGGCGCCGGCGGTCGGCGCTCGGCTCCCTGGGCAGGGAGACTGGCATTTGACAGTGAAAGCGCCAGCGCGACCGGCGCCAGCACGGAGATTCGTGAGCTCAAGCAGTCCCCAACGGTTCGGGTGGATCAACAACGGGTGCGGAGGACTCTGGCGCTCCACGACCTCAACGGCAGTCACGACAGACCGCCGCGACAATTGACGCACAGCTATAGAGTTTCGTTGCGAATTCCGGGGCCGCTGGCTCGCGAGCTACGCCAATCGTAACCCGTTGTCAGGTCAGTACTTAGCCAAGTACCGATCCAACTCCCAGTCGCTGACCTGCGTGATGTATTCGCGCCACTCAAGTCGCTTGGCCGCCAGGAAGTGCTTCGCGATATGCTCGCCAAGCGCCGCACAAATCACGTCGTCCTTCTCCAGTTGGTCACAGGCTTCGTTCAAGTCGTGCGGGAGATCGTCAATCTTGAGCCGTCGCTTCTCGCGGAAGCTCATTTCCCAGATGTTCTCGTTGACTGGCTCTCGCGAACTCGCCTGGGTCTGGACGCCGTCCAGTCCGACCGCAAGCATCACCGCGAGGGCCAGGTACGGATTGGCGCTCGGATCCGGCGACCGAAGTTCGACACGCGTTCCCGTTCCACGCCGGGCCGGGACGCGAATGAGCGGCGATCGATTGTGCAGCGACCACGCCACATCCACCGGCGCTTCGTATCCCGGAACGAGTCGCTTGTATGAGTTCACCAACGGATTCGTGATCGCGCACATCCCGCGCGCATGCGTCAAGAGGCCGCCGATGTAATGATGGGCCACCGCCGAGAGCTCGTACGCGCCCTTCGGATCGAAGAACGCGTTCTCGCCCTTCGCGAACAACGACTGGTGCGTATGCATGCCGCTGCCGTTCTGGCCGTAGATCGGCTTGGGCATGAACGACGCGTGCATCTGGAACCGCCGCGCCACGTCCCGGACCACGAAGCGGAACGTTGCGAGGTTATCGGCCGTCGTCAGGGCGTCCGCATAGCGGAAATCAATCTCGTGCTGACCGTGCGCCACTTCGTGGTGCGCCGCCTCGATCTCGAACCCCATTTGTTCGAGCACATCCACGATCGCGCGTCGCGCGTCTTCGCCGCGATCCACTGGCGCAAGGTCGAAATACGCACCGACATCGTGCGTGGCCGTGCTTGCCCCGCCGTCAGCGCTCTGCTTGAACAGGAAGAACTCCGCTTCCATGCCGGCATTCATCGTGTAACCAAGCGCTCGCGCGTTCTCCACCTGGCGCTTGAGTGCCGCGCGGGGATCCCCGTCGAACGGTCGCCCGTCGGGCGTGGTGATATCGCAGATCAACCGCGCCACGCGATGCTCGCCGGCGTTCCCCGGGAAGATCCGGAATGTGGAAAGGTCCGGCGAAAGCAGCATGTCGGACTCTTCGATCCGGACGAATCCCTCGATGGACGACCCGTCAAACATGATGTCGCCTTCGAGCGCCTTCGCGAACTGGGATGCCGGCACCTCGACGTTCTTGTTCACGCCAAGGATATCCGTGAACATGAGCCGAAGAAAGCGCACGTCGTGCGCCGTCGCGAGTTCGAGGATGTCGCGCTTCGTCGCTCCGCTCAGGTCGGTCAGGAGCGCGCGGGACTTGGATGCCACGGGGTCGGATCGATGAGGAATTGTGGGCAGGAACCTGGGCCGGAAATATCGGCCTTTTCGTGTGCTTGCGGCAGACAGCATCGCTGCCGAAATCCGGTTGCCTATCGTGCGAACACCAGTGCGTACAGCAGTGCGAACGCCCGCGCGAACGTCTTCTTGTCGAGTGGCTACCTTTCCGGCGTCATGACCAACCCTCGAGCACACTCATGCGTGGCCTGCGGCAAGCCCGCCGGCGCTCGGTACTGCGCGAGCTGTGGCGCCGTGCAGGCCGACGCCACCTGTTCGCACTGTGACGAGGCGATTACAGCTGGCTCACGCTATTGCGAATCGTGCGGCAGCCCGGCCCGCAACGCGCTCGCCGACGCGCTCGCGTCCGTCCCGAAGACTCGCATGGCGTCCTCGGGAGAGGCCGCCGGGGCGCAGCCGCGTTTCTCGCCTATGTGGTATGCGGGCGCTGCGCTCCTGTTGCTGATCACGTTCCTCGCGGGCCAGCAGATCGGCTCGAATGCCAGCGACGCCGCCTCGCCCGAAGCGGGCGGTCCGATCGCGGGTGCCCCGTTTGCGGGCGGCGCCACGCGCGCACCGGATATCTCGAACCTCACGCCGGAAGAGGCCACGGCGCGGCTCTTCGATCGTGTCATGCGCTACAGCGAGGAAGGCAAGCGTGACAGCGTGCAGATGTTCGCGCCCATGGCGTTGCTGGCCTACGAGCGCATCGGCTCGCCTGACGCCCACACGCGCTTCGACATGGGGACAATTGCGGTCGCGATGGAAGACGCGCCGACCGCGAAGGCCTTTGCCGATTCCATCCTCAAAGCGCAGCCCACGCACCTCCTCGGCCTCGTGCTTGCGCTGCGCGCCGCGGAACTGCGCCGCGACGGCGGCGCAGTCTCCCGCATTCGCGCCCAGCTCTCCTCGGCGGAGCGCACTGAACTGGCCAAGGGACTCAAGGAATACACCGATCACCAGCGCGAGATTGATCGGGCACTCGGGCGCGCGCCCGCCGTCGCACCGCCCCGATAACGACTGACCGATTACGCCGCATGCGCATTCACGTTGCCCACAGCCCGGACTCCGACGACGCGTTCATGTTCTACGCGCTCGCAAACGGGCTCGTCGATACCGACGGCTTTGAGTACGTCCACGAGCTCCAGGACATCGAGTCGCTCAACCGGCGGGCGCTGAAGGGAGAACTCGAGGTCAGCGCCGTTTCGATCCACGCCTACGCCTACCTCGCCGACCGCTATGCGCTGCTGTCCAGCGGCGCCTCGATGGGCGATCGCTACGGGCCGCGTTTGGTCGCCCGTTCGTCGATGTCGCGCGACGACGTGCGCGGGAAGCGCGTCGCCATTCCCGGACTGCTCACCAGCGCGTATCTCGCGCTCCGACTCTACCAGCCGGAGTTCGAACCGGTCGTGACCCCGTTTGATCAAGTCGAGGACGCGGTCGAACGCGGCGACGTTGACCTCGCGTTGGTCATCCACGAAGGTCAGCTCACGTACAGTACGCGCGGCCTGCGTCTGGTGGCCGATTTGGGAGAATGGTGGCACGGTGAAACCGGTCTCCCGCTGCCGCTGGGCGGGAACGTCGTCCGCCGCGATCTTGGCGACCGCAATGTCCGCTTGATTTCACGCCACTTACGCGACAGTATCAAGTACTCATTGAGCCATCGTGACGGTGCCCTAGACCACGCAATGCGGTACGCCCGCGGGCTCGAGCGTGAGAAGGCGGATGAATTTGTCGGGATGTATGTGAACGACTGGACTGTTGACTACGGCGCTGCGGGCCGCGAGGCCGTACGGCTCTTTCTCAAACGTGGCGCCGACTGCGGCGTAATTCCGAAGCTGGTCGTTCCAGAGTTTGTCGCACCGGAAACTGCTTGACGATGCGACGAATTCTGCTTATTCAGCGGTGTCGGAAACCACACTAATTCAGCACTCCAGAAGGAGATTCCCGTGTTGAGCGACGCAGCCGTGGGCGAACGCGGTTACGATGACGACGAAGAAGGCGGATACGGTGGTGGTGGCGGTCACGCGTCGTACGATGATGATGACAATGAAGACGGCGGCTGGGCGATCACCAAGGATCACAGCGATTCCCTCTGGGACAGCACCGAGGACTCGTCCGATGACGATGACGAGCCCGGCGCCGATCTTGGCGAGGCCGTAGACGAAGAAGACGATTCCGACCTCTTCGACGATGCGCCACCGCGCAAGCGCGGCCGCAAGCCAGGCCCGGGATCCCTGCTCACCCAGGGCTATATCCCGCCGCCGCCTCCGGCGACTCCGGCGGCCGGCGCAAAGCCCGCGGCAAAGCCCGCGGCAAAGCCCGCGGCAAAGCCCGCGGCAACGCCCGCGGCAACGCCCGCGGCAACGCCCGCTCCGAAGGGCTCGGCGAAGCCGGTCGCCTCTGCTCCAGCAAAGGCGCCCGCAAAGGCCGGCGCCAAGGCAGCCCCGAAGGCTGGCTCAACAGCCAAGCCGTCCAAGAAGGGTCCGACGAAATCCGCGAAGAAGCCGGTAAAGCAGGCAAAGAAACCCGCAAAGAAGTCGGCGGCGAAGAAACCGGCAGCCAAGAAGCCGACGAAGAAACCGGCGAAGAAGCCGACGAAGGCGTCGGCGAAAGCCAAGGCACGACCCAAGAAGTAAGCGGCGGGGGCGTCCGTGCCCTCGCCGCGCTTCGCGGCCTCCATGGCGGCCGACCCACAGGTCACGCTCCTCCGCGCGCACGCTCGCTATGCGCCATGGAACGCACGCGGGCTCGCGGCGCATGCGACCGCGCTCGTAGACGCCGCGGGCCTCAAACCGACCAACGCCTCGGCACGCGCCGTCCCGAGCGCGCGCGCGATCCGGTTCTACGTTGCCACAGGGTTGATCGATCATCCGGAGGGTCGCGGCACCGCCGCGACCTACCACTACCGGCACTTGCTGCAACTGCTCGCCATCAAGATCCGCCAGCGCGAAGGGCAGACGCTTGACGCCATCAAGGCCGAACATGGCGCCGTGACCGGGGACCTCCTCGAGCGACGCGTCGCACAATCACTTGCGCCCGCACTGCAGGTTGGGAGCGACCGCGCGATCATCGCGGCCACCGACGAGCCGTCTCCGTGGCAGCGTGTTGTCGTCGCCGACGGTATTGAGTTGCACGTTCGCGGCGACGCCGCATCTCACGGGTCGCTCATAGCCATGCGCGAGGCGGTTCGGGCCGCTCTTGGCCGGGCTGACGACCGGTGACCCTCACCGCCGGCACGCTGGACGGGCGCCGGATCGTCATCACGGGCGTTGGCCGTGCGGGACAGCTTGGCGAGCGACTCGCCGAGACGTTCGCACACGCTGGCGCGCGCGTCGCGATCGTCGCGCGTACGCAAGCGGCCGCTGACGACCGCGCACGGGAACTCCGCACACGCGGGGCCGTGGTCTCCCCGTTCGCCGCAGACCTGTCCTCGGTCGCGGAAACCGAAGCGCTGGCCCGGCAACTTCGCGAGCACCTGGGCGGAATCGATGTCCTGATCAACGCCGCCGGCGGTTTCGCCGCCAGTGGCCCGGTAGCATCGAGCGACTCGGCGACGATTACCGGTCAGTACGCGATCAACGCCATGACGGCGTGGGCGACGACTCGGGCATGTCTTCCCGCCCTTCGTGACGCGCGCGGCCTGGTCGTGTTTGTCGCGAGCGCCTCGGCAATGCCGCACGCACGCGCGCGAGAACTGGCCGGCTACGTGATGGCGAAGAGTGCCGTGCTCGCGCTCATGCGCACCGTCGCGTACGAAGAGCGCGAGCATGGGGTGCGCGCCAACGCCATTGCGCCCGGTACCATCCGCACCGGAACCAACGTCGCCGCCATGGGCGATCGGCCCCGGTACGTCGAACCGGAAGAGGTTGCGGCTGCGATGGCGTTCCTGATGTCGCCCGGCGCGATCCACGTCACCGGGCAGGTCATCGAGGTGGCCGCATGAACGCGGCCGGTCGCCGACGGGCGCAGTCGCGCGTCGTCGTCTTGGACCGGTCCCTCGAACGCCTGCCGCTCTTTCGGCTGAGCGACTCGGCCGAAGACGCGGCCGCCGCATTCACGCCCACCACGGGGGGGCGCTGGCGGGTGCTGCCCGCGCCGGGAGAGCGCGTTCCCGGGACATTCGACCAGGATGTCTATGTCGAGCTGTTCCGCCGGTTCTTCGAGGCGGGCGCGCCGGCCGACGGCGTGCTCACGTTCACGTTGCACGCCTTTCTTCGCTCAATGGGGCGCCGGGTGGACGGGCGCACATACGAGCAGCTTCGGGCGGCCTTGAACCGCCTCCAACGCACGTCGCTTGAGTCGGAACGGGCGTATCACGACGCCGCGGCGGCGGCGGCGGCCACATTGAACTTTTCGGTGCTCGCGGCGGTGCACATTGACCGGCGTCGAATCGTTGAGCGCGACCAGCTGGCGCTCTTCTCCTCGATGACCAACAACGAACCGGGCGATGCGAGGGTGACGATCGGCCGCGAGCTCCGGGCGAACATCGCGGCCGGATACACCGTGCAGCTGTCGTCCATGCGCTATTTCGCCCTGTCGTCGCCGGTGGCGCGTCGCATTTACCGGCTGCTCGAGGCGGTCCGCGCCGATGTCGGACAGAAATGGACGATCTCGCTGGACGCCCTTGCCGACCAACTTCCGCTCGTGCAACGCTACCCCTCGCACTTGCAGCGCGTTTTGCTGCCAGCCCACGAGATGCTCGTCAGCGCGGGAATCATCTCCGGTGCCACGATCGAGCAGGACAGCGGGTCCCGGCTTGTCGCCTACACGCTCCGCCCGCGGCAGGCCTAGACCACACCTCATAAACCCCCCGGCGGTCGGGAACCAGCGCTTTGCGCCAGGCGTATTGATCAGGTATTCTCCAAGCTGCCGCCTCTTATAGTTGGCGGCGCCTGGTTCGAA
>Ga0194132_10003451_pt1 | contig 28093 bp, 25 predicted proteins | sample TA2KigOf80mmetaG_FD_148612 | JGI IMG/M metagenome (GOLD analysis project Ga0194132, IMG submission 148612) | Freshwater microbial communities from Lake Tanganyika, Tanzania - TA2015054 Kigoma Offshore 80m | ecosystem: Environmental > Aquatic > Freshwater > Lake | place: Tanzania: Lake...
TTTGAACTCCCCGGAAAACCGTCTCCGCGTCCTCATGGTGGATTATCCTTCGCATCGGCGAATCCACCTTAACCGCCTGTCTCAGGAAGTGGGACCACCTCAGACAGGCGGGTTTCGATGTCGATACTGCGTATCAAACAGACTGGCGCGGCGGCAGACCGTAAGGTTACATATTATCGCGCTATATTGATGCAGGTTGTCGCGATCGTTGCCGGTTTGACGCTGGCGACGGAATCGGTTGCCGATGTCGTCGTGGGCGCGACGCGCAAGATCGAAATTCCGAAGCAGGTCAATCCGACCGGCGACCAGTTGCGGGCGGCGTATCGCCGCCCCAAGTCCATCCCGTTCCCGGCCGACAACCCGTACACGGCCGAGAAGGCCGCGCTCGGCAAGACGCTCTATTTCGATACGCGGCTGTCGCAGGCCAATCTTTTGTCGTGCGCGTCATGCCACAGCCCGGCGTTTGGATGGGGCGACGGCCAGCCGACCGGCGTCGGCCATCTGATGAAGAAGCTGGGGCGCCGGTCGCCGACCATCGTCAACGCAGCTTATGGCGCGATCTTCATGTGGGACGGGCGCGCGGACACGCTCGAGCAGCAGGCGCTCGGGCCGATCCAGGCCGATGTGGAGATGGCGCTGCCGCTGGACCAGCTGCTGGCGCGGCTCAAAGGCATCAGGGAATACGGCCCGCTGTTCGAGGCCGCATTCCCCGGCGAAGGCATCACGCCCAAGAACATCGCCAAGGCGATTGCGACCTATGAGCGCACCGTGATCTCCGGCCGCGCGCCGTTCGACGCCTGGATCGAGGGCGACGAGCGCGCGATTTCGGACGGCGCCAAGCGCGGATTCGCATTGTTCAATGAGAAGGCCCAGTGCAACACGTGCCATAGCGGCTGGAACTTCACCGACGACAGCTTCCACGACATCGGGCTGAAAACCTCCGATGTCGGGCGCGGAAAGTTCCTGTCGGAGGTGGTCAAGTCGATGCACGCCTTCAAGACGCCGGGTCTGCGCGAGATCACCCGCCGCGGCCCGTACATGCACAACGGCTCCGTCGCCACGCTCGAAGCTGTCGTGGAGCATTACAACGCCGGCGGCATCGACCGTCCGAGCCGCTCCGAAATGATCAAGCCTCTCGGGCTGACCGAGAAGGAAAAGGCCGACCTCATAGCGTTTATGCAAACGCTGACGAGCGACGTCGACCCCACCGTCGTACCAGTGCTGCCCCGCTAACCCCGCTAACGAAGGATTGGACCCATGAAGGGATTTAAACTGGCCGCCGCAGTCGCGTTCATGTCCGGCATTGCCGTCGCCTACGCCGCCGAACGGACGGTCGGCCAGAAGGGCAAGGTGTTTTCCGAGAAGGAAGTCACGCTCAAGAAGGGTGACACCATCGTCTTCGTCAACGACGACAACATCGCGCACAACGTCATGTCGACGTCCGCCGCAAGCAAGTTCAATCTGGGGCTGATCCAGCCCGGCCACTCGACGCCGGTCACGTTCAAGAACTCAGGCGAGGTGCAGGTCATCTGCGCCATTCACCCCACCATGAAAATGACCGTGAAAGTCGCGGACTAACGCCAACGAGCGGAAGGCTCCCATGTCGATACGATACAAGTTCTTGATGGCGTTCGGAGTGGTTTGCCTGATTTCGGCGGGCGTGGCGCTCTACAGCATTCATCAGCTCTCGTCGCTGAGCTCGCTGGTCGTGCGCCTCTACGACGGCCCGCTGATGACGATCAGCTACGCGCGGTCGGCGCAGTCGAACTTTGCGCAGGCGCGCTATGCCGTGGAAGCGGCGATCGTGCTGCGCGAGGGCATGACCGCCGAACGCATCGGAGCGATCGAAACCTCCATGAAGCAGTTTTCCGCCGACATGGCCGTCGTGGCCGAGCGGATGGGAAATGTCGCGGAGACGCAGGAGTCGATCGCCAAGATCCGTACCGGGGGCGACGAGTGGTACCGGATGGGCATGGCCTATCTGAAGCCGCCGCCCACCGGCCTGCGCGACCTGCCGATCCCGCAGGCGGTCATCGACAAGGGCCGCGCGGTCGGCACCGAGATCGAAAGTCTGGTCGAGAATGCTGCCGCTTACGGGTTCAACTACCGTTCCAGTGCAGAGACGGCCGTCGCGTCGATGCAGACCAATCTGATCGCCATCGCCGCGGCCACGGTTCTGGCCGGCCTGCTGCTGGCGTTCGGTTCGTCCTATACGCTGGTCCGTCCGCTGCGGGCGCTGACCGGCGGCATGAAGGAACTGGCCGACGGCAAGTTCGAGATCGTGCTGCCGGGCCTGGGCCGCAGGGACGAGATCGGCGAGATCGCCGGCGCGGTGGAGGCCTTCAAGGTGAAGGCCGAGATGAGGGCCGCCGAGGAGTCACGGCGTCAGCTCGACGAAATGGCCGAGCAGGAGCGCCGCACGGCCGCCGAGCGCGAGCAAGCCGATCTGGACCGCCAGCGCGGCGAGGAGGAGCGGTCGCGGCTCGACGAAGAGCGCCGCCGCGCCGACGAGGAACGCCTGCGGATTGCCGAGGAGCGCCGCCAGCATGCCGAGGTTCAGGCGCGGGCCGCGGTCGAACAGTCGAAGGCTATCGAGGTTCTGGCCGAAGGCCTGCGGCGGATGTCGGAGGGCGATCTGACCGTCCGCCTCGACGACTCGCTTCCCGAGGTGTACCGGCAGATCCGCGAGGACTTCAACGCCGCCGCTTCGCAGCTCGACCGCACGATCGCGTCGATTGTCGCTGCGACGCGCGAAGTGACCAATGCCTCGACCGAAATCGCGGGCAGCACCACCGACCTGTCGCTGCGCACCGAGCAGCAGGCCGTAAATCTCGAACGCACCTCCGCGTCTATGGAGGAGATCGCGACCACGGTGAAAAAGAACGCCGAGGACGCTCAGACCGCCAATCAGTCGGCCGGCGAGACGCGCGCGGTCGCCGAACGCGGCGGATCGGTGGTCGGCGAAGCGGTGCAGGCGATGGCCCGCATCGAGGAGGCCTCGCACCGGATCGGCGATATCATCGGCGTGATCGACGAGATCGCGCGCCAGACCAATCTGCTCGCGCTCAACGCCGCCGTCGAGGCCGCGCGCGCGGGCGAGGCAGGCCGCGGCTTCGCGGTGGTAGCGTCCGAAGTGCGGAGTCTTGCCCAGCGTTCATCGCAGGCCGCGAAGGATATCAAGGGCCTGATCACCGACAGCAACGGGCTGGTCAAGGACGGCGTCGGCCTCGTCAACAAGGCCGGTCTTTCGCTGGCGGAGATCATGGAGTCGATCAAGCGCGTGGCCGAGATCGTGGCCAATATCGCGTCGGCGAGCCGCGAGCAGGCCACGGGCATCGAGCACGTGAACGCCTCGCTCGCCCAGATGGATGAGGCCACCCAGCAGAACTCGGCCGTCGTGGAACAGAACGCCGCGACCGCCAAGGCGCTGGAGCAGCAGGCGCGGTCGATGGACGAGCAGGTGGCGATCTTCAAGGTCGCGGCCAACGATGCCGTCGCGCCGTCGCAGCGGGTCATGGCGCCGAAACGCGTCCTGGCGCCGCAGCCGTCTGCCGCGAAGGCCCAGCCGGTGTTGGCTTCGCCGGCGCGAGCGGACGCCAAACCCGCGCCGGCGACCAAGCCGCCGCAGGCCGCAAAGCCGCCGCAGGCCGCAAAGCCGCCGCAGGCCGCGGCCGCCCCCCATCGCAGCGTGAGCCGCGGTCCGGCGCGCGGCATGCAAACGGCGCTGGCGGCGGCGATTGCGGAGGACCCCGACTGGAAGGAATTCTAATGCGGCGCGCCCTCGGGGCGCGTCTGCGTGAGGTGCCTGAGCGGCCGCGGGGGCCGGGGGCAGGCAGCCGGGCCGCGCGCCGCAAAACGGTGTGCGGCCCGGAGTTTTTTAGCCGGACGAGCGGGTTTGTGCTCAGCGCGCCGCGGCGAGCGCCGCGAACCCGCGCTCCAGGTCGCCGATGAGATCGGCGGTATCCTCAAGCCCGACATGCAGGCGGATGCAGGGACCGCCGGGCGACCATCGGGTCGCGGTGCGCACCGCCGTCGCGTCATAGGGAATGGCGAGGCTCTCGTAGCCGCCCCACGACGCACCGATCCCGAACAGCGTCAGGGCATCGAGGAAGGCGTGGACCGCTTTCTCCGGCGCCGGTTCGAACACGACACCGAACAATCCGCAGCCGCCCGAAAAATCGCGCTGCCAGATGGCATGGCCCGGATCTCCGGGCAGCGCGGGATGCAGCACGCGCAGCACCTCGGGCCGGGCTGCGAGCCAGCGCGCAACCTGCAGCCCCGATTGAAAATGCCGCGCAAGCCGTACGCCGAGCGTGCGCAGCCCGCGCAGCGCAAGGTTCATGTCGTCGGGGCCGGCGCACTGGCCCGTCGCCAGCACCGTCTCCCTCAGCCGTGCGTACGCCGCAACGTTGGCGGAGATCGTCCCCAGCATGAGATCGCAATGGCCGCCGACGTACTTGCTGCCGGACTGGATCGACAGGTCGACACCGCGGTCCAGCGCGCGGAAATTGAGCGGCCCGGCCCAGGTGTTGTCCATCAGCACCAGCGCGCCGCGCGCGTGCGCCGCCGCGGCGATCGCGGGGATATCCTGCATTTCGAAGGTGAGCGAGCCGGGCGCCTCGGTATAGATTGCGCGCGTGTTCGGCTGCATCAGCGCGCCGATCCCGGCCCCGATCAGTGGATCGTAATAAGTCGTCGTCACGCCCCATCGCGCCAGCACCGTGTCGCAGAACTCGCGCGCCGGGCCGTAGCAGCTGTCGCTGACCAGCAGACGGTCGCCGGTCTTGAGCACCGCGAGCAGGGCGGTCGCGATCGCAGCCAGCCCCGACGGCAGAAGCGCAACGCCCGCGCAGGCCGGCCCTTCCAGCGCCTGGATCGCCTGCTCCAGCGCTTCCGACGTCGGCGTGTGGACGCGGCCATAGGCATATGGGCCGCGTTGGGCGAGATAGTCCTCGACCGTGGGATAGGTAATTGTGGCGGCGCGATAGACGGGCGGATTGACGTATCCGTGGTGGGCGAAAGGGTTTCGCCCCGCGGTGGCGAGCGTCGTATCCGGCTTAAGCTCGGGTTTGGCGGGACTTCCGCTCGAGGGCTTGTTCATCGAAGCAACTGCTTGAAGCTTGGGCAGTTATCGGGGCCCATCGGGCTCGCCGCAACCCCTTGACCTGTCTGCGCCCCCGTTCTGAGATGGCGTCAGCCTAGGGTGACAGAGCGGGAACCGCGGGCGTCCGCGCATCGTGCCGGACGTTCGACCCGTGTTTTTTTGGGAGATTTTCCGTGATGAAGAGCCTCGTTACCCGCATCGCGCTGGCAGCGGTTCTGGGCGTTGCCGCCTCGGCCGCGTCGGCCCAAACCCTGAACACCGTCAAGTCGCGCGGTGTCCTCAATTGCGGCTCCAACGGCACGCTACCGGGCTTTGGACTGCCCGACGCGCAGGGCCGCTGGACCGGTCTCGACGTCGATTTCTGCAAGGCGCTGGCCGCCGCCATCTTCAACGACCCGAACAAGGTCAAGTTCGTCCCGCTGACCGCCAAGGACCGCTTTACCGCGCTGCAGTCGGGCGAAGTGGACGTGCTGGCGCGCAACACCACCTGGACGTCCTCGCGCGATACCTCGCTCGGCCTGAATTTCACCGGCGTGAACTACTACGACGGTCAGGGCTTCATGGTGCGCAAGGCCCTGAAGGTGAATTCGGCGCTGGAGTTGAACGACGCCGCGGTCTGCGTTCAGCAGGGCACTACGACCGAACTCAATCTCGCGGACTATTTCCGCGCCAACAAGATGAAGCTGAAGACCGTGACCTTTGCGACCTCGACCGAGGCGCTGAAGGCCTACGATGCGGGCCGCTGCGACGCCTACACCACCGATGCCTCGGGCCTTGCGGGCGAGCGGCTGCGGCTGACCAACCTCAACGATCACATCATCCTGCCCGAGATCATCTCCAAGGAGCCGCTCGGACCGGTGGTTCGGCACGGTGACGACCAGTGGCTCGACATCGTGAAGTGGGTCCATTTCGCCATGGTCGGCGCGGAGGAACTCGGTATCACCCGCGCCAACGTCGACGACCAGGTCAAGTCCGAGAACCCGGACGTCAAGCGCCTGCTCGGCACCGAGGGCAAGCACGGCGAGGCGCTCGGTCTCACCAACGATTGGGCGTTCCGGCTGATCAAGCACGTCGGCAATTACGGCGAGTCGTTTGAGCGCAACGTCGGACAGGGCTCGCCGCTGAAGATACAGCGGGGCCTGAACGCGCTGTGGACCAAGGGCGGCCTGCAGTACGCGCCGCCGGTCCGCTGACCATCCGGCTTCCGGACCGATAAACGGAAGCCGATGAGCACGACGGCGACAGGAAGCCCCAGCGTCAGGCCCAAGGCGCCGCTGCTCTACAATCCGCGGTTCCGCAGCATCGCCTATCAGGCGGTGCTGTGCGCTGCGGTTGCGTTCCTGGCCTGGAGCGCATTCAACAATGCGGTCGACAATCTGACGCGTGCGAAGATCGCCTCGGGCTTCGGCTTCTGGGACGACATTGCGGGCTTCGACATCAGTCAGACGCTGATTTCCTATTCCACGACATCGACCTACGGCCGTGCCTTCTGGGTCGGTCTCCTCAACACCCTGCTCATCGCATCGATCGGCGTCGTCCTGTCGACGATCCTTGGATTTCTCATCGGCATCGCGCGTCTCTCGCGAAACTGGCTTGTTTCGCGGCTTGCCGGCGGATACGTCGAACTGATCCGCAATCTGCCGCTGCTGCTGCAACTGCTGTTCTGGTACAACGCCGTGATCGCGGCGCTGCCGGACCTGCGTGAAAGCGTTGCCATACCAGGCGGCGGGCTGCTCAACAACCGCGGTCTGTTCCTGCCCAAGCCGGCGTTTCTCGAAGGCGCATGGCCCGCGCTTGCAGCTCTCGTTCTGGGCATTGCCTGTGCCGTCGCCTACCGTATCTGGGCGAAGCGGCGGCAGGCGCGGACCGGGCAGCAGGCGCCGGTGCTGGCGGTGGCGCTCGGGCTGATCGTCGCCCTGCCGCTTGCGGTGTTTGCGGTTGCGGGCTTCCCGGTTGAGTTCGCCTATCCCGAGCGCGCGCGTTTCAACATCCGCGGCGGCATCGAGATTCTGCCGGAGTTCATGGCGCTGCTGTTCGGCCTTGTCACCTACACCGCGGCATTCATCGCCGAGGCGGTGCGCGCCGGCATCATGGCGGTGTCCAGGGGTCAGACCGAGGCGGCCTATTCGCTGGGATTGAAGCCCGGACCGACGCTGCGGCTGGTGGTCGTGCCGCAGGCGATGCGCGTGATCGTGCCGCCGCTCACCAACCAGTATTTGAACCTGACCAAGAACTCGACGCTCGCGGTCGCCATCGGCTATCCCGATCTGGTGCAGATTTTCGCCGGCACGGTGCTGAACCAGACCGGGCAGGCGGTGGAGGTTATCGCCATCACCATGGCGGTGTACCTGACGATCAGTCTCGGCACATCGCTTGCGATGAATCTCTACAACCGCCGCGTCGCACTGGTGGAGCGCTGACATGGCGGGGACCGCCGCAGCAGGCGTTCGACCGGCCTACGTCCAGGAGAGGCCGATCGCGCCGATGCCGCCGCCGAAGCGCACGTCGGGGGCATGGACATGGCTGCGCGAGAACTTGTTTTCGAGTCCGCTCAACACTGCACTGACGCTGCTGTGCGCCGCAGTTCTGGTCTGGATCGTGCCGCCTGCGGCCAGCTTCCTGGTCGTCGATGCGGTGTGGGTCGGCGCGGGACGTGCGGATTGCCTCGTGACGCCGGAGCGGCCGGTGATGGGCGCGTGCTGGGCTTTCGTGATCGAACGGCTCGGGTTCTTCACCTACGGCTTCTATCCGATCGAGGAACGCTGGCGGGTCGACGTGTTCTTCGCGCTGCTGGTGTCGGGCATCGTGTGGCTTTGCTGGCTCAATGCGCCGCGGCGCGGGCTCGGTGCGATCTATTTCTTCGTGATCGTTCCGGCGGTGTCCTACGTGCTGCTGCTCGGCTGGCCCGCCATCGGTCTGCCGCACGTCGAGACCACGCAGTGGGGCGGCATCCTGGTCACGGTTGTGGTCGCCTGGGTCGGGATCGTGGCCTCGCTGCCGCTCGGCATTGTGCTCGCGCTCGGGCGGCGCTCGCGAATGCCGGCGGTCAGGCTGTTCTCCGTGCTGTTCATCGAATTCGTGCGCGGCGTGCCGCTGATCACGGTGCTGTTCATGGCGAGCGTGATGCTGCCGCTGTTCGTGCCCGAGACCTGGTCGCCGGACAAACTGCTGCGCGCGCTGGTCGGCGTCGCCCTGTTCTCGTCGGCCTACATGGCGGAGGTGGTGCGCGCGGGGCTCCAGGCGATCCCCAAGGGCCAGTTCGAGGCTGCCATGGCGGTTGGCCTAAGTTATTGGAAAACAATGACGTTTATTATTCTTCCGCAGGCTTTGCGGGTAACGATCCCCAACATCGTCAACAGTTACGTCGCGCTGTTCAAGGATACCACGCTGGTGTTCGTGGTCGGCATCTTCGACTTCCTGCGCGCGATCGAGGCCTCGCGCGTCGACCCGCAATGGGCGACGCCGGTGACCAGCACCAGCGGCTACGCCTTCGCAGCGATCTTCTACTTCCTGTGCTGTTACGCGATGTCGCGCTACGCACGCGGCATCGAGACCCGCCTCGCGACGGGCGACAAGCGGTGAGGGGGACCATGGCCGACACCACGCCCGCGTTCCTGAAGCCGACGCAGCTCAACACCGAAGTCGCCGTCGACATGATCGGCGTACACAAGTGGTACGGCGACTTCCATGTGCTGCGCGACATCAACCTGCGCGTCGGCAAGCGCGAGCGCATCGTGATCTGCGGCCCGTCGGGCTCGGGCAAGTCGACCATGATCCGCTGCATCAACCGCCTGGAGGAACACCAGCAGGGCCGCATCGTGGTGGACGGCGTCGAACTGACCGACGACCTGAAAAAGATCGACGAGGTGCGCCGCGACGTCGGCATGGTGTTCCAGCACTTCAACCTGTTCCCGCATCTGACGGTCCTGGAGAACCTGACGCTCGCGCCGGTCTGGGTCCGCAAGATGCCCAAGCGCCAGGCCGAAGAGATCGCGATGCACTATCTGACGCGCGTCAAGATCCCCGAGCAGGCGCGGAAGTTTCCGGGCCAGCTGTCCGGCGGACAGCAGCAGCGCGTGGCGATCGCGCGCGCTCTCTGCATGAACCCGAAGATCATGCTGTTCGACGAGCCCACCTCGGCGCTCGATCCGGAGATGGTCAAGGAGGTGCTCGACACCATGGTCCAGCTCGCCGAAGACGGCATGACCATGCTGGTGGTGAGCCACGAAATGGGATTTGCGCGGCAGGTCGCCGACCGCATGGTGTTCATGGACGAGGGCCAGATCGTCGAGGTGAACACGCCAAGCGCGTTCTTCGACAATCCGCAGCACGAGCGGACCAAGCTGTTCCTGAGCCAGATATTGCATTGAGCCGCACGCCGGCTATGGCGGCATTGTCAGCGGCGCCGGTTCGGCGCAGTCTTGCGGCAAAGAACGACAGACTGCTGGGAGGTCCTCCATGCGCCGTATTCAATGCCTGCTTCTCGCCGCTGCCGTCGCGGTCGGCTCGCTTCCCGCGCTCGCCCAGACGTTCCCATCGCGGCCCGTGACCATGGTGATTCCGTTCCCGCCGGGCGGCAACACCGATATTATGGGCCGTGCGCTGCAGCAGGAACTGTCCAAGGCGCTCAAACAGACCGTCGTGATTTCCAACAAAGGCGGCGCGGCCGGCACCATCGGAATTCTCGACCTGGTGCGCGCCGAGTCCGATGGCTACACCATCGCGCTGTCGCCGAACAATCCGCTTACCGCACAGCCGCATCTGCAAAAGCTGCGCTACGGCATGGATACGTTCCGCTACATTTGCCTGACCTACTACACACCCTATGTGCTGATCGCCGGCCCCAAGGCGCCGTTCAAAACGTTCGCCGAGTTTGTCGCGTTCGCCAAGGCCAAGTCCCAGAACCTGGTGTACGGCCACCCCGGCGTTGCGAGCCAGCCGCACCTCGGCATGCTCACGGTGCTCAAGGCCATCGGCGCCGACGGGCTCGGCGTTCCGTTTCAGGGTGCGGGGCCGATGTCGCACGCGCTGCTCGGCGGCACGGTCATGGCCATCGCCGAGACGCCGGCGGTCGCCAAGGCCTCGAACCTGCCGGTACTCGCCGCGCTGGCCGACGCAAGGCTTTCGGCGCTTCCGGACGTTCCGACCATGAAGGAGCTCGGGTTTCCCGCGCTTGGCTTCACCGCGGGCGGGCTGATTGTGCCGGCGGCGACGCCGGACGCCGCGGCGCGAACGCTGGAGGCCGGTTGCGCCAAGGCGACGGCCGCGCCCGAATACAAGGCCATCGTGGAACGGCTCGGTGCCGAGCCGCGGTATCTGCCGGGCGATGCGTTCCGCAAGCTGTTCGAGCAGGATTCGGCCGCGAACGCGGATGCGATCAAGCGCGCGGGGCTCGGCGCCCGCTGAGCGCGGCCGTTCAACGCGCCAGCGGTCCGCTCGCCCGCTTCCAGGCGTCGATGCCGCCCTGGATGTGGCAGGCCGACGCAAGCCCTGCGTCCTGCGCCGCCTGCACCGCCATCGCCGAGCGCTCGCCGAAGGCGCAGTAGAACACCAGCCGCCGGCCAGTGGCCTTCGCCAGTTCGTGCAGCATGCCGCCGGTGCGGATGCTTTCCTGCAGCGTGGGATAGGGCACGTGCAGTGAGCCGGGGATGGTGCCGTGGCGCTCTCGCTCGTTGCTCTCGCGCAGGTCGACGAGCGCCGCGTCCGGCTTGCCGATGAGACTGAGCGCGTCGTCCGCCGAGACCGCCCAGCCGCGGCGCGCGATCTCCTCCTGGTGCAGCCCGACCTTCATGTTGGCCGGCACCGCGACATCCATCATCTTCGGATTGCCAAGCTTCAGGTTGGCCATCAGGTCGACGTACTGCTCGATCGACGTGACCTGGAGCCGCGGGTTGAACGCCTTCTCCTCGCCGATGGTGGAGACGGTGTCGCCCTTGTAGTCGTGCGCGGGATAGACCAGCGTCGCGTCCGGCAGCTTCAGCAGGCGGTTGAAAATCGAATCGTACTGCTGGCGCGCGTCTCCGTTCTGGAAGTCGGTGCGGCCGGTCCCGCGAATGAGCAGCGTGTCGCCGGTGAACACCCGGTCCGGCATGACGAAGCTGTAGGAATCGTCGGTGTGGCCCGGCGTGTAGATCACGTCGAGCGACAGCCCCTCGATGGTGAGCTTGTCGCCGTCGGCAAGCCGCATCGACACCACGTCGGCCTTGGTCTGCTCGCCCATGACGGTGATGCAATGGGTCTTGTCGCGCAGCGCGCCGAGGCCGGTGATGTGGTCGGCGTGCAGGTGGGTATCGACCGCCTTGACCAGCTTCAGATCGAGTTCGCGGATGAGCTGGAGATACCGGTCCACCTTCTCGATCACCGGATCGACGATCATCGCCTCGCCGCCGCGGCGGCTGGCGAGCAGATACGTGTAGGTGCCGGAGGTCTGGTCGAAGAGCTGGCGGAAGATCATGCGACCGATCCTGGTGCTGAATGCTGGCGAGACCGTGGCACCGGTTCGGCCCGTCCTCATCATCCCAAAGGATGATACTTCGGCCGCGGCTCATTCCTCGTAGACGAGCTTCCTGGTCATGCCGCCGTCCACCACGAAATTCGCGCCCGTGACGAAGCCCGATTTCTCGCGGTCGAGCAGAAAGGCGACGACCTCGACCACGTCCTGCGGCTTGCCGACGCGGCCGGCAGGATGCTGCATATGGTCGCGGCGCTTGAGCTTGTTGTACTCGGTGGTGGCGATCCAGCCGGGGCTCACGCAGTTCACGCGAACGTCGGGACCCATGCTGACGGCCAAAGCGTGCGTCAGTGCGACGAGCCCGCCCTTCGATGCGGCGTAGGTCTCCGTGTTCGGTTCCGACATCAGCGCGCGCGTGGAGGCGATGGTGACGATCGAGCCCTTGGAGACGCGCAACGGCCGGGCCGCCGCGCGCGCGAGCAGGAACGTTGCGGTCAGGTTGGTGTCGATGACGCGCCGCCAGTCGTCGAGCGTCAGCCGGCGGATCGGACGCCGGATCAAGACGCCGGCGTTCGATACCACCGCGTCGAGCCGGCCGAAGCGTTCGAGCGCGGTGCGGACCGCGGAGTCGGCGATCTCCTCGTCGGCCACGTCGCCCTCGACGGTCGCAGCCGAGCGTGCCCACGAGCGGTACTGCTGCACGAGGCGCGCTTTTGGCAGGTCGAGCGCGACCACGCACCAGCCGGCGTCGAGCAGATGATGCGCGATGGCGCGTCCGATGCCCTTGGCGGCGCCGGTGACGACTGCGACGGGTCGGGCGGGGCGCGCCATCGGTCTTGCTACTTTTCGACCGGCAGATCGGGCCGGCCGCCCCACTCGGTCCACGACCCGTCGTAGAGCCTTGCCGGCGCTTTGCCGATGGCGTCGAGCGCAAACCAGAGCGTCGCCGCGGTGACGCCGGAACCGCAACTCGTGATGATCGGTTTGTCGAGGTCAACGCCGCCGGCCTTGAACTTCTCCGCGATCCTGTCGGGTGCGATCAGCCTGCCGTTCTCGATCAGGCCGGTCACCGGCACATTGAGCGCGCCTGGCATGTGGCCGCCGCGCACGCCCGGCCGCGGTTCGGGCGCCTCGCCGCGGAACCGTTCGGCGGGTCTTGCATCGACGATCTGCGCCGATCGCTGCATCATCGCCAGCTGGATATCGGCGACGATGGCGACCTGTGACGTATCGAGCGTGGCGTTGAACTTCCGCGGCGCGCGCCTGGCTTCGCCCGCCTCGATGGGGCGCCGCTCGGACTTCCACCTTGGGAAGCCGCCGTCGAGGATGAACACGTTCGGGGCGCCGAACAGCCGCAGGGTCCACCACACCCGCGGCGCGCCGCCAAGACCCGCGCCGTCATAGACCACGATGGTGTCGTCGCGGCCGATGCCGAGTGCGCCGGCCTCTTTCGAAAATTGCGTCGCGCCCGGCAGCATGTGCGGCAGGTCGGTGGAATGGTCGGCGATGGCGTCGATGTCGAAGAACACCGCCCCCGGCACATGGCCGGCGAGGAACTCGGCCCTGGCATCGCGCTTGAGCGCGGGCAGGTAGAACGAGCCGTCGACCACCGTCAGGTCGGGTTGGCCGAGGCGGGCCGCGAGCCATTCGGTGGTGACGAGATTTTTGCTCGCGGGCGGACGGGTATCGGACATCGGGTTTCCACTCTGATGGGGGCGCACGATTGCAGGCGCAGCATCGCCAACGGGCAGGGCGGGCGCAACTGCGGTCTATCGTTCTCGTCAAACCGGCAAGCCCGGCCGCGGGGTCCGGCCCGCGACTCGCCGCCCGGCGGGGGTCAAATCAGCGCAATCCTGACCCGGCGGTTCTGCTTGCCCTTCTTTTCGACCTGGGTCACGCGCACCGCGCCGATCTCTGCGGTCGAGCGCACATGCGTGCCGCCGCAGGGCTGCAGGTCGAGGTCCGCGATCTCGATCAGCCGCACCCGGCCGGTGCCCATCGGCGGTTTGACGGACATGGTCTTGACCAGCCCGGGGTTGGCTTCGAGTTCGGCGTCGCTGATCCAGCGCGCCGACACGGCTGCGTCCTTGGCGATCATCTCGGCGAGCCGCGCGGTGATTGCGTCCTTGTCGAGGCCCGCTTCCGGGATGTCGAAGTCGAGCCGGCTTTCGGCCTCGCCGACCGAGCCGCCGGTGACCGGATAGGGCAACACGGCGGACAGCAGGTGCAGCGCCGTGTGCATGCGCATCCGCGCGTGCCGCAGCGGCCAGTCGAGCGTGACGCGAACCGTGTCGCCGGCCTCGACCGCGTGGGGAATGCCGTTGGCCGAATAATGCGCGATCTCGGTCTTGGCCGGATCGGTGTAGGCGACGTTCTCGATTGTGAGCGTCACGCCCGCGGATGTGGTCAGCATGCCGCGGTCGGCAGGCTGGCCGCCGGAGGCGGCGTAGAGCACGGTGCGGTCGAGCACGATTCCGCCGTCGGGGCCGATCGCGACGACCTTCGCCTCGCATTCCTTGAGATAGGAATCCTCGCGGAACAGGCAATCGGTCGCCATGGCGCCTCACGTCTTCTCGTAAGGAACCTTGATGTCGGCCTTGCGTTCCAGCCACGCCGGAACGGGCAGGTTCTTGGAGCGCATGAAGTCCGGATTGAACAGCTTGGACTGGTAGCGCGTGCCGTAGTCGCACAGCACCGTGACGATGGTTTTTCCGGGCCCCAGGTCGTTCGCGAGCCGGATCGCGCCCGCGACGTTGATGCCCGAGGAGCCGCCGAGGCAGAGGCCCTCGTGCTCCAGGAGATCGAAGATCACCGGCACCGCTTCCTCGTCGGGAATGAGATAGGGCCGTTCCACCTTGACGTCCTGCACGATCGGGGTGACGCGGCCGAGCCCGATGCCTTCGGTGATCGAGCCGCCTTCAGTGGCGACCGCCTTGCCGCTCCTGAACAGTTCGTACATGGCCGCGCCCTTGGGATCGGCACAGCCGATGACGATGCCCGGGTTCTTCTCGCGCAGGTATTGCGCGGTGCCGGCGAGCGTGCCGCCGGTGCCGACCGAGCAGATGAAACCGTCGACCTTGCCCTCGGTCTCCCGCCATATCTCGGGACCGGTGCTGAGGTAATGCGCGCGGCGATTGTCGAGGTTGTTCCACTGGTCGGCGAACAGCACGCCGTTCTTTTCGGTCTTGCGCATCTGCTCGGCGAGCCGGCGCGCGATGTGCTGGTAGTTGTCGGGGTTGCTGTAGGGCAGGGCCGGCACCTCGATCAGCTCGGCGCCGCAGAGCCGCAGCATGTCCTTCTTTTCCTGGCTCTGGGTGTTCGGGATCACGATGATGGTGCGGTAGCCGCGGGCGTTGGCGACCAGCGCCAATCCGATTCCGGTGTTGCCGGCGGTGCCCTCGACCACGAGGCCCCCGGGCTTCAGGTCGCCGCGCTTTTCGGCCTCCAGGATGATCTGCCGCGCCGGCCGGTCCTTGACCGAGCCGCCGGGGTTCATGAATTCCGCCTTGCCGAGGATGGTGCAGCCGGTCGCGGCCGACGCTCGTTCGAGCTTGATCAGAGGCGTATGGCCGATCGCCTCCACGATGCCGGCGCGGATATCCATGGGCTCACCAAGTTTGGAAAGCCGGACCCTAGTGGACCCCGGGCCCCCCGGCAAGGTCGCGCCGGGCATGGAAAAATCGTGCTTCGGACGGGGTTTGCGCGCGTAGAGCCGTGCGTCCGGGATGCCCGCCGCGGCGCGATCGTTCCCCGCAGCGCGCGCCCGGCGGCGCAGGCCTGCCGGCAAGGATATCGAAACCATAGGACGGCTGGAGATTCGGTCCCAGCCGGGCGTTCACGACTTATTACCCATCTAAGGCTAGGGATCGATGGGGCATTGGCTCTCCACGCCGCCCGCCGCTCGGAAGAAATCCATGGGACTCGACGTCAACACGCTTTTCCTGGTCACGATTTACGTCGAGGCCATGCTGGGGCTGTTGCTGCTCTTTGTGTGGGTGCAGAACGCCGTCATCCATGCGGTCGCGTGGTGGGGTTGCGCGCATCTCGTGCGCGCGGCGTCGGTCATGCTGTTCGGCATGTATGGGACGGTGCCGATCGCGATCTCCATCGATCTCGCCAACGCACTGCTGTTCACGTCGTTCGCCATCACCTGGACCGGTGCGCGCGTGTTCGACGGGCGCAAGCCGCACGTGCTCTACCTCGTCGCCGGCGCGATCGTCTGGCTGCTGGCGTGCCGCATTCCGTACTTTGCGGAATCGATGGAGCTGCGGATCCTGCTCAGCTCCGGCATCATCGCCGCCTATACTTGGGCGACCGCCTACGAATTCTGGTGCGGCCGCCGCGAGCCGCTGGTGTCGCGCTGGCCCGCGATTTTCATGCTGTTCGCCCACGGCGCGCTGTTTCTCCTGCGCACGCCGCTATCGCAGGTGCTGCCGTGGCTGCCGAGCGGGCTGGCGCTGGAAAGCGTCTGGCTGACGGTGCTGAGCTTCGAGGCGCTGCTGTTCACCATCGCCATCGCGTTCATCCTGCTCGCCATGGCCAAGGAGCGCACCGAACTGCGCCATAAGACCGCGGCGCTCGTCGATCCGCTCACCGGCATCGCCAACCGCCGCGCCTTCCTGGAGGAGGCGGCCATTCTCGGCCAGCGCCGCGGCGCCGAGGCGCGTCCGTCGGCCGTGCTGCTCGCCGACCTCGACCGCTTCAAGTCGATCAACGACCGCTACGGCCATGCCATCGGCGACAAGGTGCTGCAGGTGTTCGCGGACGCGGCCCGCGGCAAGCTCGGGCCATGCGATCTGATCGGCCGCCTCGGCGGTGAGGAGTTCGCGATCGTCCTCTACGACTCCGGCCGCGAAAAGGGGCTGGCCATCGCAGAACGCATCCGTCTGTCGTTCGAGAACGCGGCCATGGAGATCGACGGTTTGGCGGTGCGCGGCACCGTCAGCATGGGCATGGCGATTTCAGAGAGCGGCGCGCTCGATATCGCGGCGCTGCTGGCGCAGGCCGACGAAGGGCTCTATTGCGCCAAGGAGCGGGGCCGCAACCGCATCGAATTTGCGGGCCACGCCGAGCCGGATCGCATCCGATCTGCCGCCAAATCTCAGCCCGTACGGGCCGCGGCGCAGGGCGCAGCCTGACCGCGCTGCACTGCGGCCGGCTGTCAGCTCCGTCCAACTCGCCCTGGCGTCATGCGCCACAATCGGCCCTCAACGGTGCGTCGATCTGCTATGAAACGGCATGATCGAAAGTATCGAGCTTGCCAAATGCACGGGCTGCGGCATCTGCGACGTGGTCTGCCCTGCCGACGTCATACACATGGAGCCGCTGCCGGCGACTGAGGAACTGCCGGGGCTGTACAAAGTCACGTCGCTGCCGGTCATCAAGTTCCGCGAGCATTGCATCACGTGCTTCAGCTGCGAAATTTTCTGCCCCGAGGGCATCGTCGACGTGCATCCGTCGGTGAAGAACCGGCCGCGGCCGTGGTGATTGCGACAGGACGCGGGCCATGGCGAGGTTCGAGGGCGAGCTGATCGACACTGACGTTCTGGTGATCGGGGCGGGGGCGGGGGGGCTGCTGGCGGCGCTCTCCGCCAAGCGTCACGGTCCACCCGGCACGCGCGTCACGCTGGTCGATTCCTGGTTGATCGGCCGCACCGGCCACACCGCGTTTTCGAACGCCTGGACCATCGTCGTCCTGCCGGACGACGACCTCGACGGCATCCTCCATGAGATCGTCGCGGGCAACGACGGCATCGCCGACCAGGAGCTGGTGCGGCAATCGCTGATGGATTCGCATGCGCGGCTGAAAGACTTCGAGGCGATGGGCATGACCTTCGCCCGCGACGAGCACGGCGCCTACAAGCGCCGCCCGACGCGCGGGCTCGACCTCGCGCGGGTGATGTATCCGGAAGGCGGCGGGCTGGAGTTCGCCTGGAAGCTGCGCCGTGCCCTCGAAGCCGAGGGCGTGCAACTCATCGACCGCATGTTCGTCACCGGCCTGATGCGCGGCGGCTCGGACCGAGTCGTCGGCGCGGTCGGCATCAACAGCCGTACGGGCGCGTTTCACGTGCTGCGCGCGCGCTCGACCATCGTCGCCACCAACGCGATTACGTTCCGCTCGGGCTTCGTGCGCGACATCACCGGCACCGGCACGCTGCTGGCCTACCGCGCCGGTGCGTCGCTACGGAATGCCGAGTTCTCATACGTACGGCCGGGTACGCCGAAATTCTATTTCGAGGGCATCACCTTTGCGATTCAGGAAGGCGCGCAGTGGGTCAACGCCAAGGGCGAGCCTTTCATGCAGGCCTACGAGCCCGAGTGGGGCGACGAGGCCGATGTGCCGCGCATCGCGCGCGCCATGGCCATGGAGCAGCGCAAGGGCAACGCTCCGCTTTATCTCGATATGTCGGCGATCCCCGAGCATCTGCGCGACTACTTCATCCAGAGCAAGGTGCGCTGGATGGACAATTTCTTCCGCAAGCTCGGCGACGAAGCCAAGACCGACATGTTCGGCAAGACGCCGTACTATGCGCTCAACCAGATGACCAAGATGGGCATCCGCACCGGCGCGGACTGCCGGTCCGACGTGCCCGGCCTGCTGTCCTCCGGACTCGCGCAGGCGGGCTGCGCCAACCATTTCGCGGGCTTCCACATCGGGCTCTGCGTCGGCAACGGCTGGATCGCAGGCCGTTCGGCGATCGAGGACCTGGATCGGCTGTCGCAGCCGCGCCTCGATCAGGGCGAGGTGCAGGCGCTGTTCGCCGAGACGATGGCGCCGCTGCAGCCGTCCGCCGCCGCGGAATCCGACCGGATCCTGCGCGACCTGCAGGCGGTGATGTTCGCCTACGATACCGGCGTGCTGAAGCGCGAGGACCGGCTCCGGCAGGCTTACGAGCGCGTGACTGCGCTGTCCGACAGCTTCAAGACCATCGCCGCGCCGCATACGCACGAACTGGTGCGGATGAAGGAAACCGAGGCGATGTTGCTTGCGGCGCAGTTCATCCTGGGCGCCTCGCTCTACCGCACCGAGTCGCGGCTCTCGCATTTCCGCGAGGATCACGATGCCCGGGACGACGACAACTGGCTGGTGTGGGTCGACATCGCCGAAGGCGGCAACGGGCCCGCGTTTACGAAGACGCCGATCCCGACGCCGTATTGCTCGGTGACCTTGCCGCGCCGCAGGCCGTCGCGACTCGCCGCGCGGCAGTCGATCGGTGGGGTTTGAAGGTCAGGGCACGATCCCGAAAAAGCCTGCGCCGGACTTGATCCGGGGTGGGGACCGGCTTTCGGACAACATCACGCCCAATCAGGGCGTCTCGACGATGAAGTCGGTGGTCTTGCCGGTCTCGTTGGACAGCCGGTTGTCGGACACGATCAGCGACGAGCCGGGCTTCACAATCTGAGCGATCCGCGCGACCGCTTCCGGCGGGATCGCGATGCGGCCAAGCGCCTCGCTCGCATTCGACGGCGGGCCGAGGTCCACGGGTTCGGCCTTGAGCGGCCGCTTGCTGTTGCGCTGCTTGCGGTCCTGCGGCTTGGCCGTCTCTTCGGCGCGCGGGTAGGAACTCGGGATCGACACGACGGTCCAGCGCAGGCCGTCGTCCTTGGCCTCCATGGCGGTATAGACGTGGGTGCCGATCGGCCGCTCCGGGTTGGCGATTGCAATCGGCGCGTCGAACAGCGGCTCCATGCCCTGGCGCACGTAGAGCTTGCCTTCGCGGCGGCTGACGAACACCGAAATCGGCGCGGCTCTGCGGCGCGCTTCGCGCGCGCGCGCGGCGGCCTCGGCGGCGATGGCCCTGGGATCGATGGCCGGTTCGGCTGGCGAAGGATCGGCTGGCGAAGGTTCGGCTGCGGTCGTGACGGACGGCGCCGGGGGCGATGAGTCCTGCGGGGGCGTCGTCGCGGCCGCGACGGTGGCGGGCTGCGGCGCCTGCGACGGGGCGGAGGGTGCCGGCTCTGCGGCCGTCACGGGCGCGGTCGCCGCGGCGCCGTCGGACTCGATCGGAAGCTTGGTCGGCTGTTCGGGCGCGGATGCGTTCGCGAGCGGAGCTGCGACCATCGGTCTTGCAGTATCCTCCACCACGGTGCGCGGCAGGCGGTTCGATGCGTCGGCGGTCCGCACCACGCGCGCTTCGGCGTCGCGGGCCGCGGGTGACAGGGTCGCGCTCGGCAGTCGGCCCGCAGCCGGCGGGCGGCTCGCGCTCGGCACTTCGTCGGGGGCCGCGGGCCTCGGCACGAACAGCGCCGGGTGCGCGATCTCCACCGGCGCGGTTTCGGACCGTGCGATGATGACGCGCGCGCCGATCCTGGTGACTCGCCAGAGCAGTTCGGAAAACTCCTTCGTCATCCGCACGCAGCCGTGCGACGCCGGATAGCCGGGCAGGGGCCCCTGGTGCAGCGCTGTGCCGGACCACGTCAGCCGCTGCATGTAGGGCATCGGCGCGCCGTAGAGGTTCGAGATGTGGTGGCGGTTCTTCTGCAGCACGCTGAACACGCCCATCGGCGTCGGATGTGTGCGTGTGCCCGACGAGATCGGCGAACTGGCGACCGGTATGCCGCCTGCGAATAACGTGGCCGTCTGCTTGTCGAGCGACACGATCACATGCAGCGGTCCGGGTGGCAGCTTCGGCGTGTCGTCGGCGCCGGCCTTGGCCGTGCCCACCGGCTTGCGCGGCTTCTTCTTGACCAGTTTCTTCTTCGCGGGTTTGGCGGGTACTGCGTCGGGTGAGGCGTTGCTCTCGATGCGGGTGCCCGGCACCGCGGCCGGTTGTGTAACCGCCGCGGCACCTTCCGTCAGCGCCTTCGGAGTGGCGGCCGTTTCCGTCGCCGCAGCCTCACCGCAAAGCACCAAAGCCGCCGCGAACAAGCCCGCGAACGGCGCGGCGCGTCTTGCAGTCCATCCGGACATGGCTTCCATTCCCGCGCGAATCTCAGCGCATCCAAAGACAAATTACCTAAAGATTGCGATTCTGTCTTGAGCCAATAATTGTTTGGTTACAGGCGATTGTGACCTGTTTTGCGGCACATTTCACGGTTTGACAGCGGACAATATTCCGAGATACGCGGGGCGGGCTTTGCGGCATCATGGACCGCGTGCCGCATCATCGATGGGAAAACCCATGAAATACCGACGTTCGGAAGCCAAGGACTACGCCCGGACCCACATGAAGGGCATCTGGGCCGCGGCGCTTATGCCATTTGCGGACGACCTGTCGATCGACGAGGCGGGCTTCCGGAAGAACCTGCGGCACTGGGTCGACGATCTCGGGATCGACGGCATTTTCATCGCCGGCAAGCAGAGCGAGTTCTTCTCGATGTCGCTTGCCGAGCGCAAGCGCTCGATGGAGATCGTGGTCGACGAGGTCGGCAAGCGGGCGGGCGTCATCGCCTCCTGCTCGGACCAGAACATGGACACGGTGATCGAGCTTGCCAGGCACGCGCAGGCGATCGGCGCGCCCTATATCGTCGTGCACGCGCCGGTGCTGCATTTCCTGCACAGCCGCGACGAGACGCTCTACCAATACTACAAGACGGTCAGCGAGCAGGTCGACATCGGCATTGCGATGTGGAGTCACGAGGACTCCGGATATCTGATGAGCCCGGAACTGTGCGCGCGCATCGCCGAGCTGCCCAACATCGTGGCGATCAAGTACAGCGTGCCGCGCGAGATGTACGTCAAGCTCACGCGCATGGTGGGCGACAAGATCCAGGTCAGCACCGCCTCCGAAGCGGAGTGGTTCGACAACATCGTCGAACTCGGCTGGCGGCTCTATCTGTGCTCGTCGCCGCCCTACCTGTTCCAGACCAAGATCGACCGACGCATGCGCGAATACACCGACCTCGCGTTTGCCGGCGAAGTTGCAAAGGCCAGGGTCATTCGCGACAGCCTCAACCCGGTGCGCGAGGCGCTCCGCCGCACGCGGCCGGCCGAAAAGCCGCCGGCGCATTCCAAGTATTGGCAGGAACTGATGGGCCAGGTCGGCGGCCGCGTGCGCCCGCCGATGCTGGAATTGACGCAGGCGGAGAAGGAAGCCACCCGCCGCGCGTTCGAAACCTGCGGATTGAAGGTGCCGGGCGCCTCGGCGAAGTCATCCGCCGCTTAATTGGCGCCATGACGATCGAAAGATTGGAGACCGCGATGCAGACCGGTCGGCTCAAGGCCTTCAACTTCAAGAAGTGGATCGAAGAGAACCAGCACCTGCTCAAGCCGCCGGTCGGCAACAAGAAGGTGTTCGAGGACGGCGAGATGACCGTGCAGGTGGTCGGCGGCCCGAACGAACGCTGCGACTACCACGACGACCCGGTGGAGGAGTTCTTCTACCAGATCAAGGGCGACATGGTTCTGAAGGTCGGCGACAACGGCAACTTCTACGACGTGCCGATCCGCGAGGGGGAAGTGTTCCTGCTGCCGCCGCATGTGCGGCATTCGCCGCAGCGTCCCGCGGGCTCGATCGGGCTCGTGGTCGAGCCCAAGCGCTACGACGCCGATCCGTTCGACGCCTTCGAGTGGTACTGCTTCGAGTGCGGCGCGCTGGTTCATCGCATCGAAGTGAAGGTCGAGCACCTGGTCCGCGACCTGCCGCCGCTCTATGAGGCCTTCTTCAACGACGCGAAGGCGCGCACCTGCAAGAAGTGCGGCGCGATCCATCCCGGAAAGAAGCCGCCGCCCGGCTGGGCGAACATCTGACGCGCAGAGCCGGGCGCTTTGGCGCGTTGACAAGCCGCACGGGCGAGCGCGTATTCGAAGCCCTGGCGCGCCCGGTCGGTGCACAATGAAATGCTTTGGAGGACGACGATGATCCGGACGTTGGTCGCAGCGGTTGCGGTGCTGGCGGGCCTCGCGGGAGCCGCGCAGGCGCAAAACTATCCGGTCAGGCCCATCAAGGTCATGCAGGGCTTCCCGCCCGGCGGCAACGTCGACATCATCGCGCGTCTGCTGGCCAACGAAATGGAAAAGAGCCTCGGCCAGCCGATGGTGGTCGAAGCGAAGCCCGGCCTCGCCGGCGCGCTGGCCGCGGAGACCATCGCGCGCAGCGAACCTGACGGCCATTCGCTTCTGGTGTTGCCGAGCGCACACCCCGCCTATGCCGCGCTGTCGAAGAACGTCCGCTTCAAGGTGGTGGACGACTTCACCTGGATTTCGGTGGCGAGCTTCTATCCATTCATGATCGCGGTGAAGGCGGACTCGCGCATCCAGTCGCTCAAGCAGCTGCTCGACGAGGCGCGCGCCAAGCCGGGCGACCTGAAATACGGCTCGGCCGGCGTCGGCTCGATCCTGCACACCACCGTCGAACTGATCGCGAACCAGACCAAGACCCGCTTCCTGCACGTGCCTTACCGCGGCGAGGCGCCGGCGCTGACCGCGCTGCTGACCGGCGAGATCGACTTCATCGCCTCGACCACGGGCCCCATCGGCCCGCGCATCAAGTCCGGCGAGTTCCGCGCGCTTGCCGTCACCAGCAAGGCGCGCTGGCTCGACTTCCCGAACGTGCCTACGGTTCACGAGGCGGGCATTCCGAACTTCGAGGTCATCTCCTGGACCGGCATGGCCGGTCCCGCGAATCTGCCGAAGCCGGTCGTCGATCGCCTCAACGCCGAGGTGCGCAAGGCGCTTGCAGTTCCCGCGCTCAAGAGCAGGCTTCAAGCCATGGGCGGCGACCCGCGCGCAACCACGCCGGAGGAGATGAAGGCGCTGGTGTCGAGCCAGTTCGAGACGTGGAAGAAGCTCGCCACCGAAGCGAACCTTTCGATCAACTAGGCCACCCGCACGGAGCGCATTTCGGCCGGCCGGCCCGGCGGCTTTACCGCCCGGGCCGGTCGGCTAAACTGTTGCGCTTGTGATCAACGCCCGCCGCGCCGGAGACCGCCCATGAACGCGCCCGTCAAGACGCCCGCCGCCATTCCGTTCGACGTCGCCCGCCTCGACAGGCTGATGGAAGAGGCCGGGATGGACGTGCTGGTCGCGACTTCCAAGCACAACGTCCAATACCTGCTTGGCGGTCACCGCGCGTTCTTCTTCGACTACATGGACGCGATGGGCGTGAGCCGGTATCTGCCGATCGCGATCTACGTCAAGGGCGCGCCGGACAAGGCGGCCTATTTCGGGCATCGCCTTGAGAACTTCCAGCGCGAGAACAACCCGTTCTGGACGCCGGTGCAGGTGTGCAATTCCTCGGGATCGCTCGACACCGTCGAGAAGGCGGTCGCGCACATTCGCAAGGTCGGAGCCGGCACCCGCGGTATCGGCGTCGAACTGGCGTTTCTGCCGGCGGACGCAGCCGACGCGCTGCGCGCGGCGTTCCCGGGCAGTGCGGTCAAGGACGCGCTGTTCGTGCTCGAGCGCATGCGCGCGATCAAGACGCCGCAGGAGCTGAAGATGCTCAAGATCGCGTCCGAGGCGGTGCTCGACTCGATGAAGTCGGTGATTGCGAAGCACAAGCCCGGCGCGACCAAGGCGGAACTCACCGAGGCGCTGCGCCGCGAGGAGACCAACCGCGGCCTGACCTTCGAGTATTGCCTGATCACCGCTGGCTCGTCGCTCAACCGCGCGCCGTCCGACCAGATCTGGGGCGAGGGCGATATTCTGTCGCTCGACTCCGGCGGCAACTATCACGGCTACATCGGCGACATCTGCCGCATGGCGATCCACGGCGAGCCGGACGCGGAGCTTCAGGACATGCTCGGCGACATCGAGGAGATCCAGCGCGCATCGATGAAGCCGATCAAGGCCGGCGTCATGGGCTCGGAGGTCTATGCGGCGGGCGAGACGCGGCTCGCCAGGTCGAAGTACCACAACAACATGCACTTCCTCGCCCACGGCATGGGCCTCGTCAGCCACGAGGCGCCGCGGCTCACCGCGACCGGTCCGGTGCCCTACGACGACTACGACGCGCACCGCCCGCTCGAAGCCGGCATGGTGGTGTCGGTCGAAACCACGCTCGCGCACCCCAAGCGCGGCTTCGTGAAGCTCGAGGACACCGTGATCGTCACGCCGGCCGGCCACGAGGTCTACGGCGAGGGCGCGCGCGGCTGGAACCGCGGCGGCACGGCGGCGTAGCCGCCGCAGGGGCGCGGGACCGCCGGCCATGAAAATCGCCCGCGTCGCCGCGACGCCGCTCAACGTCCCTCTGCACATCAAGCTTGCCGGCGTGGACCGCCGGACGACGCTGTCCGTTTGCCTCGTCGAGGTCGAGACCGATAGCGGCCTGACCGGCCACGGCCTGACCGCGATCACCGAGGAAGAGGTGATCGCCGCGATCGTCGAGCGCGTCGCGGGGCCCGCGATCTTGAGCGACGATCCGCTCGCGCACGAGCGCATCTGGGACAAGCTCTACTGGACGCTCATGCCGCGCGGCCAGACCGGTTACGCCGCGCACGCGCTCGCCGCCATCGACGTGGCGCTCTGGGACATCAAGGGCAAGGCGCTCGGCCAGCCGGTATGGCGGCTGCTCGGCGGCGCGCATCCCAAGGTGCCGGTCTATGCGACTTTCGGCTTCGGGTTCTTCGGCCGTGAGCAGCTTGCGTCGGTGGCGAAGCTCTGGGTGTCGCAGGGCTTCAAGCGGTTGAAGATGACGGTGGCGGGCGAGGCGCTGCGTCACCGCGATACGCGGCCCATGATGGACGTAATTCGCGAGGACGCCGCGCGCGTTGCCGCCGTGCGCGAGGCGGTTGGTCCCGACATCGAGCTTTTCATCGACGCCAACTGCAACCTCGATCTCTATCACGCGACGAAGCTCGTCGAGATGATCGCGCCCTGCCGTATCTCGTTCTTCGAGGAGCCGCTCACTCAGAACGACGTGCCGGGCATGGCGCAGTTGCGCCGTGCGACCGGCATGGCGCTGGCCTGCGGCCAGAACGAAGGGCTCGCGTTCCGCTTCCGCGATCTGCTCGCCGCGCAAGCAATCGACTATGCGCAGCCCAACGTCTGCATCACCGGCGGCTTTTCGCAGTGCGTGAAGATCGCCGGCATGGCTGCGGCGCACAACGTCTCCATCGCCAACGGCGGCGCCTGGGGCTTCCACAACATGCACCTGCAGGCCGGCGTCGCGAACGGCACGCTGGTCGAGCACCACTATCTGGCGGTGGAGTTGTGCCGGCAGATCTATCGCGGTCTGCCGGAGCCGAAGGACGGCTTCTTCACAATGAGCGAGGCGCCGGGCCTGGGCTTTGAGCCCGACCGCGACGCCATTCGCGAGATCGCCAAGCTGCCGCTGAGCGGCGGGCGGGGCAAGGGGTGATTACCCCCGCTTCCGCCACAGCGCGCGGCGCTGGCCGGTCGCGGCGGTGGTCGGCTGCGCCGACTTGTGGCGGAAGATGATGCGTCCGCGCGCGAGGTCGTAGGGCGACATCTCGACGATCACGCGGTCGCCGACGCCGGTGCGGATGCGGAACTTGCGCATCTTGCCCGCGGTGTAGGCGAGGATCAGGTGCTCGTTGTCGAGCTTCACGCGGAAGTTTCCGTCGGGAAGCTCTTCGGTCACCGTGCCGTCGAATTCGAGCAGCTCTTCCTTGGCCATGGACGATCCTTTCCCTGTCGACCGGTTCAGCGCGGCTGCATGAAGGCGATATTAGCAAAATCGCCGCCGATCGGTTGTGTCGAAGCGACGGGGCGCGGCTGCGCGGGCCGTGCGCCGCGCTGCTGCGATTGATGCTCCTGATGAGGGCGGTCGGCGCCGCCGCGCGGCTTGTTGCGGTCGCCGCGCCTGCGGCCTCGGCTTTGCCCGCGGTCTTGCCTGTTGTCTGGGCCACGATCCTGACCGTTACGTCGGCTGCCGTGGGCGTGCTGCTGCGGTGGCCGCTGCCCGCCGTTCCGGGGCGCCTCGGTCTGCGCGGCCTGGCCCGAGGCCGGGATGGCCATGCGGATCAGCTTTTCGATATCGCGCAGGAACGGCCGCTCGTCGTGCGAGCACAGCGAAATCGCGATGCCCTCGGCACCGGCGCGCGCGGTGCGGCCGATGCGATGGACATAGGTCTCGGGGATGTTCGGCAGGTCGAAGTTGAACACGTGGCTGATGCCGTCGACGTCGATGCCGCGCGCGGCGATGTCGGTCGCGACCAGCGTGCGGACGCTGCCGTCGCGGAAGGCCGCAAGCACCCGCTCGCGCTGGTTCTGCGACTTGTTGCCGTGGATCGCCTCGGCCGCGATGCCGTCCTTGTTGAGGCCGCGCACGACCTTGTCGGCGCCGTGCTTGGTGCGGGTGAACACCAGCGCGCGGCCGACGTTTTCCGTGCGCAGGAGTTGCGAGAGCGTCGCGGCCTTGTTGCCGCGGTCGACGTGAATGACACGCTGCGCGATGCGCTCGGCGGTGGATGCGACCGGCGTCACCGCGACCTTGGCGGGGTCTTTCAGCATGGTGCGCGCCAACTCCGCGATATCGGCCGGCATGGTGGCGGAGAACAGGAGCGTCTGCCGCTGCGCGGGGAGCTTCGCGACGATCTTCCGGATGTCGCGGATGAAGCCCATGTCGAGCATGCGGTCGGCCTCGTCGAGCACGAACATCTCGACGCCGGTGAGCCGCAGCGCGTTGCTCTGCACGAGGTCGAGGAGCCGTCCCGGCGTGGCCACCAGAACGTCGACGCCATTGAGCAGGGAGCGCACCTGGGCGCCCATCGATACGCCGCCGATGGCGAGCGCAGTCTGGATGCGCAGATGCCGCCCGTAGGCGCGGAAGCTGTCAAGGATTTGCCCGGAGAGTTCGCGGGTCGGGCTCAGGACCAGGACGCGGCAGGTCTTCGGCTGCGGGCGGACGCGGTTGGCCGCGAGGCGGTTGAGGATGGGCAGCGCAAAGGCCGCGGTCTTGCCGGTGCCGGTCTGGGCGATGCCTACGACGTCGCGGCCTGCAAGCAGGAGCGGGACGGTCTGCGACTGGATCGGGGTGGGGGTGACGTAGCGTTCTTCGGTCAGCGCGCGAAGGATCGGCTCTGCGAGGCCGAAATCGTTGAAGGAGTTCAAATCAAAGTCTTTCTGTGTGCGGGCCGGCCGCGGCGCATCAATGCGCGCGGACGCGGAACGCGGGGTTTAAGACATCCCGCGTGGCCTGGGCTGTCAGTTCAGGGAAAAGTCGGAAAGTCGGGCTGAAAACCGCGTCGCCGTTGCTGGCGAGGGGGATTTCTTGCACGCGGCCCGAAACGATCCGAATCTCAGATCGTCGATCCGACGATGGCGTACATGGCAGGTTGGTGTGGTCTTTTCAAGGCCGAATGCGCGGAAGTGTGGCTCCCCGGGCCGGATTCGAACCAGCGACCAACCGGTTAACAGCCGGTTGCTCTACCACTGAGCTACCGGGGAACGGCGCGCGTAGCGGCGACGGACGGCCTATAACAAAAGCATTAACCGGTTGCAAAGCTTCCGCGCAGAGCGACAGCGGCGCTGCCGAATGACGCAAGTGGGGCACCGGCCCGCCTTCGCTAGAGCGGTTCACCGTTTTTCTGAATCGATAGGGATTCCGTTGGGCTACGGATTGTGATTCAAGCTGCTGGCTGGGTTGGAGGCCAGCAGCTCATGACCCGACCTCTTTCCACCGATTTGCGCGAGC
>Ga0194132_10003455_pt1 | contig 28074 bp, 27 predicted proteins | sample TA2KigOf80mmetaG_FD_148612 | JGI IMG/M metagenome (GOLD analysis project Ga0194132, IMG submission 148612) | Freshwater microbial communities from Lake Tanganyika, Tanzania - TA2015054 Kigoma Offshore 80m | ecosystem: Environmental > Aquatic > Freshwater > Lake | place: Tanzania: Lake...
TTCGCGCCTGGTCAACGGAACGCCCCTTAGGCCGTCGGCGTCGGAGAGGCGCTGTAAATCTCTGATTGTGTTGGGGTTACGTGGAGCCGGCGGTCAGACTCGAACTGACGACCTGCTGATTACGAATCAGCTGCTCTACCAACTGAGCTACGCCGGCTGGCGGGGAGGGAATGAGCAGTCTAGCACGCTGGGCGGGAGGCAGGCCTCCCCGCGTTCCGCGCTCCGGCGAGGGGCTCGCGGGGACCACGGCCTGCGTGAGGCCCCCGCGAGCCGCCCGTGCTACCGCACTGCGACCTTCAGGTCGCCCAGCTTCGCCGCCATGTCCTCGGCCGACGTCGCCGGCCGCACTTCCTTGTCGATGGCCGTGATCTTCCCGTCCTTCCCGACGTAGAACGTCCAGCGCTGCGCCATCTCGCCGAAGTTGCCGCCGAAGTTCCGCAGCACGCCGTACGCCCGGGCCGTCGCCTTGGTCGGGTCGGCCAGCATCGGGAAGTCCGCCGCCTTCTTCTCGACGACCTGCTGCTTGTCGCCCTGGCCCAGCGTGACGCTGGACGCCTGGGCGAACTTCGTCTGGTCCTCGATGTTGTCCGTGCTGGCCATGAAGTACGTCACGTCGTACTTCCTGATCAGGTGACCGTTCTCCGCCAGCGACTTGCACTCGATCGTGCAACCCTGCGTGAAGGCCTTCGGGAACCAGGCCAGCACCACAACCTGCTTGCCCCGGAAGTCCGACAGCTTGTAGGTCTTGCCGTCCGACGCCTGCAGCGTGAAGTCGGGCGCCATCTCGCCGACCTTCAGCTCGGCGGTCTGTGCCCCCGCGGCGCCGGTCAGCACCGCCACGAGCCCGAGTGTCATCAATGCGCGCATCCAGAATCCTCCTCAGTGGCCGACAGCCGAGTATAGGCAAGCTGGCTGAACGCGTCCAGGGATGCGGCCAGGGTTCGGGGATCGGGTGGAGTCCGTCGTTCCGGGCCGGCCGGCCCGCAACAGGCATGGGAAACCGGCCCCGCAGCATGGAGTTGAGCCGAACCGCTCAGGGTAGTACGCTGACGAGCTTACCGCCCTGCCGGATTTTCTGCTGTATGCCGGACGCGAAGCTGCCCCGCGGCCCGCTCGTCATCCGCGGCGCGCGGACCCACAACCTCAAGCACGTCGACCTCTCCCTGCCCGCCGACCGCCTGATCGTCGTTACCGGCGTCAGCGGATCGGGCAAGTCCTCCCTCGCCTTCGACACCATCTACGCGGAGGGGCAGAGGCGCTACGTCGAGTCGCTGTCGGCCTACGCCCGCCAGTTCCTGGAGCGGATGGAGAAGCCGGACGTGGACCGGATCGAGGGGATCTCGCCGGCGATCGCCATCCGCCAGAAGAACAGCATCCGCAACCCGCGGTCCACGGTCGGCACGACCACCGAGATCCTGGACTACATGCGGCTGCTGTTCGCCCGTGCCGGACGCACCTTCTGCCGCCAGTGCGGCGAAGAAGTCGTCCGCGACACGCCCGACGTGGTCGCCGGGCGCGTCGGCGCGCTCCCGCCGGGCACCCGCGTGCTGATCGGCTTCAACATGCCGCTGGTCGCCGGGTCCGGCGACGTCGCTGACGACGAGCCGTCCACGCCGGACGCCGACGAACTGTCCGGCGACCTGCCGCTGGACGATGGGGACGGCGCCCCGGCCGCGCGACCATCAGGCGCCGAGCAGGTCGCCGAAACGCTGAACCTCCTCCGGCGCCGCGGCTACGGCCGGCTGCTGATCGACCAGCGCGCGGTCACCCTCGACGAAGCGGACGCGGTGGCGCTCGCCGACCGCACGTCGCTGGATGTCGTGGTGGATCGGCTTCGCATCGAAGGCGACCTCCGCAGCCGGCTGACCGACTCCATCGAGACCTCCTACCGGGATGGCGGCGGGGCGGCGTTCGTGATCGTCCTTCCGGACGGCGAAGACGACGCCCCCGAGCGGCTCGTGTTCTCGGAGCGCTTCGAGTGCCGCCGCTGCGCCATGACCTACGAGACGCCGCAGCCGCGCCTGTTCTCGTTCAACAACCCGTTCGGCGCCTGTCCCACGTGCCACGGCTTCGGCAACGTCATCGAGCTGGACGCGGATCTGGTCGTGCCCGACCCGTCAAAGACGATCAACCAGGGCGCGATCGAGCCGTGGACGAAGCCGCAGTACCGGTCGCAGCTCGCCGACCTGAAGCGGACGGCGCGCCGCGTCGGGCTGCCCCTTGACGTCGCCTGGTCGAGCCTGACGCCGGAGCAGCGCGCGTTCGTCATAGATGGCGACGACGAGTGGCGGGGCGTGCGCGGGTTCTTCCGGAGCCTGGAGCGGAAGAAGTACAAGGTCCACGTCCGCGTGTTCCTGAGCCGCTACCGGGGCTATCAGGCCTGCCCCGAGTGCGGAGGCGCCCGCCTCCGCCAGGAGGCACGCGACGTGCGCGTCGGCGGACGCACGATCGACGCGGTGTCGGCGCTGACCGTGAAGGACGCGCAGGTCTTCTTCGACACGCTGGTCCTGACCCCGAAGGAGGCGGCGATCGCCGAGAAGATCCTCCGCGAGATCCGCCGCCGCCTGGCGTTCCTGGGCGACGTCGGGCTGGACTACCTGACGCTGGATCGGCTGTCGTCCACGCTCTCGGGCGGCGAGTCGCAGCGCATCAACCTGGCGACTTCCCTCGGCTCGGCGCTGGTCGGCACGCTCTACGTGCTCGACGAGCCGTCGATCGGCCTCCACCCTCGCGACAACCAGCGGCTGATCGACATCCTCCGGCAGCTCCGCGATCAGGGCAACACGGTCCTGGTGGTCGAACACGACGAAGACATGGTCCGTGTCGCGGACCACGTGGTGGACATGGGGCTCGGCGCGGGTGAGCAGGGCGGACGCGTGATCCACTCGGGATCGCTGGCGGAGCTGCTGCACGACAACCGTTCGCTCACGGCGAAGTACCTGCGCGGCGAGCTGACGATCCCGGTGCCGGCGGTCCGTCGCCGTGGCTCTGGCACGCGCATCCGGCTTCGCGGCGCGTCCGAGCACAACCTGCAGGACGTGGACGTGGACATCCCGCTGAACGCGCTCACCTGCGTCACGGGCGTCAGCGGCTCGGGCAAGTCCACGCTCGTCCACGACGTGCTCTACGCCGCGATCAAGCGAGCGAAGGGCGACTGGGACCGGCGCGTCGGCTCGTTCAGGGCCCTGGAGGGGACGGAGTACATCACCAGCGCCGTCCTGGTGGACCAGGCGCCGATCGGCCGGACACCCCGGTCCAACCCGGTGACGTACCTCAAGGCGTTCGACGGCATCCGCGAGCTGCTGGCCAACACGAAGGACGCGCGCGCCCGCAGGCTCACCCCGAGCCACTTCTCGTTCAACGTGCCGGGCGGCCGGTGCGAGGCGTGCCAGGGCGAAGGGCAGGTTCGCGTCGAGATGCAGTTCCTGGCCGACGTGTTCGTGCCCTGCGAGGAGTGCGACGGGATGCGGTTCCGGCCGACGGTGCTCGAAGTGCGCTACCGGGGCCGCAACGTGCACCAGTTGCTCGACATGACCGTCCACGAGGCGCTGATCTTCTTCGCGCAGTCGGCGAAGGTGCTGCGCCGGCTGCACGTGCTCGACGAGATCGGGCTCGGATACCTGCGGCTGGGGCAGCCGGCGACGACGCTCTCGGGTGGAGAGGCACAGCGGATCAAGATCGCGCTGCACCTGTCGTCGCACAGCAGCGAGCGGCTGCTCTACGTGCTGGACGAGCCGACGACCGGCCTGCACTTCGACGACATCGCGAAGCTGCTGACGGCGATGCGGAAGCTCGTGGACGCCGGGCACACGCTGGTCGTGATCGAGCACAACCTCGACGTCATCAAGACGGCCGACTACGTGATCGACCTGGGGCCCGAGGGGGGCGCCGGCGGCGGGCGCGTCGTGGCCACGGGTACGCCCGAACAGGTTGCGGCGAACGCCTCGTCCCACACCGGCGCCGCGCTGCGCCGCGTGCTCGAGTCGGGGCGCTCGTCGGCCTATGCCGCGCACTAGAACCCGTCTCATGGACGCCGCCGGCGTTCATGAGACGGGTCCTGCGGCGCGCGCGCTGCCGGTCGAGTTCTACGCGCGCGCCACGCTCACCGTCGCCCGGCAGCTCCTCGGCAAGGTCCTCGTGCACGACGCTCCGGACGGCGGCGCCGCGGGCATCATCGTCGAGACCGAGGCGTACATCGGCGAGGGTGACCCCGCGTGTCACGCGTCACGCGGGAGGACGCCGCGCAACGCGCCGCTGTACGGTCCGCCCGGCCGCGCCTACGTCTACCTGAACTACGGCATGCACTGGCTGGTGAACGCGGTGACCGAGCCGGAGGAGCGTCCGGCGGCCGTGCTGATCCGGGCGCTCGAGCCGATCGAGGGGCTCGACCTGATGCGCTCGCGACGAGCCCGGGACGGCGTCGTGCTCGATGAGGTGCGGTTGTGCCGAGGGCCGGGGAACCTGACGCGCGCGCTGGGCATCGGTGCGGCGCAGAACCAGGTCAGCCTTCGCCGCGGCGGGCTCCGCATCGAGGATCGCGGCCTTCCGCGCCGATCCGTTCTCACCGGGCCGCGCATCGGCATCCGCGTCGGCATCGACCGGCCGTGGCGCTTCTGGATCGCTGGCTCGCCCTGCGTGTCGGGTTCGGGAGGGCAATCGGCCAACTGACCGCCGTAGCCTTGCCCGTGGTCAGGAACGCGCGTGGGTGAAGCCGGCCCCACGTGCGTCAGGACCAGGAGCGAGCTCAGACCGATGACCGCGCGGCGGTCGAGGCACTAGACTCTAGGGCTGGCCGCTGCGAAGGCGGGCGGTGATCTGGCGCAGCTGGCCCAGCGTGTCGAGTCCCGCGGGGCAGGGCGTGTCGGGTGGTGCGCCGGAGAGGATCAGCGCCGCGAGGTCCCCATCGCCGCGCGACAGGGCGAGGCACGACGCCATCCGGCGGTGTGCTGCGTCCGCGCCCGGGGCATAGGTCAGGAGCATCCGCACCATGTTTTCGTCGCCTCTGGCCGCGGCGAGCATCAGTGGCGTCAGGAGCACCTCTTCGTCGTTCGTCAGTGAGCGGTTCGAGAAAGGATGCGGCGCGTTCGTGTCGACGCCGGCGTTCACGAGCACCCAGGCGCGCAGCACGTCGCTGCCCGACACGACGTCGAGCAGCGCCGCGGCGGTCGGCTCCGGCCGCGGTGGTTCAGGCAGGACGCGGTTCACCACGAACCGCGTGAAGAAGATCGCCGACCCGAGCGCCGGCAGGGCCAGCAGCGCGACGAGCAGCCGCGCGCGTGCGGCGTGTGAGTCCGGGAGCAGCCGCGTCACCGTTCCCCCAGCACGCGGGCAAACCAGCGGGGATCGGGCCCGGGCGCAATTGTCCGTGGGTCCGTGCCCTGGGCCTGCAGCGCGTCCATGATCTCGAGGAACACCGGCTTGTCGGCGTAGGTCCGGCGCCGTTCGATCACGTCCACCAGCCATTCCTTGTGATTGAGCTCCGCGGTGTCCCGCACGAACTGCAGCGTGCCGATCGTGCGGAGCTGCCACCCGGCCTGGAGCAGCACCAGCAGGAGCGCCGCGGCCATCCAGCGCCGCGGAGGCATCGCGTCTGCGCGTGCCAGAGCGGCCTTCGCGGCCTCGAACACGACGAGCGCGTAGAACGCCACCGCCACACCGCCGAAACGATCGCGCGTGTACTTGAACCCGAGCGCTGCCGACATCACGAGCACGGCCAGGAACGCGAGCAGCAGTCGCCGGTCCCGGTCTCCTCCCGCGCGCGCCGCGCCCGCCGCCCACCAGGCGGCCAGCGCCGTGGCACCGATGGACGAGGCGAGGTGGACGATCTGCCAGGGCGCGGCGGTGCCGTCGATGACAGCTCGCGTGATGCGGAACACACCCGACGTCGGCTCCGAGAAGAGCACGTTGCCAGCCGACGCGAGCGCGTTGTACGCGTAGATCGGGTACGGAAAGCTGCCGAAGCGTTCGACCGCGTCCGAGGCGGGAACGGACGCGAACCCGAGCCCGACATCCTGCATGAAGACCGGCCAGTCTCCACTCCCGAGCAGGCGCCATCCCACGTAGACGGCCGAGAGGCCGGCCACGACGAAGCCTGTGCGGCGGCTGATGCCCGGCGCGCCGAACCACGCAATCAGGGCGACGGCGGCGCTCACCGCGAGTCCTTCCTCCTTGAACCCGATCGCGACGAACGTGAGGAGCAGGATCACGGGCCCGCGCCACCATCCCGGCGCTGCCGCGAGCTGCCAGACGAGCAGACCGATGAGCGTGATGACCATCATCTGGTTGAGCGGCAGGTTCTCGAGGTTGTCCCGGAACGCGGGCGATCCCACGAGCGTCGCCAGCGCCAGCGCCGCCGCTGCGGCCTCGGCGGCGGAGGCGGGCCGCACGATCAGCAGGAACGCCAGCGGCACGGACAGGACCGTGGCGATGTGCAGCACCCTGTAGGTCGCCAGCGCATCGGGGATGGAGGCGGCGCCGTCCCAGATGACACGCAGTGCGCCCCAGAACGCCGGGCGGAAGAGCGGCGCCTGCGGTTCGAACAGGGCGCGCGCCGGTCCACTGCGCTGCTCCAGGTCCTCGAGCACGCCCACGGTCTCGCTGATGGCGTACGGCACGACCCAGAGCGCACAGGCGAGCGCGACGAGGAACGGCGTGACCGCAAGCACGCTGCCGGCGAACCACCTTCGCTGGGCGGGTGTCACGCGCCTCCGACGAGCCCGGCGACCAGGGCGCCCGCGCCGTACGCCGCCGCCGCGACCAGCGCGCCCAGGCCCAGCATCTGGAGCCCCGTGCGCCACCACCGCTCGTTCGTGAACGTGCCGCGCGCCGCGCCGACGCCGAACATCGATGCACCGGTGACGAAGATCGACCAGAGGAACTGCTCGGGCGAGTCCGGCAGCGCGACGTAGGGCAGCAGCGGCAACGCGCCCGCGACGGTGAACGCGGCGAACGTCGCACCGCCGTGGCGTACGGGCTCGGCTTCCTGTTCCGGCAGGTTCTCGGCGGCACGTGCGCCTTCGTGCGCCCTGATCGCGACGAAGTTGCCCACCCCCATCGACAGCCCGTCTGCGGCGAGGTTCGCCGCGCCGACGATGAGCACGGCCGTGGCCGGGAGGTTCCCGCCCGCGACGCCGGCCACGACGGCGAACGTCGTGATGATGCCGTCGTTGGCGCCGTAGACCAGGTCGCGCATGTAGTGCCGCACCGTGCCGGCGAACCCCACGGGTGGGACGTGCAGCGAACCTCGACCCGCTGTCACGGCCGGTGTCTCTCCATGGATGCACCGCAGGCAGGGGGCGGGCCAGCGGCCGCGTCAGGGGCCGGATCGGACGTCACCATGGCGCTGATCGTGCCACGACACGGGCGGTGTTGTGTGCCGGGGATCTTCCGGCGGGCCACGAACCCTCCAGGGTCGCCAGCCGGAAAGGGGCGCGCGGTGCCCCACGGGCGGGCCGGACCGCCGCCGCCCGCTGCGGACACTGCGACCCGGCAGGAGCAGCAGGTCACGCAGGCATGACCGGCTCCGGCGGTGTCGTCGGTGCCGGCACGGATGGACGCACCTGCAGCCGCTGATTCGTCCGCACCCGTTCCCGAGCCGTTCGCCGGTGTGCCCGGTGGCGTCATCGGTGGCGTGCCTGGAAGCCCTCGTCGATCGGGACGGGCACGTGGAGGAGGTCACCGTGCTCTATTCGATCCCGCTGCTCGACAAGGCAGCCATCGAGGCGGTCCGCGGGAATTCCTCGCGCCCGCGAATATTTCCCCGTGACTAAGGTGTTCAAGACCGAGACTCTCGTGTCGCGAGAGAGCGCCGGAGGGGTGGTTTGCGCAGGTCGTGCCTCACGGTCCGCGTGCGAGTGCCCCGGCATGGGTGTTGCCTCTTCTGTGACAGATACGACAGGTCAGCAGGGGCACAGATGCGGAAACGAGTCAGCGCAATGACGTTCGCGGTTGCCCTCCTGATGTGGCTGCCCGCTGCCGCCCAGGATCAGGCGCAGGTTCAGAAGGGCATGGCCGTCTACGCCGAGCAGAAGTGCGGCATCTGCCACGCGATTGCCGGCAAGGGCAACGCCAAGGGCCCGCTGGACGACGTGGGCTCGCGCCTCGGCGCGGACGAGATTCGCGACTGGATGGTGGACGCCCCCGGGATGACGGCCAAGTCGAAATCGACGCGCAAGCCGCCGATGCGCTCGTACCCCAAGCTGTCGAAGGAGGAACTCGACGCGCTGGTGGCCTACATGCTGTCGCTCAGGAAGTAGGCACCGCTCGTGCTGTGGCTGTTCCGCACCTTCGTCCGCAACGGCATCTCGCTGCTCGGCACGGCGATCGCCACGGCGATGGCGGTGCTCTTCGTCGTGCTCCTGCTCTTGGAGCAGGCGGGGCTGCTCACCAACCCGTACCTCGGGCTCCTGCTCTTCGTCGCCGTGCCGGCAGCGTTCCTGATCGGGCTGCTCTTCGTGCCGCTCGGGCTGTGGGTGGACGCGCGGCGCAGGCGGCGCGGTGACCTCCGGGCGGAATGGCTGGTCGTCGACTTCAGCGTCCCTCGTCAGCGGACGGTCGCCGCAGGGGTGCTGGCGCTCACGGCGGCCAATCTCGTGCTGGTGTCGGTGGCGGCGTTCGGTGGTGCGCACTACATGGAAACGACCGAGTTCTGCGGCCAGGTGTGTCACACGACGATGGAGCCCCAGTACGTCGCGCACCAGAACGCGCCGCACTCGCGCGTGGCGTGCGTCGAGTGCCACGTGGGGTCGGGCGTCGAGGCCGCCATCGAGGCCAAGCTGGCGGGCACGCGACAGCTCTGGCACGTCGTCACCGGCGCCGTGCCGGCACCGGTGCCCTCGATGGTCAGGAACATGCGGCCCGCCATGGAGACCTGCGGGCAATGCCACTGGCCGCAGAAGGCTCACGGTGACCTGGTGCGCGTCTCGCGGGAGTTCGGCGACGACGAAGCGAATACGGAGACGGCCACCACGATGGTGATGAAGGTCGGAGGGCCCACGACGCCGCTGCGGGAGGGGGCCGGTATCCACTGGCACGCCAGCGAGGACATCCGCGTGGAGTACGCCGCCTCCGACGACACGCGGCAGGAGATTCCCTACGTCCGGGTCACCGGCCCGGAGGGGCAGGTGCGCGAGTACCTCGCACCCGATGTCGAGCGGGACGCGTACGCGGAGGTACCGCTGCGGCGGATGGACTGCATCGACTGCCACAACCGCCCGGCACACACCTTCAGCTCCACGCCGGAGCGGGCGGTGGATCGGGCGCTGGCGGAAGGACGCATCCCGGCGAACCTGCCGTTCGCCAGGCGGGAGGCCGTGGCTGCGGTCTCGGGCGAGTACGCGAGCCGGGACGAGGCGCTCGCGGCGATCGCGCGGAGCCTGGGGGATTTCTACCGCGGGCAGGGGAGCCGGCCGGACCTCGTCGAGCGTGCGATAGCGGGGACGCAGGCCGTGTGGGCGGGGAACGTCTTTCCGGCGATGCGCGTGACCTGGGGCACGTACCCGAACCACATCGGGCACCTGGCGTCTCCCGGGTGCTTCCGATGTCACGACGACAGCCACACCGCCGCTGACGGCGGCGTGATCAGCGGGGACTGCGGGTTGTGTCACGACCTGGGCATGTAGTGCGGGGGAGAAGGATGCGCGAAGTCACGGGACGATCGGTGCTGGCCGGGGGCGTGCTCCTGCTGGCGCTCTGGACAGGAGGCCTGCTGTACGCCGAGGGCGCCAGGGCGGAGCGGGTCAGCGAGCAGGCCCCGGCCGAACCCGCGGTGGCGACGGCCGCGACAGCGGGCGCCACGTACGTGGGGGAGTCCACGTGCCTGGTGTGCCACGAGGACATGACGCGCGGCTATGCGGACACGCTGCACGGCCGCGCCGCGTTGTCGCGATCGCCGGCGGCGACCCGGGGGTGCGAGAGCTGTCACGGCCCCGGCTCGAACCACGTCGAGGAGCCGGTTCCCGGCTCCATCGCGCTGGCGACCCGCATGGCCCCGCGCGAGGCCAGCGAGATCTGCCTGAGCTGTCACACGCGTGGCGACCACGCGCTCTGGCGGGGCAGCGCGCACGATGCGCGCAACCTCTCGTGCGGCTCCTGCCACAGCGTGCACGCCCCCGCGTCGTCGGCGGGGCAGCTCACGGCGAAGAGCGAAGCCGACACCTGCAGGTCGTGCCATCGCCTGCAGTCGCAGAAGGTACTGCGGGTCGGGCACATGCCGGTGGCCGAAGGGAAGATGACCTGCTCGTCGTGCCACAACCCGCACGGCTCGACCAACGTGAAGCTGCTCAAGGCCGGCAACTGGGTGAACGAGAGCTGCGTCAGTTGCCATGCGGAGAAGCGGGGGCCGTTCCTCTTCGAACACGCGGCCGGCCGCGAGAGCTGCGTCACCTGTCACGATCCGCACGGTTCGTCGAACGACCGGATGCTGGTCGCGAAGCTGCCGATGTTGTGTCAGCGCTGCCACATCGGGACGCGGCACCCGTCGACCATCTACGACAGCGCGGCCGTGCGGTCCAACAGCAACCGCGTCGTCGGGCGCGGGTGCGTGAACTGTCACCAGAACATCCACGGCTCGAACCATCCGTCCGGCGCCACGTTCCTGCGGTAGGGTCCCATGCGCACGATCACGCTCGTCTTCGCCGTCTCGCTGGCCTCGGTGGCCAGCACCTCCGCGCAGGCGCAGGGTCAGCCCGGCGCGTCGGCCGCCGGCCAGCCGTCGTCGACGGCCCTGCGTGTCCCGACCGGCTCCCTGGACTTCGGCGTCCGCGGTACCACGTCCACCGGGGACGAGGCGCGGTACCAGCGGTATCGGGAACTCCGCAGCGGCCCTGTCCTCGATCGGGTGCGCTGGGGACGGACAACCGAAACCGGGCTGTTCACCGTGGCCCTGGACCACGTGGGCTATCGCGATCAGCGGTACCTGGCGGAACTGCAGCGGTTCGACCGCTTCACCCTCGAGGTGGACTGGGACTCGGTGCCGCTCTTCTACGGCGCCGGCACGCGGACGCCCTACGCGGAGGCCGGCGCCGGCATCCTGCGGCTGCCCGACGACCTGCAGCTTGCCATCCAGGGCGGACGCTCGACGATCGTGGACGCGGCCAGGGGCGGGGCGGTGTTCGACCTCCGCCAGCGCCGGGACACGGGCGGTGGCCGCTTCAGCCACAACCTCTCGTCCGACGCTTTCGTCCACGTGCGGGTGACCACGACGTCCAAGACCGGCGAGCAGCCGTGGGGCGCGCCGTTCGGGTTCAGCGCCGCCAACGAGGTGGCGCTGCCCCTCGATTCACGCACCAACGACGTGTCCGCGGGACTGGAGTGGTCGAACGAGCGCGCGCTGCTGCGGGTGGCGTACGACGGGTCGTTCTTCGGCAACGACGTGCAGACGCTCGTGTTCGACAACGCGCTGCGGGCCACGGACACCACGTCGGGAAGTGCGCACGTGGCGGGGAACGGAACCTCACAGGGGCAGATGGCCATCTGGCCGGGCAGTTCCGCGAACGCGGTCAGTGGCCTCGCCTCGTTCGGCCTGCCCGGGAGGAGCCGTGCCCATGCGTACGTGTCGGTCGGCTCCTGGAGCCAGAACGAGCCGCTGCTGCCGTTCACCGTCAACACGGCGCTGCCGGCGGCGGTGCTGGACCGGCCGACGGCCGACGCGGAGGCGCGGATTCTGGCGACGAACCTCGGTGTGACCTCGCGGCCGGCGAACGACCTGTGGCTCAGCGCGCGCTACCGGCTGTACGACTTCGACAACCGCACCCCGCACTTCGCGGTGGACACGTACGCGCGGATGGACCAGTTGCTCGTCACGTCCGCGCTCGGCGGCAGCGAGCCGTTCGGCTACACGCGCAACTTCGTCGATCTGGACGCGTCGTACACGCCGCTGCCGCACGTGGCGTTTCGTGCCGGCTGGAGCCTGGAGCACGACGATCGCTCGTTCCGCTTCGTGGAGCAGACCACCGAACACACGCTGCGCGGATCGATCGACAGCACCGGATTGTCGCGGTGGAGCGTCCGCGGGCTCTACGAATACGCCCGGCGCACGGGCACCGGGTTCGATGAAGAAGCCTTCAGCGACATCGGCGAGCAGGTGTCGCTGCGCCAGTTCGACATCTCGGATCGCCTCCGGCATCGCGTGTCCGCCATCGTGCAGGTGCTGCCGGCCGACAGCGTCGGGCTGACGGCGCAGGTGGGCCTCGGCGACGAGCAGCGGCCCGATGCGCTGCTGGGCCTGCAGGAGAACGACTTCCGCTTCTTCACGGTGGGCGTGGACGTGACGCCCGGGGACGAGGTGATGGCGGGGTTGAGCTACGGCCGCGAGGTGTACGCGTCGCTCCAGCGCTCGCGGCAGGCGAACCCCGGTCCGCAGTTCGACGATCCGACACGCGACTGGTCCACGGACGCGGACGAACACGTGGACACGATGACGGCGTACGTGGACCTGCCGCACGTCGCCGAACGCACGGCGCTGTCGTTCGGCTACGACTACAGCCGGTCGCGGGCGGAGTACCTCTACCTGCTGGCGTCGAACAGTACGCTTGGAGCCGTCGATCAGCTGCGGCCCGTGCTGAACGACCTGCACCACGGGCAGGTGGAGGCGCGCTACCGCCTGACGCCCCGCGTCTCGCTGGGGGTCACGTACTGGTACGACCGGTATAGCGTCGAGGACTTCGCCTACGACGGGCTCAGCGCGCCGTTCGCCTACGCCGGCAGCGGCCTGTTCCTGGGGTACGGCTACCGGGACTACACGGCGCACACCGGCTGGGTGCGACTGATCCTGGACTGGTAGAGGCGCCGTCCCACTCGCCCCTACGACACCGCGGCCGCTTCCGGCTCGCGGATCAGCCCCAGTTCCCGGCGCACCCGATCTTCGATGGTCTTCAGCATGTCCGGGTTGTCGCGGAGGAACTGCTTGGCGTTCTCGCGTCCCTGGCCGAGCCGCTCGCCCGAGAACGAGAACCAGGCGCCGGTCTTCTCGATGACGCGCTTGTCGACCGCCAGGTCGAGCAGGTCGCCTTCGCGGGAGATGCCCTGGCCGTACATGATGTCGAACTCCGCATCCCGGAAGGGCGGGGCCAGCTTGTTCTTCACCACCTTGACGCGCGTGCGGCCGCCGACCACCTGATCGCCGTCCTTGATCGACGCGATGCGGCGGATGTCGATCCGCACCGACGAGTAGAACTTCAGCGCGCGGCCGCCCGTGGTCGTTTCCGGGTTGCCGAACATCACGCCGATCTTCTCGCGGAGCTGGTTGATGAAGATCAGGCAGGTCTTCGACTTCGCCACCACGCCGGTCAGCTTCCGGAGCGCCTGCGACATCAATCGCGCCTGCAGGCCCATCTGCGCTTCGCCCATGTCGCCCTCGATTTCCGCCTTCGGGACGAGCGCGGCCACCGAGTCGACGACCACCACGTCGACACCGCCGGACCGGACCAGCACTTCGACGATCTCGAGCGCCTGCTCGCCGTTGTCCGGCTGCGACACGAGCAGGTTCTCCAGGTCCACGCCGAGCTTCTCGGCGTACTGCGCGTCGAGGGCGTGCTCGGCGTCGACGAAGGCGGCCATGCCGCCGGTCTTCTGCGCCTCGGCAATGACCTGCAGGGCCAGCGTGGTCTTGCCCGACGACTCCGGGCCGAAGATCTCCACGACCCTCCCGCGCGGCACGCCGCCGATCCCCAGCGCGTAGTCGATGCTGATCGCACCCGTCGAGATCGTCGCCGCTGGTGCAATCGCGTCGCGCTGGCCGAGGCGCATGATGGACCCCTTGCCGAACTGCTTCTCGATCTGCGTGACGGCGATGTCCAGGGCTCGGGCGCGTTCCTTGAGGTCGTCGGCGGGCATGCGGGTCTCCTTTACACGAACCGTGGATGGCACTGCGGACGATGATTGCGGGGGGCGATGACAGGGAAGGTCACGACCGGGGTTGATGGTAGGTTCATGCCACACGAAAGTCAAGCGAAAACCTGGCGGTCGTCGAATGTTCTAGCTTCTGGATCAACAACTTAGCCAGTGTATCGTTCTAGCCACAATCCGGGCGGTGGCAGAAACTGCCACCCCGGAGGCCGCCCTGGTACGCACTTTCCGCAACCTTGGGGTCAGACCCGGGTCTGACCCCGGTCTGACCCGGGTCTGACCCGGGTCTGACCCTCGGGGTGGTCAGGTGAGGCGCTCGATGGCCAGGGCGACGCCGTTGCCGCCGCCCAGGCAGAGCGTGGCGATCCCGCGACGGACCTTCCGGGCCTCCAGCGCGTAGAGCAACGTGGTCAGCACACGAGACCCGCTCGACCCGATGGCGTGGCCCAGGGCGACGGCTCCCCCGTTGATGTTCACCCGGGCGGGATCCAACCCGAGTTGCCGGAGTACGGCTACCGCCTGCACGGCGAAGGCTTCGTTCAGCTCGAAGAGGTCCACGTCCTCGAGGCGCCAGCCGACCTTCGCGACCACCTTCTTCACGGCCTCGACCGGGGTCATCAAGACATCCCGCGGCGCGAGGCCGCTGGTCGCCTGGCCGGCAATCCGGGCCAGCGGGTTGACCCCGAGCGCGCGGGCGCGCCCGGCCGACATCACGACCACCGCCGACGCCCCGTCGTTCACCGGAGGCGCATTTCCGGCCGTGACCGTGCCGCCGGCCCGGAACGCCGGCTCGAGTGCGCTCAGCGACTCGACGGTGGTCTCGGGACGGATCGGCTCGTCCCGGTCCACGAGCCGGTCGGGCTCCTTTTTCCGCGGCACCGCGACCCTCAGCATCTCCGCGCGAAACCGGCCAGCTTCGGTGGCGTCGTGGGCCTTCCGATGGCTCTCGGCGGCGTAGGCGTCCTGTTCGGTTCGGGTGATGCGGTAGTCGCCGGCGACGACCTCGCCGGCGTGCCCCATGTGGCAACGCTCGAACGTGCACCACAGGCCGTCGTTGATCATCGAATCGATGGCCTCGCCGTGCCCGAGGCGCAGTCCCTCGCGGACGCGCGTCAGCAGGTAAGGGCAGTTGCTCATCGACTCCATGCCGCCGGCGACGGCGATCCCGATGTCCCCCGCCGCGATCCCCTGTGCGGCCAGCATCACGGCCTTGAGACCCGATCCGCAGACCTTGTTGACGGTCAGGGCAGCGACGTGGGGGGGCAGTCCGCCGCCGAGCGCGGCCTGGCGTGCGGGTGCCTGGCCGAGGCCGGCCGACACCACGTTGCCCATGATGCACTCGTCCACCAGGGCCGGGTCGATGCCCGCGCGGGCCACCGCCTCGCGGACGACAAGGGCGCCGAGGGCGGGCGCGGTCAGCTCGCGCAGCCCGCCGAGAAACTTCCCGGTGGGCGTACGCACGGCGGAGACGATGACGGCGTCCTGCATGGCTACCCGCTTGGACCGGCGAACAGGGTCCGACGTTGCACCGCTACCGCTTCGCCCGGCGGGGCCGGGAGGAGGGCCGCTCGGGCTCGGGCGAGGTGACCCGCAGGCCTCTGACGACCCCCGGCCCGAGCAGCGGCTCCAGGCGCCCCCGGATCATGCCGGCCGAGCGCTCGACCTCCCGCTGCCAGGCCGCGCTCGAGGCGTGCACGTGCAACAACGTCCCCTCGAGCGAGACCGTACAGGCCTGGTCCAGCGCGGCGCCGACGACCGTTCGCCAGGCGAACGCGACCTTCTCCGGCGTGAGCGGAGCTCGCCGCACCACGTCTGCCACGGCGCCAGGCAAGAACGAGGAGACAGGGATCATCGTTCGCAGGATGTTCGGGCCGGGTGAAGCCGGCCCTTTCGAGGAGCCTTGAACCACGCCCCTCAGCTTTCACAGTCTACGTCCAATGGCGCCGCCACCACTCCTGTCCGCCTCGGCCTCGCCGCGTCGTGCGGACCTGCTGCATGCGGCCGGCTACACGTTCGACGTGCCGGCCAGGGCCCTTACCCACGTGGACGAGCGCCGCGTCGACGCCGAGACGCCCGAGACGCGCGTCCGCCGCGTTGCCGAGGCCAAGGCCCGGGGGGACACTTCCTCGAGTTACGGATGGGGCACGTCTCACGAGTCTTGACACGGCGAAAAGTTTCCGATTGACACACCGCCGGTGGGCGCGTAGCGTCCGGCTACCGGGTAGGTGAGAGTGTCACGCGGTCCGGCGCGCGGGGGCATACTGCCTCGGCTCCGGACACGCCCCGGACCCGTACGGCCGCGGGCCCGCCCGACGGACCGCATCCATGTCGGTGCGCGAGGAGGTTCTTATGACCGGGAAGCGATGGGGGAGTCCGGGGTTGTTCGGCATGCTGCTGGTCGCCGGGGTCGTGCTGGCGCGCGGGGCGGTGGAGGCACAGGATCTGGGTGCGGTCGCGGGCGAAGTGACGGACGCGACCGGGGCCGTGCTGCCGGGCGTGACGGTCGAGGTGACCAGCCCGGCGCTGATTGAAGGCACGCGGACGGCGATCACCGACGGCAGCGGGCGCTACAGCGTGGTGAGCCTCCGGCCGGGGGTCTATGCCGTGACGTTCACGCTGTCCGGCTTCAGCGTGGTCCGCCGCGAGGGCGTGCAGCTGAGCGCCGGGTTCACCGCCCCCGTGAACGCGCAGCTCAGGATCGGCTCGCTGGCGGAGACGATCACCGTCACCGGGGCGAGCCCGACGGTGGACGTCCGGAACGTCCGGACGCAGTCGGTGCTTGACGTCGACACGACGCTCAACGTGCTGCCGAGCGCCCAGAACGTAAGCGCGTTCGCGACGCTTACGCTCGGTGCGACGCTGATGGGGAACGCCGGCACGGGCGGCGTGGACGTCGGCGGGAGTGGCGGCGAGATGGGCACGGCGTCGATCCACAACAACCGGGAGGGCGACATGAAGATCGCCCAGGACGGCATGAGCAGCAACAACTCGATGGGGACCAACGGCGGGATCCTCCACATGGGCCAGCACTACAACATGGAGGCGGTCTCCGAGGTCGCGATGTCGTCAAACGGCATGATGGCGGAGACCGAGACGGCCGGTCTCCAGATCAACTACGTGCCCAAGGATGGCGGCAACCGGTTTTCCGCCTCGGGCCGGGCCACGTACGCGAACGACAGGTTTTCGGCCGACAACATCACGCCGGAACTCAGGGCCAAAGGGGCGACCAATCCGCCCGAGGTCAAGCGGATCTGGGACTGGGGCGGCGGCATGGGCGGACCGATCAGGCGCGACGTCCTGTGGTTTTTCACGGCCCACCGCTGGTGGGGTGCGGAGAGCTACGTCCCGGGCAGCTTCTGGAACGGGGCCCAGGGCCAGAAGAGCGCGACGGGTGTCCCGCTGTACGTCGCCGATCTCAACCGGCGCGGGTTCAACGCGGATCCCAGCCAGGAGAACTCCGTCCGCCTGACCTGGCAGGTCACGTCGAAGGACAAGATCGGCTTCTTCGGCAACCGCGGCGATCAGTGCCTCTGCGGGCGGGCGATCAGCGCGATCCTGGCGCCGGAGTCCGGGCTGCGCGCCAGCGCGCCGTCGAACCACTTCTTCCAGGGTACATGGACGCGCACGCAGTCCAGCCGGCTGCTCTTCGAGGCTGGGCAGTCGCGGCTCAGGAATCCCTTCGAGTTCCAGCGCGCGCCAGGGGTGTCGGAGACCGACATACAGATCGTGGAATTGTCTCCGCTCTTCATCTACAACGCGTGGGCGGCCGACGCCATTCCCTACAACGTCGGCGACAAGAGCGCCACCGATCAGCTCAACGGCCGCGCGTCGGTGTCCTACGTGACTGGTTCGCACAGCTTCAAGGCCGGCGCGCAGTGGATGCACGGCTGGATCGAGTCGAACGGATCCAACAACGCGATCCCGGGATTCGGGCCGGCGAACGTCACGACGCTCGGCGGGGTGCCGATCGCCATCACGCTGGTGAGCCATCCGCAGTACAACCGGAGCGACTTCCGCAACATCGGGTTCTACGCGCAGGATCAGTGGTCGATCCAGCGGCTGACGGTCAACCTCGGCATCCGGTTCGACGTCTTCGACGGCTGGAGCCCGGATCAGGAATCGCCGGCGAACTCCTACGTGCCGGCGATTCGCGTCAGCCGCGTGGACGGAACACCTCGGTGGCGAGACGTCTCGCCGCGTCTCGGGGCGGCGTACGACCTGGCTGGAGACGGCAGGACGGCGATCAAGGTGACCGCAGGGCGCTACGTTCAGGGCATGGGGACGGGCCTGCCGCTGGCGAACAACCCGGCCAACGCCATCTCCAAGTCGACGACCAGGACGTGGAACGATGCGAACCGCAACTTCTTCCCGGAGGGCGATCCGCGGAATCCGGCGGCCAACGGCGAGCTCGGTCCCAGCGCGAACGCCGCGTTCGGCACGCCACGGATCACGAGCTTCTTCGACGCGGACATGCTGACCGACAACCGCCCCTACACGTGGCAGATGTCGGCGTCCGTGGACCGGGAACTCGCGGACAACATGCGGCTGTCGATCGGGTACTTCCGCACGATGCACTTCAACCAGACGGTCCTGGACAACGAGTCGGTCATCGCCGCCGACTACGACGCCTTCTGCGTCGTCGCGCCATCCGGCATTCCGGGGGCCGGCGGACAGCGGGTGTGCGGGTTCGCCGACCTCTCGGCCGCCGGCCGGGCGCGGGTGCCCCGAAACACGACGAAAATCGACAAGAACTTCGGCGACAGGACCGAGGTGTACAACGGCGTCGACGTCGACGTGAACCTCCGGTACGGCAACGGGGGGCTGCTCCGAGGCGGGTTCAGCCTGGGCCGTACCGTGAACGACAGCTGCTTCGTGGTCGACTCGCCGCAGGATCTCTACCAGTGCCGCGTGGTCGTCCCACTGGCGGGCAACAGCCAGGTGAAGCTCAGCGGCTCCTATCCCGCGCCGTACGGCATCGAGCTGAGCGCCGTGTACCAGAATCTCCCGGGGCCGGCGATCCAGGCGACCGCGACGTTTTCGAGCGCCCAGATCGCGCCGTCCCTGGGGCGCAACCTTTCAGCGTGCCCGGCGGCGACGGGCGCGTGCAACGCGACCGTCAACCTGAACATGCTGGTGCCGAACGCGGCATTCGAGGGTCGGATTCAGCAGGTCGACGTCCGCCTCGCGAAACTGCTGAACGGCCCGTTCGGTCGCGTGCGCGTGACCTTCGACCTGTACAACGCCTTCAACGCGTCGCCGATCCTGGGTCGCAACAACACCTTCGGTACCGTGGGTGCCGGCTGGGGACGCCCGACGGCGGTGATGGCGGGACGACTCATCAAGCTCGGCGCCCAGTACAGCTGGAACTGACCCAGCGGCCGGACCTTGGCCGCTGGCTCGCAGCCAGGTCCGGCATTCGTCCCCGCTGCCCGGTGGCCGTTCGACCGGGGGCGGTAGACTGTTCCCGTCACGTCGTGCGACCTCCGCCACTCCTGCTCGCGTCGGCGTCGCCGCGCCGGGCGGATCTGCTGCGCGCCGCGGGCTTCACGTTCGACGTGCTCGTGACAGACGTCGATGAGCGCCTCGCCCCGGGGGAGCCCCCGGAGGCGTACGTCCGTCGGGTGGCCGAAGCGAAGGCGCGAGCCGCCCTCGGGGCGGCCCGGGGTCGTGTCGTCGTGGCCGCTGATACGGCCGTCGTGGTGGACGAGGAGATCCTGGGCAAGCCGGCCGACGACGCCGAGGCTGCGCGGATGCTGCGCCGGCTCTCGGGCCGCTGGCACACCGTGCTGACGGCCATCGCGGTGGCGGCGCCGTCTAAGGATCTGTCGCCCGGTGTGGAGGCCCGGGTGGAGGCCACCCGGGTCGAGTTCGCCAGGCTGGAAGAGGCCGAGATCGCCTGGTACGTCGCGTCGGGGGAGCCCAGGGACAAGGCGGGTGCCTACGCCATTCAGGGGCTGGCGTCGCGGTTCGTCAGCCGCATCGACGGCTCGTACGGCAACGTGGTCGGGCTGCCGGTCGGGCTCCTGTACTCCGTTCTGGGCGACATTGACCCCCGCTACCGGGCGGGCTATCCTGACACCAGGCCGATAACCGAAAGTCCTTTGCCATGAGTCAAAAAACCGTCCGTTTGGGATTGACCAGCGTGGTGCTGGCCCTGGCCTTCGGGGGCCTCCTCTACTCGACCCTCAGCGAAGGGACCGAGTACTACAAGCACGTGGACGAGGTGATGGAGGACCCCTCCGCCTGGCACGGCAAGCCGCTGCAGCTCCACGGCTTTGCCGCCAACATCATGCGGCGGCCCGATTCGCTCGACTACCAGTTCGACGTGGCGAGCAGCGGGAGCGTGGTCAAGGCGCACTACTCGGGCATCGTTCCCGACACCTTCAAGAACGGCTCCGAAGTGGTGTTGAAGGGCACCCTGGCGCCCGACGGCTTTCACGTCAAGCCGGACGGAGTGATGGCGAAGTGTCCGTCGAAGTACGAACCCAAGTGACATGGCATCCCTGGGCTCGTTCCTGCTGCTGGTCGCGTTCGTCACCTGTGCGTACGCCGCGGCAGTCTCGGTCGCAGGGGCCCGCCGCCGGTCCAACCGGCTGATCGAAAGCGGCATCGGCGCCTTCTACCTGATGACGGCGGTGATGGCCGTCGCCTCGGGCGTGATGATTCACGCCTTCGTCACCGGCGAGTACTCCATCAAGTACGTCGATCGGTACTCCGACTCGGTCCAGCCGCTCTTCTACAAGATCACGTCCTACTGGGGCGGCCTGGACGGGTCGATCATGTTCTGGGTCTTCCTGCTCTCGGTGTTCGGATCCGTGGCGATCCGGACCAACCGTGAGCGGTACCGGGAGCTGATCCCCTACGTGGTGGCGGTGATTGCGTCGGTGCAGATGTTCTTCCTGTTCCTGACGGTCATCCACAACAACCCGTTTTCGACCTACCTCACCGAAACGCCGACCGACGGCAACGGGCTCAACCCGCTGCTCCAGAACTTCTACATGGCGATCCACCCGCCGACCATGTACCTGGGGTTCGTGGGGCTGACGATACCGTTCGCCTTCGGGATGGCAGCGCTGATCACCGGGCACCTCGACGACTCGTGGCTGCGCGCCGTGCGCCGCTGGATGATGGTGTCGTGGCTGTGCCTCTCGCTGGGGCTCACGCTCGGGATGATCTGGGCGTATGAGGAGCTGGGCTGGGGCGGCTTCTGGGGCTGGGACCCGGTGGAGAACGCCGGCGCGCTGCCCTGGTTCACGGCCACGGCCTTCCTGCACTCGGTGATGGTGCAGGAGCGGCGCGGCATGCTGCGCGTCTGGAACGTGACGCTGGTCATCCTCACGTTCTTCCTGACGATTTTCGGGACCTTCATGACGCGCTCGGGAATCGTCCAGTCCGTCCACGCCTTCGGCGAGGACCCGGAGCTGACGCGGCTGTTCACCATCTTCATGGTGACGATCCTCACCGTGAGCTTCGGCTGGCTCATCTACCGCCTGCCGCTGCTGCGGGCGCGGCACGAGCTGGACTCGTGGATGTCGCGCGAGGCGGCGTTCCTGGCCAACAACTGGGTCCTGGTCTTCGCGGCGTTCTTCATCCTGTTCGCCACGATGTTCCCGACGATCGCCGAAGCGGTCACGGGCGAGCGGCTGACGGTCGGACCGCCGTTCTTCAACAAGTGGCTGATCCCGGTCGGGCTGATCCTGCTGGTGCTCACCGGCATCGGGCCGCTGCTCGCGTGGCGCAAGTCCACGGTCTCGGCGCTGCGCACCCAGTTTCTGTGGCCCGTCGGGCTCGGCCTGATCACCGGCGCGGTGGTCGTGGCGCTGGGCGTGCGGGTCTGGGCGTCGGGCCTCTGCTTCGCCTTCTCGGGCTTCGTGCTGGGGACGATCACGCAGGAGTTCTGGCGCGGCGCCCGCGTCCGCCAGGGGAACACCGGCACGGACCTCTTCACGGCGCTGGTGGGCCTCGTGGGACGCAACAAGCGGCGCTACGGCGGCTACATCGTGCACGTCGGCATCGTGCTGATGTTCCTCGGGTTCGCCGGGGCCGGCTTCCAGCTCGAGGAGACGACCCTCATGAAGCCGGGGCAGGAGGCCACGGTCGGCGACTACACGGTGCGGATGGACAGGCTGGACGTCACCGACGACGGCCAGAAGCAGATGGTGACGACGCACGTCACGGTCTTCCGCAACGGCGAGGAGGTCACGAAGATGTATCCGGCGCGCTGGTCGTTCCGGAAACACGAATCGGACCCGACGACGGAGGTCGCCATCTACCGGAGCCTGGCCGAGGACCTCTACCTCGTGCAGGCGGGGGCCGACGCCGGGTCGCAGACGACCAGCATGCGGATCGTGGTGAACCCGCTGGTCAACTGGATCTGGTTCGGCTTCGGTGTCCTGGCGCTCGGGACGGGCATCGCGCTGCTGCCGGAGCAGGCGTTGGCGTTCGCGGCCTCGCGCGTGCCGGTGTCGAAGGGAGTGGCAACCGCGGGAGCGGTCCTGCTGGCCGCCGCGTTGTGGGGCACCACGGTGTCGGCGCAGGGCATGGCTCAGGGACAGGGGCACGAGGACGTGCCGGGGAACATCCCGAAAGCGACGACGGAGCTGGAGCAGCAGCTGCGCGCCGAGATGGGGTGCATCTGCGGCAGCTGCGGGCACGAGCCGCTGACCGAGTGCACGTGCAGCTACGCCGAGGAGATGCGCGCGCGGCTGCTGGCGCAGGTCGAGCAGGGGAAGACCCGCGACGAGATCATCGCGCACTTCCGGGATGCCTATGGCGGCCAGCACTTCCTGACGGCGCCGATCGACGAAGGCTTCAACCGCCTCGCCTGGGCGTTTCCCTATGTCATCGGTGTCGGGGGGCTGCTGACGATCACGGTGCTGGCCCGCCGGTGGTCGCATCGCGGCGAGCTGGCTCCCGCCGGAGCGGACGCGGCCATCGACCCCGCACTGAGCGAGCGGCTGGACGATGAGCTCCGAGACCTCGACTGATCAGTCCTTTCAGCCCTGGCAGTTCTTCGTGCTCGCCGGCCTCGCGGCGGCCACGGTCCTCGTGTATCTCGAGGTGTTCGTCTGGCAGTCCGACCGCGCCTCCGCCGTCCTGGTCAGCCTGACCGCGGGCGCCGCCGCGCTCACCGGGTACGCCGCCTGGCGGATGGTGGCGCCGCTCGTGGGCAGCGAAGAGGCGCAGTCTCCCGAAGTCGTCGGCGGCCGCGCGCGGGCGTCCCTCGAGCGCGAGAAGACGCTGGTGCTCCGGTCGATCAAGGAGCTGGAGTTCGACCGGGCCATGGGCAAGCTGTCCGAGGAGGACTTCGCGGAGATGGGCGGGCGCCTGCGCCTGCGCGCCGCGGGCCTGCTGCGCCAGCTGGATCGCTCCACGAGCTACAGGGACGAGATCGAGCGCGAGCTGGCGAAGCGGCTCGGGCCGGACCCGGCGGCGGCCGTACGCGCAGCCTGCGCGTCCTGTGGCACGTCCAACGACCCGGACGCCAGGTTCTGCAAGGGATGTGGGGTCGCGGTCGGAGACTAGAGGGATCGAGTCCCGAAACCCAGAGCCCGAGACCCAGGCCGAATCCCAGCTTCAGAATCCCAAAGCGTCACACCGTTCCGGTACTCGTGGCCATCATCCCCACCATCCGCTGCAGCCGCATCTCGGCCTCGGTCGAGTTCTTCACGAGCGTGCCCGACGTCCATCGGGAACAGAGATGGGGCACACGCGAGTTCGCCGTGGATGATCCGGACGGCCATTCGCTCATCTTCGTGCAGGAGAAGGCGTGAGGCGAAGCACCGTGCAGCGTCGAGGCGTGCCCTTTGGGCTTTGGGCGTTGGGACTTGGCTTGGGCTTTGGGGTTTGGGCTTTGGGAGTTGAGCTGTCTGCTCAGATTCAGATGCCCGACCCGTCCATGATTGCCGGTCGCGCACTTCCGGCCCCCGAACTGCCGGATGGCGTCGTGTCGGTCCGCGTCGTCCGCGAGGCGATCGGCAACGATCTCCCGGGGCAGACGGTCACGGTCACGGCGGGTGGCGCGAGCGCATCAGGCACGACGGGCGAGGATGGCCGCGCGACCATCAGTGGGCTGCCGGTCGGCGCCGAGGCGACGGCTGAAGCCACGGTAGACGGCGAGTCGCTCGTCTCCTACGCCTTCGAGGTTCCCTCCAGCGGTGGCATCCGGATCATCCTGATCGCGGGGATGGAGGAGGCGGCCGCGCGGAAGGCGGCGGAAGAGACGGCCGCGGCCGCCGCACCGCCCCTGCAGGGGACGGTCGTCCTCGGCGGCGACTCGCGCGTCGTGATGGAGTTCCGGGACGACGAGCTGACGGTCTTCTACGTGCTGGAGATCGTCAACACCGCCCGGCGGCGCGTGGACATCGGCGGCCCGCTGGTGTTCGACCTGCCGGACGAGGCGCAGGGCGCGACCGTGCTCGAGGGCTCCACCCCGAACGCGACCGTCCGGGACGATCGGGTCACCGTGACCGGACCGTTTGCCGCCGGGGGTACGCCGCTGCAGATCGCGTATCGTCTGCCCCACTCGACCGACACGTTGACGCTGACGCAGCCCTGGCCGGCCCGGCTCGAGCAGGTGCTGGTGATGGTGCAGAAGCTCGGCGGGCTGCAGATGTCGTCGCCGCAGTTCACCGAGCAGGACGAAGCCAGGGCCGGCACCGGCGTGCCGTTCATGCTCGGCGGGGGGCTGGCGCTGCCGGAGGGGGAGCCGCTGGTGGTCAGGCTGACCGGGCTCCCGGCGCACCCGCAGTGGCCGCACCGCGTGGCGCTGGGACTGGCGGGCGCGGTCGTCGTGATCGCCATCTGGATCTCGTGGGGGACCGGGCGCGCCGCTGGCGCAACGAAACGACTGGCCAGCCGCCGGGAGTCGCTGTTGGGCGAGCTCGTGAAGCTGGAAGAGCAGCGGCGTGCCGGGCGGGTTGACGGGGGACGGTACGCCACGCGCCGCCAGCGCCTGGTGGCCGACCTGGAACGGGTCTACGGCGAGCTCGACGGGTCGTCGAACGCTGGACCCGCGCTGTCGCGTCCGGGTGGCGGCGAGGCGCCTGCGTGAGCGACCCCTCCGGGGCTGGAGAGCTCGACACACTCGTCGTCGAGGGTCTGGCCCGGCACTTCGGCCGGCGGCGGGCCGTGTCGCAGGTGTCGTTCGCGTGCCGCCGCGGATCGATCGTCGGGCTGCTGGGCCCGAACGGCGCCGGCAAGTCGACGCTCCTTGCCATGCTGGCGACGCTGCTCCGGCCGACGTCCGGCACGATCCGCTACGGGTCGCTGGCCACGATTGCCGGTGGAGCGGGCCGCACGGGCGCCACGGCTGCCGACCTGCGCCGTCGGATCGGGATGCTCGGGCACGATCTCTTTCTTTATCCCGACCTCACGGCCCGCGAGAACCTGGCGTTTTTCGCCGCGCTGTATGGGGCTGGTGACGCCCGGCGCGCGGCGCACCGGGCGCTCGAGCGCGCGGCGCTCGCGGATCGCGGCGACGACCCGGTGAGCAGCTTCTCGCGCGGCATGCGGCAGCGTGTCGCGCTGGAGCGGGCGCTCATCCAGGATCCCCCGCTGCTCCTGCTGGACGAGCCGTTCACGGGGCTGGACGACCGCTCGGTGGCCGCCCTGATGCGCCGCCTCTCGGGGCTGCGCGAGGACGGCCGCATCCTGCTGGTCGCCACGCACGACCTGGATCTCGTGGAGGGGCTGTTCGACGAAGCGGTGTTCCTGCGCGACGGACGCGTCGTCGAGCTGGCCAGCCAGCCCCGGGCGCTGCGGGCGTTGTACCAGGGCGTCATGGCCCGGGGGCGCTCGTGAGCTTCCTCCGCGTGTCGTGGCTCGTGTTCCGCAAGGACCTGACCGTCGAGGTGCGCAGCTTCGAGATCCTCGCCACCTCGATCTTCTTCGCCGTCTCGGCGGTGCTGTTCTTCGCCGTGGCGTTCGTGCAGGAGGGGAGGGCGCTCGACGGCGCGGCGCCGGGGATCCTGTGGATCGCCGTCGCGTTCGCGGGCACGCTGGCGCTGGGGCGCACGTTCGAACGGGAGCGGCAGGCCGAGACGCTGCAGGCGCTGCTGCTGGCCCCGGCCGATCGGCCGGCGATCTACGTGGGCAAGCTGCTCGGCATCGTGACGCTGCTCGTGACCACCGAGGTCGTGCTGCTGCCGCTCATCGCGTACCTGTTCCAGGCGCCCCTCTTCGCGCGGGCAGGCTGGCTGGCTGCCGTCCTGCTGGCCGGCACCGTCGGCTACTGCGCCGTCGGCACCCTCTTCGCCGCGATGCTGGTCCGCGTGCGGAGCCGCGACGTGCTGCTTCCGGTGCTGTTGTATCCCATTACGATTCCGGTCATCATTGCCGGCGTGCGGGCCACGTCGGTGCTGCTCGAGCCGGAGCTGGACGTGGCGATGATCCGGTTCTGGCTGTCGCTGATGGCGGCCTACGACGTGGTGTTCATCACGCTGGCGCTCTGGTCGTTCGAGCCGCTGATGACGGAGTGAATCACCAATCACCAATCACCAATCAATCCCCAATCCCCAATCCCCAATCCCCAATGTCCAAGTGGTTCTTCCCCGCCTCCGTCGCCTGCGCCCTGATGTTCGCGGTGTCGCCGATCCTCATCGCGAATGCGCCCTTCGAGTCCACGATGGGGCTGGTGCAGAAGATCTCCTACTACCACATGCCCTCGGCGTGGATCTTCCTGATCGCCGCGGTCGTGTGCGGTGTGGCGAGCGTGCGGTACCTGTTCGGCGGGGGTGCCCGTCACGACCGGGTGGCGTGGGCGGCTGCCGAGCTCGTGGTGCTCTTCGGGGCGATGGCGCTGGTGACCGGGCCGCTCTGGGCGCGGAAGGCGTGGGGCGTCTGGTGGCAGTGGGACGTCCGGCTGACGGCCAGTCTGATGGGGTGGATGGTCGCGGTGGCCTACATCCTGGTGCGCAAGTACGGCGGGCCCGGCTCGGACAAGCTCGGCGCCGGGCTGGCGCTCTTCGGCATGGCGAACGTGCCGTTCGTGTACGTGTCGGTCAACTACTGGCGGACGATTCACCCGAAGACGACGGTCGTGCCCACGCTCCCGTTGTCGATGGGGATCCCGTTCTGGTTCTCCTTCGCGGCGTTCCTGCTCCTGTTCATCCTCCTGCTGCGCATGCGCGTGCGGCTCGAGGAACAGCGGGCGGAACTGGACGCGGTGTACCTGTCGCTGGAGTGAGGAGCATGATCACGTTCAGACGCGTCGTTTCCGGACTCCTCCTGCTGGCCGTCGTGTGCGCCGCTTCCACGGCGGGGGTGCAGGCGAGCCAGCCATCGGAGCCCGAGCAGTTGTCGGAGTTCGTGCCGATCGAGGACCTGCCGCCGCAGGAAGAGCTGCCGGCGGCGCCGCTCCTGATTGCCGCCTACGCCTTCGTCTGGGTGGCGCTGTTCGCCTACGTGGTGTCGCTGTCCCGCCGGCTGGGCAGCGTGGCCGCCGACGTGCAGCGGCTGGAGCGGGAAGTGAAGAAGCGGTGACATGCCGACTGCCGCGCACTTCATCTACATCCCCGGCATCCTGCTGCTCGGCGTCGTGATCGGCTGGATTCTCGGTTCGCGCGCGGCCGCCGACGCCTACGCCGCGCAGGCCCGCAGACAGGAGAAGACGCCCTCCACCCGCGTCAAGTGACGTGAATGAACCCCCGGCGGGCGGCGACCGTCACGGCCGCGGTCCGGTCGGAGACGCCAAGCTTGGCGAGGATGTGCTTGACGTGCACCTTCACGGTCTCCTCACTGATGCCGAGTTCCCGGGCGAGCTCCTTGTTCCGGCAGCCGCGCGCGATCAGCTCCATGACGCGGACTTCCCTGGTCGTCAGGGTTGAGGATGGCGTCCGGGAGGCCAGGAGGCTCTCGACGTCGCTCGGAATCCGGCATTGCCCGTCGTGGACTTCGCGGATGATCCGTGGAAGGTCATCGCACAGCAGGTCCTTCGACAGGTAGGTGGCGGCACCTGCCTGCAGCGCCCTGAAGACGTCCTCGTCGCCCCGGTACGTGGTGAGGACGATGATCCGGGCGTGATCGTCGATCGCGCGAATGGCGCGGATCGCTTCGAGCCCACCGATCTCCGGCATCCGCAGGTCCATCAGCGTGATGTCCGGGCGGCAGCTGCTGAACCGCTCGATGGCTTCTTCGGCCGTCGAGGCCGATGCCACGACCTCCATGTCCCGCTGGCGATCCACCATCGACACGATCCCCTCCCGGGTCAACGGGTGATCGTCGGCGCAG
>Ga0194132_10003456_pt1 | contig 28072 bp, 23 predicted proteins | sample TA2KigOf80mmetaG_FD_148612 | JGI IMG/M metagenome (GOLD analysis project Ga0194132, IMG submission 148612) | Freshwater microbial communities from Lake Tanganyika, Tanzania - TA2015054 Kigoma Offshore 80m | ecosystem: Environmental > Aquatic > Freshwater > Lake | place: Tanzania: Lake...
GTAGGTCTACACTACATCGTGTTCTCCGGACACGCGTACTGAAAACACGGCGCTTGTCTTGACTGAAACCTCGAAAATCGCTGAAATCGATGGTCCAGTGACGAACTTGGGCTAGACCGGCGTAGCTCCGGGCGAGTCCGTTGTCCAACTGCTGGAAGGATTCGAAGATCACGCGCAGCTTGCCCTGGGGGATGCCGATTCCCGTATCACTAACGTCAACTCTCAGGAACGGACGCGGCGAATTCGTCCAATCGAGGCGGGCTGTCAGACGCACCTCGCCAGAACTCGTGAACTTGACGGCATTGCGGAGCAGATGCTCGATGGCCTTTCGGATCAGCCGGTCGTCGGCCTCGATAAGTTCCGGCAATTTGTCCGCGAACTGGCACGTCGTCTTCAGACCCTTTGCCATCGCCCGCGGCCGGAACTCGTCCATCAACGCCTGAAGCATTACCGCAACCGGGAACTCATTCTCGCTTACCTTCGATGTGCCTGCGGTCAATGAGGAATATTCGAGCACGCAGTTGAGTGTCTCAAACAGTTGCGCGGCACACTCCCGAACCGTACCTACGTACTCTCGTTGCTCCTCGTCGAGCTGCGTTTCAAGGAGGAGGTCCGTCATGCCGATGACGCCACTCAGAGGGGTTCGCAGTTCGTGGTTCAAACTCGCAAGGAAATGGCCCTTGAGCTTCTCCATCTCCTCTGGCGATGGCGGCTGCGGATGTACCGGCTCTGGAGGCGGCTGGTGCGATCCCAGCAGGGTCGCGGCGAGGTTGATCTCAGTAGCCATCTGTCCCTGGCTACTGATCGGCAAAACACCTGAGCGAGTTTAGGAGAATTTCACCCTATCGTTCCCGCGGCCAGCCTGTTCAAGTACACTGATAGGCCATGCTCGACACCGCCATCCTGATCCTGTACTTCGCGGCTACTCTGGCCGTAGGCTTCTACTTCTCCAGGCGGGAGCGGACATCAAGGGACTACTTCCTTGCCGGACAGCACGTAGGATGGTTCGCGATCGGAGCCTCGATGTTTTCCGCCAACATCGGCAGCGAGCACTTCATTGGACTGGCCGGATCCGGGGCCGCGACCGGACTCGCAGTGGGATGCTATGAGTGGTCCGCCAGCATCTGCATCTTCATTCTCGGGTGGCTCTTCGTGCCCTACTACCTGCGGACCGGCGTGTTCACGATGCCCGAATTCCTCGAGAAGCGCTTCAGCCCGGCCTGCCGCTCCTACCTCACCTGGGTGTCGCTGCTTGCCTACATCTTCACCAAGATCTCGGTTGCACTGTTCGCGGGCGGAATCCTCATCCGCGAGATTTTCGGATGGGACTACTACACCACCGCGATCCTGCTCGTGCTGGCCACAGGCGTGTACACGGTTTCCGGTGGGCTTGCCGCCGTAATCTACACCGACCTGATCCAGGCGTTCATCCTGATCGGCGGAGCCACCGTTCTCACTTGGATCGGACTTGGGGAAGCAGGCGGTTTCGATGGCTTGCGGCGGGCGCTTCCGGCCGACTTCTTTCAGATGGTCAAGCCCGCCTCCGACGCTTCGTATCCATGGCCGGGCACGATTTTCGGGACGATCGTCCTCGGAATCTGGTACTGGTGCACGGATCAAGTAATCGTCCAGCGCACGCTGAGCGCGCCCAACGCCCAGGAGGCGCGCAAAGGAGCCTTTTTCTGCGCGGCCTTGAAGATCCTGCCCGTGTTCATCCTCGTGTTGCCTGGACTGATCGCCAAGGCGCTGTGGCCCTCCGAAGTTACCGGCGACAATGCGTATCCGTTGATGGTTGCCAAGCTCATGCCGCCGGGCCTCAAGGGTCTCATGATCGCGGCGCTGCTCGCGGCACTGATGTCTTCGTTGAGCGCGGTGTTCAACTCCTGCTCAACGTTGATCACCATGGACATCTACAAGAAGTGGCGGCCGCAGGCCTCGGAGTCCATGCTGGTCCACGTGGGCCGGGTGAGCACGGCGGGGGTCGTGGTGCTGAGCATTCTGTGGATCCCGTTTATCAGCCACCTGAACAACCAGGTCTACCAATATCTGCAGAGTGTGCAGGCCTACGTAGGAGCACCAATCACCGCGACGTTCCTGATGGGAGTCCTGTGGAAGGGGGCCACAGCGCGGGCGGCGGTCACTACCTTGGCAGCCGGCGGGCTGTTGGGAGCAGTCCGGTTTGGCCTGGACATCCTGCACAACGGGTTCAAAGTGGACCTGGGCCTCCTGAACGCAGTAGTCGAGTTCAGCTTCCTGAACTACAGCCTGATTGTGTTCGCCCTCTGCCTGGGCCTGATGGCCGTGCTGAGCAAGGCCGGCGCGGCCGGAGAGCCTGCCATGGTGGTAGACTGGCGGCAATCGGTCCGTGGCCGGAGGTCCGAGTGGCTCTATACGGGCGCGGTCTTGGCGGTCATCGTTTCGCTTTGGGTCCACTTCGCCTGACACATGCATCGACTCATTCTTCATAACGGCGTGATCCAGCCGTCGAGCGGCCGGACGTTGAGCCCTGGACAAACGGGCGTGATGAACGGCTGGGGAGTGTTCAGCACCCTGCGCGTCACGCACGGCGTATTGTTCGCATTCGAGCGCCACTGGGCGCGGATGGTCCGGGATGCGGCGGCGCTCCGTGTTCCAATGCCGCCGGATCCTGAGGCCTACCGCAAGGACCTGCTCCGGCTGGTGGAGGCCAATCACGCGCAGAACTCGACGCTGCGTACCGCGGTGATCCGCAACCGGGGCGGGATGTTCGAAGGCGAAGGAATCGAGCGCGACTATGATGTCGTTGCCTTCACCGCCGAGCCACAGCAGTGGGGCGATGGTGTCAACCTGACGGTCGAGCCCAACGCACGCCACGCCGCGTGCCGGTTTGCAGGGACCAAGATGCTCTCGTGGTCGTTCAACCTGACGTGGCTTGAAACGGCCAAGGCTAATGGATTCGACGAGGTGATCCTGCTGAATGAACACGGCAATGTGAGCGAGTGCACATCAGCCAACCTTTTCGCCGAATTCGATGAGGAGGTTGTGACGCCGCCCTTGTCCTCGGGCTGCCTTCCGGGTGTGACCCGCGAGATCATGATGTCGGATCTGGATACCGGGGGGATCAGGGTTGTTGAGCGCGACTTGACCGTGGACGATCTGTTCTCGGCGCGGGCCGTTTGCATCACGTCCACCACCCGCGACTTGCTTCCGGTTCTCACGATCTGCGGCCGTGGCACGCGGAACCAGGAAGTGAAATTTGTTGCACTTCGCAACGCTTTTCGGCGCTACGTGGCCGCATACATAGCAGGTTAGATAGTACCGGTACTCGCTTCACGGGCCTGTTTCGCGTATACTACGAATCGAAGAGTGATCGCCAACTGTCCCAATTGCGGTTCCGCCAACGTCCGGACATCAAGGTCCCGGAGTCCGTGGGAGGATTTCAAGGCGCTGTTGGGAGTCTTCCCGATCCGCTGCCGCGATTGCGGACACAGGTACGTGAGGGCGCTTCTGTGGATGGATTCCTGGAGCCACGCGCGGTGTCCGAAGTGTTTCCGGTCGGAGCTGACCGATTGGGAAGAGCCCTACTACTACCCTCCGAGACGCGTGCGAATGCTGCTTCATTTCGGCGGTAAGGCCCATCGTTGCCGTGTTTGCAGGTACAACTTCGTCAGCTTCATGAACCGCAAGGAACCCAAACCGGCGGCGGATACCAAGGGCAGTGCCGCCGCTTGACTCCCAGGCGATTTCGGCTGTCCTGATCCACGCCACCAATTGGGTTGGCGACGCTGTGATGTCGCTCCCCGCGATCCGCCAGGTGCGCCGCAGTTTCCCCGAGGCACGGATCACGGTGCTCGCGCGTCCGTGGGTGGCTGACCTGTACGCCCGGGAATCGTTCGCGGATGAAGTGGTGCTTTACGATTGCCGTCGAGGCTTTCGAGATTTCGCGTGTAAAAAGAAGATCGTAAGCGGCTTGCGGGCGAAGCACTACGATCTGTCGATCCTGTTTCCGAACTCGCTCGAGTCGGCTGTGATCGCCTACAGCGCCGGGTCGAGGCTGCGCGCTGGGTACAAGCGGGACGGACGCGGCGGGCTGCTCACCCATCCAGTACCGGTGCCGCGCCGGGGCTCGATCCCGCGGCACGAGAGCTACTACTATCTCGAAATGCTCCGGCGGCTGGACCTTCTGGACGGTTTGCCGGAGCAGTCCCTGATCCGGCTCGAGGGCGCGGCAGCGGCGGCCAAAGAGGGACGAAACCATCTCGGCGAGGGGGGCTTGGCGATACCCGCGGTCGGCGTGAGTCCGGGCGCGGCATTCGGAGGGGCCAAGCGGTGGCTGCCCGAGCGCTTCGCCGAAGCCGCGGTCCTGGTGGCGCGGCAGAAGGTGGCGAGCGTTGCGATCTTCGGGACAGCGGAGGAGAAACCGGTCTGCGAAGCCGTCCATGGATTGGTCAGCTCCCAAGGAATTCGCGCCGCGAACTTCGCCGGCCGGACCCCCCTCAAGCGTTACATCGAAATGGCGGCCGCTTGCATTCTGATGCTGACCAACGACTCCGGCTCGATGCACATCGCCTCCGCTCTCGGGGTTCCAACGGTGGCTGTCTTCGGCGCTACCGACCATGTGGCTACCGGTCCGACCGGCGATTCGGCAAGGGTCGTCCGGGAACCGGTCGAGTGCTCACCCTGCCTGCTGCGCGAGTGTCCGATCGACCACCGTTGCATGAAAGGTGTTTCAGCCGGACGGGTGGCGGACGTGGCGCTCGAACTGCTCAAATAGTAGATTGGACACCCGCAGCAAGATCCTCACAGCAGAGGAGGCACTTCGAAAGTTTCCCGGTGCCGTGTATGCCACGGCGTACTTTGATCCAATGCTCGCCGGGAACGCGCAGCGGATTGCGGAGTTGGTGGACGGTGGACGGACGGTGGTGGTGGTGATCACCGACCCTCCGGAACCGATCCTGCCAGCACGGTCGCGAGCGGAACTGGCGGCCAGCCTGCGGAACACAGCGGCGGTCGTGATTGGGACCAGCGGGCTGGATCCCGCAAAGCTGGTGAGCCTGGAGGCGCAGGATGTCGAGTCACGCGATGGCCTCACGGCCCATGTCCACCGGCGTCACGGCGCGTGAGATGCCCAGGATTCTCGTTGTGCGGCTGGGCGCGATGGGAGACATCATCCACACCCTTCCGGCGGTGGCAGCGATGAGGATCACGTGGCCGGACGCCGAAATCGCCTGGCTGGTGGAGCCGAGATGGAGGGTGCTGCTGGGCGGCGTGCCGGGCCTCGACAAAATCGAGATGGACCGCCGCGCTACCGGCAGCGTTTGGCGGGCCTTGCGCGAGATCCGCGGGCGGCGGTTCGACTGGGCTGTGGATTTCCAGGGCCTGTTGAAGTCGGCAATCCCGGCCTGGATTGGCGTACGGCGCGTTCTTGGTTTTCACTCCAGTCTGTTGCGTGAGAAGGTGGCGGCGGTGTTCTATGCGGAACGCGTACGGTCCTCCAGCCGCCATGTGGTCGATATGAATCTCGATCTGGCACGGGCGGCGGGAGCGCGCGCGGCAGAGGCGGCATTTCCGCTGCCGCCGGGAAGGCCTGAGGGGGCATTGCCTGACGGGCCGTTTGTCCTTGCAAGTCCGTTTGCTGGGTGGGGGTCGAAGCAGTGGCCGTTGGAGCGGTACTCCGAACTGGCGGCGATGCTGCGGGCCTCGGGCCGCACACTGGTGGTGAACGGGGCTCCGGCGGCCGAGCCGGTGTTGCGAGGGATCCGGGGGGCCTGGGTGCACGTGTCGGGGATCGAGGGGCTGATCGATGCGACACGCCGGGCTGAGGCGGTGGCCGGCGTGGACAGCGGTCCGATGCATTTGGCCGCAGCGCTCAGTGTTCGCGGGGTGGCCATCTTCGGGCCCACCGATCCATCGCGTAATGGTCCGTACGGAAAATCATTCCGGGTGCTGCGAAGTGTGAAAGCTTCGACGAGTTACAAGCGTCAGAGTAGTGTGGACGCGAGCATGCTTGAAATTGACGCGGCAGCGGTGTTCGAGGCATTGAACGAGCGATGAGCGGGCGGTATTGGTTTCCGAAGCATTATTCCGACGTCGTCCAGCGTCTGCGGGTGCCACTGGGATTCGTCATGCTGGTGGCGTTTCTCTGGTTCGCGGCGCCGGACCGTTGGTCGCTGCTGGCCGGGCTTCCGTTGGCCGCGGCGGGTGTGGCGGTCCGGGCGTGGGCAGCGGGACACTTGGCCAAGAATGAGACTCTAGCCATCAGTGGTCCGTACCGGTGGATCCGGAATCCGCTGTATCTGGGAACGCTTTCTGCAGCGGCCGGGTTCGCGATTGCCGCCCGAAGACCCGGGCTGGTGGTGCTTTTCATCGCGGTGTTCGTGCTGGTCTACCTGCCGGCGATTGAGCTGGAGGAGCAGAAGTTGCGTGCGCTGTTCCCGGATTATGCCACCTATGCTTCGTACGTGCCGATGATTGTCCCCAGGGGGCCGAAGATAAACGCCGACGGCAGTTTCCGTTGGCAGTTGTACCGGAAGAACGAGGAGTACAACGCGCTTGCCGGATTCGCCGCTGGAGTGCTCTATCTGCTGTGGCGAGCTGGCATACTGGGCCTATGACCTGGACGATCCGCCCTGGGCGGCCGGATGACACCGAAGTGATCGCCCGCTACAACGCGGCGATGGCCCTTGAGACCGAGAGCCTGGAACTGGATTTACCTCGTCTGGAGGCTGGGGTTCGGGCGATTCTCGAAGACGCGGGGAAAGGATTCTACCTGGTGGCCGAACAGGACGGCGAGGTGATCGGCCAGGTGATGGTGACGTTTGAGTGGAGCGACTGGCGGAACGGGACATTCTGGTGGATCCAAAGTGTCTACGTCGCGCCCGGGCATCGCGGCCAGGGTGTGTTCAAGAGTCTTTACCGGAGGCTCGAAGAGGACGCGGCGCGGGGAGGCGGAGTGTGCGGGCTCCGGTTGTATGTCGAGCAGGAAAACGAGCGCGCTCAGGCGGTGTACGCGCGGCTGGGGATGAGCGCGACCCGGTACCGTCTGCTCGAGGTCGATTCAGTTTTGCGCCGTTCTCACTGAATTCGCTGTATTCTTGAGAAATTCACCAATTTGACTCGGCGATCAAGGACCTATTTTTCTCGCGCATGACGACGCTGGCGGCGCGTGGACATCGTCGCGCGGGTGGAGAACGGGCGGCTGGCTCGCGTGGAGTTGCAGAGCTACAACGATTCGATGATCGTCATCCGGATGCTCGAGCCCGTGCCCCGTTTTTTGCGCGCATTCGGTGTGCGCCCGGACCAGTACGTGATCTACGTCGGCGACCGGCCCTTGAACATGGAGGACGGCTGTTCAGACGGTCATGGGATGACCTACCGGTTCATCCTGATCGACATCCGAAGCCTGATTACGAAGGAGGAGATGCTGAACAGCCCGCTCTACGGGGATTTCCTGCTGGCGATCCTGTGCGTGGGCGGCAACAACCGCGAGACGTTGATGCTGGTGCTCGGACGGATCATGGAACTGCCAGTCGAGCAGCGCAAGGACGCAATCGGTAAACTGATAGTGTTGGCCGGGCTCAGGAAGCTCGACACTGTTTTCTTCGAGGAGATTGAAAAGATGCCTCTATTGATTGATCCGCAGGAGAACGTGATTCTCAAGTCGATTTACGGCCAGGGACTGGAGAAGGGAGCCCTTGAGGGCAAGGCCGCAGGCGATCACAACGCCCGCGTCAGCACGCTTCGCGCGGTGCTCGCCAAGCGGTTCGGCCCGGTGCCCGTCTGGGCCGACCGATGGATGGAGACCGCCAACTCCGGACAGTTGGAAGGGTGGACTACCAAAGCGATCGATGCTCCCACTATCGAGTCCGTGTTCGAGTAACCGTCAAAACAGACTCAACTGCTCACTCCAAGCGTCCGGTCCCGTGGTGCCGAGACCGGTCCCGAGCGAACGCGGTCTTGCGGCGTGCTCACGGAATTTTGACTCGGCGATCATGGAACTGCCAGTCGAGCAGCGCAAGGACGCAACCGGTAGAGTTGATAGTGTTGGCGGGCTCAGGAAGCTGGACACTGTTTTCTCCGAGGAGACTGAAAGATGCCTCTGTTGATTGACCCGCAGGAGAATCTGATTCTCAAGTCGATTTACGGCCAGGGACTGGAGAAGGGAGCCCTTGAGGGACCACCAAAGCGATCGATGCACCCACTCTCGAGTCCGTGTTCGAGTCACCGCAAGAACAGACTCAACGGCTCACCCCAAGCGTCCGGTCCCAGTAGCGTCCCAAGGGAAAGCGGTCTTGCGGCGTTCTCACTGAATTCGCTGTATTCTTGAGAAATGCACCAATTTGACTCGGCGATCAAGGACCTATTTTTCTCGCGCATGACGACGCTGGCGGACCGCGTCGCTGGCGCGCGTCCCACGGAGTGGCTCAACGTGGAAATCCCGCGCGTCAGCGCGCGGCGCGTGGACATCGTCGCGCGGTTGGAGAACGGGCGGCTGGCTCACGTGGAGTTGCAGAGCTACAACGATTCGATGATCGTCATCCGGATGCTCGAGCCCGTGCCCCATTTCTTGCGCGCATTCGGTGTGCGCCCGGACCAGTACGTGATCTACGTCGGCGACCGGCCCATGAACATGGAGGACGGCTATTCAGACGGTCATGGGATGACCTACCGCTTCATCCTGATCGACATCCGGAGCCTGATTACGAAGGAGGAGATGCTGAACAGCCCGCTCTACGGGGATTTCCTGCTGGCCATCCTGTGCGTGGGCGGCAACAACCGCGAGACGTTGATGCTGGTGCTCGGACGGATCATGGAATTGCCAGTCGAGCAGCGCAAGGACGCAATCGGTAAACTGATAGTATTGGCCGGGCTCAGGAAGCTCGACACTGTTTTCTTCGAGGAGATTGAAAAGATGCCTCTATTGATTGATCCGCAGGAGAACGTGATTCTCAAGTCGATTTACGGCCAGGGACTGGAAAAGGGAGCCCTTGAGGGCAAGGCCGCCGGAATCGCGGAAGGCAAGGCAGCGGGAATCGCGGAAGGCAAGGCAGCGGGCGATCACAACGCCCGTGTCAGCACGCTTCGCGCGGTGCTCGCCAAGCGGTTCGGCCCGGTGCCCGTCTGGGCCGACCGGTGGATGGAGACCGCCAACTCCGGACAGTTGGAAGGGTGGACCACCAAAGCGATCGATGCTCCCACTATCGAGTCCGTGTTCGAGTAACCGTCAGAACAGACTCAACTGCTCACCCGGCGGAGTTGCCTCCAGCCGTGCCGCCGTGGATTCACCCCACGCGTCCAGGATCCAGGCCTTGTCACTCTCAGCTTCGACGAAAACGCCCCGGTCGCCCTGCCGCAGAGCCTGCGCGCTCAGCCGTTCCAGCCAAAAGAACGCCTCCGCCAACCGATCCTGATTCTTCAGGAGCAGGAAGCACAGCCGTCCAACTTCAGCAGCCGCCGCCCAGTCTCCAGCGCGGATCGACGAGTCGAAGGCGAGGTTCGCATGGGGCAGGCTCCGCACCGCATGGTCCGGTTGCGACACCCAGCGGCGCATCGTGCGGATTACCGGTCCGGCATCACTTTCGGCACGGCCAGATGGCTCTGAGGTCAGCAACGAGCACCGGTCCCCCAGTAGCGGACGCAGCCAATAGAAATCGTCGATTCCATCCAGTGCGAGCAGCACGCGTGCTGACCGGAGTCCCCGCCGGAGCTGCCGGGCGCATCGCTCCGGACTCCCGCTGGTGCGGAGGCCGGTCCCGATGGACACCTCCGAGATCACATTTTCCGGATAACGCCCCTCACATTCCTCAAGAAAGATGACATGTTCGAAATCGGCGGCGCACGACGTAGCGAATCGGCGGACCACGTTCGATCCCGCCGGCACACGAGCCTGACCCGGCTGATCGGAAATCCGTAACCGCAGTTCCTCGATCTCGCCTGATGTGGCCGGAGAGTTCCCTGCCCCCGGATTCAATACCCAATTCCGCAGCCCCCGGAATCCCTGCCGGACATCCGGCCCTGCGTCGATCCACCGGTGCCGCCGCAGCACTCCCGGAGCAACGCACTGCCGCAGCAGCAACGATGCCACTGGACGCTCGAGGTCCATCTTCTCCCACTGGGGACCGCTGCCCTTGTGTGCCACCGACTCCGGCGACAGAAGCGCCACCACGGCGTCTGCTTGCAGCGCCCGCTCAACCGCGTCGGCAAGCGTCTCACCCTCGGCCATCCGGCCTTCGTCAACCGGCACCCGGACCGGAGCGGTGGTCTCCAGGAAGGCCCCAAGCTGCCGCGCTGTCTCGCAGTCCACCGGATGGTAGACCAGCATCACAATCCGGTCAGTGAGTCCGGTCTGCAAGGCGTCAGGTCAGGCGGCTGGATCCCGTGAGATATTGATCCACTGCACGGGCGGCCTGCCTGCCCTCGGCAATTGCCCACACCACGAGCGACTGCCCGCGCCGGGAATCCCCCGCCGCGAAGACGCCGGAAACGGAACTCATGTAGTCATCATTGCACTGAATGTTGCCGCGGCGGTCCAGGGCGACCCCAAGCTGCTCGACTAGTCCCGCCTGCACCGGACCTGTGAAGCCCATCGCCAGCAGAACCATATCGGCTTCGATCAGCTCATCGCTGCCCGCCACCTTTTCAAACGATGGTGGCGGCCCAACCTTGACCGTCCGCAACCCCTTCACGTTCCCGGCTGCGTCTCCCTCGAACGCCACGGTGTTGATGGCGAACAATCGCTCGCCCCCCTCCTCATGCGAGCTCTCCTCGCGCAGCATATAGGGCCACAGTGGCCATGGAGTCCTGGGCGACCGCTGCTCGGGCGGACGCGGCATGATCTCAAACTGGCGGATCGACGCAGCCTTGTGCCGGTGCGAAGTTCCCAGACAGTCAGCACCGGTGTCACCGCCGCCGATGATGATCACATTTTTGCCAGTGGCGAAGATGTCCTCCGCGGGATCGAGGTTGTCGCCCGCGACCCGCCGGTTCTGTTGCGGCAGGAAGTCCATTGCGAAGTGAATCCCCTTGAGATCCCGGCCCGGGATGTTCAAATCTCTCGGCTGCTCGGCCCCCGTGGTAATCACAATCGCGTCGAACTCGCGCCGGAGCTGCTCGCCTTCAATCGTCACACCGGCATGGACATTGGCCCGGAAAATCACCCCTTCATCGGCCATTTGCCGGACCCGGCGGTCGATATGGTGCTTTTCCATCTTGAAATCCGGAATTCCGTAACGAAGCAGGCCGCCGATCCGGTCTGTCTTCTCGAACAACGTGACCCAATGGCCCGCCCGGTTGAGTTGCTGCGCCGCCGCCATCCCGGCCGGACCGGATCCGATCACGGCCACCTTCTTCCCCGTCCGGACAGCGGGAGGCTCGGGCTTGATCCAGCCTTCGGTCCAGGCGTGGTCGATGATCGAGCGCTCAATCACTTTGATCGTGACCGGAGGCTCATTGATGCCGAGTACACAGGCAGCCTCACAGGGCGCCGGGCAGATCCGCCCGGTGAACTCGGGGAAATTATTGGTCGCGTGCAATTGCCGGATCGCCTCGCGCCAACGGTCGCGGTAAACGAGGTCGTTCCAGTCCGGGATCATATTGTTCAGCGGACATCCGGTGTGGCAGAACGGAACTCCGCAGTCCATGCAGCGGGCGCCCTGGTTGCGTACCAGCTTATTGCTGAATTCCTGGTAGATTTCGTGATAATCGTTCACGCGCTCGCCGACCGGACGCCGCGCCGGTGTCTCCCGCGTGATCTCAAGGAATCCGGTGTCTTTACCCATTCGTTTGCATCAGTCTCCGTGAACCGCCACCGGGCCTACGGACACAGGCCCCGGAACCGGAACCGGCAGGGTCTTTCTTGCCTGCGCCCTGGGAATGCCCAGCACCCGCTTGTATTCGTGCGGGAACACCTTGACGAATTTGGCGAGCATCCGCGTCCAGTTCTCCAGGATCCATTGCGCCCGCGGGCTTCCGGTGTAGCCCATGTGGTTGGTGATCAGGCGTTCCAGCAGCCGGATGTCGGCCTCGTCCATCACTGGCTCAAGGTCCACGCCCGCCTTGTTGCACTGCGTGCGGACGAAGTCTCCAGTTTCGTCGAGCACGTAGGCAATGCCGCCCGACATCCCCGCGCCGAAGTTCCGGCCCGTGGGTCCAAGGATCACCGCCGTGCCCTTGGTCATGTACTCGCAGCCATGGTCGCCGACACTCTCCACCACCGCCGTCGCGCCGGAGTTCCGGACACAGAAACGTTCACCTGCCATGCCATTGAAGTAGGCTTCGCCGCTGGTCGCGCCATAGAGCACGACGTTGCCGACAATGATGTTCTCCTCGGCCACGAAGTTCGACCCCTTGGCCGGATAGACAATGAGCCGCCCGCCGGACAGCCCCTTGCCCGTATAGTCATTGGCATCGCCCTCAAGCTCCAGCGTTACGCCCTTTGAAAGGAACGCACCGAAGCTCTGGCCTGCCGAGCCGCGAAGGTGGATTTTGATCGTGTCGTCCGGCAGCCCGCCCGAACCGTACCGGCGCGCGATCTCGCCGCTCATCAGGGTTCCGACCGTGCGGTGGATATTGCGGATCGGAAGGTCGAACGAGACCGGCGTCCCGTGCTCGATCGCGTCCTTGGCGAGCTCGAGAATCTTGTGGTCAAGCGCCTGTTCGAGGCCATGATCCTGCTTCGTGGTGCAACGCCGGGCCACGCGCCGCGGAACCTGTGGACTGAACAGAATCTGCGAAAAATCCAACCCGCGGGCTTTCCAGTGATCGACGGCGGCCTTCATCTCCAGCCGCTCAGGATGGCCGATCATCTCGTCCATCTTGCGGTAGCCGAGCCGCGCCATGATCTGCCGGAGCTCCCCGGCGATAAAGAAGAAGAAGTTGATGACGCTCTCGGGTGTTCCCTCGAACTTCGCCCGCAACCGTGGATCCTGCGTCGCGATGCCCACCGGACACGTGTTCAGGTGGCACTTCCGCATCATGATGCAGCCCATGGTGATCAGAGGCACCGTCGAGAATCCGAACTCCTCAGCGCCGAGCAGCGCGGCGATTGCCACGTCGCGGCCCGTGCACAGCTTGCCGTCCGTCTGGACGATGATGCGGCTGCGGAGGTCGTTCATCACCAGGACCTGCTGCGTCTCGGCCAATCCCAGCTCCCACGGGATCCCCGCATGCTTGATCGAAGTCAGCGGCGAAGCACCCGTGCCGCCGGTGTCACCGGAGATCAGCACGACATCGGCGTGGGCCTTGGCGACACCCGCCGCCACGATTCCGACACCCACTTCGCTCACGAGCTTAACCGAGATCCGTGCGTCTTTGTTTGAGTTCTTCAGATCGTAGATCAACTGTGCCAGATCTTCGATCGAGTAGATGTCATGATGTGGCGGAGGCGAGATCAGTCCAACGCCCGGAATTGAATGCCGGACCCGCGCGATCGTGTCGTCCACCTTGTGCCCAGGCAATTGCCCGCCCTCACCGGGCTTGGCTCCCTGCGCGATCTTGATTTGCAGCTCATCGGCGTTTGCCAGATAGTTCGACGTGACACCGAAACGGCCTGAGGCCACCTGCTTGATCGACGACCGCCGCCAATCGCCGTTCGGATCACGCTGGAACCGGACCTCGTCCTCCCCGCCCTCGCCGGTGTTCGACCGGCCCCCGATGCGGTTCATCGCGATGGCCAGCGTCTCGTGAGCTTCCTTGGAAATCGAGCCGAACGACATGGCACCCGTGGCGAACCGTCTCACGATCTCCTTCGCAGGCTCGACTTCCTCGATCGGCACCGGACTCGCGGCCCACTTGAATTCCATCAGCCCGCGCAACGTGCACAGCGTCCGGCTCTGTTCGTTCATCGTGCGGGCGTACTGCTCATAGGTGGCCCAGTCGTTCGACTTCACCGCGTGCTGCAGGGTCGAGATGCTGGCCGGGTTCAGCAGATGATACTCGCCGCGCGCGCGCCACTGGTAATTGCCGCCGACCGCGAGTTCCGGATCTGCCTCGTTCAACGGCTCAAACGCGTGATGATGCTTCATCCGCGCCTCGCGCGCGAGAACCTCCAGGCCCACGCCTTCGATGCGGGACGGAGTTCCCGTGAAGTACTTGTCGACCAGCGATTGATTCAGTCCGATAGCTTCGAACACCTGCGCGCCACGGTAGCTTTGCAGGGTCGAGATCCCCATCTTCGAGAAGACCTTCAGCAGCCCCTTCTGGACGGACTTCTTGTAGTTCTTCAGCGCCGTGTCAAACGACACTTCATCAGCGAAGAGACCGCGGCGGTGCATGTCCTCGATGGTCTCGATCGCGAGATATGGATTCACCGCACTGGCACCGTATCCGATCAACAAACAGAAGTGGTGGACTTCGCGCGGCTCACCCGATTCAACCACCAGCGCGACCTGTGTGCGGGTCCCCTCGCGGATCAGGTGGTGATGGACTGCCGACAGCGCGAGCAGGCTTGGAATCGGCGCGTAGTCGTCGTCGACGCCGCGGTCGGACAGCACCAGCACCGAGTATCCACTCTTGATCGCCCATGAGGCCCGGCGGCAAACGGCTTCGATGGAACGCTCCAGTTCCCGCTCCCCGCCATCGGACCGGAACAACGTGTTGATGGTGGTCGCCAGGAAATCGCCTTGAGAGAGGCGCCGGAGTTTCTCGAGGTCGTAGTTGGTGAGCACCGGCTGCGGAAGCTTCAGTGTATGGCAGTGCTCGGCCGTCTCAGCCAGGATGTTGCGCTCGTTTCCGATATAGCTGCACAGCGACATCACCAGCTCCTCGCGGATCGGGTCGATCGCGGGGTTGGTCACCTGGGCGAAAAGCTGCTTGAAGTAGTGGAACAGGGGCTGCGGCTTATCCGACAGACAGGCGAGCGGCGTGTCGGTACCCATTGAACCCACCGGTTCTTCGCCCTTCGAACACATCGGGCCGATGATGAACTTGATGTCCTCGTCGGTGTAGCCGAACATGCGTTGGCGCTGGAGAACCGTTTCATAGTCGGTCGGATGCCAGCGGGGCGGGTCCGGAAGGTGGTCGAGCGTGATCTGTTGCGCGCCGATCCATTCCTTATAAGGCTGCCGCGACCACAGCCGCTCTTTGATCTCCTCGTCTGGAATGATGCGCTTCTCGGAGAGATCGCACAACAGCATCTTACCCGGCTGAAGGCGGCCCTTGAAGCGCACATTCTCCGGAGCCACTGGAAGCACGCCCGTCTCCGACGACATGATCAGTACATCGTCGTGCGTCACCAGGTACCGCGCCGGCCGCAGACCGTTGCGGTCGAGCGTGGCGCCGATCACGGTGCCGTCGGTGAAGGCGATGGCCGCCGGACCATCCCAGGGTTCCATGAGCGACGCGTGATACTCGTAGAATGCCTTCTTGTCGAGATTCATGGTGACGTCGTGGTCCCAGGCTTCGGGGATCAGCATCGCCATCACGTGCGGCAGAGAACGGCCGGAGAGATACAGCATCTCCGCGGCGTTGTCGAATCCCGCCGAGTCGCTGCCGCCCGGCATAATCACCGGGTAAAGCTTCTTCAGGTCGTCGCCCCACAGCCCGGACTGCAGCACCTTCTCGCGCGCCGACATCCAGTTGACGTTGCCCTTGATCGTGTTGATCTCGCCGTTGTGGCAGATCATGCGGAACGGGTGCGCAAGCTTCCACGTAGGGAAGGTGTTCGTCGAGAAGCGCTGGTGGACCATGCACAGCGCGCTGACCACTTCCGGATCCGCCAGATCGGTGTAGAACTCCTGGATCTGGGGCGCCAGTAACAGTCCCTTGTACACGATGGTCCGGGTGTTGAGCGACGGCAGGTAGAAGAAGTCCCTCTCGTGGAAGTCCGATGCCGCGATCTCGATTTCGGCGCGCTTGCGGACTACGAACAGCTTCCGGTCCAGCGCGTCCTGCTCCATCGGATTCCGGGGGGCGAGGAAGACCTGTTGAATGTAAGGCTGCTCGGACCGCGCCAGACGGCCGATCGCATCCGCCTCAACCGGAGTGTCGCGCCAGCCAAGCACGTCCAGCCCTTCTTCGGTCGCAATCCGTTCGACGATTCCCTCGACCAGCAGGCGGGACTGCCGGTCCACTGGGCAAAACACGAGTCCAGCACCGTACTTGCCGGGGTCCGGGAGCGAGAATCCGAGCTTTCCACATTCGCGCTTGAAGAACGCGTGCGGAATCTGAATCAGGACGCCGGCGCCGTCGCCCGTGTCCGGGTCGCACCCGCAGGCTCCACGATGGGTGAGGTTGATGAGGATCTGGATGCCCTGCTGAATTACCTGGTGCGAGGGCACACCTTTGATGTTGACGATGAACCCGATCCCGCAAGCGTCGCGTTCGAGGCTCGGCTCATACAAACCCTGCTTCGGGGGTAGACCATGGCTGCCAAAGTCGATGTCGCTCACTTTGTTGTTCTCCCTGACCAGACCAGCACCCAAAGGTGGGGACAGACACGTGGTATGGTAGGATCAAGTATAAAAGAGCGCCACCCCCCAAGTCAATATAAGGGAGGCAAAAGCTCGGCGGATATAAATATTAGGAGATTCGATAGTAGTGCCTGCTGAACGGCTTACAGCACACGTCAAGGCCGCCGGTTGAGCGTCGAAGCTGAGTCCAAAGGTATTGGACCAGGTGCTCTGCGGTGTACCACGGGTTGTGGATGAGAACGTACTGGTTGGATACGACACATCCGACGATGCCGGTGTGTACCGGCTGTCCCGCGATCTCGCACTCGTCCAGACTGTCGACTTCTTCACTCCGATCGTCGACGACCCGTACACCTTCGGTGCGATCGCCGCAGCGAACTCCGTGAGCGACGTCTACGCCATGGGGGGACGCCCGGTATCGGCACTGTCGATCGTATGCTACCCCGGAAAAGGGGACTTGGACACCCTGCGCCAGATTCTGACCGGAGGAACCGAGAAGATGCGGGAGGCCGGTTGTGTGATCCTCGGCGGACACTCGGTGAACGACACCGAGATCAAGTTCGGATACTCCGTCACCGGCCACGTCCACCCGGACCGGATTTGGGCGAATTCAGGCGCGCGGGAAGGCGACGTTCTGATTTTCACCAAGCGCCTTGGGACCGGCGTGATCGGGACGGCCCTGAAAAAGGAAGTTGCCGATCCGGCGCATGTGGCGGCGATGGTGGAATCGATGCTCGAACTCAACCGTGAGGCGGCCGAGGCCTACCTGCCCCTCCAAGTCCATGCATGCACCGATATTACGGGCTTCGGATTCCTGGGACACGCCCGTGAAGTGGCTGACGCCAGCCGGGTGACGCTCGAAATCGAAGCCGCGCAGCTCCAATTCCTGCCAGGGGCGCTCGAATATGCACGCCAGGGGATCGCCCCGGGCGGTCTGCGAAACAATGTCGAGTTCGTGTCTCCGTTCGTCGAATATGCTTCAGGAATCGCTCCGGAAATTCTTGATTTGATGTATGATCCGCAGACCTCCGGCGGCTTGCTGATCACACTGCCAGAGTCTGAAGCTAGCCGCGCTGGTATTGGATACCGCGTTGGCCGCGTGGTTGCACAGCAGCCCCACGCGGTGCGCGTCATATGATACATTCTTCCCATGACCAGTCTGTTCGCATTTTTCCAAGCAAAGAAGGCGGCTCCGGCACCGGCTACCGGAGAAGCGGCGGCAATCGCCGCGATTGAAAAGGCAGGCGGAGCCGTTCGCAAGATCGCTCAGAACGACGAGCGGGTGGAGGTCGACTTCCACTTGCAGGGCGCCGCGGTGAAGGATGAGCACGTCAAGCCAGTGGCAGGCCTGAAGAAGGTGATGCGGGTCCATCTGGGTAGAACTCCGGTCACCGACGCGGCTCTTGCTTTCCTGAAGCCGCTAGCGGCGGACCTCACCGAGCTGCACCTGGAGGGCACCAAGATCACAGACGCGGGCCTGGCAAACCTGAAGGGGCTGACCAATCTCGTGTACCTGAATCTGTACGACACGGCTGTCACCGATGCCGGGTTGAAGCAATTGACAGGACTCAAAGCCCTGAAGAACATCTACGTCTGGCAGACGAAGGTGACCAAGGAGGGCGCGGATCAGTTCAAAGCCGCACTTCCTGGCGTCAATGTCGATCGGGGTTGGGAGCTGCCGCCTCCGGAACCCAAGAAGGAAGAGCCCAAGAAAGAAGAAAAGAAGCAGTAGCCCTAGCCTGTGCTTCTATTCTTGCGCGCCCGTATGCCCCTCCAGGTCCTTGAAGAACGGATAGAGCGGAACCACCAGGTTGAGTTCCGGCAGGGTGAGGTCCTTGGCCGTCACTTCCCACACTCCCTGGCGCGAAACGGTAAACACGCGCGGGGCCTCCGGATCGAGCGCCCAAATGTGCGGAACACCCATTCGTAGCAGTTCGCTCAACCGCACCAGCGCTTCACCCGGCGCGTCCGCGGCTCGCAACACGTCGATGGCAAGAAGGGGTGGCTTCCGGAGAATCCGGATGGGCTCGAACGGCCGCCGGACCAGGCAGATGTCGGGAATCCGGAACCGCTGGGACCGTACCGAGTCCAGCGTGCAAAGCCGTTGCCCGTTGAGTACCCGGATGTGGCAGGGATCCTCCAGAGCTTGAAAATAGGAGAGGAACCGCTGCCTCAGGAAGTGTGCTTGCTCAGACAACTCGTGGCGTTGAATCAAGCCGCCGTCGGCGAACTCACAATCGGGTTCGTAAACCGTATCGAGGTAGTCCTCGACCGGCACCGTCTGTTTTCGTGGCATCGGTCTGGCCCTGCGCCTATGTTAGCGTCTGATTGGACAGGAGTCGATAGGCCCGCCGCGCCACGACTAGTTCTTCGTTGGTCCCGAGAACTACAACCGCCGGACTGGTACCGGAGTAGGATACGATCCGGTCCACCGCCCCTTCCGCCCTGCCGGGATCCAGACGGATCCCAAGGAACTCCAGCCCGTCGCAGCAGGCTTCGCGCAACGCGGCGGAATTCTCACCGATGCCGCCGGTGAAGGCCACCGCGTCCAGTCCACCGAGAGCCGCAGCATAAGCGCCGATAGTCTTGCGCACCTGGTACGCAAACACATCGAGCGCCAGCCGCGCGTCCGCGGTGCCTGCGGCGATAATGTCCCGTACATCGCCCCCAGCCACACCGGAAAGTCCGGCTAAGCCTCCCGTGCGGGTCAGTTGCTCGCGGACATGTTCGAGCGTCCAGCCATGGCGCTCCATCATGTAGAACACGGCGAACACGTCGAGATCACCGTGCCGCGTCGCGTTCTCAAGGCCCGACTGCGGCGAGAAGCCCATGGTGGTGTCCACCGCCCGGCCCGAACGGATCGCGCAAATGGAAGCGCTGCCGCCGAGGTGGCAGCTCACCAGCCGAAGCCCTTCCGCGGAGCGTCCCAGAATCTGAGGCACTCGCTCGCTTACGTACTGGTGGGATGCGCCGTGGAATCCGTAACGCGCCACACCCTCACCGCGCCAGGACTGCGGAACGCCATAGGCGGAAGCGCAGGCAGGCATCGACGCGTGGAACTCGGTCTCGAAGGCTGCGACGAGCGGGGTGTCCGGCATCGCCTGCTGGAACGCGCGGATTCCCGTCAGGTAGATGGCGTTGTGGGCGGGTGCCGCAGGCAGGAACTGCTGCAGCCCCGCCAGGACATCCGCATCGATCACGAACGTACCCCGGAACCGGGGACCTCCGTGGACCGCCTTGAAAGCAACCGCATCCACCACGGCGCCATCCAGTGGCAAATCACGGATCGCGGCTGTATAGTCGGCGACGCGCTCCATGCGGCCCCGCCTCAGCACCGCTTCCCCTGGCATCGAAATCAACTGGTACTTGAGGGAAGTGGAACCAAGGTTCGGGACCAGGATGTTCATTTCACGCCGGGGAACTGCTGGCGTATCACCACGACGTTCTTCTGGGCTTGCGCCTGTTCCCTGCCCTTGATAGCGGCGCACTGCTGGTTGTACTTGAGTGCGAGCGACATGCGCTTCATGTCGGGCTTGGTCTTGGGGCCGCCCTGGCCCAAACGGTAGTTGGCCAATCCCAGTTGGAACAGCGCGGGACCCAGAAGCTGGTCATTACCCTGAAGATGCGGCAGCGCCTCAGTGAGCGCGGAATCGGTCTCGGTCCACTTTTGCGCTTGGGCGTGGGTCATGCCGATCATCCAGAGTCCGGCGCCGAGCGAAGTGGTTTTCTTCTTTTCCCAGGCGGCGGGATCGGCCCCTTGCGGAACCTGCGCCTGCTTCAGGTAGTCGACCAGCTTTTGGGAGTAGCCGATCGTCTTGTCGACGTCCTTTTGTTCGAAAGCCCCGTTGGCAAGCAGCAGGAGCATGTCCTCGTTGGCGGTGCCTTTGCCTGCCGCGGTTTGGGCGAGCTGGAGCGCCTTGGCGTTGTCACCCATTTGCCGGTAGGCGAAAAAGTAGATCGGGTCCAGCTTGGCAAGGTACTCGCTTTGCGGATTGACTTCGGCGATGGCGTCCATCAGCTTGATGCGCGTGGCCGGATCAGTCGCGGCCAGCGAGGCGGCGTAGACGGAGTATTCCGCGTACTTGTCCACCTGTTTGCCGAAGTCGACCTTGTACTTCCATCGTTCCTCTTCGTCCTCGTCGGCTGGCTTCGGCGCCGCTGCGGCCTTCTTCGCTGAAACCGAGGTCGCCTTGGCCCACTTGATGATTCCGTCGGAATCCTTTTTGGCTTCGGCCACCTTGAGCGCGCCATGCGCCATCTCAGCGTCGGAAGGATCCGCCGCCAGGAGTTTCTCCGTCAGCGCATAGGCCTTTTCATTGCCTGCCTTGACGTAGGCAGGCTGAAGCTGTCCGATCACCCAGAGCATGTTCGGGTTGCCGGCGTGTTTTTCGGCAAACTGTTCGAGCAGCGTCTGCTTTTTCGCAGCGTCCTGCTCCTGGCCGATCTCCTGGAGCAGCTTCCCCTCGGGCGTCTCCGTGTTGATGTCGACCTTGTAGCGCGACTGAGCCCAGGCACCCGTTACGGCCAGGGCGAATACGGCGGTCCATTGTAAAGATCTCATTTTGGTTCACCTCGTGCGGATGCGACGTATTATAACGCATACCGTCAACCATTCCGGTTCATGTAGAATTAAGGTCTTGTTATGAATGTCCCGGAAACCTACCTGGGAGCGCTGATGCTGGCAGCGCTCGCCATGTTCTGCTGGGGTTCGTGGCCGAACTCGCTGAAGATGACAGGAAAGTGGCGATGGGAGCTGTACTACCTTGACTTCGCCCTTGGACTGTTCGTGTGCGCGCTGGTGGCTGCGTTCGTCCTTGGATCGATCGGTACCACCGTCGGATTCACGGACGGCATCACGATCGCGAGCCGGAAAAACCTCGCCATGGCGATGGCAGCAGGCGGGGCTTTCAATCTCGCCAACATGCTCCTGACGGGGGCGGTGGTGGTGGCGGGAATGTCGGTAGCCCTCCCGATCGCCATGGGAGTGACGTTGATCACGGGCGTGGCCTGGGGGCGGGTTGTCCGCCCCGTTGGCAATCCTGCGCTGGAAATCGGCGGCGCAGTCGTGGTCTTCGCCTCGGTCGTCCTGCTTGCCCGGGCATTTCAGAGGGCGCAATCAAGCAGGACGGCGCCCCCGCTAACAGACAAGTGGGGCAGGCCCAGGGCGGCTCCCAAGCCAACGGCGGTGACGGGGGTAACGTTGAGCATCGTCGCGGGGATCCTGATGAGCACTTTCCCCCCGGTGCTCCAACTAGCGCGCAAGGACGATATCGAGCTGACGCCGGTGATCCTGGCGGCGTGCTTTGCGGCTGGTGTGCTCGCGACGACGCCGTTCCTGAATCTTTACTTCGTAAACCTGCCAGTGCAGGGCCAACCGATCCGGCTGAAGCGCTATATCGAGGGAACCAAGTGGCAGCACTTGTTCGGACTGCTCGGCGGGGTGGTCTGGATGATCGGCGGCCTGGCGGCGTTTTCACTGCTCGCCACGCCTGACACTGTCCGCGGCGCCGCTGAAACGGGCAACGCGGTCAGCCGGGGCGCGGGAGTCTTAGGGGGGCTGTGGGGCTTGTTCTATTGGAAGGAGTTCGCCGACGTGGGATCCTCGCCGAACACCTCCGCGCGGGGGGCGATACTCCTCTCCCTCGTTGGAGTAGTACTGATCGCGGTGGCGCCGTTTTTCAACGGTTAAGGAATCCAGGAGGGACAGAGGACCGTATTCTTATGTGGATGCTATTGATGAGCGTGTTGGGCATGGGCCCGCGCCGGACGGCATCACCGGGACCAGACGATGACTGGTACCAGTGGATTGAAGGAGTCGCCCGGGGAGAGCAGCAGGCGCTGTCCAAACTCTACGATCAAAGCAGCCGTGTGGTGTACGGCATCGCGTTGAGGATCCTCGGTGATGAAGCCGATGCGGAAGAGGTCACGCTGGACGTTTATAACCAGGTTTGGCGGATAGCGCGGGATTATTCCCCGGACCGCGGTGCTCCGAGTTCCTGGTTGATCATGCTGGCACGCAGCAGGGCACTCGACCGGCTGAGGGCGCGGGGACGGCGCAGAGGCCGGGAAACCACACTGGACAGCGTTGGTGAAGCGGCAACCGGAGGATATGGCCCCGATGACGCCGCGTACTTCAAACTGGCAGCAGAGAAGATCCGTTCCGCCATGACTTCACTCTCTCCGGAACAGCGGCAACTCATCGAGATGTCGTTCTTTGGCGGGTTGAGCCATTCGGAGATGGCCGAGAGGCTCGGACAGCCCTTGGGTACAGTGAAAACGCGGATACGGAGCGGTATGAGCCGCCTTCGGGAAATGATGAGCGCCGGAAAGGAGGTTCAATAAGCATGGAACGCGAAACGCTACGGTCCCATTGTGACGCATACGTGCTGGGCCTCCTGGACGGCGAGGAGTTGCGTGAGCTGGAGGCGCTCATCAACAAAGGCGACCCTGAGACGAAGACTGCCCTCCGCGAATCCATTGACCTCGTCGCCCAGATCGCGCTCACCTCGAACCCCGCGGATCCTCCGGCGCTGCTGCGTCCAAAGATCATGAATGCGCTGCCGAAGCCCGCCGAGGCGCCTCCGCAGCGCAAGCGGAACGTGCTGTCCTTCGCCGGATGGGCGGTGGCAGCGGGACTCGCCCTGGTAGCCTTCCTCGGATATCAGAGCGCCAATATGTACTCCTCCAGGCTCGCCCGGGCGGAAGGCGAGCTTCGCGAGGCGCGGCAGGAAGCCGCCGGGCTGCGCGCCGAGTCAAGACTGATGAAGCGCGTGATGGCGATCGTGATGGCGCGCGATACGCGCCTGATCCGGCTCGCGTCGGCCGAGCCCGAGCGGCCGCAGTTCCGCGCCTTCTGGAGCCAGCCCACGGGACTCGTGCTCACCGGCGTGAACGTCACAGCCCCACAGTCCGGCAGGACCATGCAGTTGTGGGTTGTGCCGAAGGCCGGTAATCCGGTCAGCGCCGGCGTGTTCCAGCCAGCGGCGGACGGACAGGTGGTGCACATTCCGGAGTCCTTGACTGCGGCGATCGAAGGCTCGGCGGCGCTCGCGATCTCCGATGAGCCGGAAGGCGGGAGTCCGCAGCCGACGACCAAACCGGTCTGGGTGGGTGCGATCGGCGACTGACGTGCTATCTTGAGTCCCATGCTCTCGCGCAGGACTCTCCTGGCATCTCCTCTCCTTGCGGCGGCGCAGCGCCAGAAGCCGAACCTGCTGGTCATCCTGGCCGACGACATGGGGTTCGCCGACGCGGGCTGCTACGGCAGCGACATCAAGACCCCGAATCTGGACCGGCTGGCGGCGGGCGGCCTCCGCTTTAGCCAGATGTATTCGACCGCGCGGTGTGGTCCCTCGCGGAACTGCATTACCACCGGGTACTACGCGCAGCAGAACGCGTGCGACACGATGACCCCCGGAAACATTCCGGCGTGGACCAAGCTTGCACCGGAACACCTGAAGCCGCTCGGCTACCGCGCCTACCACGTGGGAAAGTGGCACATCAAGTTCAAGCCGGTGGCCGGCGCAGGCTTTGACCGTTCGTACCTTTTGCAGGACCAGAACCGCTTCTTCACCCCGAGGCAACACTTCCTGGATGACCGTCCTCTTCCCGCGGTGCAGCCCGGCGAGGGATACTACGCAACGGTGGCGATTGCCGACCATGCCGTCCGGATGCTCCGCGAGCATCCGAAGGAAGATCCGTTCTACATGTACCTGGCGTTCACCTCGCCGCACTTCCCGCTGCACGCGCTGCAGGAAGACATCGACGAGTACCGCGACGCGTTCACCGAGGGGTGGGATGCATCACGCGAGCGCCGGCATGCGCGGCTCAAGCGGATGGGGCTGATCAACTGTCCGCTTTCCGCGCTGGAGCCGGAGATGCGTCCAGTGTGGAATACCAACTACCAGGAGCTGGCGGATAAGATCGGTCCCGGAGAGGTGGTCAAGGCGGTGCCATGGTCCACGCTCACGCCGGAGCAAAAGAAGTTCCAGCGGCTCAAGATGGCCATCCACGCTGCGATGATCACGCGCATGGATCGCGAGATCGGCCGCGTGCTCGACCAGTTGAAGGCAATGAATGCACTCGATGACACGGTGATTCTGTTCCTGTCGGACAACGGCGCCAGTTCGGAGCAGTTGATCCGCGCCGATGGTCACGACGCATCAGCGCCGGCCGGCTCAGGCGCGTCCCACTTGTGCCTCGGCCCGGGATGGTCCAGCGCATCGAACACTCCGTTCCGGCTGCACAAGAGCTGGGTGCACGAAGGCGGGATTTCCTCGCCATTCATCGTGCATTGGCCCGCGGGCATCCGGGATGCAGGCAAGATCCGCCACACGCCGTGCCACTTTGTCGATGTTGTGCCGACCCTGATTGATGTTGCTGGCGGGAGACCTGTGCTCTCAGACGGAGCGCCGCCATTGTCAGGACGAAGCCTGGTTCCGGCCTTCGGCAAGGACGTCACAGTCCAGCGCGACTACCTCTACTTCAATCACTCGAACAACCGTGCGATCCGGGTGGGCGACTGGAAACTCACCGCCGCCGGAAAGGACTCGCCGTGGGAGATGTATGACCTCCGGCGCGACCGGAGCGAGCAGAAGAACGTGATCACTCAGAACGCCGACCGCGCCAAGCAGATGGGCGAACTGTGGAGTCAGGTGGACGCCGGGTTCGTGCGGGTCCGAGAGGCTGCGCCCAAGAGCACCAAGGTCAGGATGTAGCAGCGAGCAGGGCTCGAATTGCTTCATCGACCGCGTGCGGAGGAACGCTTCCCTGTGCGAGAACCGGGCTTCCACCGCCGCGTCCGCCGTGAGCCGCAACCACGGACTTGAGTGCGTCCCCGGCCCGGCAGGGACCATCGGATGAGGCAGCCGCCAGAATCGCACCTCCCGCCGATGCGGCGACGAACAGCGCCCTTCCGGCCGCGGCGAACGCCTGAGCTTCGGTGCGGACATCGTCGCCGATCCCATCCGACGTGAGACGCCGCGAATGCACGAGCCAGCCGCGGGAATTCGGCGCGGTGGAGCGGGCGAGTTCAGCGCCCCGCAGTTGCGCCAGTTCGGTGGCCAGACGCTTCTGGACCTTGCCTGCCTCGTTGAGGCGCCCGGTCATCGACGCCGCCAATGCCGGAACCTGATCGTTGGCCGAGGAAAACGCACGGGCGGCGGAGGTCAACAGTTGATAATCAGCGCGAGCCTGGCTAACAGCCCGGAGTCCGCACAGAAACTCGATGCGCGCCGAGCCCCGGATCTTGTCGAGGCGGCGGAGGAGAATCGGGCCGATTTCGGCGGTGGAGCGGACGTGGGTGCCTCCGCAGGCGCTGTGGTCGAGATCGCCGATGCTCACGACACGGATGGTCCCCTCGCGGTCCGGCGGCTTGCGCAAGCGGAGCCCCGCGGCACACTCATGGTAGGACACGGTGACCGCGTGATTCTCGAAAACCCGCTCGTTGACCCGGCGCTCGACCGTGGCGACAAGACCGGGGTCCAGCGAGGCGGCCTCGACGTCGATGGTGGATGCTGCCGATCCCAAGTGGAAGCTGATGGTCGGGATCCCGTGATCCTCAGCCAACACTGCCGACAGCAAATGCTGGCCGGTGTGCTGCTGCATGTGATCGAACCGGCGGGTCCAGTCGACCGCCCCCTGGACAGGCCCGGGTGAAAGCCCGCCTTCAATGGCGTGAGCAATCCGCCCGCCCTCGTCAATAACATCGGTGACGCGCGCGGTGCCGAGAAATCCGGTGTCGGCGGGCTGTCCGCCAGAGGCCGGATAGAAGGCGGTGCGGTCCAGATAAGCGCGCCCGTCTTCGACGGCGATCACGGCCGCATCGAAACTTGTCTGGTAGCTGTCGCCGTAGTAGAGCCTGGTGGTCAAGCGACTACTCTACCGCGATCAGGCCGTAGTCGCTCGAAGCCTGGTCGAGCACGATCCGGACCGCCACATCACCAATTTGAGCGTTCTCTGGGATCTTGACCACCGCCCGGTAGACACCGACCAATTCCGGATCCAGTGTAATCGCGGTGGCGTCCACAAAGATCCCACCCAGGCCGAGACAGCCGAAGCAGATGCGCTTGCTCTCGGATGCGACCGGAGGTGGCGGACCCGCCGGGAGCGCACCGGTGACCGCCTGAGGCGAGGTTGGCCCCAAGCCCTGCGCAAAAATCGTAATCGTCTCACCCGGCTTTGCGGGCCTGCTATTGGGGATTCCGAATTCGCGGGGAAGAGGCAGTGTTCCGTCGGCGTTGACGGCGATGGCGAAGTAGTCGCGGAACTCCGGAATGTTCAGACCACGGGCGCGCAATGCGTAGCGCATGACTTTGGGCACCGCAGAGCGCACGATGATCGACACCGGGCCTCCCTTGGTTCCGTCGCGGTCGACGCGCACGACCGCTTCACCCGGCTCGATTTCGTTCGGAATCTGGAAATTCACCTGGCCGAACGAGGTGAACGAGATCGGGGCAGGACGGTCATTGACGAATACCTCGGTTCCGCCCAAGTTGGTGGGCAACGGGTTGTCCTTGGACTCCTGTGCGTCGCTGTAAGTGAATCCCTCACCGAAAGCCGCGACCAGACCGCCGGCGGCAAGCTGATCACCCTCGGCAAAGGTTGCGGTATCCTGAACGCCTTGGAATTGGATGATCGCCGGGCGGGAAGCGAGTAATTCGAGCTCGACCGGAATCCGCAGGTCGTTATTGGCGGCATTGCTGGCCACTGTCACCGAGCCGCGATAGACGCCCGGCTGCACGCCCTCAGGATTAACGGTCACTTTAACGATATTGCCTTCGGCGGTCTCGGCGGCGAGCCAGTCTCCGCCTCCCGTGGTGGCAGCCGTGGCGCCGGAAACTGCAAGCGTGCCCGTCCCGCGGTTGCGGATCAAAATCTGGCCGGCGGCCTTGGCCGCGCCTTGATGAAGCCGGTAGCGCACCGCGTCCTGCGCGGGCCAGGCGATTGGGCTCTCGGTGACATTTAGCGTGACATTGACGGTCTTGTTGTCAGCGGGTACACGCGAGCCAGCGATCGCGACGGTGCCACGGTAGGAGCCGGCCGCCATTCCATCGAGATGCCGTCCGCCGAACTGGTAAGGACGCACAAAGGCGAAAGTGCCGATTCCCCGAAAGACCACGCTCAGCCAATCGCCGCCGGTCTGGGTGCCGGGCGCCAACGCCAGGTTCGAATTAGTCTGGAACGTAACCGTGTCGGTGGACCCATTGGGGGCGACAAAGAAATTCACCTGGTCGGGAAACGCGGAGCCCACGGTCAGCGGCACCAGGATATTCTGCGGGGCGTCAATCGCCGCCGGGTCGCTTACCGTGACGGTGGCTGAGTATTGGCCGGGCTGCAGCGACTGCGTGGTGAACGTGAGCTGGATCGGCAGGCACTCCCCTTCCCGGCCGAAGCATGGCCGCGGCGCAATCACCCTGGCGCTGACCCACGGCGCCGAGGAGGAGAAGGTGAGCCTGAGCAGGCTGGTTTCGGTGTTGAGTCCACGCTCGCCGGTGACTCCCCAGGCTTCAACTTCCGGCGCGGTCGCGTTTTGGCCTTGGGCGACCGTGACTGGACCCACTACGGTGTTGCTCAGCCGGAGCTTCGGTACCGCCAGGGCCGGAGCAGCAAGTGCGAAGAAAGAACCTGCCAGTGCGGCAAAGTTCTTCAGTTTGGACATGTCCGTTCGGGGGAAAGTGCCTTCCTTG
>Ga0194132_10003459_pt1 | contig 28061 bp, 22 predicted proteins | sample TA2KigOf80mmetaG_FD_148612 | JGI IMG/M metagenome (GOLD analysis project Ga0194132, IMG submission 148612) | Freshwater microbial communities from Lake Tanganyika, Tanzania - TA2015054 Kigoma Offshore 80m | ecosystem: Environmental > Aquatic > Freshwater > Lake | place: Tanzania: Lake...
CTTATAGCAGATCCCACCGCCGTCCGTGAAGTCCACACCTACTCCGGGACACTTGCACCCGTACTCGTCACCGAGCATCCAAATAAACGAGACATACGAAAGTCAACCAGCTTTGCCGGAAGGGTACCTTCTGCTTGGACAGCGCGCTCTGCGGGGGGCGCAGGACAGCAACATGCCATCCTTAGACTACAAGGTGATACTCCACGAAGTGCTGGTCAGTGGCACAGTATTGCTGCTGATCGGGAGTTTGGCGATCGGCTGGATAACCGGTGAAAAGGGGATGGAGGCAGTCAAGCCGTTTTTGGTCGATCCGTTCAAGGGAATTCTGTGCCTGTTCTTACTCGACATGGGCCTGCTCACAGCCCAGCGGCTCGGTGATTTTCGTGCGCTCGGATGGTCATTGTTTGCCTTCGGTGTGTATATGCCCCTACTTGGTGGGCTTATCGGTCTTCTTATCGGGGACGGGCTCGGTTTAGGTGTCGGGAGTACTACGCTCCTTGGTATTCTCACCGCGAGTGCTTCGTACATCGCCGTACCAGCAGCCATGCGTCAGGCCTTGCCGCAAGCGAATCCTTCGATTTATGTGACGTTGTCATTGGGAGTAACCTTTCCGTTTAACGTGATGCTAGGAATTCCCTTGTGCTTCACTCTTGCACAACTGCTGGTGAAATCGTAAAGAATCGGCCAGTATGCAGATGCATCGGAAAAAGAAGGTTGAAATGATCGTCGACTCAGCATGCGCCCCGCAACTGCTGAAAATGTGCGAACGCGTCGGTGCAAAAGGCTATACCGTCGTGCCGAATGCCTCAGGCAAAGGCAATCGCGGCGTACGTGGGGTCGGAGATTTGTTCGATATTTTCCGCAACGTGCTTATCATTGTGATTGCGAGCGAGGAAATTGCGACACGCATTGTCGAAGAGTCTCAGCCGCTGCTGCAACACTATGCGGGCATCATCTATACGTCCGATGTTGAAGTCATACGTGACGAACATTTCTAGTGCCGCTACTGAGCGCTTGTGCGTTCAGCACAGACAAGCCAGAATATGGCAATGAATTCCTACGATTGCGTCGTCATTGGCACTGGAGGTGTCGGAAGCGCGGCGCTGTACTATCTCGCGGAGCGTGGCACACGCGTCCTCGGACTAGACCGGTTTCCACCAGGGCATGATCGCGGCAGTTCACACGGTGATACCCGCATTATCCGTTTGGCCTATTTTGAACATCCAGATTATGTTCCCCTACTCCGTCGCGCCTATACGTTGTGGGCCGATCTTGAAAACGCTTGCGGCCAACAGTTGTACAGAGAAGTTGGGTTGGTTGAGATCGGTCCACCAGATGGCGAGGTCGTCCCTGGTGTGTTGCGTAGCGCCCAAGAGCACAGTCTGCAGGTCCAATCTCTCTCGCCAGGTGAGTTTGCTCGGCGCTTTCCGGGTTTTCAACTGCCTGAGACCATGCGTGCAGTCTTTGAACAAAAGGCTGGATACCTTGCTGTGGAAACGTGCGTGCGCAGTGACACCAGCGCAGCGCAAAAACGTGGAGCAACCCTGCATAGTGATGAAACAGTGTTAACCTGGAAGCCGGAAGGCAACGGCGTTGTCGTAGCAACAGACAAAGGTCACTACACTGCTGCCCGTTTGATTATCACACCTGGTGCGTGGGCACCGCGGTTCCTTGCCGACGTTGGCCTCCGCTTTGAGATCCGTCGTAAGTCGTTATTCTGGTATGATGCACCGTCTGTCTATCACGCGGATCAGCGGTGCCCAGCTTTTCTCTACGAGACCCCGACCGGCGCGTTCTACGGTTTTCCCCAGAGTGACGAGTGGGGCTTGAAAGTCGCTGAACACTCCGGCGGCCAGGTTATCGACGAGCCGTTGAACGTGGATCGCAGCATCAACCCGCACGACCGTCGGCAAGTGGAAGATTTTCTTGCGCAGTATCTGCCTGGCGTATCGCGCACGTTACGGAAGCACGTTGTGTGCATGTACACCATGAGTGCAGATTCACATTTTGTCGTCGATCGTCATCCACAATATCCACAGGTAGCGTTTGTCGCCGGCCTTTCCGGGCATGGATTCAAATTTGCGAGCGTTTTAGGCGAGATACTGGCTGACCTGGCACGCGATGGACGAACGACCTTGCCCATCGAGTTTCTCCGCTGTAGTCGCCCGACGTTGAAGTTGAATTAACGTGGCGCAAGTGCCACCAGGCAGCGCTCATCGGCACCGAGCCCGCCATCCGATCGCAGAGGCACGATACAGACATGATTCGCGCCGACGCGAAATTGCGCATCGATCCGTTCGCGAATTTGCCCTTCATTGCCCCAGGCAATGATTGCATCAATCAAACGGTCACTGCCTCCGTTGGCGAAATCTTGCTCGGCGAAACCCAATTTACGCAACCGCTGCAGATAGTGTTCGATTGCCAGATAGATCTGCATATAGCGACGGGCGCCAGCACGCGCCTTCGCGGCATCGCTTTCCATCATCACAAGTTGTACCGCAGCGAGCCAGGGCTTGGGACCGAGCGCCTTACGGTAGCCAGCAACTTGTTCAGTAGTTGTAAAATACGTCAGCGTGCCGTGTGTCTCTGTAGCTGCTAACTCCAGCATCTTCGGCATCATTGCCGCAATGACGATAGGCGGCTCTTCCTTTGGCGTGGGCGCGTTGTAAGGCGCGGCTTTCATCTTTGCGATGTAGTCACGCATGAACGCAACGGGCTTCTCGTAGCCAATGCCACGTCGCGCGTTGTATGTCTTGTTGCTCACCCCAAGTCCAAAGATGAAGCGGTTGCCGAAGAATTCACTCATGGCCCGCGCGGCACCCATCGCCGCAATCGGTTCGTAGCTATATGCGATCGCAACGCCAGTCCCGACAACTACACGCTCGGTTTGGCTCAGGACGTAGGTCGACAGCGAAAAGATTTCGCGTCCCATGACCTCGGGCACCCATAACGCGTCGTAGCCCAACTGCTCCACCTTGCGTGCGAATGGTCCAACCTCGGGACCACGTAATGTATCGAAAAAGCCTAATACTCCGTGTTTTGGCAGTTCCATAATGCCTCCATAGTGAAGCGAACGTTCTCGGTACTTCCACATTACCTGACGCGACAGGTCGCTCCGGGTTTGCTCCCTTGCCTGAAAGTGTGTATCACCATGAGCAAAGGTGGGATAGTTCGCCGCCGTTTTCTGCATTACAGTAGTCACGGAATAGAGTAGAGGAGGATAACGATCGTGCGTGCTACGACTCAGCTGCGACAGATGTTGAATGAACCGGGGACAATCGTCGCTCCGGGAGCATATGATGGTCTCTCAGCTCGCTTGATTGAACGGCATGGGTTTCGGGCGGTGTACATGACCGGCGCTGGTACGGCAGCGTCAGCCATCGGACATGCCGATGTCGGCCTTGTGACGCAGACAGAGATGGCAACCCACGCTGGACGAATCGCCAGTTGCGTGGCCCTTCCGTTGATCGCCGACGCAGATACTGGTTACGGTAATGCACTGAATGTGATCCGCACAGTACGTGAGTATGAACGGGCCGGGGTTGCTGGCATGCACCTCGAAGACCAGGTCTTTCCCAAGAAATGTGGTCATATTGCAGGTAAAGCTGTCATTCCCATGCACGAGTTCGCCGAGAAAATTCGTGCCGCCGCGGAAAATCGCCGCGACCCGGATTTTGTCATCATTGCACGGACGGATGCACGGGCGGTGAATGGTCTTGATGACGCGATTGAACGTGGGCTGCGGTATCGCGAAGCAGGCGCTGATGTCATCTTTGTCGAAGCCCCACAGAGTCGCGAAGAGATCGAACGGGTTGCGCGCGCTATCAAAGCGCCGCTCTTGAGCAACCAGGTACCCGGAGGCAAAACCCCACCGCTGACAGTGACTGAACTGGAAAAGCTCGGATATAAGATCGTCATTTTCCCGGTGGTAGGCCTGATGGCAGCAACATTAGCTATCGAAGACGCTCTGAAAGGGTTACGCGAACGAGGAACTGATTCATCGGGCGAACGTATTCTCAGTCCTATGGATATTTTCAAGAAAGTTGGCATTGACTGGTGGTTGGAACAGGAAAGTAAGTATACGAGCCCCGTGTAACACACAACGCTCACGGTCAATTCAGGCAGCAGCAAAGGAGGATAAGTCATGAGCAAGAAAGAAGTCGTCATCCCCAAAGGTCAGGAACATTATTATGAACAGTTTCATTTCGCACCGGCAGTGAAAGATGGCAATCGCTTGTACTGCTCTGGTGTCATCGGAGTTGGCCCTGGCGGCAAGCCCGCCGCAGATCCAGAAACACAGTTCACCCACGCATTTGAGTCATTGAAGTCGGTGTTGACCACCGCAGGCGTGACGTTTGATGAAGTCATTGAAATGACCACGTTTCACGTCGGTCTGCAAAAGAATCTGGCCGCTTTCATGAAGGTAAAGGATAAGTACATGAACGCCCCCTACCCTTCATGGACCGCGATTGGCATCACCGAACTCGCTTTCCCTGGTGGACTCGTGGAAATCAAGGTCATTGCCAGGCTCAATGCGTAGCAGTGATTGCGGCCAGGCGCTGGAGAAACTGTAGACGCTCTAGGGGACTCTAGGCTATATTCTACAGACAGCGGCTAGAAGATTGGCGGAAAAGCAAACTGTGTAAAATGGTCCTAACCGTGTAAGAAACAGACCAAGGAGGGAACCAAAGATGGCAGAGTACGATCTTCACATTAAGGGCGGTACGGTCGTCGACGGAACGCGTGCACCGCGCCGGCAAGCGGATGTTTGGATTAAAGATGGTAAAATCGCCCAGGTCGGTGGTAAGGCCGAAGGGACCGCCAAAAGGACAATTGACGCGGGTGGTTTGATCGTTGCGCCGGGATTTATTGATCTCCACACCCATTATGATGCCCAGATTCGCTGGGACCCCTATTGCACAATCTCTGGATGGCATGGTGTTACGTCAGTGGTGTTAGGTAACTGCGGGTTTGGTTTCGCACCAGTAAAACCGGACTTCCGCGAACGCTCGATGCTGACCATGACCCGTACGGAAGCGATTCCTTATGATGCGATGAAAGTTGGCATGCACTGGGATTGGGAAACCATTCCGCAATATCTTGATTCGCTGGACCGCACCACCAAAGGGGTAAACTGCATTCAATACATGCCAACGGCATCGTTAATGACGTACGTGATGGGCCTCGAAGCTGCGAAGTCACGCCCTGCGAGCGAAGCAGAACGGAAGGAAATGCAGCGACTCCTCAATGAAGGGATGGAAGCCGGCCTGTGTGGCTTCTCCATTCAACGCTTAGGCCCGAATTCCGTGCAGGCTGACTACGATGGCTCACCGATGGTGACTGACACCATGTCCGATCAGGATATCCTCAATCTTGGTGAAGTGTTGCGTCGTCGTGGAGACGGATTCATTCAGATCACCCAAGCCGCTGGTGAAATTAAGAAAGACCTCGCCTTCCTGGAAAGATTAGCCGCAGTTGCGCAACGCCCGATTCTGCACAATGCGATTGTTCCCGCACGCAAAGATCCCAAGGTACACCGTCGCAGCTTGCAATGGCTGGAGCGGGTACGAGCCAAAGGCCTGCCGATTTATGGTCAGACCGGAACTGTCCGCACTGGGTTCGCCTTCACGCTCGAACACTGGAACCTGTACGATGCCAGCCCGGCATGGCGTGAACTCACCACTGGTACCAAGAAAGAAAAACTGGCGAAGATGCAAAACCCGGCATTGCGCGAAGCGGTAAAGCGCGAGGCCGAGGAAGCAGATCGCCGTCTGCAAGTCATTCAAGCCGGTGTCGGCGGCGCGATTCCTACGTTGATCGTGCAGAGCGATGGTGGCAAACCAGCGCTAGAAAAATATGTGGGCAAGTCACTTGGTCAGATCGCCCAAGAAGAGAACAAGACGCCGATCGATGTCATGCTCGATCTGTCGATTGCCAGCGAACTTGGCGTCGAATTCCTTGGTCCGAACAAAGGATTCAATGGCGAGTTCATGGCCGAGATGATCAATGATTCAGACTACACCTTCCCTGGCGTGTCCGATGGCGGAGCCCACACCAAGTTCTTCACAGGTGGCGCGTTTACTACGGACTTCCTCAGCTGGTTGGTGCGTGACGAGCAACGCATTACGCTCGAAGAGGCCCATTATCGTATGTCCGCCCTACCTGCGAAGGCGGCGGGGTTCCAGGATCGCGGCGTGTTGAAGCCTGGCTGGGCTGCTGATGTTGTTGTTTATGATCTCAATGGCCTGGGCATCGAACCTGACTGGATTGGTGAGGTCGTGCACGACTTCCCGGGCGGTGAATGGCGTCGCATCCAACGCGCCAAAGGCTACCACTCGATTATCGTCAACGGCGAGGAAACCTTCCGTGATGGCAAATGCACCGGTGCAACGCCAGGGCGTTTGTTACGTCATGGACGCTAGGGTAAACCTTCGTAACTGCGAGTTATAGACGGTAGACAGTAAGTCCTTCCCGTCGCTTTGATTAATGGCGGTGTGCGCAATGACAGGTGTTCTGTCATTGCGCACACCGTGATGCAACGAGTGGCCGAGCAGCGTCACTCTGCTTGAGGCAGCACTTACCCTGCACCCCGGTGGGAACGTTGGTGCATCCCTCTCACGCGACTTTGGCCATCGTGTCGTGTCCCAGGAACCCGCTAACCACTCGTGCAAACTCGGCTGGCTGGTCGAGTTCGGCGACGTGACCGGCATTGCGCAACGTTGCGAGTCGCGACCCCTTGATATTCGCTTGCCAGGCAGGACCGTAGCCTGGTGGGACAATCACATCCTTGTCGCTCGTCACAACCAGTGTCGGAGCTTTGATCCGGGCCATACGCCGCTTGATGCCGGTATCCGGAATCGGCCACAGAAATTTTGCACTCGCGCGCAGGTTCAGCAACTCCTCGACAAGTGCGTCCATTTTGTCACGCCCGGTGAACAGATGTTTCTGCCGTCCCTCTGGATCGGCGAACAAGATCGCAGACGGCATGCCTGGGTGCTGCGCGAACGGGTCCTCGCCACCGACCTCGTCCAGCCACAACCCGACGGGATTGACCAAGACCAGGCGTTGCACGCGCTGTGGAACAATAGCCGCAAGCTCGGCAGCCATCCACGCGCCGATACTCACACCAACGACATGGGCAGAGGTCAGTCCGAACGCGTCAAGGATGTCACACTGGTGTAGGAGCAGATCAAGCGGCCCGGCATCGAAGTCAGGAAGCTGATCCTTGGCTGGTCCCCAGCCTGGCGCGTACGGAGCGATAACGTCGTAGGACTTGGCCAGCAGTTCGAGGGCTGGTTCGAAGCCGGCTAACCCAAGCATGTGGTGTAAGTACAACAGTGGAGTCCCACGCCCAACGCGGTAGTAATACACCTCGCGGGCGTCAGGGCCGACTTGGATTTTGTGCATATCCATCAGCTTGCCTCCTTCATCTGCGTCGTGTTGGTGTGCACTGGCAGTGTAACTTGGCGCGGCACAGCTCGGTCTTGTGACGGCATCGGTTTTGGCGACCAGTGATCCTGGTAGTCTTTCCAGATACCTTTCATCTGCGGCATCACCTTTTCGGCAAACAACTTCGTCGAGTACTGACACAGCTCATTGGGCATATCGCCAAAGTGGAGCAAACACACTAAGTGACCGACCTTGAGCGAGGTGGCGACTTGGTGGATTTGTTCGGCGACGTGGTCTGGGTTGCCAGCCACGATAAAGCCGTTCTTCACCATCTCTTCCCACGATAAGGAAGCCGCCTGATTGAGAGCGGACGACTGCCCTGCCATTTGCGACGCGAGACCAGCGCGGAGCGTGGGTTCTGTGCGGTAACCGGGCGCATCGGCAAAGCCCGGATGAATGTGCAGACAGCGTGAGAAGAAATAGCGCGCATGTTTTTCATATAAGCGCTTGGCTTCCGCCTCCGTCTCGGCGATACAAATCTGTTGGGCAAACGCGGCTTGATAGGGATTGAAGTCCTGACCCAACTCTTCCATACGCTGCCAAAAGCCTTGCATGAGCTGCGCACCACGCACGTACCCAGAGAAAGATAAATAGCTATAGTTATAGTGTTGGGCGGCGCAGAAGTCCCAGGTCTCCAACGATCCACCCCCAGGGATCCAGATCGGCGGCGGGCTTTGAATGGGTCGTGGCCAGAGATTCACGTAGCGCTGCTTGTAGTGTTTGCCATTCCAGACGAAGACGTCAGGATCAGACCAGGCACGGCGGATCAGATCATGTGCCTCGTGGTATTTTTCACGCAGGGTTGCCGGGTTGAGCCCGCAGGCATAGTTGTCGTCCATTGAACTGCCAACCGGAAAGCCCGCAATCAGGCGTCCGCCGGAGATGCAGTCAAGCATCGCCATTTCCTCGGCTACACGAGTGGGCGGATCATACAAGGCAAGCGACTGGCCAAGCAGCAGAATGGAAGCGCGATGCGTGCGTCGCGATAGCGTCGCGGCCATCAACTGCGGTGAGGGCATCAGGCCGTAGGCATTCTGGTGATGCTCATTGATCCCCAATCCGTCGTAGCCAGAATCTTCAGCGAGTTCAAGTAAATCGAGGTAGTCGTTATAAATGCGGTTGGCTTTGACCGGGTCGAAAAGGCGCGAGTCGACATCAACCCATACGCTCCGATGTTTCTGGGTAAAATCGTCCGGCAAGAAGGGCCACGGCATGAGATTGAACCAATGGAATTTCATACGGCGATGTCCTTTCTGTGGCGGTGATATTCTGCATTAGGGCACGTGCCCTGACTATTATGCACGTGACGGGCAAATCCTAGTATCGTATCTCATAACTTCGTGAGCAGTTGTAGGGAGTTGTAGGGCGTGCGCAGCGCGCCAACTGACTGGCGCGTGGTACACGCCCTACGATTTCACCGCTCATGAACTGGCGAGACACGGTACTAGAAATGAACTTTTCGTCTTCCTGGAGGAGCAATCCCTGAACCTCAAACCACTACCGTCGAGATTGCTCCGTGGTGCTCGCCACACTCGCGTCTTATTGTATTCAGGCCAATCTTTGGCTCACGTTCCGTTAATTCGGTACCCACGCAACCGCACGAACTTCGCCAAACTCTTGCTTCACTTTCTTCCAGGAGTCGCCGCCATCTACGCTGGTGTAGATATAGCCATTGAGGCTATTCGCCACGATCACGTCGGGATCAGCTGGATGTGTAGCAAACCAATAGATGGTCGAATTAGGTTCGACCGGCAACGGCGCAGCTTGCCAGGTTTTCCCACCATCCTTGGAGCGTTGGATCGATCCGGTGCGACCAGGAATGAAATCACCGTTGGCAACGAAAATGATATCTGGGTTGTTTTGTTTGACCGCCACGCCGCGACAATAGGAAATCTGATCTCTCTCGAAGAATTTCGGAAAGCCATGTAACGACCAGTTTTCTCCTTCGGTCGTGCTCGCCCAAATGCCGTCCGGCGTCGTGACCAGTAGTTTGGTGGGTTGACTCTGGCACACAGTCAATCCGTGGATATCTCCGTTCAGCATATCTTTGCCCAGTGGAGGTAAGTGCACCCACGAGTTGCCACCATCGCGGCTGCAATAGACACCGTCGATCTCGACACCAACCCAGATCGTGTTGGGATCCCGCGGGTCGAAGACCACGTTGGTTACCTTCGGTGCGCCGGCAAAGCAGCTTTCAGCCGTGACAATCGGCACTTGTTCCCAGCTTTTCCCATCATTCAGCGAGCGATAAATGGCGGGCGGCTTGGTTCCAGCGTAGATCACTTCTGGAGTCGTTGGGTGAATTCCTAACGACCATATTTGTTTGCCGTCCATTGGTGAGTCTATCAGCTCCCAACTCGCACCTTTATCTTCGCTGCGATAGAGGCCGGCTTCTGAGCCTGCCAGGAGACGTTGCGGATTGTTGGGGTACACTGCCAGGGCACGAATCTGAATTTCTCCAGGCTCTGCGTGGAAGGGCAGTTTCATTTTGCTGCGCCGCCACTTCTCTCCGCTGTTTGGGCTATACCACACGCCAGCTCCGACCGTTCCTATACAAATAGTGAAATCCTTGGTCATATGCGTCCCTCCTCTTGTGTGTTCGCTCGTTGATGAATCTACTGCTCGATGTCCTCTTTACGCCTTTTGCCTCACGCGACGCAAGGGAAGCAAACTTACTGACTTTGCGCTCGGATGTAGCGCTGATAGATCTTTGGTAGCTCCGTCGGTAAGGATCGTACATCCTCGATGATCATGTACCGCGATGGTGCACACATCTCGCGCAAATAGTCTCTCCCGGTTTTATCAATCGTCAAACAGAAAGAAAGAATACCGTTCCGTTCTGCTTCACGTAGCGCCATCATGGTATCGCGTACACCATAGGTTGGCGCATGCGAACTGGGTCCGTAATCAGAATCTTCCGGATACCCATCACTCAACAACACCATAAACTTCGCACGGCATGAAAGGTCTTTGAGTTTTCTCGTCGCGTGACGCACTGCAGGCCCCATGCGTGTACTGCGTTGCGGAGCCAAGCCACCAATGCGCGCCTTGACCTCTTGGCTCAATGACTCGTTGAAACTCTTGACCGGATAGACCTCGACATTTCTCCGTCCATAACTAGAGAAACCGTACACAGAGTACACGTCACCGATTTCTTCTAAGGCTGTCGTCAACAAGACCAGTGCTTCCTTCATACGGTCGATAACCCTGCCCTCGCCGTCTGGAATTGCGCTTTCGGTCGATGCACTGAGGTCAAGCAGAAAGAGCGCTCCCACGTCACGTTGGAGTGGTTGCCGCGCCGTATAGAGTTTCGGCGACGGGGAAATGCCGCTTCTGAGATCGATGCGGGCAGCAACTGCGGCATTCACGTCAATATCTTCGCCGTGCTCAAGGCCATTCACGTGGCGATACTGCCGCGGACGAAGACGTTGAAACTCACGCTTGATCTCAGATGTGAGGTCTTCATGGTCTGCGAGGGTGCGAGAGAAGAATCCACCATCGTCGCCAGAGATTGCCCGTTCGCGGAGTTCGCACCATTGCGGACGATAGTCGTCGATAAGATAATCCCATTCGTCATACAGATAGCCGAACTCGGCAACGCCACCAGCACGACTACCGCGTTTCGCTTTGCGCCGACGATCGTCGTCGGTCTCCTCTTCGTTCACAGTACCGCGGTGGGTCACAACAATCGTTGGCGCATTCTGGTTCTGCCGACGCTTCCCTGACTTTTTCCCACGTTCGCGTAAGGCTTGGAGAAATTTCTCCCATGTGTCGCGTTGCTGGGGCGACTGTTGCGCAGCATCAACAAAGACACCAGCCCCGCTATCGTCGGACTGCATCATCTGCTGCTCGCTACCAGGTCCGCTCGGTTCAGGAAAATCATCCTCAAAGGTACGCTCACCTTCGTGCCCCGGTGCGAGGGTTATGGCGAGATAGAGTTCAGTAGCCAATAGCAGCGAGTCGTAGACTGTTGCTTGTGGTGCTAACTCAAATGAGCTGCCAGTCGGCATCTGTCGCAGAATTCGCGCAACCGTCGGCGGACGCAGTTCGACCATTGACCTCGCCCACGTCAGGTCATCATGAAGCCCCTGGTAGTTCTCAGCCAGCCGCGTAGCAACACGTTGGTTCTCTACAATCAAAAACAGAGCCTCTATGTGTTGAGGTTGGGGGAAACGTTCAAAGAACTCGGCCAGGTTTGCTGGTACGTTTCCATCTCCAGCCAAGGCCTCATACGCCACGGACGGTAGTAATGTCCATAGTCGTTCAATCGAACAGTCGTACGTACCAAAAGCTAAGCGTCCCGCATGCTGAGCAGCAAGGGTACGATACAGACGCAAATTATCTTCGTATGTGGCAAAGACATCGACTGAAGCCGGCAACGGCACCACTTCACCATCGTCGGACGCCAATGGCGGTGGAAGAATCACTGCGGCATCTTCCTTGAGTGCGACACTTGTGCCGGACAACATGTGAAGATAACGCAGGAGGAAGCCGTAGATATCACTGAGCGCGACGTGAACGGAACTGCCAGAGAGGAACAGTTGACTCGTGCGAGATTCCAAGGCAAAGAACGCTTCGCCAGCTTGTGGATTCTTCTGCGCGATCTCTTCACCGGTAAGAATCCACGCGACGATCCCCTCTGCGCCAACCGCGTCATACGCTCGTGTCAACGTGCGAAAGAGACGAGAGACCGAAACAGGAAGTGTCTGAGCGAGTCGCGCCATCTGCTCCAGCAACGGATAATGGCTCACGTGCGGAAGGGAACGCAAAGTGGGTCCGATGAGCGGAAGTGCGCCTGGCAACGGAGTGGGATCGAATGCAGCAGCCGACTGCAAAGAACGGAGCAAGAGCGCACGTAAGTCCTGTGGTACTTGAACAAGCGTACCAGGAAGGTCGGTGTAGAGCGCGACTGCAGCTTCTGGCGACCGATAGGCGGCGGAACGAACGAGACGGTAGACACTCATACGTTCGGACAGCTCCAGGTCGCGCAGCGCTCGTGGTACCGTGGTAAACACAGCCGGATGCAGCGCGGCAATATCCAGTGCAGCGCGAATCCAATCGCCAATTTCGTTGCCCTCTAAATGCGGCAAGATCTTTGGTGTCGCTAACATCAATTGCGAGAGCCTATCGTGCTGGCTAGCACCACGTACGGAGGTGACCGTCGCGCTCTGCTGCAACCACTCACGCAGCGCTCCATTTCGTTGCCATTGCTCAACCGTAAGACCAGGGAGAGAAGCGAGCGCAGCCAAGAGGTCAGCCCGTAGTCCCGCTGGTATCGCCTGTAGGGAAGAATCATCAAAGAGAGTTGCTGTCATTCACAAGCCTGTAGTGCATGATTGTTCGCTAGCTGCAGCACTTATCGGGTTTCGCGCAGAAGTTCAACCGATCGGGAGCGGTGCGAATGGGAATTATATCACAATTTGTGATATATAACACATACCAACTTTGCTGGAGGAATGAAACGGAGACGATAGAAAAATACCTGCTAAAGAAACGTACCAATACACTTTCACGGTCGGCGGGTGGGGACACTAGAGTAAGGCGATTTCCGAAAAAGGGGTACTCGAGACACTCATAAGGGTAGGTTTTTTATCCAAGCCTCAATCGGCGCGGATTTCCCGTCGTTAGGATCCGCGCATTCGTCATGCCCGCGCAGGCGAGCATCCAGGAGCTTCACCCCTGAACGATTGCGTATTCTCCCTGGATTCCCGCATTCGCGGGAATGACGTCTCGTCTTTTCTCAGCGTAAAAGCCTACCCCAAAAGGTACCCGAGATAGGGGATACTCTTTCAAGTTTGCATTGGCCTCGGCGGAATGTATCAACAGCTTCTTAGAGTCACACAACTACCACACGATCTACCTGGGGACACTAAAGTAAAATGGGCTGCTTGGTGATCGTTGCCGCGTGGGGACAGTAGAGTAAACAACGCTGCTGCTTTATTCACCTATCTGGTCGCCTCTTCGTGGTTTTTCCACAGCTTCCGGACGTTCTAGCCATGGTTAGATCGGTCCACCTCTAGAAAGTCCGATTTCCCGATCAAGTACGTAAAGTTCGATAAATCAATAGTTTATCGATGTAGATACGCATTCAGGTGGCGAGAAGTTTGTTCGCGGCTTTTAACACGGTAATTCAACTCGAAAACTGACAATTGTCATAAATCTTTGAAACATATACGGTCTAAGAATCACATCGTCCTGTTGTCTTGTGGAGAAATTGGATTATCGAGCGCGGATGAACTTCAAGTTCAATCAGTCGAGACGCAAAGGGAGCGCAAAAATGCCGCGCAAATCGCTGGGGACACTAACGTAAAAGGCGCGGGGACACTAGGGTAAAGGTGGGGACACTAGAGTAAGAAAGTGGGGACACTAGAGTAAGAAAGTGGGGACACTAGAGTAAGAAAATGGGGACACTAGAGTAAATCAAGAAACGAAAAAATCCTTATTTGACAAGCACTTAAGTGTTCTATAAGATGGCTCTCCTATATTCTCCTATTTTTTCCTATTCTCTCCTCTCTCACATGAGGGGGGAAATTTTTCAGGAGAAGGCAAAGAGGAAACGGTATGGAAAAGGGGTTGGAGGTAAGAAGGGGAGCAAAAGGAAATCAGGCGACAGTGATGTCATGGACTGTCGACTATGTGCCAGCAGAACAGAATTTAGAGACAATTGGTTACTTTTCTGCGCGCTATGCTCGCAAGGCGCTCGATGAAAAACAGAAGTCAAAAGTCATCGTTCTCTCTGACAATCGGAGAATCGAAATCGTTCCCTCGATGAAGTATGGATTTCCCAACGCCGAGGATCTCGATTTCTACCGTGCTTTCTTGAAAATTTGTGACGAGCGGGCGCAGTTGGTGAAGGTCGAAGTCGATGGTCAAACCGTCATGCGTCCACGTTTACCCTCGCCGATTGGTTTTTCTAGCCGTGAACTGATTGCGAAAGCTGGACGAACAAAAAACGGGCGTGGACACTCAGCAGTTCGCTCGTGGATCGAACGGCTGAACTCAACCACGATCCACGGCGAACTGTTTAATGCCCGAGAGCGTAAATTTGACGTGCGCATGGGTATCGAGCCATTATTTCGCAAGTATGTCCACGTTGGCCGACCATTGCCTAACGGTGAGATCGCGTCGCAAAATTTTGTCTGGCTTGCTGACTGGTTCGTTGAGAATTATTTTTACTTGTATAGTCGACCGATCGATCTCAAATTTCATCATCGCCTGACGCGAAGCATCTCCAAAGCGTTGTATCCGCTGCTCGATAACGGCTGGTTTGCAGCTAATGGGCACCCCTATACCAAACGCTACTCAGATCTCTGTGCGCTGCTAGACATCCAGGTTTACCAGCAAATGTCACGCGTACAGCAACAGCTTGACCCGTCGAACGAAGAATTATTGCGCGAGAAGTTTGTCGCGTCGTATGACTACCCAGTTGACGCTTCTGGTGCATGGTCTGGAACTGTACGGTGGTGGCCGGGACCGAAATGGATTTACGACCAGGAGCAACGGAAACGACCAAAGGGCAGGAATACAGAGTTGGTGTTTTCAGAGGCAAGAGGCGAGATCGAACTAACCGTAACGTTAAATCCTCAACTGAGTTTGTCACTAGACAGCGCTGACGAAAAAAGTGATGACGGTCTGTATCGAGAGCGTGTGAGCACCTTTTACGAAAAGCTCGGGCAAGGTAAAACGAGCCGAGAAAAATTGCACAGCGGAGCAAAGTTACTCCGTAGCCTGGTTGAGGAAGAAGGGTACACGCTTGCCGATGTGGATTTCTCGCTTGACTGGATCGTTGGCAACGTAGAGAAGAAATTCGACGGACGGGTGAAATCGATAGGGGTGCTGCCACATGTTATCGGCGAAGCTTTGGGGCAGCGCGCTCAGTTAGATAAGAAAAAGCAGAAAACAGAACAGTCGAGCGATAGTGAGAGATCACAGACGAAAATGGTAGCAGAGAGGAAAGAGTTAGAGGTCAGATTGCATCAGTTGCCACAAAAGGAACAGGACAATTTGCGCCAGGTCGCTACTGCGGGGCTGATGGAACAAGGGATCCCGCAACGGTTTCTGCTTGAAGCTATGGTGACAGCGGAAATGTGTCGACTGCTACAACAAAGGGAAATTACGGTCAAAGGTTAAATGGCTCCATAAAGGGGGGACAGACAATGGTGCCTCGCATTGCCGTTGCGAATCAGAAGGGAGGGGTTGGCAAGACAACTCTTGCGGTCAACGTTGCAGCCGCGCTGGCGGAGAAGGGGCATCGAGTGCTTCTCGTTGATCTCGATCCACAGGCGAATGCCACTGCTGGAGTCGGTGTCGAGATTTCCGGGGACACTAAGGCAACGACAGTCTATGATCTTCTGCTTGATCCCAAGATGGATACCGGTTTAGTGATCAGAAAGACCGGGATCTATAATCTCGACTTGATTCCATCCTCAATCGAACTTGCCGGTGCGGAATTGACTTTACCGCAGATGATCGGTGCTGAAAAATTGCTCGACGAGGCACTGGCGCGAACCACCGAGTACGACCGGATCGTCATTGATTGCCCACCGTCGTTAGGGCGGCTCACGCTCAATGCGCTGACTGCGGCAACTCACGTATTGATCCCGGTGCAGGTAGGGAAATGGGCGATTACAGGTACCGCCCAGCTCTGTGAAACGATTGATTTGGTACGGCAGCGACTAAATACGAAGCTCGCGATTCTTGGGGTCGTGTGTACGTTTTATGACAGTCGGACGACACTGAGTCGGGAAATTCATGCCAAAATTGGTGAACAGTTTGGCTCCGGTCTCTTTGCCACAGTGATAAAGACCGCCAGTAAAGTTGGCGAGGCGGCTGTGGCTGATACCCCTATTATTCTCTATGCATCGAGTTCTGAGGCCGCGCAGAATTATCGAGCCCTGACCGACGAGATAGAGAACAGATTGGAACAACAATGAAGAAATCGGCTGCGGAAAATCTGCGAAAATTGACCATTCCACAGCGAGCGCGGACAAGCCTGGAAAACACTTTGGGATTGGAGCGCTCACAGCTATTGACGACGTTAAGTATCGAACGAATTGTCCCGAACGCAGACCAGCCGCGTCGTCATCAATCGGCAAGAAAGTTTGCCGACATGGTCTTGTCGGTGCGTGAACGCGGGATACTACAACCGATTCGGGTTCGGGAACTGCAAGACACGGGACAATATGAAATTATCGCCGGAGAGCGTCGCTGGCGTGCCGCCAAAGAGGTGGGATTACGAGAAATTCCTGCGGTAGTAGTGCGACAGCAGAGCCAGGAAGAGGCCTATATCGACGCGTTGGTAGAAAATGTCGTGCGGGAAGACCTCAATCCGATCGATCGAGCAGAAGCGTTGAGCAAAATAAAAGTGCACCTAGGTGCACACTCAACCTGGGACGAAGTTGCCGCCTCGGGAATGCTTGGCATCAGTCGGCGACAAATTTTTCACCTCTTGGGTCTGACTACCCTCCCCGACGCGGTCAAGGAAGATATTCGCAGTAATATCCTCAGTGAGAAACATGGACGCGCCTTACGTTCGCTGCGCGATACACCGGTGCTGCAGGCCCAGGCCCATGAGGCAATGAAGACCCAGAAGATGTCGGGAGATGAAGCGCTCACGTTCGTGAAGCAGTTAAAGCGCAGTGCTGTTGTCGCAACGCAGCAAGTGCTCAAAATCTATTATCGTTCTAACGAAGAATTGATTGCTGCTTTAGAAGAGAAGCTGCAAATGTTACGCACACAAAGCCACGGCGAAGCCACACTCGATGAAGCCACTCAATAATCTCCTGTGTTCCGCGATTCGATTTAGCGTGCGCTGTGCGCACGATGTGCTTGCCAGCGTTGCTTCCCGTGCGCATGGCGTACGCGACGGCATCAGTCACAACTTAATGAGAAATCGCTGTGTTTTTAGGTGCTCCGTTGCGAGTATGGGTTCCTTCTCCCTCAGGGAGAAGGTCAGGATGAGGGAGTCGAGAAGCCAAAAGCCTTGAGTTTTCTTCCCCTCACCCTAGCCCTCTCCCTGAGGGAGAGGGAATTACTGCACTGCCAACAGCTTAAGTCGTGACTCGTGACGCTACAGTCTCTCCGCAGACAACTCCAAGTGTACCAATCTCCGGTAGTTTGATTGAGCCTCACTCCTCGTTTTCGTACCTTTCCACGCGCCTTAACACATCTGCATATCGCTCCAGTCGCTCCGGTCCGAAGACTTCTCTCACTACCAGTTCATCGACTTTGTCTCGCAGCGCCTCATCACTGAATACTTCAGGGTTCCCCCCGGCTCTTTCAGTCAACCATTCCACTGCTTGCTCGGTTATTCTGTTCAATGTCTGCGGACTCAGCGACCGCTTACAGGCAAGAAATAAGTCACGATCCTCGGGTGTGAACGCGACATACAACGGTGGTGTCCGAAGGCCACCGGTTTTTGTCGCCTGCTCTTGACCTTTACGCGGTAGAAATGCTGGCCGTGCCGTTAACGTTGACAATAACTGGATGTGAAATGTCGACGCACCATGACTCTGCCAGATCGTCTTGATTAACTTCTTGGCACGCAGACCACGCAACGCTCGTTGTAAGGTGCTCATCGATACTCCACATTGGGTTGCCAATTCGCTATAACGACAACGAGTAAACGACACCCCTTCTGCATGCGAGAGACGAAACAAGCGGTGATACACCACTTGCTCGGCAATCGTCAAAAAAGGCAACAATTCATCCATCGCTTCGATGTATGCCCTGCCGGTTGTCGCCCATACCAACTCAACACTTTCAGCAAATTTGGACTCGCTCATAGCAAACATTTTTTCCCAATCAATTTGACCGGTCATATTGATGATAGGCGAGTTCGTCCATAAAAGCAAACTCGGCTGCGTGGGTTTGGTGATTCCCTCAATCAGTTGCAGACGCGCCGTCCATACTTCGGCAGGCTCAGTAAGAACGGGGATTTTAGATGATTTCCGAAAAAGGGAATCCCTGAGATGTCGAAGTGATGCTGATAGTGGCGGGCAGAGCCTCATCAGTCACAACTCAAGCCGTTAGCAGCAGCATAATTCCCTCTCCTCAGGGAGAGGGCTAGTAGTCAGTCCATTTAATTTTGAGGGATAGGGTTTCGTCATGCCCGCGCACGCGAGCGTCCAGGGAAATTCAGCAGTGCCCTGTAGTTAAGCCTCCTGGATTCCCGCATTCGCGGGAATGACGTCCCTTGAGTTATCCATCAAAACTTCCTGGACTATCTACCAGGGCGAGGGGATAAAAAATAGCGGCTTTTGTCTCTTGGCACCCTCATCCTGACCCTCTCCCGGCGGGAGAAGGAACCCATACGCGCGGCGCTCCAGCTAAAACACAAGGATTTTTCCTTATGTGGTGACTGGCGGGCTGTGCCCGCCACCAGAGACTGCGGGATATTTTTTCCAAGAAATCGCCTTAGCCTGACGTCAGCCCGTTCATCCTGAGTCCTCAATAGCGCCCGCGCTAAACGCCTGCCCATGAACAAGAAAAATCTTGTTCATGGGCAGCTTGTCAAAGGATGGTTTGTTCTTTACCCATCTCTGTCTCAAACAGGATGCCCATGGTAGTCCGACGCGCTCACCGCAGTAGCTTCACCCCGGCCGCAGCTCGCGCATCACGTAGCCCCCATTTGCCCCGCTCAACCGTACTGAAAAATTCTTGAATCTCTCGATTGAAGGCTGCAGGTTCTTCGAGATTGATCGCGTGTCCGGTCCGGGGCTGCACAAACAAACCAGCCGACGGAATCGCTCGCTTCAAAAATACACTGGTTTCAATACAGGGTTCGTCTTCATCGCCAACGACCACCAGCGTGGGAATGGTAAGCTGTGAAAACTCTTTGGCAAAGTCGTAGAGTGACGGGCGTTCCCCTTGAAAGTTGCGCATCGTCAATGAAGAACCTTTGGCGGAATGTTGACTCAAGTGATCGACGGTCTCACGCCAACCGCGCGGATCTTTATTCTGCAGTTGAACCCGTGTGGGGCTGACTCCCATCTCTTCTGCGACAGCTTGCATCCCGGCACTGAGGAAACGCTGCGCTACCGCTGCACACTGGGTCCTGAAATCTTCACGTTGTTCACGGGGCGAACCGCTGCCAACGCCAGCCGCGACTAGGGCACTGGCCATATCGGGGTGGCGTAACCCGAACATCAGGGTGGCATATGCGCCTTGACTCAGGCCGACAATATGTGCCTTCGCAACACCGCAATGTCGCATCACCGCGCCGATGTCATCGGCAAAATTTGTATAGTGATAGGCGGCTGGATCGTCTGGCACATCGGACGGCGTATACCCTCGCGCTGCATAGGTGATGCAGCGGTAATTACGTGAAAAGTAACGTACCTGACTTTCCCACTCTCGATGATCGGCGGCGAATTCGTGCACAAAGACCACCGGGTACCCATTGCCAGTCTCTTCGACATAAAGCTTTACGCCGTTAGCATTCGCGTATGACATGATAATCTCCACATGTTCTTGTGTTGTTGGCTAGATGGTTGGCTCAACGTCTAAGCGGACAACGATATCTTTCAGAGGATCTGACGCGGCCGGGTATCTCTGCATGACCAAAGGGTCATGCCCAGGAATAACGTGACGCTTTGAAGTTGCGAGTCGTTCGACCGTACGAAATGCATCGAGCGTCGCTGCAATATCTACAACCGCGATGAACGGACGGTTGGTTTGGATATTCTCGTAGTAATGGCTGGAGTCAGAGGCTAAGACCACATGGCCACGCTCGGTATTCACCCGCACGACTTGTAACCCGGCAGTATGACCAGGCGCAAAATGGACGCTCAATCCAGGAGCGAGATCTACGTCGCCATTGTACAGCTCAAGTCGTTGTCTAAAGTTGAGCCGCACGATCCCAACGATGTCCTCTTCCTCGAACCCGTGGGCAAAATAGGGATAGCGGATATGCCGCCCGGTCGCGAAGGCCAATTCCTTTTCTTGGAGATGAAAACGGGCGTGGGGAAGTTTGTCGAAGTTGCCAACATGGTCGTAGTGGAGGTGTGTCAGCACAACGTCGGTCACAGCATCCGGATCGATGTCGAGCAAGCGCAAGCTTTCGATCGGACAGCGCAAGAAGGTGCGTTTGCGACGTGCAGCTACTGGCGCGTTAAACCCGGTGTCAACGAGAAAAAGGCGATCTGCTCCCACTATCACCCAGGTAAAATAGTCCATTGGCATCGGACCATCGTGGGGATCGCCACCGATAAAATGGTCCGCACGGCGAGCGTCGCGCGTGGCATATTTGAGCGCGTAGATTTTGTATGCGGGGATTTTTTCCGGCATTATCTATTTCCTCCGGCGGTAGGGGGCAAGTTGCGCAGCCCATCACGCTTATTTTCTACCTTTGTCGTCCCGCTCCAGTGCCGCTTTAAGACGCTCGGGCTCGACAGCGACCTGCACCGCAGCTCGTTCTTGCTGCAGAAGCATTGCTGACCGCGAGTCACGATCGCCCCAGCCACGATTTAGTGCAGCGGTCAATTCATCGAGTGCGAGATTTGCCATTGGCATCGGTACGTGTAACTCACGTCCAAGAGCGGTCGCCAGCGTGACATCCTTATGCGCCAACCGCAGAGCGAATGCTGGTGGGTCGTAGGTATTGGGCAAGAAATGATTGGCGAGCGCATCGAAGGTGCGCATACGACCAAGTGCTCCCTGACGGACAGCCTCCCACAGGGTCAATGGGTCGACGCCGGCCTTTACTCCCATAGTGGAGACTTCGGACAGCACCCGGTTGATCGCATAGCCGGCGCAGTTATGCACTAACTTTGCGACAGTGGCAGACCCGATCGGTCCGACGTAGCGCGCCTGATCACCAATGGCGTCGAGCACGGGTTTGTAACGGTCAAACGTTGCCCGATCACCGCCAACCCATATAGCCAGCTTGCCACTGGCAGCGCCCCGCGGACCACCGCTCACCGGGGCATCAAGCATTGGTAAACCTCGAGCTGCGAACGCCTCGTGCACCCGACGTACGACATCGGGCGAGTTGGTCGACAAGTCGAAGTACGCACTTCCTGCCCGCATTCCAGACAGCAAACCGCCTTCACCTAATGCGATTTGCTCTACTTCTACCGGACCAGGTAACGATGTGAACACGACATCCGACATGGCCGCGACGTGATACGGTGACTCGGCCCAGCTTGCACCGCTCGTGAGCAGATCGTTTGCAGCCTCACGACGCAAGTCGTGAACGATGAGTTGATGACCTGCCTTCAGAACATTGGCAGCCATTTTTGCACCCATCGTCCCAAGTCTGATGAATCCTACTTTCATGAAAGCCTCCGAATAAACCTTCAGCGTTCAGCATGGTGCTAACAAAACAGGTGGCGAAGGTAATTGAGAACGGCTGAACGCTGATACTTTGTGTTGGCTGTGCACGACGTGTTACTGCTGTTCGAAAATATCGTGAGCGACGGTCGCTGCGGTCATCGCCGTCGGCCAACCAGAATAAAAGGCCAGGTGAGTGATCAACTCGCCAAGTTCCTCTTTGGTTACGCCATTTTCAAGCGCACGGGCAATATGCACACGCAACTGTTCAGGCCGGTAGGTGGCCATCAGTGCGGCCACAGTGATCAAGCTGCGATCGCGTTTCGATAAACCTGGGCGTTCCCATACATCGCCAAAAACGACCTTTTCGGTTAGGTCAATGAGTTTTGGTGCGACCTTACGAGCTTTTTCGCGAGCTGCGGCCACTGCAGGTGATGGTGCGGTTGCCATGATTCCCTCCTCTATGATTTCGGAGGCTAGCTCTAGCACTTCGCGCGGCAAGAGGCCAGAGGAATCAAGTTGTACCGCGGAGATGCGACGTGTGGCGTCTCCACGAGCCGGAACTCAAGGATACTTACAAGGTACTAGTGCCGTGTCTCGCAAGTTTATTAGCAGGGAAATCGTGGGGCGCGTACCACGCGCCAGTCAGTTGGCGCGCTTCGCACGCCCTTCAACTCAAGGGCGGTTGCAGGTGCTACGCAGGGACTGGCAACGGCACATCGAGCGTAGTCACGCGACGCAGCTCTCTACGATATTTCCCGTCAGCGAACGGTGTCGCGCGATGCATAGTCGCCCGATTGTCCCAAATCACCAGGTCTCCCTCACGCCAGACATGGCGATAGATAAATTGTGGTTGGGTGGCATGCTCGATGAGTTCGCGCAACATGAGACGACCCTCAGGAATGGGCCAATCAATGATCTTGGAGGCGTGAGAGGCGACATATAAGGATTTGCGTCCGGAGCCTGGCAGAGTGCGAATGAGTGGATGAATGGCACCTTTTAAGATTTCTTGTTCTTTTTCCGAGAATTCAAAGCCTAAGACGTGTCGCGAATAGGCGATGGAATGATGAACTCTTAGCCCCTCTAGCTGCTCTTTCATCTCTTGCGGCAAGGTGTCATAGGCAGCGTGCATGTCAGCGAACTGAGTGTCAGCGCCGACGGGAGGAACGACTTTCGCGGCCAACATTGAATAGCGACCGGGCGGATCTTGAAAGGAGGCATCGGTGTGCCACAGACGGTTACCAAGTCCGTACATGCGGCGCCGATCATCTGATCCGAGAATGTGACCAGTTTCGTCAAGGTTCGAAATATCAGCCAAGGCCTCGTTTCCCAAGCGACTTTCCTGCAATGCGCTGATCCCTGTCTTTGTGTGAAGCTCGCCATCAAAACGCTGAGCGAAGGCGACGTGTTCATCGTCAGTCAGGAACTGGTCATGAAATACGAGGACCCCATAGCGGTCCATTCCGGTACGAATCTCCTCTAAGGTCGCGCGGTCATGGACGTCTCGCAGGTTGATGGGGCTGACCTCGGCAACGAACAGCGGATGCATTTGGTGAAATGTCAGAGCCATAGCAAGTTCTTCCTTAATGAAGAAAAATTCGCAGTCACACTAAGATGTGTGCTAGAGAGTGTCAATCATAAAGTGCGGAGTCAAACACCAATGCGCAACTTCGCTCCATGTTACATTGTGCCGTTGCTTTAGAAATTCCTCTCGGCGTGTTACATAAACGACTTGACCAATGGCGCGATAGCGTTATTGTCTTGGTTCACATGCGTAATCTGTACTTCGTCACGTTCAAGCTCAAAGGTCCTGTAGCTCATCATGGCTACTGGGGTTGCTGTGGAGTCGTAATGGGCCGTATGCCAGGGCCACGTAAGAGGTGGTTGTAATGGCGGTGGTTATTTCCGACAAATATGAAGTGATTGGCCAGCTCGGACAAGGTGGCATGGGACTGGTGTATAAAGTCCGCCACACCCGCCTCGATACCATATCGGCCTTGAAGGTCCTTCCCGCGTACCTGATGAAAGAACAAGACATCGTAAATCGCTTCAATCGTGAAGCGCGTGTCATGGCTCGTCTCAATCATCCCAATATCGTCAAAGTTCTCGATATCGAGCAGGACAAGGCGCAAAATCTCTACTACTTCGTCATGGAGTACATTGATGGTGAGACGCTGGGCCGTCACATTCGCAGCACGGGATCATTGCCGCTCCCAGAACTGCTCACGATCTCGCATCAGGTCGCGGACGCGCTGAATTACGCGCATTGCCATACGCCGCCTATTACCCATCGCGACATCAAGCCCGCCAACATCATGATCGAGGACCGCACCTCACGGGTGGTGGTGATGGACTTTGGCATCGCTAAGGAACTCGGTGATGCTGACTCTACTAGGACCGGCATGATGATTGGCACGTTCAAGTACGCCTCGCCTGAGCAGCTGCGTCAAGAAAAGCTCGATGGGGGTGCCGATGTCTATTCGCTCGGCATGGTGATGTACGAGATGTACACCGGTAAGCAGTTCTTTGGCGGCCTGGATGAGCAACAGGTCTTGCGGCGGGTTCTTTTTGATACGACCGAGAATGAACCGCATTTCGACCAGCCGCCGCCGGCTGCATTTGCTGATCTGTTGACACGTGCTATGGCGAAGGCCCGCGCCCAGCGCTATCACAGCATGGGAGAACTGTTGGAGGCGATCAAGGCTTGTCAAACGTTCAGTGTCGAAGAGGAAGAAACCGGCACCATGCTCATTTCCCAACTCGGACTGAGAGAATCGGCAACCCCTCCACCTGCTGGGGATATCGATGCTCAGATCCGCAAACTTGAAGAGGAGCGGGAGCGTCGTCGCATTCAGCCCTTTCAGACAAAAGCACGTGAAGCGCGTGAACATGCGACCCGTGAAGGGGCCGCCGATTGGGCGACTCCAATGTTCCAGCAGGGTCTTACATCTGAAGCTCAGGGAGCAAAGAGTTTACAATCGTTAGACTTCGCGGCGGCGCAGCAGGCTTTTGAAGCGGCGATCGAGAGCTTCACCCGCGCCGGCACAGAAGCCCACGCAACCGCAGCGAAACGACAAGCAGAACAAGCTAAGGCCAGTGTCGCGGTGGCAAAAGAGAAAGCCGAGCACGCCGGCGCGCGTGATCTGGCACGGACCAGGTATGCGCATGGCTGTGAGCTGGAATCACAAGCTGATGCACTATTGGCAAAGAATGAGTTGCAACAAGCAGCTCAACTCTATGGTGAAGCACTGCGTTCATTTGCCGACGCGCAGGCACAAGCACGGCGAGAACAGGCGAAAGCAGACGCTGAGAAGGCACGGATCCAAGCGGAGAGCGCTAAGGTCGCTGCCGAAGAACAGCGCGCTTCTCAGTTCGTCATGCGTGTCTTTCGTGAAGCCACTGAACAGGACCAGCGAGCGAGCGTCGCTATTCAGCAAGAGGAATTTACCCAAGCCCGTGAACTGTACCTGGCTGCCACGCAAACGTATGAGCGGGCGCAACGTGAAGCACTGAGCGAGAAACAGCGGCTGGAAACGATGGCGTTGCTGGAGCAAGCCAGAGAGGCACGCCGCCAATCCGAAGAAGTCCACGCACGTGAGGCGGGTGCACCGTCGTTTCAACAAGCTGTGATCTTGCACTCCGAGGGCGACTCTCACCTGCAAGCCAAAGCGTATGACCAGGCCAAGCAAGCATACCTGCAGGCTCGCGATCGCTACGAGCAGGCCACGCAAGAAGTTGTCGTCGAACGGGAGCGAAAAACCATAGCCACAGTTCGCCAACAGCTACAGCAGGCCCAAGCCCAGGCGGATCAGGTGGGTGCGAAAGAACGCGCTGCTGCTGCCTACGAAGAGGCTCAACGTGTAGTTGCTGCAGGGCAGGAGAGCGAACGACAAGGGCAATACAGTGAAGCCCGAGATCATTACACGCAGGCCACGCAACGCTTTCAACAATTGACGCGTGAGAATGCGGTGCTGGCCGCACGAGAACGAGCTGACGCCGCTCGTCAGAAAATGACAGAAATCGCGCAGGGTACTGAACCGTTGCAAGCCTGGGCCAAGCCGAGTTGGAGCAGAGCGCAGGAGCGAGCGCGACAAGCTGAAGAAGCGTACCGAAAACAAGAGTATGGTCGGGCGGCAGATTTCTACACGCAAGCAGCACAGGCGTATACGCAAGCGCGTGGCGATGCTGAGCAAGAACAGTTGCAGCAGGAGACTCGGGACGCGCAACAGCGAGCGCAGTCGGCCAAGGCTCGCGCTGAACAAGAGAATGCCGCACGCTATGCGGCACAGTTATGGCAGCAAGGTCTGGAGGCCTACCATCAGGCGGAGCAGCAGAACCGGGCAAAAGAGCTGGCGGTAGCGATGCAACGCTACAGGAGTGCGGCTGAGTTGTTGACCAGCGCCAGCGAGACTGCCCAGAGAGAGCGGAAGAAGCTAGAGGCATCTGAAACCCGCCAGCCGGCTAGCACTACCCAGCCGACCATCGCGACGCTAGAAGCTGCGCGGCTACACACCAGCACTGCCCCCGCCAGTGAACAAGAGCAACCTCGACAACAAATGAGAGAGGCTGAGCCGCAGGGAATCGTCACCAGGAAACAGGTTCAAGAAGCTGACATCGTACGTCCTGCAGCGGCTAGCGCGTCGAGTTCTAAAGAACGTGCTGCGATAGCTGCACGGGAAAAGGTGAACGCCGCGTACGCTGAGGCGAAAAAGGCTGGAGGGGAGGAGTTACTGCCTGGTCAATATATCGAGGCAGTGTCACAATTGCGTGAAGCAGAACGTCTCTTTGGGGGAGGAGACTTCGATGATGCACGGGGTCAATTTGAACGCATCGCCGTCCGCTGGGGGCAGATTCGGCAGGATGCCGAGGGAGCGCGCCAAAAGCTCGCAACCGAGGCGCGTAGGGCTCGCGCGCATGCGTTACGCAGACAAGCGGGTGATGTCAAAGGCAAACACAAGCGACAAATAGAACGAGCACTCACCAACGGTGATCATCTTTTGCAGCAGAAACAGTATGATCAAGCGCAGGCAGCGTATGATGAGGCGTTGGCTCTTCTGAGTACGCTCCTGCCAGGGCAGCACCAGATCCCACCGGGAGTTCCGAACGCAGATGGGCGATCAGCATCTGTCGCGCAAACCGGGGGGGCAATGGCCAGAGTACTGACCACTATTACTGGAATTGCGCGCAAACTCTGGGGCAGACCCGGCTAACCCAGGAATCCGAGCGTTAGGAACACAAACATAGCGACGATTAGCGAATCTGAATGTCAAAACTCATTGGTGCGCAATTCACTGGCCTGTATCCTTCAACTGAGTATCGTAGCAACACATGGCCTCAATTGGCGATTGGGCGATGAGCGTTGACATCAATGAAAATCACGACTGGTGACCCGTACCGGAAGTTGTCGCACGTGCGGAATCCACAACTGCTCGGCGACGAGATGGACAACGCCGTCCTGCGATTGCAAGCGGCCAGTGACACCAAGTAAAGTTGCGGTCTTGGCGATGACCTTATACCGAGTATATACCGTTGCCCAGAGGACAACATTCACGAAACCAGTTTCATCTTCTAACGTCATGAACACAACGCCTTTCGAGGTGCTGGGCCGCTGACGACTGATGACGAGGCCAGCATAACGAACTCGGGCGCCGTTCGGTAACTGTTGGACAACCCGAGCTGGCGGAAGACCCTGTGTGTCAAGCTCAGCCCGAAGCACTTGCAATGGATGGCCACGGACACTGTGGGCAGTGTGTTGGTAGTCCCAACGGATTTCTTCACCCTGAGTGAGAGAAGGGAAAGACGGGAGAATCTCTCTTGACGGCAAGGCCAGAGAATCAGAGGTCACATGTGTAGCAGCCTGGACCTGCCACAACGCCGTACGTCGGTTTCCTCCGAGACTGGCGAGGGCTCCAGTTGCAGCCAGCGTGGAGAGGCTGGTCTGACTGAGGGCGATTCGTCGCATCCAGTCTTCAAGGGAGGAAAAGCTCTTGCCGCGCCTCATGGTCACGATATGCTCTCCGTCCTTTTGCGATAATCCTTTGACGTATCGTAAGCCCATGCGGACGGCTAAAGTTTGCGGAGTTTGTGCCATGCAGAATTCTCTCTCGTTGTCCTCGTCTCCTGAACGCCGAACGCTATTGGTTTCTAACGTGCACTCCCACTGACTGTGCGTGACATCAACAGGAAGAAACGAAACCCCGTGACGCTTGGCATCGTCAACAATCGTCGCTGGGCTATAGAACCCATCCCTGTAAGGGTCGGTTGACTACCGTCGCATCGCCAGAATCCGCGCAGTCGATACGTGCGTTTGTTTTTTGCCACTCAGTTTGTGAGGTACTGGC
>Ga0194132_10003460_pt1 | contig 28061 bp, 25 predicted proteins | sample TA2KigOf80mmetaG_FD_148612 | JGI IMG/M metagenome (GOLD analysis project Ga0194132, IMG submission 148612) | Freshwater microbial communities from Lake Tanganyika, Tanzania - TA2015054 Kigoma Offshore 80m | ecosystem: Environmental > Aquatic > Freshwater > Lake | place: Tanzania: Lake...
ACCAGCGGGCAGGGTATAGAAGATAGGTCAGCTCCTCCCGGATGGAGGCGAACTTGACGCCGTAAACGGGCGATTCTTCGAGGCCCGTGAGACGACCGTCGTAGTGGACGACGACAGTGTTGACTTCCCCTTTTTTGAGCGGCTCCGGGAAATTCATCCGGACGGAAAAATCCTGGTGCGAGCGGGATGTGGGGATCTGGCGGCCAACGGCATCAATGACGCGGGATACCTGAAGAGCGTTGTTGAGTTCCAAGGTGGCCGAATACGTCGCTTCATCCAGTGGAATGAAGCGGATGACGGCGCTGGCGGAAATGGACTGGGTCCGCGGGTTGATGTCGGCCTCAAGCATCATGTGCTGGACATCGATGCGGGTGCGGCGCTCCTGGGCGGGGAGCAAGGCCGCCGTTGCCAGAACCAGGACCAGGGCGGGAAGGACTCTTCTCATGCTATCTGACATGTTTATCACTATTCGCCTGCAAAATATTCATTACCTTATCAGCAGCCATCTCCATGGGATCGTGGCTGGTTGCCAGCTTGGCCGCCACCTGGGCCAGATCGGCGCGCATCAGCGACAGCGCGCCGGGGTCTGCCAGCAGCGTGGCGGCGTATGAGGCCAGCGATTCCCCGCTGCATTCATTCTGTATCAATTCAGGCACGACGCGCCGGCCAGCGACGAGGTTGACCATCGAGAAAAAAGGCACGTCGACCAGGAAACGGCCCATCCACCAGCTCCATGGACTGACCTTATAGTAGGTGACCATGGGAGTGCCAAGGATCGCCGCTTCAATGGTTACCGTGCCGGAGGCGGCCAGGGCCAGATCCGCGTGCGCGATGGCGTCCCAGGTTTCCCCTTCAATATGTTGGATGGGCGAGCCGGAGATTGGTTGCCGAAAAAATTCCGGACCGAGGCGCGCGGAGAGTCCGGCGGGAGTGGCAAGCAGGAACGTGGCGGCCTGACTGACGTTCATCCGCGAGGCGGCATCGGCCAGGACGGGCAGGTGTCGGGCGATTTCCCCGGGCCGGCTGCCGGGCAGCAGAGTGACCAGCGGCCGCGAGGCGGGAATGCGGTGTTTGCGAAGGAATTCCTCTTTGGAAAGAGCCGGGCGTACGAGGCGGGTGAGAGGATGCCCTATGTAAGTGGCGGACATCCGGTGCCGCTTGAAAAAGTCAGGCTCAAAGGGGAAGATGCAGAGCAGGCCGGCCAGATGCCGCCGCATCTGACGCACGCGGCTCTTGCGCCAGGCCCAGACTTGCGGGGCAATGAAGTAGATGACGGGAATGTCGAGTGCGTGGAGTTTAGCGGCCAGGCGGAGGTGGAAGTCGGGACTATCGGTGAGGATGGCGGCGCTCGGTTTGTGAAGGCGCGCCCAGTCAAGCAGATTGCGGTACTCGCCATAGATGCGCGGCAGGTGGGAGACGACCTCGACAAGTCCAACGACGTTGAGGCTCGCGGCATCGACGACGGCATCGACACCAGCGCCGCGCATCCGGGGACCGGCGCATCCGTGGAAAGAGGCATCGGGAAGGCGGCGGGCAAGAGTGGAAACGAGGGAAGCGGTGTAGAGGTCGCCTGAGGCCTCACCGGCGGAGACGAGGAATTTCATGCCCTTAGAGGCCAGAATAGCAGGCGGGAGGGTTGCCGGAGCGCTGTTTGTTAATATGGACAACAGAGTCTAATGTCAGTGCAGCCAGATTTGATACGGCTGAGCGTCAGCGAATTCCGCGATCGTATTCGGAACGACATGGTTCCGCTGAATAGCCAGTTTTCCTACTTTGTGGCGGGGGTGCCGCTAAGCGACGACGACCTGCGGGACTACCTGGGTGATCCGGTGGCGGCGATACCGCCGAGTGTGGTGAAGATGATGCCGCACGTGTCGATCCTGCTGGTACCGTTTCTTGAGAAAACCAACGGGAAAGAAAAGAAAAACTCCGGCACGGAGTTGGTGTGTTTTGAGCGGCCGTCCAATGGCAAGCTGACGCGCTCCGCGCTGTGGCTGGATGAGCGCGCCGTGGTAGTCGCCTTCGGTGTGCAGGAAATGGAAGTCGCCGAGTACCACTACGAGCTGTATCACCAGATGGCGTGGTTGGCGGCCGAGATGCATTCACTCGAAGAGATGGCCGACTTTGACGGGCTGCTGCGGGAAGAACTGAACTTGCACGTCAACGGCGAAGTGGACGAGCGGAGCTGGCAGAAGAAGCAGGCGCTGACGCGGCGTTCGGGCGGCGTGAAGCGCGACAGCAAGAGCTTCCGCGAGTATGCCAAGCAGTCCTTTGTCGACACAATGACGCTTTATCTGCACGGCATTTGCTGCGACATCGATGTCGAGACGGGTCCGCGGCAGCTGCCGAGCCGGTATCTGCGGAAGCGATTGAATGTGCTGAAACGGATGTTCGCGCCGCCGGAAGGCTACGCGGTCTTTCCGGAGGATCAGGCGGCGGCGGAAGAGGCGTAAGCATAGTGTCGAAGCTGGCGAACCTGTTGTTGGCCTTGTCCGCCTCCGTCTCCTGAAGAGGCCGTTTGGCGGCGATGGAGCTCACCCATCACCGGAATGGCAGTCGGTTCGTGAGGAGATTAACCGTGGGCGGGGGAAGTGATCGTGTATCAGCGCAGTGGGGGAATGGAGCTAAGGGCGGTCTCATCGAGTGGGTCCAACTCCAGCCGTTCGCGGAGCCAGCGGGCGCGGTCCAGGCGGGCTTCGGCGTTCAATTCGTGGCCGGCGCCAAAACTGTGGCCCACATAGGCGATGCGCCGCATATCAATGTCGGCGCGGTCGGAGAGCAGGTCGAGGGCGCGACGCCATTCCTGGGCCATCTTCAATTGCGCAAACTCGTTTTGACCATTCATCGGTTCCGGGTCTTCGACAAAGCCTTCGCGGACCAGTGGCGTGTCAAGCAGCAGGCAGGCTGCTCCGGCACGGGACATGATTATGGCTTCCTCCAAGAATTCGCTTTTATTACGAAGAGGAGAGCCCTTCATCATCCAGTGCCCATAGAGGATGAGCGGAAATGCTCCGGTCCCCGCGGGCAAGGTAAGCAGGCCTGGGACGCGGCCGCCGAGAGGGCCGTCGAAGGCGTAATCGTAGACGCCGACCTGTCCGCGCTTTTCTACAGGATTGACCTTTAGATTGGCGGGGGTGACGGAGCGGTGGTTGAAAAATCTCTTCAGCGCTTCAATGTTCCATTGCAGCGTGGAGGCGGCCGGCGTCAGGAGGAGAGCGAGCGCCAACAGCATCATGGCACTGCATACGCGCGCCGGGGCTGCGGCGTTTCCTGGAGTTAGCGCATGGTTTGCAGGTATTCGCCTGTGGAGGCGTCGACGTAGATGGAGTAGTTGGATGTGGCGACGCTGTCACCCCAGATGATGCGCCAGACGGGGTTCGGGAATCGCTTGATGTGCTCCAGCATGATGATGACGGGCTTGTCGGGGTTCTTCTTGATGTAGTCTGCGCTCTTTTTCACGGCCGTCTCGTAAGCGGCGGTGGAGTCGACTTTCAATGCCTGCATCAGGAACGGTGAGTTCTGGCCGCGGGGACCGGTGTAGGATTCTTCGGTGGTGCTGTAGATGCCCTTGTTGAGCCCTTGGTCTGTGACAACCGAGTAGGTATATGTCTTGGCGGCGCGTCGGGTGTCAGAGACGAAGGTGACGCGCCAGGCTGGATACTTGCCGGCGTCCGGCTTCGGCTCATCCAGGGTGACGCTTAGCATCTGCATGGCTTGAAGGTCCTGCGCCCAGGTGCGGGCGGTGCCGTACATTTGGAAGAAGGCGTACTGGCCCGAGACGGGTTCTGCCGGCTTGCGCGGTTCCTTTTTCACTTCGGTTTTGGGCGCATCGGCGCAGGAGACAAGCAGCAGGAAAGCGGCAACGGGTAGGAACCATCTGATGCGGGTCATCTCCCGTCATTGTAGCCAAGCCGGGATTTGGCATACAATGTGGACAACTTAACAGCGGGAGGTATCCGCCATGAATTTATCGTCGGTTCGTGCGCTCGGGACCGTTTCTTTGGTCGCTTTCACAGTGCTTGCGACGGCTCTTGCCCAGGAGCAGGGTCCGCCTCAGCAAGGGCCTCCTGGAGGAGGAGGCGGAGGTGGTGGCGGCGTGACGACTCCGAATCCCGGTCCCAACGTTCCAACCAGCCCATTTCCGGGCACGCGCGACCGGCAACAGCAGCCACAGTTCCCCGATCCCACGCGCCAGCCGTTTCCGGAGATGCAACGGCCCGTGTTCCTGAGCGGCAAGGTCACGCTGGAAGATGGAAGCCCACCGCCGGAACCGGTGGTGATTGAACGGGTCTGCAATGGCGTGCATCGCCCGGAGGGCTACACCGATTCCAAGGGACGGTTCAGTTTTGCGCTGGGTCAGAACAGCGCGATGATGGCCGACGCGAGCGTCAATTCCTCCGCGGATGTATTCGGCGGAGGCGGTTTTGGCGGCGCCACGAGGGGGAACCAGGGCGGATTCGGCGGGACAGGGCGCGGCATAAGCGAGCGCGACCTGATGGGCTGCGAAATTCGCGCCAGCCTGCCGGGCTTTATCTCCGAGGTGGTGAATCTGAGCGGCCGCCGCTTCATGGATAACCCCGACCTGGGCACGATCGTGATGAGGAAGCTGGGCGGCGTGGAAGGAACAACGATCAGCATCACCACGCAGCTCGCGCCCAAGGATGCCAAAAAGGCCTATGAAAAGGGCCAGGAGAACGCGAAGAAGCAGAAGCTGGGCGATGCGCAGAAGGAATACGAGAAGGCTGTCGGGCTGTATCCCAAGTACGCCGTGGCTTGGCATGAGCTTGGTCTGGTGTACAAGTTGCAGTCCAGGAACGAGCAGGCGCGGGATGCATTCGCCAAGGCGCTGGAGGCGGACAACAAGTTCGTGAAGCCGTACCTGGAACTGGCGTTGCTTTCGGCCGGGGCTCAAAAATGGCAGGAGGTGGCCGACACCACAGACCGGGTGATCCGGCTGAACCCGCTGCAGTTTCCGGAGGCGTTTTTCTTCAATGCGGTCGCCAAATACAACCTCCAGAAATTCGACGATGCCGAAAAGAGCGCCGATGAGGCGGTAAAGCTGGATAAAGCGCACCGGTATCCCAAGGCGCAACACATCCTGGCGGTTCTGCAGGCAATGCGAAACGATCTGAAGGGCGCGGCGGAGAATATGCGGGGTTATTTGAAACACGCTCCGCAGGCAGGAGATGCGGAGATGGTGAAAGGGCAGCTGGCGGAGATCGAAAAGCGGCTGGGTGTGGGCGAGGTGGTGGAAAAGAAGGAACCGTAGCAGCCGGCGGCTGTGGTATATTTATTCAGGGGAGTGAATAAATAAACATGGCCAAACTCGCCGGAATTGTCGGCTTCCGCGGCTATTCCGGACAGGAACTACTGCATCTGCTAGAACGCCACGCGGGCGTGGAGCCCGTGCTGATGGAACACCGCGCCGATTCCGGGGAGCGTCCACGGCGGCGGAATTACAATGGGCCGCGCACGATCCCGGCAACCGGTGAAGCCGCCAAGCAACATGGCTTGAGCGCGGTGTTTCTGGCCACGCCGCCCGAGGTTTCCATGGAACTGGCGCCGGCGATGCTGCATGCGGGGGCCAAGGTGATCGACCTGAGCGGCGCTTTCCGGTTGCGCACGCCGGAGAACTACACACGCTGGTACAAGGAAGAGCACACGCAGCCGGCTCTACTTGCGGAGGCATGCTACGGGCTGCCGGAGTTCAACCGCGGCGCCGTGCCCAAGGCCAGGCTGATTTCCAACCCTGGCTGCTACCCGACGGCGGCAAACCTGGCGATCGCTCCGCTTGTGGAGGCGGGGGTGTTGGATCTGGATGCGGGAATCGTGTGCGACGCCAAGTCCGGTGTGAGCGGCGCCGGCCGAAAGCCAAGCCTGAAGACAAGCTTCTGCGAGGTAACCGGGAATTTCTCGGCTTACTCGATCCTGGAGCACCGGCATGTGCCGGAGGTGCTGATGAACTCGGGTTTGGAGGAGTCGCAGTTTTCTTTCACTGCGCATCTGCTGCCGATTCACCGCGGGATTCTGGAGACGATTTATTTCAAAGCGAAGGGCATCTCTTCCGCATCGGCATTGGTGGAGATTTATGAGCGGCGCTACGGAAATGAACCGTTCGTGCGGCTTTATGAAGCGGGTCAGGCGCCTGATATTTCCTCCGCGGCTCATACCAACTTCTGCGACATCGGAGTGAAGCTGGATTCGGCGAGCGGGCGCGGCGTGGTGGTGAGCGTCATTGACAACCTCGTGAAGGGCGCGGCGGGACAGGCCGTGCAGAATATGAATCTGGCGCTGGGTTTTGCCGAAACCGAGGCATTACTGTAATGCGGGTATTGGCGAAACTGGGCGGCACGCTTCTGGACGAGGCAGGGAGCAGGAAGCGGCTTGCCGGGGAGATCGCAACGCTCGCGGCGCGACCTGGGCTGGAGTTGGTTGTGGTGCATGGCGGCGGCAAACAAATGACGCGCTTCCTCAGCGAGCGAGGTGTAGAGAGCCGGTTTGTGAACGGCCTGCGGGTAAGCAGCCCGGAGGTGATTGACGCTGTGTTAAAGGTATTCGCCGGTACCGTGAATCATGGATTGGTGGCCTCGCTGGTGGAAGCGGGGGCGGCAGCCGTGGGATTGAGTGGGATTGACGCTGCGCTGACCGAGGCCGTGCAGCTGGATCCGCAACTGGGCGCGGTGGGCAGGCCGGTACGCACCAACCCGGGGCTCCTGGAGGTGCTGACCGGCAATGGTTACCTTCCGGTGGTCGCCTGCGTGGCGGGCGACCGGCAGGGGAACATCTATAACGTGAACGCGGATCAGATGGCGGCTGCTTGCGCCGGCGGTTTCCGCGCCGACAGGCTCGTTTTCTTAACCGACGTGGAAGGCGTGCTGAATGCGAAGAAGGAATTAGTGGGTGAAATCTCTCGGGCCGAAAGCTGCCAGCTGATCGCAACTGGGGTCGCCACGGGCGGCATGCAGGCCAAGCTGGAGGCGGCTCATTCGGCCCTGGACGCAGGGGTTGGGGCTGTCTGCATCGCCCCTGGGAGCCAACCGGGTGTGTTGGCGCGGCTGATTGACGGCGGTGCGGCCGGCACGCGACTGGTCCCCTAGAGGACAGCGACTGACATGCGGATACGTCAAGCCACGATGCGGGACATACCGAAGCTGCTTGCGCTGATCAACAATTATGCGGCCGATGGGATCATGCTGCCACGAACCGAGTTTGAACTAGCCGAAGGCATACGGGATTTTCAGGTAGCCGAATCGGGGAGACAGATATTGGGATGTGGCGCGTTGCATTACTATACGCGGTCATCGGGAGAAATAAGGTCCCTGGCGGTTTCCCCATCGGCGAAAGGTTCCGGTGTGGGGAGGAAGTTGGTGGAAGCGTTGGAAGAAGAGGCTCGCATGTGTGGCGTATCTTCCTTGTTTGCTTTTACTTATGTCGCTGACTTCTTCGCACGGCTCGGTTTCCAGCAGGTGGATCGGGCGCTCCTACCCCTTAAGGCATGGAAGGATTGTCTAAGGTGTCCGAAGTTTCAGAATTGCGATGAAATCGCGGTAATGAAAGCCATAGGACCACTACAGGACAGTAATCAAATCATGCACACTGCATTACCGGCGCTCACTCTGCCGAGCGAGCTGATTTCCCTTTCTGTGTTGAAAACAAACATTGATAAACGCTGAGAAGTTTCCCGCCACCCAGCCACATTGAAGAGGGATAGGCCAAAAAGTAGAGCGGGAAAAAATTTAAGCTTTTTCCCATAAAGGCTCTTCCCAAAGGCCCTATTTCGCGCCTATAATACAGGACTAGTAGTACTAGATATCGGGAGGGAATCTCGAATGCGAGCTCAGACCGTCGACGTCAAGGCATCGGCAGGGAGGGTGCTGTGCTGCACCATCTTTCGTCCCGGTGGCCGCAAACTGCTAGCCAAGGGACACGTGATCAGCGAAGAAGACGTTCGGTTGCTGGAAACCGAGGGGATGGAACAGGTCTGGGTAACGGAGTTAGAGGACGGCGAAGTCGGGGAAGACGAGGCGGTGGGCACAGTGGCGGCGGAAATGGGCTGCGGCTGCCTCGAGATCCGTCTTGCGGCCGGCGGACGCGCCAATCTTTTCGCGACCGAGGATTGCTGCGTACTGATCGACGATGAACTTTTGAAGCAGATCAATTGCACCTCGAGCATCGTCATCGCGACAACATACAATCTCAGCTTTGCGAAAGCGGGGACGCGTATAGCTACCGTGAAGAGCGCTCCGTTTGCGGTGGCGCTGGCGCAGCTTGAGGCGGTAGTATCGATCCTGCGCGAGCGCGGGCCGATCTTGCAGGCCAGGCCGATTCGCAATGCGACGGTTGGAGTTTTATACACGGATCCGATCAACGGCGACCGTGCGCGGCAGTTGTTTGAATCGATCATGCGGCAGCGTCTGGACCGGTTCAACGCGACAGCTAGTTTTATGCTCAGCGCGGTGGAAGACGATAACGGCACAACGCGCGCGCTACAGCACATGCTGCGGGCCAAGCCGACTACTGTCCTGGTCGCTTCCACCACGGCTCCGGCGGGGCCGGAAGACGTCATTGGCCGCGCGATGGCAAGAGTGGGATGCCATATCGAGAAGTTCCTGGCCCCCGTTGAGCCGGGCAACCTGTTGTTGCTCGGTTACAAGGATGAGATTCCGATCGTCTCGGCTCCTGGGTGTTTCCGTTCCGCGAAGTCCAACGTCGTGGACCTGGTTTTGCCCCCGATGCTGGCCCGCTACCGGCTATCCGGCTGGGAACTGGCCTCCTTGGGTCACGGAGGGTTGTTAGGTTGAAGGTTTTTTGATCTCCTCCACATAGCCACGCGCGGAACCCCCGGTTCCGCACGCGGCTGGTTTTTCCGGGCGCTGCCTTGGTGGCGCCCGGTTTTTTTTCGTACTGGCTGCGATCCGGAGCCTGCCAGGTCAGCGGTTATAATGTCTTCTTCGAAACAGATTCCTTTGTCAGGTCTTTGAAGCTGGAGGAGAATGGATCAGCAGCGGGCGATCATCATCGGAGCAGGTCCTGCTGGACTTACCGCCGCTTACGAGTTGGTCACCAGGACCGGGATCAAGCCCATCGTGATTGAAAAGAGCGATGCGATGGGCGGCATCGCGCGAACGGTGAACTATCGTGGCAACCGTATAGACATCGGTGGGCACCGTTTTTTTTCCAAATCCGACCGCGTAATAGACTGGTGGCTGAATATCATGCCGGCGCAAGCTGGAGGCAATCCTCATCAGGCCATTGCCTATCACGGCATGCACCGGGCGGTGGCGGCGCGGGCCGCCGCTCCGGATCCGGAGCGCGAGGATCTGGTGATGCTAGTCCGGCCCAGAAAGTCGCGGATCTACTATCTTCGGCGCTTCTTTGACTACCCGGTCACGCTGAGCAGGGACACGATTGCCAAGCTGGGAGCGTGGCGCCTTTTGCGGATCGCACTGAGCTATTTCAGGAGTGTTCTGCTGCCGATTCGGGATGAGCGGACGCTGGAGGAGTTCTTTATCAACCGGTTCGGCCGCGAACTGTACAAGACCTTTTTCCAAAGCTATACCGAGAAAGTATGGGGCGTTGCGTGCTCCAGCATCAACTCGGATTGGGGCAGGCAGCGGATCAAGGGGCTTTCCATCTGGCGGACCATCCGCCACGCGATCGGAAAGCTCATCGGGTTCAACGGATCGGGAGAAGTCCGCCAGAAGAATACTGAGACCTCGCTGATCGAGCAGTTTTTGTACCCTAAGCTGGGACCGGGACAGATGTGGGAGGAGGTGGCGCGGCGCATCAAGGAGAAAGGTGGGGAGATCCTCACTGGATACACGGTGGATCGCGTCAACAGCAACGGCAAGCGGGTGATTTCCGTGGAGGCCTCTGGTGACAAGGGCAGGAGAGTGTTCGAGGGGGATTATTTTTTCTCCACTGCTCCCATCCAGGAGTTGATGCGCAGCTTGGATGCCACGCCGCCAGCCAATGTATTGGAGGTGTCCGAGGGGTTGGTGTACAGGGACTTCGTGACTGTCGGGTTACTTGTGCGGACGCTGAAGATTCATGATGAGACACCAGATGGGAAGAAGCTGATCAGTGACAACTGGATCTACATCCAGGAGCCGGACGTGCTGCTGGGCAGGCTGCAGCTTTTCAACAACTGGAGTCCCTACCTGGTACAGGATCCCGGCACGGTGTGGCTGGGGCTTGAATACTTTTGCGACGAAGGCGACGGGATCTGGAGCCTGGCGGATGGAGAAATGGTTGCGCTGGCAAAGGAGGAGTTGAGCCGGATCGGCATTATCGAAGAGACGGAAGTGTTAGATGCCACGGTGATCCGCATGGAAAAGACCTATCCTGCCTACTTCGGAACCTATGACCGATTTCAGGAGATCCGTGAATACATCGACCGCTACGAGAACCTGTTCCTGGTTGGCCGGAACGGTATGCATCGCTACAACAACCAGGACCATTCCATGCTGACGGCCATGATGGCCGTGGACAATATCATTGCCGGTGTTACGGATAAGAGCAATCTCTGGTCGGTGAACACGGAAGAGGATTATTTGGAAGAAAAGAACGGATCAGGCTCTCAAAGCTCGGCCAATTGAAAAATGCTGTCAAAGGGACACTGCAAACCGTCTTCCAGCGCCTGCCGCGCTCCCTCCTCGCGATCCACAAGGCAGATGGCTCCGAGCACTCGGAGTCCGGCCTCGCGCGCCGCCTGAATCGCCTTCACCGTGCTGTCGCCGGTGGTACAGACGTCGTCCACAATCACAACGTCGATGGGATCATTCGTTGCAAGACCTTCGATCTGGCGCTTCATGCCGTGGCCCTTGGCTTCTTTGCGCACCAGGAAGGCGTTGACCGGGGAGGGAGTTTCGACGCTCTCCCGCGCCACCGCGATCACGATGGGATCGGCGCCCAGACTCATGCCTCCCACGGCCTCGGGCTTCCAGCCTCGCTGGCGTATCTTGTCGAGGAAAAGCCTTCCGATGAGCGGCATCGCCTCCGCGCGGCAGGTTGTGACCCGTGCGTCCACATACACCGTGCTTTTGCGGCCGCTGGCCAGCGTAAACTCCTGACCGCGGCGCACGGAGAATTCACGCAGAATCTCACGTAGTCTTTCCCGATCCTGTTCCAAGCTCATAAACTGATAGAGTACCGCGGGACTCGAAGATGAAGATCCTGGTTTTTTCCGATATTCACAGTGACCTGCGAGCGCTGGAGAGGCTGCTGGAGATCGAGGCCGATTACTACTTTGCCGCCGGCGACATGGTGAACTGGGCGCGAGGACTGGATGCCGCAGGGCAGGTGCTGGCCAAACGTGCTGGACACATGTACGTGATCCCGGGCAATCACGAGTCGGAGAATGACGTGGAGAACCTGTGCTCGCGCTATTCGCTGCACAACTTCCACGGCAAGTCGCTTTGGGTGGATGGATTCCACATTGGTGGGCTTGGTTACTCCAATCCGACACCGTTCGACACGCCAGGAGAATACTCCGAAAGCGAAATGGCCGCGAGGCTGGCGGAGTTCAACGGCAAGGCGCCGCTGATTATGATCTGCCACTGTCCGCCGAAGAACACGCTGCTGGACCGGGCGGGCAAGGACCGCCACTTCGGGAGTTCCTCGGTCCTCGAGTTTATTCAGCGTGAGAAGCCGGTCTATTTTTTCTGTGGTCATATCCACGAAGCCGAAGGCGTGTCGGACATCATCGGCGAGACGCCTGGGGTGAACGTGGGCAAGCGCGGGTTCCTGTTGGATTTTGATAAAATCAGGCAAGAATCCCCGCAATAGTTATGACTTTAGAAGAACTCGAAAGAGAGTACGTTTCGCTCCGCCAGCAGGCTGAGGCTGTGCGGAGCTATCTTTGACACCCGCAACAAGCAGTCCCGCCTGGCCGTTTTAGAAGAGCAGATCTCGGCGCCTGATTTCTGGTCGCAGCCGGAAAAATCGCAAAAGGTTCTCCAGGAGCGCAAACGCCTGGAAGAGACATTGGCGCACGACCGCGAGGTGGCCTCGTTGGCAAGCGATATCGAGACGCTGTTTGATCTGGCGCGCGAAGGCGAGGACGTAGCAAAAGAGCTCTCCTCGGAGATCACGCGCTTTTCCGGAAGGTTGCAGACGCTCGAGGACGGCATGCTGCTATCGGGGGAAAACGACGCGCGCGCGGCGATCGTAACGATTCACCCGGGAGCCGGCGGTACCGAGAGTCAGGACTGGGCCGAGATGCTCGAACGCATGTATCTGCGGTGGGCCGAGCGTATGGAGATGGGAACAGTCATCACCGACCGCCTGGAAGGCGAGGCCGCAGGCATCAAGTCCGTCACGTTCGAGGTAAACGGGGAGAACGCATTCGGGTTGCTGCAATCAGAAGTGGGCGTACACCGGCTGGTGCGTATCTCGCCATTTGACGCGAATGCGCGGCGGCATACCTCCTTCGCTTCGGTGTTCGTTTATCCGCAGGTCGATGAAGACGTCAAGATCGAGATCAAGCCGGAGGACCTGCGTGTTGATGTATTCCGCGCTTCCGGCGCCGGCGGCCAGCATGTCAACCGCACCGAATCGGCCGTTCGCATGACGCACCTTCCGACCGGGATCGTGGTGCAGTGCCAGAACGAGCGCTCCCAGCACAAGAACCGCGCCAGCGCGATCAAGCAGCTCCGCGCGCGGCTGTTCGAGCATGAGATGGAGAAACGGCGCGCCGAGGAGAAGCGCCTGGAAGATGCCAAAGCCGACATCAACTTCGGCTCGCAAATCCGCAGCTATGTGTTGGCTCCGTACCGCATGGTGAAAGACCACCGCACAAAGCTGTCGATCGGCGACGTGGACCGCGTTTTGGACGGTGACCTGGAGAGTCTGATGCACGCCTGGCTGGTGTTCCGCAAGACCGGCAAGACGGCCGGTGACGGCAAAGACGAACTTCCGGAATGACGCTTCCTGGAGTGGAAGAGCTGGCCCGAGCCGGGGAGTTGCTGCGCGGCGGCGGACTTGTTGCGTTTCCCACCGAAACGGTTTACGGACTAGGCGCGAATGCGCTGGACCCGGCGGCGGTCAGGCGCATTTTCGAAGCCAAGGGCCGTCCGGAAACCAATCCCTTGATCGTGCACGTGGGCTCGATTGAGATGGCAAAGCCGTTGGTTAAGGAGTGGCCGGAGGCGGCCGCGAAGCTGGCGGCGCGCTGGTGGCCCGGTCCTTTGAGCATCGTGCTTCCCAAACGGGATCATGTTCCGGACCTCGTGACTGCTGGACTGCCCGGCGTGGCACTCCGCATGCCATCGCATCCGCTGGCGCTTGCGCTGATTCGCGCCGCCGGAGTCCCGCTTGCTGCTCCAAGCGCCAACCGCTTCGCGCAGCTGAGTCCTACGACGGCCGATCATGTGCGGCAGGGGATGGGAGAGCGTGTGGATATGATCCTTGACGGTGGAGCTTGCCAGGTGGGCATTGAATCGACCGTCCTCTCTCTGATGTCGCAACCGCCCACGCTTTTACGTCCCGGTATGGTTACGCGGGAGCAACTGGAGAAGACGTTGAGTAACGTTCAGCTCCACACCTCCAGCGAAGGCGCTCAGCCTTCTCCTGGACTCCATCCGCGGCACTACTGTCCGCGAACCAGCCTGGTACTGATTCGCGGGGAGGAAGACTTGCCGCAAGGCCGCGGGGCTCTCGTAGGGTTCCGTCAAATGCCCGCGGTGAAGTTCGTCCAGATGCCGGATGACCCGTACGAATATGCGGCGGTGCTTTATGCGACGTTGCACCAGCTGGACGCGCTTGATCTGGATTGGATCGCCGTGGAACGCCCGCCGGATTCGGAGACATGGTCGGCCATCGTGGATCGTTTGCAGCGGGCCGCTTGCCGTTTAGAATAGCCTGAGGTCAATGAGCGCGACTCCACCTGGAACTGGCGGGCCACTGTTCGATGAGATCGAAGCCGCGCCGGCCATTTCGCCCACCTTGTGGTGGCTGGGCCACGCCGGGTTTGCGCTGAAGTACCACAGCATGGTCTTCTACATTGACCCTGTGCTTTCCGAGGCTAATGGACGTTCGTTCGCCCCGTTGATGACGCCCGGTGAGGTCACGCATGCTGAACTGATTCTGTGCACCCACGCGCATCCGCGGCACATGGACAGCGCGACGCTGCTTCCCATGCTGGAAGCCTCGCAGCGTGCCAAGCTCGTACTGCCGAAGAGCGCCGCCGAAAAGGCAAACACGTTTGGAATCGGCTATGACCGCATGACCACGACGGACTCCGGCTTGCGCGTGGAGTATTTCAAGACGGGCGATTATGTACGGGTCTATTCGGTCCCCTCAGCGCATCCGGAGCTGGACTATACGCCCATCGGCGGCTATCCCTATCTCGGCTATCTGATCCGTTGCGGGGGCATCACCATTTACCATGCAGGCGATTGTGTCCCCTATGCTGACTTGGCCGCGCGCCTGAAGCCCTATAGTGTGGACGTTGCTCTGCTTCCGATTTCCGGGCGGAAAGGCAACGGATGCTTCACCATCGCCGAGGCCGCGCAACTTGCCGAGGATATCGGCGCCTCATGGCTGTTGCCGATGCATTACGGGTTGTTTCCAGACTCCGCCGAGGCGGCCGGCGCCTTTATTCATCACATGCTGTTCCATAGGCCGGCGCAGCGATTCAAGGTCTTCCAACCCGGCGAGGGTTGGGAGGTGCCTTGAGCCACTTGTCGAGAAACTCGTAGGCGCGCTCGCGAACTGCCACCGGAAAGTCGTGGCCGTCATCGGGATACTCGACAATCAGCCTTCCTTCCCCAAATGCGGGCATGACCGCCCGAACGCAATCTTGCACTCCGGAAACCTCGAAATTGCTGTCGTGCAGCGGAGCGTTAATGAAAACAGGCCTGGGTGCGATCGCTCGAAACACGTCGGTAAAGTCAAACGGCAAATGCAGCGGAGATTTGTGGAATAGCTCGGCGATCCGGGGCATATAGCCCTTATGGCTCCAACCGTCTAAACGACCTCCGTAGTATTTCGCGAAGGAAGTGAAGCCGCAACTCGTTACGGCAGCCTTTATGCGCTGCTCAAACGTCGTCAGGAACAAAGCGTTGTGACCACCAAGGGAGTGGCCGATCACTCCAATCCGGTCCGGATCAACCTCTGGCATCGACTGCAGCAAATCCACCGCCTGCTTGTGATTCACGATGCCTTTCATCGTCGCACTCGCGTAGCCAAGTGCATATGGGTCGGTCCCATTGTCGCCGAATCCGGGGTAATCAGGCGCCAGGGTTATGTAACCACGTTGCGCCAACTCCTTGGCGTAATGCAGGTTTAGTTTGGGTCCCAGGCCGGCGGGCTCACCTTTGCCTAACTTTGTGGTCTGATGCAGGCAGACGATGGCAGGCAGAGGGCTAGGTTTTGAGTGGGGAATGAAAAGGTAAGCGGGGACGGAGTCGTTATCGACGGTTGTGTATGTGATAAGACTACGAGAGTAGTTAATGGACTGCACCGTCTCGTGTCTAGCCATCTGGACGGGTTCCCGATTACCCGCTGGCAAAGGTCCCATCGCCTTCTCCATGGCGGCTAGGAGCTCGGCTCGATCAGCGCCCCAGGCGGAAAGCAGGGCACTGCAAAGCACCAGGATCCGCATGCTTCGATGTTACAGGAAAACAGGCAAGGAGTGGTAGGGACGGGCAGATTCGAACTGCCGGCCTGCCGCTTAGGAGGCGGCCGCTCTATCCATCTGAGCTACGTCCCCAGCACTTCTCATTCTACCAGCGCTTCAAGCCTTTCCGGCCAATATCCTTGCGGTATTTCATTCCATCGAAGTGGATGTGCTCTACCGCAGCATAGGCGTTGTCGATGGCTCCCTGCAGGTCTTTGCCGGAGGCGGTCACGCCCAGGACGCGGCCCCCGGCAGTTTCCAGCCCGTTCGGACCGATGCGCGTGCCTGCCTGAAAGACCTCCGCTCCGCTGTTCTCGATGCCGGTGATACGGTCGCCGGTTCTGACCTCGCGCGGATAGTCGTGAGCCGCCACTACTACGCAGACGCTCGGTTCCGGTCGCCATTGTGGCTTATGGCCGTCGAGCAAGACAGCGACCAGATCGGAATCCAGGCGGTGCATCAGCGCCTGCGTTTCCGGATCGCCAAGCCTTGCGTTGTATTCGAGCACCTTCGGCCCGGAGGAGGTCATCATCAGGCCCGCGTATAGAAAACCGGTATACGGCGTTCCATCCGCTTTCATCTGCTCCAGCGTGGGATGGATGATCTCGCCGAGAATACTCTGTGTTTGTTCTGGGCTGAGAATGCGCCCGTCACAGTAGGCGCCCATGCCGCCGGTGTTCGGTCCTTGATCGCCGTCGCCGATCGCTTTGTGGTCCTGCGTGGCCTCGAGAGGGATCACTTTGTCACCGTCGGTGAATACGATGAAGCTCACTTCTTCGCCGGCAAGAAACTCTTCCACCACGATCTGGCCCACGGGCAAGCTTGCCAGCGCCGCCAGCGCCTGTGTTTTGTCTTCGGCAATGATGACCCCTTTGCCGGCGGCCAAGCCGTCGGCCTTCAGGACAACGGGGAATCCGAATTCATCAAGGTTCTTTTTCGCCTCCTCCGGGGTGCGTGCTGTGGCGGCACGAGGCGTAGGCACGCCGGCGCGTAGCATGAACTGTTTCGAGAAGACTTTGCTCGCCTCAAGCTGTGCGGCCTGCCTCGTTGGCCCAATGATTCGTCGACGCTGTCCGCGGAACAGGTCGACCACACCGGCTGCCAGCGGAGCTTCCGGACCCACGATGGTGAGATCCGCTTCTACGGAACGGGCAATTTGCAAGTACGAATCCGGATCCACGGAAGCCGGCTTGATGCATTGACCGATGCCCGCAATGCCTGGATTACCCGGCGCGGCAAAAAGCTGCTTCACCTGTGGGCTGCGGCGCAAGCGCCAAGCCAGTGCGTGTTCGCGGCCGCCGCCGCCGATGACAAGGACGTTCATATGTGGAAGAGGCGGAAACTACGCCGAGCTACAATGATAGCAATGGCCAGGAAGTATGACGCTATTGTGGTCGGGGCCGGCCACGCTGGGTGCGAAGCCGCTCGCGCGTGTGCGCGTATGGGCTTGCACACCGCTATGATCACGATGAACTTGGATTTGATCGCCCAGATGTCGTGCAATCCCGCCATCGGAGGCATAGCGAAAGGCCATCTAGTGAGGGAAATCGATGCCCTCGGCGGGGTGATGGGTGAAGTGTCGGACGCGGTTGGGATTCAGTTCCGTCTCCTGAATACAAGTCGAGGGCCCGCCGTCTGGTCGCCGCGTGCGCAGTGCGACAAGAAGGCCTATCGCACGCGGATGCGAGAGGTACTGGAGCGAGAGCCTAACCTGCGCATCGTTCAGGCCGAAGTTGCTGCCATCAGTCTGGGTGGTCGCAAAGCTACTGGAGTCGTGTTGAGGGATGGCCGGAGCCTGCAGAGCGGCGCTGTGATCGTAACAACGGGCACGTTCCTCAATGGTTTGGCTCATGTTGGTGAAAACACTTACAGTTGTGGCAGGAATGGTGAAGCCCCCTCGGAACTATTGGGAAATCAATTGCGCAGCTCCGGGCTTCAGTGGACCCGCCTGAAGACGGGCACTCCACCGCGGCTCGACGGCCGCACGATCGATTGGTCGGCATTTGAACCGCAATCCGGAGATCCTGTGCCCACCCCATTCTCCTTCCTGACGGAGAGGATTCAGCGGGAGCAGGTTAAGTGTTATATTTCTTACACTACTCACGCCACCAAGCGTGTTATCCAAGAGAACCTGGCGCGTTCACCCTTGTATAGTGGCCAGATCGAAGGAATCGGCCCCCGATACTGCCCTTCTATCGAAGACAAGTTTGTCAAGTTTCCGGATAAATCCAGGCACCAGATCTTCCTCGAGCCTGAGGGTCTGGACACGAACGAAATCTACGTCAACGGCATGTCCACCAGCCTCCCGGTTGATGTGCAGGAGGCTATTGTCGCCTCGATCCCAGGTCTTGAGGAGGCGGAAATGATCCGGCCTGGCTACGCCATTGAGTACGATGCCATTGATCCAAGGGAGCTGACTCACTCTCTCGAGGTGAAGACCATCGAGAACCTGTTCCTCGCGGGTCAGATCAACGGTACATCGGGATATGAGGAGGCTGCCTGCCAGGGGCTTATGGCCGGTGTCAATGTGGCTGCAAAACTAGATGGACGTGATCCAGTAGTGGTTGAGCGGACCAACGGGTACGTCGGCATCCTGATCGACGACTTGATCACCAAAGGCGCCGATGAACCGTATCGGATGTTCACCTCCAGGGCAGAGTTTCGGCTTCATCTTCGCATTGATAACGCCGATGAGCGGCTTACTCCGTTGGGTAGGACAGCTGGATTGGTCTGCGACCGGAGATGGGGGATACTTGAGCAGAAGCGGTCGCAGAGGGAGAGGATTCTCGGGGTCATTGGTTCAACACGGATGAGTCCTCGCCTGGTGGACGGTGTCGAGATTGCCCACGATGATCGTCCGCTTTTGTCTACTTGGCTCAAACGGCCTGAAGCTCGGATTCAACAGTTGGTTCCCCTTATTCAAGCCAAATTGGGGGAGGAACCAATGGCGGCTGTCTTGACCACTCTCGAAACCGAGCTGAAGTACGAAGGCTACATTCAACAACTAGAGCGGCAGATTGAACGCCTCAAAGGCTCTGAAACGCGAAGGATTCCAGTTGGGTTTGAGTATTCAGACATTCCGGGCCTTTCGCGGGAGAACCGTGAGAAGCTGCGGGCTGTCGCGCCGGCAACATTGGGTCAGGCGGCGCGTATCCCGGGCATCACGCCGGCTACCATTGCGGTGCTTGATGTATATTTGAATCTTTCTCCGGCGTCCAAATGAGCGAGTTTCGGAACCTGCTCCTGAAGAGAGTGCAAGGTAAATACGAAATCAGCCTTGAGGAAGCGGCTCGGATGGACGCCCACTTTGAGTTGCTCCAGCGCTGGAATCGCAGATTGAACCTGTCGAGGATCGAAACGGTTGAGGAGGCCATTGAGCGGCACTACTGTGAGTCGATCGCTCTTGCGCGGGCCTTGCCATCAGGGGCCTTACGCATTGTGGATGCTGGGAGTGGGGCTGGCTTTCCCGGAATTCCAATGGCGATTGTGAGACCGGAGTGTCTGTTGTATTTGGTGGAAAGCGATTCTCGCAAGGCCGTGTTCCTGCGCGAGGCTACTTTAGGGCTCTCCAATTGCGAGGTTGTGCGGGAGAGGTTGGAACGTGTCGAGCTAAGCGTGAGTTGGGTTGTTGGGAGAGCGGTTAGGTGGCAGGAGATCCTTGCTGTTGCTTCGCGTTTGTCTGCCAAAGTGGGCCTAATGGTCACAGCTGACCAGTCTGTACCCGTGCGCCGAGAAGCCACGGCCTTCCGCTGGGATGACCCTGTGCCGTTTCCTTGGGACAATTCCAGGGTGCTCTTGTTTGGTGCGTTGGTCGCGTAACTCCCTGCTTTATCAACTGTTCCACGTGGAACATTCATAGTTTCGTTCCACGTGGAACAATTGCTGGGCTCCAAAACGGCCTGCGCGTGATACGATGTTGAAGTCCCTCCCATGGCAAAAACCATCGCCATTGCGAATCAAAAAGGCGGGGTTGGCAAGACTACCACCGCAATCAACCTGGCTGCGTCGCTGGCCGCTAACGATGTCAAGGTGCTCCTCGTTGACATTGATCCCCAAGGGAACTCCACAACTGGCGTAGGCGTAGCGAAGCACAGCCTCAATTCCACACTTTACGACACTCTCGTAGCTGGATTGGACGCAGCAAAAATAGTCATTCCAACGCAAATGGACGGACTGGACTTGATTCCGTCCGACCGCAACTTGGTAGGTGCTAATCTCGAGCTCATCGACTTACCCGATCGGGAATTCCGCCTGCGAGAATCATTGAAATCCCTCCAGGAACACTACCGGTTCATTCTCATTGACTGCCCACCAGCCCTGGATCTGCTCACGCTGAACGCTCTTACCGCAGCCGATTCCGTCCTCATCCCAATTCAGTGTGAGTTTTTTGCCTTGGAAGGGGTCTCTCAGCTTATCGATACCATTGAGCGAGTCCACGATTCCTTCAACCACCCACTCAAGATCGAAGGGATTCTGCTCACCATGTACGATGACAGGACCAACTTGGCCCGCATGGTGGCCGAGGACCTGAAAGAATTCTTCAAAGATGAGATCTTTCGAACGGTGATACCACGAAGCATCAGGCTGGCCGAAGCCCCCAGCCATGGAAAGCCCATGCTGCTTTACGATGTGCGCTCGCGCGGTGCGGAGAGCTATATCAAGCTCGCCAAGGAAATCCTCGAGAAGGAGCACGGTGGGAAAGCATCTACCGGCGTTGGGTAAAGGGACTCAACAACAGTGAACAAGGCATCTGATCAACGCAAAGCGCTAGGACGAGGCCTTTCTACTCTCCTGCCTCCAAGATCCGCCTCCACGGCACCCGCGCCTGCCACCGCAGTCGCTGGCGCAGCAACACAGGTTCCCATAAACTCCATTGAACCAAACCCGCTACAACCTCGGTCAGTCTTCCAAGCCGATCGGCTCCGGGAACTAAGCGATTCCATCCGTGCCAACGGGATCATTCAACCCCTGATCGTCCGGAAGAAAGGCGATGTCTACGAGCTGATCGCCGGCGAGCGCCGCTGGCGCGCCGCTCGCATGGCGGAGTTGAGTACGGTTCCCGTTGTCGTACTGGACTTGGTCGATGAGAAACTGCTCGAAGTCTCCCTTGTCGAGAACCTTCAACGCGAGGATCTCAATCCCATTGAAGTGGCGCAAGCATACGACCGGTTGGCGCGCGAGCACAGCCTCAGCCATGAGGAGATAGGCAAGCGAACAGGCAAGGATCGGGCGAGCATTACAAACATGATCCGCCTTCTCCGGCTCCCGGCCGAAGTGCAGCTGATGCTAGCCGAACATCGACTTTCGATGGGCCATGCCCGCGCCATCCTAGGCCTGCCGACACCTGAACTGCAACTGGCCGTGGCTGAAAAGACAGCTTCTCAGGGACTATCGGTCCGCCAAGTTGAACGTACCGTTCAAAAGCTGAACGAAGACCGCGACCCCGACAACCAGAAAGAAGAGCCCAAACAGGATCCTAATGTCAGGGCGGCGGTGGAGGAATTGGAGCGAGTCCTAGGCACTCGCGTTCGAATCGTGGAAAGATCAGCGGAGCGGGGGCGCATTGAGGTCGAGTACTTCTCCAGCGACGATTTGGACCGGATATATCAGACCATTGTAGGTGGATCGGAATAACCAGTGGCAGCTTGCCACCTGGAGCCTTGGCGAAGGCTGGTGCCGGCGGAGGGACTCGAACCTTCGACCTGCGGATTATGAGACCGCCGCTCTAACCACCTGAGCTACGCCGGCACGGCTTCTCAAAACCAAATTAGCGGGCTCAACGGTGAAAGTCAAATAGCAGAGTTTCGGGTCTTTTTCTATTGACTTCTCCCTTCCCGTGCGGGATAATGAAATTGGCTGGAAGCTGAGTAAACAGAGGGCCGAAACGGTCCGAAAGTTTGGGCGGCTGGCCGGTGAAAGAAAAGGCCGCGAGCAGGAGCCGCGGCCGGGCAGTCAAGCCGCTGGACAGGCTGGCAACGCTGCTTTGCGCCGCAGAGCGGTTGTGAGGTGCAACCCCGGGCGCGCGGTGTAAGCACCGCCCAAGCAGAAAGGGCTAGCCGGAAAGCGGAAGCGTCGGGCGAGGTGCGTGTGGTACGCACATGAGGCGCTTGAAGCTTGGCTAGCATCACCGGCCAAGCCGCCCGTTTGCATTGCGAGCATGTTCAGGATTCCGCGACACTGCGCTAATATTTTGGATGGTGCCTCCCTACGTAGCTGAGTTCCACGCAGTCTCGAAAAGCTACCCCATTTACCGGCGCCCTTCCGACCGCCTCAAGGAGCTGCTCACTTTTAACCGCGCCCGCTTCCACACCGATTTCTGGGCCCTGCACAACGTCAGTTTCGATATCAAAAAGGGGGAGACCTTCTGCATTATCGGTGAGAACGGTTCAGGAAAGAGCACCCTCCTGCAGATCCTGACCGGCATACTTGCTCCCACTTCCGGCACCACAAAAACACAAGGCAAGATCGCGGCACTGCTTGAGCTCGGCTCTGGATTCAACCCCGAATTCACCGGCCGGGACAACGTCTATCTGAACGCGTCCATACTTGGCCTCTCGCGTAAGGAGATCGACTCCCGCTACAAGGCAATTGAGGAATTCGCAGAAATTGGTGAGTTCATCGACCAGCCGGTCAAGACCTATTCCAGCGGCATGTCCGTTCGCCTGGCCTTTTCGGTGGCAATCCACGTGGACCCGGAGATCCTCCTTGTGGACGAAGCCCTGGCCGTGGGCGACATCTATTTCCGCCAGCGGTGCATGCGCAAAGTGCATGAGTTGCGTTCCCGCGGCATCACCATCGTCTTCGTGTCCCATTCGATGGGCGACGTCAAGGCGATCGGCGACCGAACCATGTGGCTTGACCGGGGAGTCATCCGCGAGCTTGGCACCACCGACACGGTGGTGTCGAAGTACCTTGCGGCGATGGTGGAGAAAGATTCCGAATACTTGGAACTCAAGCCGGCATCAGCCAGGCCTCAACACGACGCGTTCGCTGGTCCACCCGAGGTGATCCACACGATCCCCAATATCGACCACCGCCATGGCGACGGCCGCGCAGAGGTGCTGGGAATCGGGCTGTTCGACGAACACGGCCGCCCGCAGCATCTGCTGACCCCGGGCTCGCATCTAATTGTGCGCATCAGTGTGAAGGCGCATGAGCCGGTCACGTGCCCCAACATCGGCTTCATGCTCCGGAACCATCTCGGCATCGATTTCGCGGGCACCAACACGATCCGCGAAAAGCTGGAGCTGCCGCCGATGGCGCCCGGCGACATCTATACGGTCGACTTTCACGTGAATCTTCCCACGCTCTACCCCGCTCACTTCTCTTTCTCTCCGGCCATCGCCGATGGTACGCTGCTTCATTACAAGATGTGCGACTGGATCGACAACGCGATCACGGTGCAGATGGGCCATTCCGACGGTCCCATCTATGGATACATGCACCTTCCCTGCCGCGTGGAGGTCAACAGCCGCCTGGAGAGCAAGAGCGAAGAAAGGCTCGCCGCGCGCTAGAGCCTGAATAAACCGGAGAGTCCCTTTTGGCAGAATTTACAGGCGAACGCGTTATTGCGGGTCAGGTCGACCCGGATCTTTGGAATGAGCACATGGCCCGCTACCAATTCGCCTCGCGACTGTGCCGCCACAAGCGCGTCGCCGATCTTGCCTGCGGCACCGGTTACGGCGCGGCGCACATGGCCTGCCAAGCACAATCGGTGATAGCGCTCGACATCTCCACGGAAGCGATTGCTCACGCCGTGGCCGGCTACACCCGCGCCAACCTCAGCTTCCTTCAGGCATCGTGCTCCCGGCCTCCTCTGCCCGACGGCGCATTCGGTCTGGTGACGGCTTTCGAAGTAATCGAACACCTCAAAGACTGGCCCACGCTGCTCACGGAGGCGCGGCGTCTGCTTCAACCCGGTGGCCAATTCCTGGTATCCACACCCAACAAATCCTACTACGCCGAAAGCCGGAGCGTTGCCGGCCCCAATCCCTATCACGAGCACGAGTTCACCTACGAAGAGTTCCGCCAAGCGCTCGGCGACGTCTTCCCTCATGTTTCCCTGTTCGCACAGAACCACGCCGGCAGCGTGACGTTTCAGCCCATGGCGGGCTCGGCGGCCGCCGAAGTGCGCATGGAGGCCTCCGCTCCCGACGCCGAGCACGCGCACTTCTTCCTCGCCGTTTGCGCCCTGGCTCCCCAGACTGGCGCACCCACGTTCGTCTACCTGCCGCGAACCACCAACGTCCTGAGGGAGCGCGAGCAGCACATCGGAATGCTGGATCAGGAGCTGGCTCAGAAAAACGCCTGGCTCGAGCAGTCGCAGGCCGAACACAACGCTCTGGTTCACCAGCACCGCGAACAGACCGCGGAGCTCGAAGCGCGAAACCGCTGGGCAGATCAGCTCAACCAACAGTTGGCCGAAGCCGCCGAACGCGTCCAAAAGCTTCAACAGGAGCTGGCAGTCGAGCAAAAAGCCGCTCTGGAAAATGTCGCGGCCTACGAAGCCAAGATCCTCGAGCTCGAGCAGGACAACCACGCCAAAACCGAGTGGGCCAACTCGATTGAAGGGCGGCTTTCCGGCGAGCTGGCCGCCAAAGGCGAGGAACTCAAGAAATGCATCCAGCTCCTTGATGAAGCCGAGAAGACCGTCGAGGAACGGACCTTGTGGGCACAATCGCTCGACCGCCAGCGTCAAGAGCTGGAACAGAGACTAGCGCTGGTCCAGGCATCGCGTTGGCATCGCATGGGGCGCCGTTTCGGGCTGGGCCCGGAGGTCGGCAACTCCTAAAATGGCAACTCTCACCCGCTTCCTGCGGGCGCTGCCGCTGCTGCTGGTTTCTCCTTTCATTTTTCTGCTGGCTCCGCTGTCACTCCTGCTCAGCGATGCTCTCTGGTTTCTGGCCGGCAGGCGAAGGCCACCAGCTGACCGCAAACCCGATACTGGAGCGGCAACTATCGTCATCCCTAACTGGAACGGCCGGGATCTACTCGAGAAATACATCCCATCCATCCTCGTAGCGACGCAATCGAATCCTGCGAACGAAATTCTGGTGGTCGACAACGGCTCCGAAGACGGCAGCGCCGACTTGCTGACAACGCGTTTCCCGAGCGTAAAGCTGCTCCGGTTGGAATCGAACCTAGGTTTCGGTGGAGGCTCCAACGCCGGCTTCCGCGCCGCGAGGAACGACATCGTTGTATTGCTGAACTCCGATATGCGCGTCGAGGCGAACTTTCTCCAGCCGCTGCTCGACGGCTTCACGGACGCTCAGGTTTTCGCCGTCTCCTGCCAGATCTTTTTCTCCGATGCGGCGAAGGTTCGTGAAGAGACCGGCTTGACGCAAGGCTGGTGGGAAAACGGAGGACTGCGCGTCCGGCACCGCGTTGACGGCCAGGTTAACGAGCCCTATCCGTGCTTTTATGGCGGCGGCGGCTCGTGCGCTTTTGACCGGCACAAGTTTCTGGAGCTTGGCGGATTCGATGACCTGCTAAAGCCTTTCTACCTGGAAGACACCGATCTCGGCTACCAGGCGTGGAAACGCGGCTGGAAGGTACTCTACCAGCCTGCCAGCATCGTCTACCACGAGCACCGCGGAACCATCGGACGGAAGTTCACGGCGGAGTTCATCCAGACGATCATCCAGAAAAACTTACTTCTGTTCACATGGAAAAACATCCATTCCTGGGGGATGCTCACCGGCCACTTCTTTTTCTCCTGGGCCGGGGCGGTGGTGAGCCTCCTATTCGGCGACTCGCCGGAACGGCCCAACTTGTTGGCCGCTTGGAAGGCTTTCCTTCAGCTGCCCGCGGCCTGCGGGGCGCGATGGCGCGCGCGCAGTTTCGCCCTGATTGACGATGCGGAAGCTTTCCGCCGCCCTATGGGCGGCTATTTCCGCGACCGCTTCCTTGTGCATGCCAAGCCGCCTGAGCGGCTAAGCGTCCTCTTCGTCTCTCCGTATCCCATCTGCCCTCCCGTACATGGCGGCGCCGTCTTCATGTACCAGACAACGCGGGAGCTGGCCCAGCGTTGCGACCTGCACCTGATCGTTCTGCTTGACTCGCCCTATGAACAGGCTCCGCACGATGAGCTGGTGGCCAAGTGCGCATCGGCTGAGTTCCTGATTCGGTTGGAGGGCCAGCCACGACAGCTCGGCTCCGTTGTTCCGCACGCCATTCACGAGTTCCAAAATGCCGGTCTGGAATGGCTGATCCACCGCCAGATATACTGCCGCCGCGTCGATGTCGTGCAGCTCGACTACCTGCCGATGGGCCAATACGCCGGCCTCTACCACCGCATCGGCGTGTTCCTGTTCGAGCACGACATCTATTTCCAATCCATCGGCCGCCAGCTTCCCAATATGCTTGGCCTGGTGAAGCGCGCCTCGGCCGGCTTCGAGTACTTGCGCGCTCTGCGCTACGAGCTTCGCGCGCTGGACCGGTTCGATCGCGTACAGGTTTGCAGCGGCGCGAACAAGCGCTATTTGACGGGCTTTGTTCCGCACCTTGCTCCACGCCTCGACGCCAACCTCCGTGCCGGCATTGACGCGGCTCAATATTCTTTCCGTGCCGATGACCGCCAGCCGTTGACCATGCTCTTTCTCGGCAGCTTTCGCCATCTTCCAAACGCGGAAGCCTTAAGCTGGTTCGTGCAGCAGTCGCTCCCGCACGTGCTGCGCCAGCGTCCGGATGCGCGCCTGATCGTGATCGGCAGCGATCCGCCTCCCCGTCATTCCCTGCCCGACTGGGGCGCTTCCATCGAACTGCGCGGCTTCGTCGAAGATATTCAGGAGCCGCTCGCCCAGTACGCGGTCTTCCTGTGCCCCATTCTCAGCGGCTCAGGCGTACGCGTGAAACTGCTGGAAGCTTTCGCCTCCGGCATTCCGGTGGTTTCGACAACCATCGGCGCTGAAGGCCTGGCCCATGACGACGGTGAATTCTGCATGCTGGCCGACGAGCCGGAGGCCTTCGCCAGCAAGATCATCCACCTGTTCGACCATCCCGAGGAGGCGGCTGAAATGGCGCGCCGGGCGCGCACGGAGGTGGAGGCGAACTGGGACATGCCCACGATTACGGCCAAGCTGGTCGAGACCTTCCAGACCGTGATACAACAGAAGCGATCCGCATGATCACGCGACGCGCGCTGCTCGGAACGCTCCCTTTTTCCGCGCTCTTTGCGCAGGGGAAGGCTGCGCTGAAGATCGCCAGGGTGGACCCTTGCGTGCTCCGCATCGGGCAACGCGCCGATATCGTCGCGGTACGCATCGAAACCTCCGATGGTCTCCACGGCTGGGGCGAAGGAACCACGCCGCCAACGGTCCGGCCGATTATCGCGCAGATCGAGGCCTTCCGCAAAATGCTCATCGGCGCCGGCGCCTGGGACATCGAAAAACTGTGGCGGAAGATGTACATCGAGGAGGAGAACACGCTCGGCGGGACGCTCTATGCGGCCGTCAGCGCCATCGACATCGCGCTGTGGGACATCGTGGGCAAGCGGCTCGGCGTGCCGGTCTACAATCTGCTCGGCGGCAAGGTGCATGAGAAGCTGCCGATCTACACCAGCTACCGTTGGGGCAACATCCCTCGCACGCGCGACGCATATTTTCAAAAGACCAAGGAACTGATGGCGCAGGGCGCAAAGGCGGGCAAGTATGATCCCTTTGGCGCCTACCCCGGCCCGGACCGCCAGCTTTCAACCGATGTACTCAACGAGGTGCGGGAAATGGTCCGGGGCATTCGCGAAGCAGGGCCGGCGTTTGATATCTGCATTGAGGCGCATGGCAAGTTCAACATGGCCTCGGCCGGGCGAATCATCAAGATGCTGGAGCCGTTCGATCCCTACTTTCTGGAAGAGCCGGTGCCGCCGGAGAATGCCGACGCGATGGCGGCGCTGCAGCGGTCGACAAACATTCCCATCGCCACCGGAGAAGGCTTGCAGTCGCATTTCAACTTCCGCGAAATTCTGGAGAAGCGCGCGGCGCGCATTCTTCAGCCCGACGTGGCGCGCACCGGCGGCATCACGGCGATGAAGAAGATCGCCGCCATGCCCGATGCGCACTACGTCACGATCGCACCGCACAATCCCAACGGGCCAATCTGCACGGCGGCCAGCATTCATCTGGCGGCTTCGATCCCCAACTTCCTCATCATGGAAGAGGGCAACCGCAATGTCGCCCAGTACAAAGAGATCTTCGCGGGTGGATGGAAAGGGCGTCTGGATTTCTGGGAGCTCCCGGAGGCGCCGGGCCTGGGGGTCGATATCTCGCCGGCGCTGCTCAAAGAGATTCAGGTAAAGATCTGAGTTCGGCCGATTCCGGGAACAGAACCCGGGGAAGGGCTCGTACTAACCTAACCCGGCGTAGCCGGAACCAAAGAGGTCCAGGTATGATGCCGGAATGGGTATCGAGCTACTGACGGAGCGACTCTCAGATCAGATCGCCGGAGT